>Ga0182739_1000417_pt1 | contig 57481 bp, 57 predicted proteins | sample eDN5th30CBELigBY_FD_128873 | JGI IMG/M metagenome (GOLD analysis project Ga0182739, IMG submission 128873) | Enriched backyard soil microbial communities from Emeryville, California, USA - eDNA 5th pass 30_C BE-Lig BY (version 2) (version 2) | ecosystem: Environmental > Terrestrial > Soil >... | reverse complement strand
TTCACTCCTTAGAGTTTTTAGAGTAAAGTCTAAAAACTCTAAAGACAGTTGTGACTTTACTCTAAAAGGATTATCTCAAAGTTGAATAGGTGATTCCATACACTATCTTATTTGACGCTTACTGTAATACAACAAATGTCTATCTAAAAATGTCTATCTAAAAAAATAGCACCATCCTATCCATAGGGATGATGCTATTTCTGTATTTCAGAGAAAACCGCACTTATTTGTGGTACGGTTCACCGTGATATATCTAAAGGAGTTTCTTTTTATAAATGAATATGATTAACTCTCTAAATAATCATCTTTAATCGTACAATATACTGGTCTTTCTCCTTGTTTTTTCACTAAATCCAAATTAACTAGTTCTTTAATTGATTTTCTAATGGTAGCTTCTGATTTTTCTGTATGTTTTGCTAATTCCTTTATTGTTAGTCCACTGTTGATATCAAACAATAAATTTTGAGCTAGTATAAACATTATTTCATAATTTAATTTATCAGAATTACTTAGTTTTTCTTCTTGATCTAATTTATGAATCGCTGCAGTTAATAACTCACTCTTTTCTTTAAGCTCGTTGCTCATTTGTTTGAGTGTCTTAGAAATAATCTCTAAAAATGTATCTATGAATACATTAAGTTCTCCCCGACTTTTTATACTGTTTGTAATCTCAAAAGCATCTAAGTATTTATTTTTAAATTTATTACTACCTCTTGAAATTGATATCGCAGAAACAATTCCTAATTCTTTTGATAAATATGTGCTGCTAATAAATCTTGATGTTCTTCCATTGCCATCATAAAACGGATGTATATATCCAAAATAATAATGTCCTATAGCAATCTTTATTATATTGGGAATATCATTGTTATTGTTCATAAAATATAATAACTTTTCAATTGATTCAATTATTTTTGATTCTGGTGTAATCCCTCTATGAACAACCTTTTCAGAACCGGACTTTTTTAATACAAACGTTTCCTCTTTTCTAAAAATCTCACCATCAGGTAGCTCATCTGCTTCAATTTCTCCTCTTGTTATTTCATCATATATTTTTCTAATATGCACCGTTGATAAGGGAGTACTAATCTCATTATTTAATAGTTTCAAGTAGGAGAAAATCATACTCGAGAATCTTCTTTTTAACTTTTTATTCAACTGTAACTCTTTCGTACTTCTAGCTATTTCTTCTCTACTGCTTCTGATTCCCTCTAACTCATTTGTATTAAATAACTCTTCAACAAGACATTCGTTTACAAACTGATCTCTAGCAACTGAAGGTAATTTTGTAAATAAAGTTTGAAGTTGATGTGCTACAGCATATATTTCACTAATTAACACTAACATTCTATTTGTTGGAGTATAGTAGAGTTCGAAGTTTTTAGATTGATTTATTGGCTTAATAATAAGTGAAGTATGAATGGTTGACTCAAAATTGTATCTTCTCTCATATACTTCATTAAAATCTTTAGAACTTTGTTCATGAAATAATTTATGCAAATATCTCATAAAACCACCTATTTCTAATTTTATACTGATTTTGTCATATAAATATAAACTTGTCCATACCTATGTTTAAAAAAATAGTTTTTTTTACACTTAGTCATCAATTAACAATTTTTATCCTTGCTCCACATTCGCATTTTCCGTGACCATTTTTCTTGATAGGTACTAACTTACCACATGAAGGACAATTGACAAAATTGTTCATAATATCACTCCTGAAATTTTATTAATATTTTTACCTATTAAGCTATTAAATAAACCTTTTTAAAACAAAAATAGCCGAGCATATTTAGCTCAGCTATTTTAAATCTCATTTACTTATGATAAGGTTCAGCCCGATTAATCTTAATTGGAATGCCGCGGATTCAATATCTCGCTTCTCTGCTCCAACTCACTGAATAGAAGCAGGTGATCTCTTACCGGGAGCCCGCTTCATCTTTTAAAACGATCTTCGCGACACATTCCACATGTGTTGTTTGCCTATATTTCCTTTAAGCAAATGTGTTACTTCTCTCTTCGCTCCATCAATATTACACACTCCACATGTGCGGTCTGCGGAAACATATCCACTGGCTGTACCCACTCCAGCTCATATCCATTACTCAGCAGCTGCTTGCAATCCTTAGCCAATGTCGAAGGATTACAGGACACATATACAAAGCGCTCAGGCTTCGCTTGCAAAACTGCTTCGATCAGTGCGGCATCTAGCCCTGTTCGTGGTGGGTCTACGACGATTACATCTGGCCGAATCCCTTGCTCAACCCATTGCGGAATTAACTGCTCCGCTCTGCCTTCGTAAAACAACGCATTATCTATCCCGCTATACTGCGCATTGCTTCGAGCATCCGTTACCGCTTCAGCGATTAGCTCGACACCACGGACTTCCTTCGCCTGCTCCGCTAGCCACAAGCTAATCGTTCCGGTACCACAGTAAGCATCAACAACGAGCTCATTGCCGGTAAGTGCCGCTGCTTCCTTCACCGCATCATATAGCTTAACGGTCTGAGTCGGATTCAATTGAAAAAATGCACGAGGCGATAATGCAAATTGAATGCTGCCCAAAGTTTCAGGTAAACGCTCCTCACCCCAGAGGATGACTGTTTTCTGTCCGAATATGACCGAGCTACGTTCCTTATGAATGTTGTGAGCAATCGTAATAATCTCTGGTAACTGCTCACGAATACGTTGCACCAGTAATCGCTGCTGTGGTAGCTTATCTGTTGCTGTCACGAAGGTTACCTGCATCTGACCGTTTGCTTTAGAAATCCGCACAACGATCGTTTTAATACAGCCACTACGCGTGCGCTCATCGTATGGATCGATATCTAACTCAAGTAAGATATGCTTCAATTCTTTATATACTTCATTAATTGCGCTCTCTTGCACCGTGCATTCACTAATATCGATTAGCTTATGTGATTTCGCCGCATACAAGCCCGCTACTAGCTCCTGCTTATTGCCCTGTTGCCAACCTAGCTGTAGCTGTGCTTTATTACGATAATGCCATGGCTGCTCCATACCGTAAATTGGGCGTAACGGCAGCTCCTTTAGATCGGCATAGCGACTAAACGCCTCGCGCACAATTTCTTCCTTGGCACGCAACTGCGCTTCATAGGTCATATGCTGCAGCTGACAACCGCCGCACTGTTCATATACTGGACATGGCGGCTGTTGACGATCCTTTGAAACTTTCTCAATTTCAACTAGCTCAGCTTGAAGATACGAGCGTTCGACTGCTGTTACCTTCGCTTTAACAACCTCGTCAGTAATCGCTCCTTCGATAAACACCGCTTTACGTTTATAGTAGCCGACACCTTCACCGTTAATACCGATACGTTTAATCGTCACAACAATACGATCGCCGACAGCAACCTCTTCCGCAGAGGAGGCTTTACGTTGATCTTGAAATGAGCTAGGCTTGCGATCCTTGTGATGCTGCTTACTCTGAGGATAATCCCCTTTTCCCTGGCGTTGGCGTTCAGTGGATAGAACTGAGTTATAACCGCTATTCTTCTGCCGCTCCCCTTGTCGCTTAGCACCAATTTGAGCATTAGCTTGGGGACCTGCTTGGGCTCCTGCATTTGCTCCTGTTTGAGTACCCACTTTAGCACCTGCTTGAGTACCCACTTTAGCACCAAATTTAGCTCCTGCTTGAGCACTTGCTTGAGTACCTGCTTTAGCTCCTGCTTTTGTGCCTGCTCGGGGACCTGCTTGAGTGCCTGCTTTAGCACCTGCTTTGGCACTTGCTTGAGTACCCGTTTTAGCGCCTGCTTTAGCACCTGCTTGACCGCGAGCGTCTACCTGCTGTGAGCTTCCACTGCCCTTCACTCGGTCATTGCTCTTCTGGTGTTTTCCGCCATCCTTGCTCTGCTTTTCAGCAAGTCTACGCTCTGCGCCAATTTGCCTCTTATTCTCTTTATGCTTATTAAAGTCTTTATTGGACCGTTGCTCTGTCATCGTTACGTCCTCTTTCATCCGTTCTCATCTATGCTTCAAGTCTATATCCATTTATTATAGCCTATTCTACACACTGATCCTACCGCGTAGCTGAAAGTTATTTCACTAGCTTAGATTTCCGTATATACATCAGCATCGCCAACACAAATAGAATCATAAACAGTGAAGATAGACGATACATGACGCTATAGGAGGTTAAGGTAGCAATTACGCCTAGCACCATTGCACCAAGCGATACCCCTACATCGGTAGAGTTATAAAATATGCCGTTCACCGCGCCATACTCTTCTTTACTTGCAGAACGCAGCATCCACGCCTGCAGCGTTGGTTGAATGGAACCAAAGCCGATACCATACAGCAGCGCAGAAAGAATAAGCAGCGACATATGATCCGCATAGGATAGCACCCATATACTTGCGATAACAAAGCATGCGGCTGGAACGAGAACAACCAATGGTCCTTTTCTGTCGAAGATTTTCCCTGCAAAAGGTCGCACAATTAAAATGGCTACTGCATTAAACATAAAAAATAAACCGACCTGTGCAAGCTGACGAACCTCGCCATAAACCGCAATAAAGCTTAGTATTCCACTATACGTAACGGAAATGAGTACATTAAGCAAAGCTGGAAACCATATCGGAAAGCGCCATATAGAACGTGGAGCGGTTGAGGCTGACGAGACAGTGCTAGCTTTGACTGTATTTGCCGAGCCAACCAAGCCTGAAGCTTTCCCTTCATTTCCTGCAGCTTCTCTGCTCTTACTCCCCATTACTTCGCCCTGCTGGGATCCTCCGACTGTTAAACTCTCAGCCTTTGCACCGTTAGCTCCATCAGCGACTTTCACCCCCGAAGACGCTGTTTTCACAAGCTGCTCTCTACTACCTTCTGCACCATCAGCTTCCCCACGATTCTTGTTACGCCACACATAGCTCCCCGACAACACTAGCATCGGAAATATAAATAAAATCGCACCTGCACCAACTAGCGCAAGCGTACTAAAGCCGGATTGCTTCATAATGCTCAAGCCGATCGCTGGTCCAACCGACATAGCGAGACTGGTTGATAAGCCGAAGTAACCAATACCTTCGCCCATCCGCTTCGGCGGAATAATATTTGATACAAGGGTTGGAATGATCGTACTGCCAATCCCAAAGCCTATCCCATACAATGCGCGCAATAGCAGCAGTGGCATGATCGAATCGGGCAATGCAGCCAGTACGGTTGCTAGTGCAGCAATGACTAGCCCGATCGTTAGCACTCCTGTTCGAGATAATTGCTTGACCCAGCGTCCCGTCATTAGCCTTGCTACAATCGCTGTAGCTGCAAATATACTCGTCGACAAGCTAACCTGTATATCTCCCCCATGCAAATTGCTCTTAATATGCATGGAAAAGGTCGACAATAGCATTTGTAAATTTAAAAATAAAAGAAACGAAGACAGTGTCAAGGTGACAAACTTCTTCGTCCATAGAGCAGGTTTTTGTTGATCTAATTGCGTTCGTGCTGATGCTTCATTCATGTTGTGTCTCCCTTCCTACGCAAATATTTGTTGCCTTACACTTCATCCTCTGATTTGGAAATGCTTAAATAATCGTTTAACGCCATTAAGCTTTGCATCAGCTCATGATATTTTTGCTTCCCTATCCCGTTCTGCATATCCTCAATCAAGCCTCTCTCGATCTCTTCCGTTTCTGAGATAAGCTTCTGCCCCATCTCCGTACTATAAATGCGCAGTGAACGACGATCCTGCTCATCTGCTTGACGCTTGATGAACCCCTTCTGCTCCAGCTGATGCAGAATACGAGTAATCGACGGCTTATCCTTATACGTAAGCTCAGCAATTCGCTTCTGAATGACCCCTTCCTCGTGAATGATATGAAATAGGACAGACCACTGCTCCGGTGTAATCTCGTAACTGCGTAAATGCTGTTGAAACATAGCTGTCACTTTGCGATGCGTTACTCCTAGCAGAAAACCTGCCGACAGCAGTCGCTGATATTCCTTCATTCCGATCACCTCTAAATTAGTTGTCATGACAATTATATACCTGTAAAAGATCCATTTCAAGCAACAAAGCTCAGCATTCATATTCTGAACGCTGAGCTTTAAGCTGATAAACCGCTATTTAATTTCAGAAAAGCTTTATTACAACGGACTATTCTCACCGCATAGCTCAACAATGACCTGCGCATAAATTTGTGAAGCTCGTAGCATATCATCGATAATAATAAACTCGTCATTGCTATGCATCCGCGTATCAATACCTGGCATCGTTGGTCCGAAAGCAACGCCGCCATCAATCTCATGCACATAAGTACCGCCGCCAATCGCGATGCATTCTCCCTTTTCTCCTGTATAATGCTCGTATACGTTGAGCAGTGTTTGCACAAACGGAGTATCTGCAGGTGTATGATGAGGCGGTTCATAACCGGCACGAACAAGCTGCAAGCCATATGCTGCAAGCTTAGGCTCCAATACGTCAAATGTGTTGGCTTCACTTCCACAGATCGGTACACGGCTGTCGAACTTCCCTTCTAGCTCACCCTCATCGCTATAACGCAGGATAGAGAAGTTCAAGGTCAGCTTACCTGACAGCTCATCCTCCATTACCAGACCTGCTGCTGCTCCGTAATAATCATTATGCGGGAATATCTCAGAAATTCCACGTAGCTTCGCATGCCCATCACTTTCACTTAACGGCAGCTCAGCAATAAGCGTCAGTAAGCCAGTTAATGCGTTAATCGCCGTTTCTGGTAATGAAGCATGTCCGCCAATCCCTTGCGCCTTAATATGTACTTTCCCTTCACCCAGATCCGTCAGCTCAAAGTTAACGCCAGTATCTGACGTTACGCTAAAGGCGATCTCGCTAATCTCTGCTAGCTCCAAGCCAATGATTTCCGCTTCCGCTTCCGGTGGCACAACATTAATCGTATCGCCACCGCGCACCATAGCGACACGTGGCAAAGCATCAGATGGAGAGAAGCTTGCACGGAAAGAAGTACGAATTGCCCCTTTTTCAATATTAATGACAGGAAATTCTGCATCAGGTGTAAATACAAATGGTGGAGGTGTTTCCTTCGACAAATAGTAATCGAGATCAGTCATGCCTGATTCCTCGTCTGTACCTACGATAAGCTTAGTATTGTATTTGAGCGGAAACCCAAGCTCTTTAACCGCCGCTAATGCATAGAGTGCAGCAATGACAGGGCCTTTATCATCACTTGTACCTCGCCCGTACATTTTCCCATCGCGAACCACTGCTTCATACGGAGGCGTGCTCCAATTCTTGCCTTCGGTAACGACATCAACATGACCTAAGATACCTAGCTTCGATTCATGCTCATTGATAACAATCGTACCAACGATATTGTCCATATTATTGGTCGTCAAGCCAAGCTCCTCTGCGATGAGTAGTGTTTCCTTTAATGCTTCAGCAGGACCTCTTCCATAAGGCATTCCTTCTTCAGGGGTGCCTTTCACGCTTCGAATCGCAACAAGACGACGAATATGTTCAATAAATTGCTCCCTGTACTGTGCAAAGTACTGTTCAATTTGCTGTTTTTCCTTCATCCTTAGCTTCACCTCTTATAGATATATCATTGCGTTACAGCTACATCCACTTTCCTTTATCCTACCATATTTGGTGCGTATTCATACTAGATGAATGATATATCCGACCAATTGACATAACATGCTTCAACCTGACATGATAATCACCCCCCTTTCGACACCCTTTTCTTTGGACAAGCCGTATAATACAAGCAATATGAATATACGTAATGAAATAAGTACAAGGTTTAAGGAGGATGTCGCTAATGATGGAGCAATGGCAAACGATTTTGCGTGTAAAGGGCGCTGCTGGCACAATCAGTCTGCTAGCTAGACAGCGTGATTCGGAGCAGTGGGAATATTATCGAACAAGCAGCATCAATACAGCTCAACTGGAGCAACCAATCGTCCATACCTTCGCAGAGGCTCTTTCTTTACTAGGACAATCTTGGAAGTACTTAACTCCCGAATATATTCACCCTCAGTTTAAGCAGCAATGCTGGTCGCTTCTCTCTAAGCAGAGTGGGATGTTTGATCGTGTTAACTGGCGCAGAGCTTGTCTATAGCCAAATAATAAAGGAGGGCAGCTCAAGACATCACTGGTTTCACACCAATTCAGCCTTGAGCTGCCCCCCTCCTCTTCTCTTACTCTATTCTATCCATCACATGAGCCAACGATCAGTAGTCTTATAAGGCTGGCACAAGCTGTGCGCTTTGCTTGCTTACTAACCACATTAAGCGATTGCGCTGCTTGCAAGGCTCCAGCTCAAAAAACTGCCCATCAGACCAAATTTGACGTAAAACCTGCTTAGTGATCTCAATCGCTATAACTTCGCGGTGATGCAGCAGCATCGCCATCTGATAGATGATTAGCTCATATTGTGCAAGCTGTTCCTTACACTTCGCTCCTGCCATCTGCAATCTCCCCCTACTCCTAATTTTATTGGCGCTTGAGCTATTCTATAGGTTGTCCTGCTTGATTGCGTCTACAATGCTTCCCTTTTTCACCTTGGAGCCAGAGTAAAGCATCGAAAATCCAACGATCATAAATAATACAACTAACATAATGAACACACTTAACCACGGAACCTGGAATGAATAAAACGTCGTTTTAGACATCGAGCGATAAATGAGAAACATAATTAACGCACTTGTCGGTAGCCCGTATAGTAAAGATTTTACACCATACAAAATACTTTCGTAGTTAATCATCCTATAAAACCCTTTTTCACTCATACCTATCGAACGCAGCATAGCAAATTCACGCTTACGCAATTGAATTCCTGTGCTAATCGTATTGAGAATGTTAGCAATAGAAATTAACGTAATCAAGCTAATAAAGCCATAGGAGAACACGTTCATAATTACGATCAAGCCATGCTCCTCCTGCTTGCTCTTATACGCATTGCGCAGAGAATAGCCACTGAAGTCGTAATTTTCACGAACATCCTTCTCAAGTGCCATCGGATCATCGCTCAGCATATAGATGTTACGCTGAATGTAGCTGTCAAACTGACTATTTAATTGTTCAAGTGTCGCCTTACTCACAAAAGCGATCATCGTCGATTGACCATATTGCCCACGAACAACGCCTAATGGTGCTTCGTTACTTTCTCCAACAATTTCAACGCTGCCAAACTCTCTAATATCATATTCGATATTTCCGTCACTATCCTCACCAACGCTATACCATTCCACCAATGGCAAGTTAAGATCATGAGTTTGCAACAACGATTTATCTGTCACATAGCGATTTTCTGCACGACTATAATACGTGTTTACATTGTATAGAATAGCTTGTGGATGACTCGGATCGAATAGACCTGTTTCATTCACACTAGACTTTGCAGCAATCTCCTTCAGCAGCTCATCATCCAATGCGTAGAAAAAGACGGACATATTAAACGTTTGCTCCGTAGAAGGCATCTCTGAACCAAATATCGCTTTCTGTGCTGTTTTTGGCAATAACTCCACTGGAATTTCTACATTGCTATTAATCGATTCAATAATGTTATATTGCTTAATAAGCTCATTTTGCTTTAATAACTCAATCTTGCTTTCATCATACTCTTCAAAATAGAGCGATATATCATAATTGATACCTGCACTAGTACTAAATTGCGCTCGCTTCATCGCATCTGTTAGTGACGAAACCGTAAGAAACAACACGATACTAATGACTAATGAAAATATTGTAATCTGGTATCTTCGCTTATTACGCTTAATATTTTTCATCGCGATTTCAGCTTCAATACCGAATAATTTACGAGTTAGCTTAGACGTCTTCACATGCTTACGGCTAAGCTTTACATCCTGTGTTTGGCGTATCGCATCAATAGCAGATACTCTCGCTGCTCGTCTAGCTGGCCACCATACAGACAGCATAATCGTGAGCAGACTTATTGCAATGGACACTAGGATAATCCAAATGTTTACCCGTAGCACCAAAACCTCAGTAAGAGACATTGTTTCTTGAAACAGCGGGTTAATCGCCGCAAAAGTAATGCTAAGTCCTAGCATCGCAGATAAAATTCCTAGCGGAATACTAATGGCACTAATAATTAACCCTTCAAATAAAACAGAATTCCGTTTTTGACGCTTCGTCGCACCTACACTTGCCAGCATTCCTAGATAACGCGAGCGATCTGCGACAGAGATTCCGAACGCATTGTATATAAGTGAGATCGAGCCCACCATAATAACGACCATAATGATGGTAATCATCGAATATAGGGTATACATAAAGTTATCATTAGAGCTAATAAACTGGAAGCGCAGCAGATCAGTGTTCATATCATAGTGCTCCATACCAAGCTCACTCGCAATGCGATCTGCATCTACGAAAATTCCTTTATCTGGATCCCCACTAAAAATCCAAGTATTTACAGACGTGTCAATAGACAATGTATCCTCGTCTAGATAGGCTACAAAGCTGTAGCCTGGCGCTACCACATACTCATTATTTAAGCGCTCGATGATGCCGACGATCGTATAAGTGATCGGCTTCGGATCAACAAGACTTTCCACATTATTCTTCTGTTCATCAAGCGTGATCGAGTCACTTTGATCTAGCTTCCATGCAGTCCCTTTTCCTTCAGGCGTATCCTCTTCATAATAAAAGCGATCGCCAATATTTAAAGTGATACTCTTGCCAATAACTTGGGCAGATTCCCCTAGTAGCTGAACATAATGCTTAGGCACAACAATTTCATTCTGCTTCTGCGGCAGACGCCCTTCAACTAAGGTAACAGGCAACTTATCTAAAGCAGCCTCATTATACTCCGTAACAAAGATGTAAGGCTTGTAGGTTGTTGGCTCCAGCCCTTGCTCCTCGATTGGTGCATAGCCTAATTTATGCTCAAGCAGTAGCTCATCGAGATAGGCACTGCTCTTCACTATATCTAGCTTGGATGTGGGCACCTCGCTATAATTCATATGCCATTCGCCGTGATTAGCTATCGTATCTCGCTTGAGCAGATCCAAGAAGGATAAGCCTAGCATCGTCACTGCGGAGATCATAGCGACAGATACGATGACCCCGATAATCGTAACGAGTGTTCGGCGTTTATTTAGCAGCATGTGACGTAAGGTTAATTTGTTAACGATATTCACGGCCTGATCACCTCAACCTTTTCAAGGCGTCCATCCTCAATCGTCACAATTCGATCAGCCTGTAGTGCGATACGCTCATCATGCGTAATAACAATCAATGTTTGATTAAAACGCTTGTTGAACATCACAAGCATATCCATAATTTCTTTACTATTCTTACTATCAAGATTCCCAGTCGGCTCATCCGCCAATATAATCGCAGGATGATTAATAACGGCACGACCAATCGATACACGCTGCTGCTGTCCCCCAGATAGCTGATTCGGCAAATGCTGCAGACGCTCCTGTAGGTTCAACGTATTCACTAATGTGTTGAGCTCTTCTTTATTGACCTTATGTCCATCTAATAGAAGAGGCAGTGTAATATTTTCTTCAACCGTAAGCACGGGAATGAGATTATAAAATTGATAAATTAATCCGATTTGACGTCGACGAAACACTGCAAGCTGCGTTTCACCTAGCGAATACATATCTGTTCCATCAACATAGACCTTACCTGAGCTAGGCTTATCAACTCCACCGAGTAAATGAAGCAGCGTAGACTTACCTGAGCCTGACGGCCCGATAATCGCCACAAATTCACCCTTCTTCACCGAAAACGAAATGTTTTCGAGCGCTTTAACCTCGTTTTCACCTTTTCCATATACTTTGGATAGCCCTTCAACCTTCAATATATCCATCAGAGTTCCTCCATTAACTAATCTTTAGTTGTAGTATAGCGATGGCATATGACGGATGCGTGACTGTAAAGTGACAAAATCGTCACTTTCACTTAGCGTACCATTTCAATGTAAAAAGCGCCCCGCCTGCTGGAGCATTACTGGCTTCAATTTTCCCATTTTGCGCTTGCAGGATGCTATAGGACATCGCAAGTCCGATGCCGACGCTGCTTTCACTGGCATTGCTGCCTCTATAGAAGCGTTTAAACAGATGCGGCAAGTCAGCTTTCGCTATTCCACTACCGCTATCCTCAATGATTAGCTCACTATATAGCCCGTTATGTGACATTTTAATTGAGATGCTTCCACCTTGTGGTGTATGCTCAACAGCATTTTTCAATATATTAAGTATTGCTTCTACCGTCCATTTTCGATCGACATGAATGACATGCTGAGGATCGCCCTCCAGCTTAATGTTGATTTCCTTTAGCTCGATCGGAATTTCCAACGGCTGCAGTGCTCCCTCCACTAGCTCCTGAAGCTTAACTGGCTCAGACTGAAAGATAACCGTTCCCGCTTCTAGCTTGGAAATTTTTAAGAGCGCAGTAATTAGCCATTCCATCCGTTCAAGCTGCTGCTGCAGATGATGGAGGAACTGCTTCTGCTTGTCCTGTGGAAGATTAGGCTGCTGCAATAAATCAAGCATAACTCCCATTGACGTAAGCGGCGTTTTTAACTGATGGGAAATATCCGAGATGGCTTCACTCATCCGCTCCTTATCGCGCAGCAAATACTCGCCTTGCTCTACTAAGCGCATCGTCACTTTAAATATTTCATTTTTTAATATGCTAAGCTCACCTTCACGATTATCTCGCAAATCAAAACTATAATTGCCTGATGCAATTTTCCGCAAATAATCGGATAGCTCATTCAGCTGACGATATCTCCAGCGCGTAAAGATGTAAAAGTTAAGACAGGTAAGCGCAATAACGCCAAGTACAAGCAGCATCGCGCTCCAACCTAGCCAAAACAATGAGATCAGCAATGAAACTAAAACAATTGCTAATTGCAGCCACAAATAAGTGCGAAATTCATTGTTACGCAGCATGCTCTATTCCCCCATCTTGTAGCCCAAGCCGCGCAGCGTTAGTAGTAACTTCGGTTGCGTAGGATCATCTTCCAGCTTCTCCCGCAGTCGCTTAATATAGACGGTTAATGTATTATCATTAACAAAATCCCCAGCAACATCCCAGATCCGTTCCAGCAATTGATTGCGCGTCAGTACTTGTCCTGGATGATTTGCAAAAATAAGCAGCAATCGATACTCTAGTGCTGTTAGTATAATTTCTTGATTGCCCTTATATACTTTTGCTTCTACGGTATGTATATTGAGATCACCGATTGTTACAATATTTTTGTTAGGGGCAGACAGCTGGTAACGGCGCAGCACTGATTTCATACGTGAAAGCAGCTCACGCACGCGAAACGGCTTCGTAATATAATCATCAGCACCCATATCAAGGCCCATCACAATATTGACCTCTTCATCAACAGCTGACAGAAAAATGACTGGAGCTTCATGCCGTGATTTAACAAGCTTACATAGCTCATAGCCAGAACCATCAGGTAAATTAAGATCAAAAATATACATATCGAATTGCTCATATTGCTCTTTAATGATGGCCTGTGCTTGCTCCACCGTATAAACAGTAACAACGTGATACTGCTCTTGCTGCAAAGAATATTCTAGTCCAGTTGCTATCGTTCGATCATCCTCGACAATTAGTACTTTCATTGTTTTGTTACTCCTTTGCACATGTGCCAAGCCTGACTGTTAAAGATAGTATACTATACACATGAAAATTTAACCAATTTTTCCACATTATTCGACCGTTCCACCTAGATTTCACCAACAGCATACCACGAGCAACTGTCATAACCCAAGTGTTTTATCCAATGTTGAAAGGATTAAATTTTTATTAATTTTTGTATTGACCCTCACGTAACGTAATACTTTAAACTTTATCTATCGGAGGTGACAATGATGAATGTGAAGCAGGTTTCACAGCTCGTTGGAGTAAGCGTGCGTACGCTTCATCATTATGATGAAATCGGCTTGCTTGTTCCAGATCATACGACAGAGGCTGGCTATAGACAGTACTCTAAGGACAACTTGCAAACGCTCCAGCATATTTTGTTTTTTAAGGAGCTCGGCTTTAGTCTGAAAGAAATTCGCAGCATATTGCAGAGCCCAGACTTCGACACCTTCGAAGCACTTCATCTTCAATTGCGCTCGCTGCGCGCGAAGCGAGCTCAGCTTGAGACGATGATTACAACAATTGAACGAACGATTGCACATGTGAAGGGAGAAATAGACATGAGTTCAGAAGAAAAATTTGCAGGATTACAATGGGACATTAACCCATACGAGCAGGAAGCACGTGAGAAGTGGGGAGATCAAGCGGTTAATGACAGCAAGCAGCGTGTTAGCAAGCTTAGTCATGGTCAGAAGGAAGAGGTTCAGAAGCAGTGGGATGAGATCTATTCAGGCTTGGCAGCGAGAATCGGCACGCCTGTTGAGAGTGAAGAAACGATGGAGTTAACGCAGCGCTGGTTCGAGCTCCTCAACTCTAACTTCGGCACCTATAGCTACGATGCCTTTATCGGCTTAGGGCAGATATATGTTCAGGATGAACGCTTTACTGCCAACATTGATAAATATGGCAAAGGCTTAGCCCAATATATGTGCGACGCAATGGGATACTGGGGCAATTTGCAGAAGCAAAAGCGATAGGTATGAACGCTCGCTCTGTCAGTCTGGTTTCCCCCTCGAGTGTGACATCGTTGACCGTTAGAATTACTTTTTCACAAGAAGTTACGTTATAATGGTCAACGGCGACCATTATAAAATCGATAGCAATCGCGTCACTAACATGTCACTCGCGTTGACCAAGCTCAAAATAATAGGGCTGTTCAGAGAATCAGTTTGTTTACTGATTTCTGAACAGCCCTTGCTTCTGTTATTATGCCTTAAATTGATCGGTTAGCTTCTTCAATTGATCGGCCACCTGCGTCAACGCTTCAGATGATGCCGATACCTCCTGCATCGAAGCTAGCTGCTGATGAGCTGCTGCTGATACATTTTGCGTACCAGAGGCTGCTTGCTCGGCAACTTCGACAATTCCCTTCATTGAAGCCTCTAGCTGATGAATGCCCTCGACCAGCTCTAAGAATGCTGTAGATGCATGATTAATCTGCTGTGACACACCGCTTAATGACTGATGAATGTTATGAAAGGACGACCCTGCTGTACCCATTCTGTCTATTCCTTCATCAACCTCACGCGTCACTTCGCTCATCGAGCCGATTGCTGATTCCATCTCTACTTGAATTCCGTTAATCAGCTCATTAATTTGCTCTGTTGCCCCCGACGATTGCTCTGCTAATTTGCGTACCTCACTAGCAACAACAGCAAAGCCTTTACCATGCTCTCCTGCTCGAGCTGCTTCAATAGCAGCATTTAGCGCCAATAAATTCGTTTGCTGCGAGATTCCACTAATGATACCTGTAATCTCACCGATTTTACTAGAATGTTCGCCTAGTTGATTCAACGATTGTGCCAAGCTTTGCACGATAGAGCTAATCGATTGCACCTGACCAATCGCAACCTGGATCGCAACATTGCCTTGATCTGCTTTCTCTACAGTTTCACTAGCAGCTCCATTAATGCTCTGTATATCCAAAGTAATTTGCTGGGATTGCTGATTCATCTTAGCAAGCACCTGCGAATTATGCTCCACCATAATTAATTGCTGATGCGAGCCATCTGCTATGCTCTGCATCGATTGAGCGATTTGCTCACTTGCATTTTTGCTTTGATCCGAGATCGTCGCAAGTGCTCCAGATGAATCAACAACGAAGTCACTTTGCTGCTTAATTTGTTTAACGAGCTGTTGAATGCGCGAGATCATTTGATTAAATGCCTGTGCGGATTGGCCGATTTCATCCTTCGAATTAATCTCCACTCGCTTCGTTAAATCTCCTTCGCCGCTAGAAATATCTATCAATGAATTACGAATTTGCTGTACTGGTCGTACCGCGCGTCCAATGACAACATAGATAATTAGGAAGCTGACAAGCAGTCCACCAATAACTGCAATGATACTGATCGTTTTCGTATTCGTTAACAGCTCACTTGATATAGCTAGCACCATCGCTTGTCCATTCGATAGCGACGTTGCATAATATGTAACTTGTTCTTTATTGTATTTGCCTTTAAGTGAAGATATCGTTTGAGTCGCCTTGGTCTCGTCAATTTTCTCCAGTAGCTCCGGCGGCACCACATCATAGCTAGCATCTGAGCTTGCCACAATATCACCGGACTTATTTACAAGCATCGTTAGCAGAATTTCTTGACCCAGCTGACCTGACATTTGCTCAATGAGTGGTTGCACACCCACCTGCTCCTCGAGCTGCAGTAGCATCTGCCCGTCTCGACCAACCTGAACAATTGCTGGCTCATTCCAGCCCGCTACTCCGACGAATTTATATAGCTTACCATCCACGTCGCGAATCATTGCCTCTTGCGAAACTTCCTTAGTTTTGCCCGAAAGAATATCCATAAACTCATAGGCTTGTCCTTCCGGATCATCACCGAAATTAAAATCTACGGTAGGTGACATATTCGTTAATATCGTCTGGCCCTTGTCATCTGTAATCCAAAACTCATCTAGCCCTGATACTTCAGCAAGCTGCTTTAATTCATCATAGCTTGTCCCCTTAGAATGAAGGAGAGAGATTATATAAGATTGCCCAATCATCTCTTTATCCAGAATTACTTCAGCGGTTTGCCTTGCAGTTACTGCGTTTTCCATCCCTACTCGAACTGCTTCTGTCAGCGCCAAGCCTTGTCTCTCCAATGCTTTCGCATTTTGCACATAAATGACAGAAGTCGTAGACGTTAATACAACCGTAATAATAAGCATTGTTAGTAAAATAACCTTGTGTGTCAGACCCAGCCTAATCCTCTTCACGGTGAAATCTCCCCATCATCTCTTAGATTGTAAACAGATCAATGTCTAGCAAATACAAGTCTTACGCTTCACGCCAATTCTACCCTTCTGCTCCACCTTATCGATATATTCAGTAGCAAGTGGAACCTTGCAGGCTGTGTTGCCTACGTTAACCACGACCTTACCGATATGTGCTGCAACCGACTTCGCTTCTTCTGTTAATTCTGGCACATAGCTGCCTACAGCAATAACGAAGCTATTCATCACATAACGTACACGATTACGCTCTCCGTGAACACTAGCCTTCACGATAGCTAGTAGCTTGCGAATTTCATCAGGATCAAGCAGCTCATTGGCGGTAATCGACAGATAGTTAGCATAGGTGCTCCAGCCACAGACAGCGACCATCTCACGCTCATCCTCTATCCATTGTCTAGCAAGCTCAAGCGCATAATCACTTTCTGCTGTTACCCATGCTACCGTATACTCTGCCGGTGCACTCCAGCTAGCTCCATTAACCCATTCGTTCAAAGCTTCCTTAGTCATTAGCTTCGGATTTACGGATAAACCAGCCAAGTACATCGCATCATAGTTTCCCGAAGCATACAACTGCAAGGCTAGCTCATGATTCCCCTTCACATGCTTAACTAGCTTCTTCATATCGCCTACCTTTACCCCAAACAACGGCTCATGTGCACCATGGTTAATTAACGTCCTTTTTGTTTGTTCCGAACCTAACTGTTCAAGCTGCTCCATTACTTGTTTAAAGTCCACAGTTGTAGCCTCCTTTTGCTGTTATTATGACATGATTATTACCAATGTGAAATACAAATAATTGCAATATATCCTTAACGAGGAGTAACGCCAATTTCAGCCAGCATTTCTCTTATCGCATATGCAACGCCGTGCTCTGTGTTACGCTTTGTCTGATGAGGAATAAGCTCCTTTAACGCCTGCGGTGCATTGCCCATAACGATTCCTTTACCCGCCATCTGCAGCATCGTTAAATCGTTAAAGCCATCGCCCATCGCCATAATCTGTGTAGGCTGAATTCTTAGCGATGCAGCATATTGCATCACAGCGTAGCCTTTATTGCCATGCTCAGAATTGACCTCAAGATTACCATGACCAGAGGTAGAGATCGCTAAGTCCTTTAACGCCTCGCGTACCCGTTGATCACATCGCTTGTATTTCTCGTCATCATCCGTAATAGCGAAAAATTTATATATTGGAACCTGCTCATCTTCGAAATATGAATCTAATCTATCGACAAATTGGATTCGTTCGTTGCGAATTCGCTCCTCGCTTAATCTTAGCACCGTCTCATGTCGCGCCTGCGGTGATAGATGGGCTAGCTCTCGCTCGGCGAAATTCATGGCAATATTGACGTAGGCATCGTAGCTACTAGTGCTAATCGCACCATCGTCTGTTACTAGCTCAAAGTACATGCCTTCCTCCAGCAATATGTCATGTGCAATTCGCGCCTGATGCTTAGTTAACGTCTGGCTAGCAATTAGTTGTCCCTTCTCGTCGTGCGTCTGAGCACCGTTCAAGCTTATAACAGGACAAGATATACCTGCCTCCTCCAAAATAGTAATGACATTACCATATGGCCTGCCCGTAGCAATTACGAACTGGATTCCTGCTGCCTGTGCATCCAGCACCGCTGCTCGGTTCTCATCACTAATTCTCCAATACTCGTTAAGCAATGTTCCATCCATATCTGAAACGATTAATTTCATCATGTTATCCTTCTCTCCCGTATTACTATGTTGTGACTTCCCCTCTCAAACTTTTATTGCTGATTGCTTAATGCGATCACTCGCAGCACATCAATTCGTTGCTTCGTCTGTTCATGATAAAGCCATGGCTCCTTGACATGATCGATAAACAGCACGCCATTCAAATGATCGATTTCATGCTGCATACATACAGCCAAGTATCCTTCAGCATTGATGACGATGCTCTCCCCACTGCGCGTCAGCGTCTTTACCTGAACCGCTTGCGCCCGCTTTACAATTCCGTAATAGCCTGGGTAAGATAAACAAGCCTCTGCGCCGATCTGCTCTCCGCTTGCCGCAATAATTTCAGGATTAATTAGTTCAATTAATCCGTCGCCACAATCCATAACAACTAATCTTCGCAATAATCCAATTTGCGGTGCAGCTAGTCCCGCGCGTCCTTCTTTCTCATATAAGGTTTCTGCCATATCATCTAACGCCTTAAACGTCTTCGCATTTAATTCTGCTGGTCTTGCCTTTTTACGAAGAACTGGGTCCCCAAAAGGTAATATTTCCTTAACGCTCATTGACTTCACCCCATTCCGTTATTGCAACGCTTCCTTTTTGTTCATTATGCCAAATGTTGCACACCTTGCATACCGCTTAATAAATTGTTCTACTTATATAAATAAGTTTGCGCCCAGTAGCATATTCTATAAGTAAGGCGTATACATCTAATTTTATTAAATTATGATGAATTTGCGACATTTCTTATATTTATTTGTCACAATTTCGAGAAATTTGCAATGCAGTAGAGACGATTTGCACAACTTACGCTATAATGAATATAACGGCTTAGGCCAACGATGTATTCGAACTTGACCTACTATGATCGCATAGGTGAAATTTATCACAATGCAGGGATAGTACTTATGATATGGTAAGGTTATGAGATAGATCTTTGGCTTTGACGATGAAAATCGGCTTAAGTAGCTTTATTTAAAGGAGACCTGGATATGTCAGAAACAAACACACAAACGCAATCTGCTGTAACCGCGGATCAACAAGCTTTGCTTGAGAAGCTGGCTAACCCGCAAGTGCAGGCATCACTAAACACATTAGTGGATCAGCTGCCACAACTGACTGAGTTAGTGAATACTTTAACAAAGTCTTACACGTTCACGAAACAGCTTGCTACTGACGAAGTGTTCAAAAGTGATATCGTGCACGCTACAACTGAAATTGTAGGACCAGTAATTGAAGGCGCTAGAGAAATCGCCCTAAATGCTGTTGAAGCAAAAGATCGTGCTGAGAAAAGCGATGAAACAATCGGTATCTTTGGCTTGATGAAAATGATGAAAGATCCTCAAGCACAAAAGCTATTCCGTTTTATCAATGCTTATCTTCAAGTTGCTAACGAGCGCGAGCGTTCTAACAAATAATAATCGAAATCATTTAACGTATGGACGGAGGACTAACTATGTCTAAACATATTGTCATTTTGGGTGCAGGTTATGGTGGCGTGCTTGCTGCACAATCTGTTCGCAAATATATGGACAAAAATCAAGCAAAAATTACTGTCGTTAACCAATTTGCTACTCATCAAATTATTACTGAGCTTCATCGCCTTGCTGGTGGTACGATCAATGAAGAAGCAGTAGCTATTCCTTTAAAAACATTGTTAAGAGACTTTGATGTAACACTTCGCGTTGGTAAAGTTAATTCTTTTGATGTAGAGAAAAAAGAAATCAAGCTTTCTGACGGTTACACTCTTTCTTACGATGCACTTGTTGTTGCACTTGGAAGCCAAACAGGCTACTTCGGAATCCCAGGACTTGAAGAAAACAGTATGGTTCTTAAATCTGTTGATGATGCGAACAAAATCAACAAGCATATCGAAGAGCGTATCCAAGCATATGCAAAATCTAAAAATGAAGCTGATGCTACAATCGTTATCGGCGGCGGCGGCTTAACTGGTGTTGAGCTTGTTGGTGAAATTGTTGACAACTTCCCACAAATCGCTAAAAAATACGGTGTTCCATTCTCTGAGCTTAAAATTAAACTAATCGAAGCAGGTCCGAAAATTTTGCCAGTGCTTCCTGATTCGCTTATCGAGCGTGCTACAGCAAGCCTTGCTAAACGTGGCGTTGAATTTATTACTGGCGTGCCTGTTACAGGTGTTGTTGGCAATAAAATCGAGCTTAAAACAGGCGAAACAATTGAAGCTAACACATTCGTATGGACTGGTGGCGTAGCTGCTCTTCCAATCGTTGCTGAATCTGGTCTTGAATGTGATCGTGGTAAAGCTGCAGTTAATGAATTCCTACAATCAAAATCCCATAACGATGTATTTGTTGTTGGTGACGCTGCGCTTGCTTTCCCTGAGGAAGGCGGACGTCCATATGCTCCAACTGCACAAAACGCATGGCAAATGGGTGAGCTAGCTGGTTACAATCTATATGCTTACTTCAACAATAAGCCTATGGAAAAATTCAGCCCAGTTAACTCTGGTACACTAGCATCTCTTGGTCGTAAAGACGCTGTAGCTACTGTAGGCGCAAGCAACACTGAGCTTAAAGGCATCTCAGCTACATTGATGAAAGAAGCAAGTAACATTCGTTACCTTTCTCATATCAAGTCTATGCGTACTGTGCTTCATACTAAACTATAGTATCTGCTATAAATTTTTATATTGCAGCCATTCTGTCCACTGGATAGAATGGCTTCTTGCATTAGGAGTCCTATATCGTGAACAGTAAATTATGGTCTGCAGGTTTAATGTCAGCACTGCTGTCTTGTACTGGCGGTGCTATTCTCGTTGTACATAGTGCAACCCAATTAGGAATTGATCATCACGGCTTACTATCTTGGATATTTGCAGGCTATACATTAGCAGGATTATTTAATCTTGTTCTCGCCTGGCGGTATAAGCTGCCGATTGCTGGGGCACACTCCGTTACAGCAATAGCTTTTTTGAGTACCGTATCTGTTGATTTCTCATTACCGCAAATTATCGGCAGCTTTATTATGGCTGGAGCGATCATGGCCATATTAGGAGTAAGCGGCATATTTCAAGTGGTGTTCAAGCATATTCCACGCCCAGTGATCGATGCGATGCTTGCAGGTATTATCGCACATTATATTATCGAGCTGGTGCCCGCGTTTAAGAGCAATCCGCTTGTTGGATTACTTGCGCTCTGCGGCTTTTTCATCATTCCTAAGCTGTTTAAGGCGCTTCCTTCAATTGTTGGGGTCATTGTATTAGGGGTCATTGGCTTAATGTTCACCTATACCTTCCCTCCAGTTGAGCACCTAAGCTTTCAGCTGCCGCAGATAACATTGCCGCAATTCAGCTTGCAAGGCCTTGTAGCCCTTGCACTGCCGATTAGTGTGCTTGTACTAAGTAATGATCTAGCAGTTGGTCTGGCTTCGTTAGAAAAGCAAAACTACAACGCACCAACGAATCGGATCATTACGTATTCAGGTCTAGGTTCAATGCTTGGCGGCTTATTTAACGGACATTCCATTAATATTGGCGGTATGATGACAACGATGTGTAGCAGTGATCATGCTGGTGCTAAGGAGCAACGCTATGTTGCAGGTATACTATCCAGTATCATATGTATTGTGTTTGGGATTTTCGCTTGGCTTATACTGCCCTATATTATGATATTACCAAGCTACTTCATCTCCATCATTATTGGTTTTTCCTTGCTAGGTATTTTTATGAATAGCATGCAAGCGGCCTTCAGCAATCGTCATTATCGTTACTCGGTATTGTTTGCTTTCGTTATTTCAGCAGCAGGCATTACGATGCTTGGCATCTCTGCTGCGCTATGGGCATTAATCATCGGCACATTGACGGCGAAGCTGTTAAAGGAACAACCTGTGAGCTCTTCATCACCTGTTGAAGAAAGGAGCTAATGATATGAACGATCGATTAGCAATTGAGCAGCTTGCAGCAGCGATCGCCTCTGCAAGCTCCATCACTGTCTTATCTGGTGCTGGAATTAGTACAGCAAGTGGAATACCCGATTTTCGTTCGGATAACGGTATTTATACGAAGCATGACAATGTAGAATATTTGCTATCTGAGGGCTATTACAATCGAGAGCCTAAGCAGTTTTGGATTAGCTTCAAGCATATCTTTCAATTGCAAGAGATGCATAAGTACCAGCCTAATGCTGCCCATTACTTCCTTGCCAAGCTTGAGCAGCAAGGAAAAAAGGTGACCATCGTTACGCAAAATGTCGATGGATTACACCGCAAAGCAGGCAGCAGTCATATTCTTGAAGCGCATGGCTCAATCGATCATGCTCATTGTCCAAAATGTAAACGGGTCTATCCTCTATCCTATGTCCTGGAGAAGCCTGTTCCTCGCTGTGAGGATGACGAATTTATTTTGAAGCCGGATGTTGTGTTATTCGGCGGAAGAGTACGCCATCTGGATGAAGCTTACGAAGCAGCAGCACATTGTGATCTGTTTCTAACACTAGGCTCCTCTCTTGAGGTGTATCCTGTTAAGGAGCTGCCGCACTACGCTGCTCAGTCTAAGCAAACAACAACAGCGATCATCAATTTACAGCCAACCGCACTCGATCGTCACTTTGATCTTGTCCTGCATAAGGAGCTTGTAGCGGTGTTCACTGAGCTGGAGAAGCTGCTTAGTTAGAATGAGTGTGTGGCTAATTAAGTTGTAAGCTAACGAAAGTCCCCGGGGTGGGATTCAGATGCCGGCAGTCGACTTTGCGATGTCGGGTGTCGGAGTTCAAGTACAATGAAAAGCAGCAGCTTGTCATCCAAGCTGCTACTTCTTCCTTTGCTGTCTTCTACATCTAATCAGAACTACACATTATTTTCTCGCAAAGTTCAGCAGTGCAATCGCTGCTCGCTCTCTTCGCTCCACATCATCGCTAGATAACGCTTGTTTTAGCACCCCAATCGCCTCAGAGATAAGCTCATCATCAACGATTACCGTAGCCGCTTTCCCTTTATTCTCAAGCAGCTCTTCCAGCCCTTCTAGCGTAACATCGTCTTCATACTTAGCTAAAGCTTCCGTGCTTCTAATAAATTGCTGCAGCTTATGTGCCATCTTCTCTAGCTGCCCGCCGATCGGCTTTAACCATGTAACCCCTCGACGATGGATTCGCGGTGGTAGCTGCTCGTCGACGTTCGTCTCAGCATCCACATAAAAATAATCCCCCAAATCACCTAAGTATGCCGATTGACCATCACTTACGATAACCAAATCCCCATCCTGCATTTCATATACGAATAGACGTAATTGCTCAGAGCCTAGAGCCTGTATATATTTTGCACATAGCTGCTCCCATGCAATAAACTCCACATCCTCATTTAGCCATGGCAAGTGAATGCTCACATAGCTTTCTCGAATATATTCCTCAAGCAGCTCTGTTGTCGTACGTAAACAAAATACTTGCATCAATACTCCCTCATTTGCTTCGAAATAGTAACCATCCTCTCATTAAGCTTATTATACACCTACTAGACCTGAATAAATATTATTGGGGATGAATTGGTAATTAGAAATGTACTTATCCACAGGTTTATCATTATTTATAAACATATAATGACCCATTTGTGCACAATCCCCCTTATTTTATACACAGACTTATTCACATTTATCCACATTCTGTGCACATTGCTGTGGATGAATATAGTTACTTTTCCATTTCCCCTGTTTTGCTACTCCGCCTTAGGTCTAGTTTCCCCTTGCCTAAAGACTAGTTTCATTTACCGTCCGAGGACTGTTACAAAGCAACTGCGTCTCATTTACAATAAAGACATGAAGAACAGAAACGATGCTTCTCAAACAGAAACAATTTAATGAGAGCAATTAATAATAGAAGCTCAGGAGGAATAAAGATGAAAAAACTATTTCGTTCGGTAACAGACAGTAAAATCACTGGCTTATGTGGTGGGATTGGTGAATGGCTTGGCGTAGATCCAACAATTATTCGTGTACTTACCGTAATTTTAGCGTTTTTCAGCTTTGGAACAGTGGTATTCATTTACTTTATCTTATCGCTTTTTGTGCCAAAGGCACCTTATGGCGATATGCACTACAATAACCACTATCACTATTAATACAAATACTAATACAAATTAGAAAGAGGGAAAGAACAATGGGAATTTTAAGTCGAATTGCAATGATGACAAAGGCAGTAACAAATGAGGTATTGGATAAAATCGAAAATCCAACTGTAATGATGAATCAATATTTAAGAGAGCTTGATGAACAAATCGCTTCTACAGAACAAGCTGTAATTGAGAAGCAAGCTCAGCAACGTATCCTGCAAGGAAAATTAGCTGATCTTGATGGTCATATCTCTTATTACGAAGGTAAAGCAGAGCAAGCGGCAATGGAAGCTCGCGAGGTTGATGCACGTACCGCTATTGAAGCTAAGCTTCTATATCAGGAGCAACGAGCGGAAACATTACGACTACAGCAATTAGCAGAGCAAGCGATCGTTGAGCTTCAGCAACGTGTTGAATCGTTGAAGGAAGAACGCCAGCAGCTGCAAAACAAACGCACTGAGCTAGTAACTCGTATGCAAAAAGCTGGTGCTAACGCTAACCAAGGTTATCCTTGGGGAAGTCATCTGCAAGGCAGCTCAGCTACACAAGGCTTCAACCGTATCGAGCAAAAAATATTAGAATGGGAAGCTCAGCAAGAAATTTCTCGTAAGTATAATCCATATGCTACTACGACAAACCCTGAGGTTGAGCAGCAAACAACGCGCAATAGCCATGTTGAGGAAGAACTGCAACGTCTAATGCAAAAGCAACAACCCGTTAGCAATAGCTAATGTTATCAAGCCAGCATGTGATTACCATATGCTGGCTTAAATTTTTTACATAATTTTGAAACTAACTCCTAATACATCACGTATCATAATGTAGTTTGGTTAAGATTTAGGAGGATGAAGGATATATGTCTATGTTCAATCGTATACTTGCCAGTGTGGGCATCGGTTCTGCTAAGGTTGATCTGATACTTGATCAGGACACTGTTCCTGCTGGCGGCACTATTAACGGAGTTGTTCGCATTACTGGTGGCAACGTAGATCAACAGGTAGATGACGTCTATGCTTATATTCAAACCCAATATATCCGTGAGCGTAATGATCACAAAATGTATGAGAAAGCAACAATCGCCAAGTTTTTATTAGCAGGTAAATTTACGATCGCTGCTAATCAGCATTACGAGTTTCCTGTCTCCTTTCACTTACCTCCTGGCACACCGGTAACGATGGGCAGAACACCTGTATGGATCCAGACTGGTCTTGATATTAAAGATGCTGTTGATCCGAAGGATAAAGACTATCTACATATTCTACCTCATCCACACTCCAGCATTATACTGCAAGCGGTGGAGCAGCTTGGCTTTAGATTACGTGAAGTGTCTTGCGAATACGCGCCTCGTTATGCACGCGGTGGATATTCCTTTGTTCAGGAATTCGAATTTGTCCCAACTACTCACTATCGCGGTCAGCTTGATGAGCTAGAAATTATTTTCTATCCTAACGAAAACGGAGTGGAGCTGCTATTGCAAATCGATCGCCGAGCTCGTGGCTTAACTGGTTTATTTATGGAGGCACTTGATGCTGACGAAAGCTTCGTGCGTGTACAATTCGACCGTACACAGCTATCGCAAGGGGTTCACTTCATTGCTAATGAGCTAAATCATTTAATCGGTAGATACACGTATTAATGCGAATTCACTATCGCTATGTCATTATAGATACTTCTAATATATAAAGCGACCATTGAGAGCTAAGGGTTTAAGCTAAGCATACCAGCTTATAAGCTTAGAAACCTGATCTCCTAATGGTCGCTTTTATGCTAGTACACGTTAGCGTTTGCCTTTGGGACTAAGGAAATATACTTCATTAGTTCTGCAATGGTTTAAAGTAATGACCATACAAACTGTTGAATTGCTTGGTGGGAGGCTAGACTAACTAAAGCTGTTACTCCCATCATAATGATGACACTAACAGCGAGGCTATCAAATAGAGGAGAAAATCGTATACGTATTGCTTTTCGAATAGCTTAAGAGCAACCGGATTAAGGGTTTAATCTGATCATCCAACACCCTCCAATATTCCCTTCGTCTTGCTTAAAATAATGTCCAGATTATCGTGCTCAGAGGTACACAACCACTCATCGAAGATGAAGCCATCATGAAAAAACAATACGCGATCTGCTTGCGAAGCGACATAGGCGTCATGCGTGACGATAATAATGCTTCGCTCTTTTTCCTGTTTAATTTGATGAAGACTAGTTAATATATTACTGGTTGCATTGTTAGCCAGGTTACCTGTCGGCGCATCGGCGAGGATCAATGCGGGATTGCTAATCAATGCTCGGCCAATCGCAACCCGTTGCTGCTGACTGCCAGACAGCTCAATCGGACGATGACTTCTCCACTTCTCTAGCCCAAGCAGTGCTAGCATACTATTTACTTCAGATAAGATGTACTGACAATCCAGCTCCTTCATAATTAGCGGCAATGCGATATTATCCTCTACAGTTAAATTCTTGAGCAAATGATACGATTGATAGATAAATCCGATGCTATCACTGCGGTAGGCAATTGCTTGTGACTCTCGCAGCTTGTCCGTAATATCCTTCCCTTGTAATAGTATCCGACCACGATCTGGTTTATCCATTACACCTAATATATTGAGTAACGTGCTCATGCCTGAGCCACTCATCCCCATAATCGCTAGCATTTCACCTTGCAAGAGGTTAAACGAAACATTACGTAAAGCGTGAATCCGATGAGTTCCTACTCGATATGTTTTACATAGCTCCCTCACAGACAATACTATTTCACTCATGTAAATCCCCCTCTTGATCATATAATAAAACAGCCCATTCATAGTTCAACGCATAACTGCGCTCGCTAGGAACAGGCATTATTACACTAGATACTTAATTAACCTTGAAGCAAGCTATTAACTACTTCTTGAGCCGGTTCAAATACATGAACCGCAAACTGAGATTCGTCGTATGAATGTACACTGCGCTTGTCCAGTTCAACTACGTCAAGCTCGTTCATGTTCCCTTCACGAGCCTCTAACATATCCATTGACTTATGAGAGCTGTATACCTTTGTAGATAGTAACATCATTACAATACCAAGCACATCCAACTTAATTTTCATTACTTTCACCAATTCACACTCCTACATTTGTTGCTCTACCATCAGAAGATTGTAGTAGCAACTTAATCATACATGGAACTAAGGGGAAAGAACTGAATACCTATTAAGAAGATCTATCGCACTCACAGAAGTGAAAATATGATGCGAGGTAACATCATAAGCGTGTAATTATTTATCTTGTAGTGTTATCTCGCAAACTAGTGACAAATGTCTATTGTAATCCTAATAATGCCCAGTATAATACTTGGTATATACGATATAAATTGCATTGGAGGTTGTTGTCATGCAGGTTACTGAGAAGAAGTTAGCAGCACAATGGATCGATGATCATTTGGACTTATATAATTTCGCGGTTACGATTGGGGATACCGATTGGCAGCAGCAAATCCTGCAAGCACTTGCCGATCAGGATAGACAGATTCAGGAAGAACAAGAGCAACGGATCGTCATGCATTTATGGCTCAAATTTGACAGCATTAACCGTAAAATGATAGAGCTATACGAGCAGTTAAGAAACACAAGGGATTCAGAGTACGAGCAGCGACGCCTTATAGAAAAGGTGTGGGAATTCAAGCAGCAGCGCATTATGATTGTGAGCAAGCTGAAGGAGCTTTATGTAACGCACGGAGAATAATCTTACAGCTCAAGAGCATAGGAGCAGCCTCTTTCGTAGGCTCTCACCTATGCTCTTTTATTGTTTTCAAACTTCCATTCCACCATTGCCTATAAGACTAGCTCTGCAATTGCATAACTCTTGGTTCATATAGCTCCTCAATCACCGAAGGGTTTAGAAAATCCTTCACCGACCACTTAAAGCGAATATTGTATCGATCACAAATTTCCTCAAGCTGAGACCGATTCAATTCTCCATCGCGTTTATAAATTTGTTGAGCATAATAGATCATTCCGCTTCGTACGATGTTTTTCGTAACTAGGACGGAGCTGAAATGCTGTAGCTCTGGCAAGCTGCGCAGCATTTCCACGCGATTATAAATTGTATAATGCGTAGTGTGTGCCAATCTTCCACGATGCTTTGTATTGGAGTGCTTAACAATATACTCTGACTCTACCAAATCGGCACTTTCAGAAATGGTATTCTCACTGCACTGCCCATTCCGTTTCATATAGATACGCTGCTCATTGGCAACTCTAGCTAAATTGACAAGCTGGTCGTCGAATGCCGTTAAACGTCGCACGCTTTTGCCATCTCCATCATAGAGCAACACAGTATTCGTTTCAGGATTAATGCGATCAATTGTCAAAGAAACCAGCTCATTTAACTTTTCCCCTTGGATGCCGTTCCACAATGCTTCAATAATAAATTTGTCCTGTGCGTTAACCAGCTTATCTAGCACATATTGCTTCTCATCGTAGGACATATAATTTTTCACCGGAATGACGAGCCCGTATATATACTGCGCATTGCGTTTTTTCCAAGGATTAGCGAAATGTTTAGATTGACCTTCTAAGATTGACCATTCAATGTATGAGGAAATCGTAGAGTATATGGAGCGTGAACTTTCTTTCGTTTTTGGCTTTAACACTTCTATGACAAATTGTTTTAGTTCATCCGCTGTAAAGTCATATATATCCTTGTCATACTTTTTTTCTAATGGTGCTGACTTTTTAAATATTCGTCCGTAAACCTCTTTAGTGTCGCGATTTCGATACCTTGAAAGATATTTTATTTTTATTTCCTCATTGTACAATGAGCTCTCTGTACCCAGTTGCAGCATATATATAACCCCCTAAAAAAGAATAATTACGTCCTAGTGACTGCTAATAAAAATATAGGTTTACAATTATACAAACATACCGTTCTATACAATTTCTGAAATTTATTCCAAATTACCACTCCACTCTAGGTCAAGCAGGGTAATAAGCTTGTATTTTTATCACTTGAGTAGTAAACTGATACAAATCAAACCTATAACGACGAGGTAAAGCTATGAATCGACATACTCTCGCTTCCTTAACATGGACGCGCTTAATGCGCTTTAGTAATCAAAGCAATCAGCTATCCGATCAGTTTCTTAAAAGCTTTGGGCTAACAACCGCACAATTCGATGTTTTGGCACAAATCTATTTCTTTCACCCCTTAACGCAGTCAGAGCTTGCACAGAAAATATTAATTACACAAGGGGGCATCTCAAGGATGCTCGCTCGTTTAGAGCAGGAAGGGTACATTATTCGCAAGCAAGACTGGAAAACAAAAACGATTATACTCAGTGAGCAAGGAACTCACATTATGGAGCAGGCGGTTCCTGAGCAGTTAAAGTTTCAATCCTCGATGTTCGAAGGAGCACTTTCAGAGGAAGAGCTTAAAACATTGTACAGCTTGCTTACTAAGGTTCATAAGGCTAGCTTAGAGATCAACGTCCCATAACGAATAGAGAGGAAGATTAATTATGCTACAAATTCAAGGGCATCATCACACATCCATGCTTACGAAGGACGCCAAGCTCAATAGAAGGTTTTACTCTGATATTCTCGGGCTGCGTCTTGTGAAAAAGACGGTTAATCAGGACTCTCCTACGATGTACCATTTATTTTATGGCGATGAGATTGGCAATCCAGGCACAGAGCTAACGTTTTTTGAAATTCCAAACGCTGGTCATACCATGAAAGGAACGAACTCCATTGATCTTATTAGCTTGCTTGTGCCGAGTAAAAGCAGCTTAGAGTACTGGGCACAGCGATTATCGGAGCACGGCATCAGCCATCAAGGGATTAGCAAATTTGGACGCTACGATGCACTGTTTATTGAAGATCCTGATCAGCTATCACTTGTGCTGCTGAGCAATGAAGGGCTAGAACAACCGCAGCGCTGGCAGTATTGGGTAGACTCCCCTATCCCAAAGGAGCATAGCATTTTAGGAATGGGGCCGATTGGCATTAAGGTTGAACAGTTAGAGGCAACTGTGGGGTTATTACGAGATACATTCCATTACAGCGTTATCGAACAAAAGAAACAATATGTCATTGTACAGGCTGAAGCAGGTAAACAGTGGGGTGAGATCATTGTCACGGAAGACAGAGGTCCACGACAGCGAGCAGGTCGCGGCAGTGTGCACCATCTAGCGATTACTGTCCCTAACAAGGAGCAGCTAGCCCAGTGGAATGAGGTGCTTCTGGAGCAGGGCTATAAGACAACAGGAATTATCGACCGCTTTTATTTTACAAGCCTATACTTTCATGATAAAAACGGTATACTGTTCGAGCTGGCAACCGATGGACCAGGTTTTACGATAGATGCCGACATCTCTCAGCTTGGAGAAAAGCTTGACCTGCCGCCATTTCTTGAAGTGAATCGTGCGGCAATCGAACAGCGTCTATCACCTCTTGATTAAATACAGCGTATGAGGAGGGATTACTATGAATGGGCATGATAGAAGCAAAGGAATGGAGTTTGGGATTTACTCGTTAGGCGATCATATGATTCATTCCATGATTGGCGGGGAAATTAGTGCCGAGCAGCGCATTGCGCAGATGATTCAAGCGAGTAAGCTTGCGGAGGATGCGGGCTTGGACGTTGTAGCTATCGGCGAAAGTCATCAGCTCTACTTCACCTCGCAAGCTCATACCGTTATTTTAGGCGCGATCGCCCAAGCAACCTCCAAAATTAGAATATCCAGTTCGGCTACCGTGCTTGGTGTTCATGATCCCGTTAGAGTGTATGAAGACTTTGCCACGCTTGATCTCATCTCACATGGACGCGCTGAAATCGTTGCAGGGCGTGGCTCTCGAATCGGAGCGCATGAGCTGTTTGGCTACAGCTTGGACACCTATGAGGAGTTATTTGAAGAGAAGCTTGATTTGCTGCTAAAGCTTAATCAAGCAACCGGTCCAGTTAGCTGGACTGGTAAATTTCGTGCTCCACTGCTGCGTGCTAACATCTTACCGCAGCCGAAGCATGGCAGCTTGCCGATCTGGCGTGCGGTAGGCGGCCCACCAGCTAGCGCAATTAAAGCAGGAGCAGCAGGTGTTCCAATGATGCTGACAACATTGGGAGGTCCTGCCATACGCTTTAAGGAGGCTGTTGATGCTTATCGTCAAGCTGCGGCTGAGCATGGACATCAAGAAGAGCAAATGCCACTGGCAACTGCCAGCTTATTTTATACTGCAGATACAACAGAGCAGGCTGTGTCTGAATATTACCCGTATATTAATGCTGGATTTACTGCCATTCGTCGGATGGGCTACCCTAAGACACAATTCGATGAAGCGATCTCGCCACATGATGCGCTTATGATTGGTAGCCCGCAATTAATTATCGAAAAGCTGCTGTACCAGCATCAGCTATACGGACAGCAGCGGTTTATGGCGCAAATCGACTTTGGCGGTGTTCCCTTCAATAAAGTAATGAAAAACATCGAGCTTATCGGTCGCGATATTATTCCTGCTATTAAGAAGTATACTAGCTCAACTTAATGATGCCCTAGCTGGAGCTGAATAAGCTGCTTCGGATAGCTTGTTAACACCTTAGCGCTACCGTCTGCTGCAATATACACATCATCCTCAATTCGCACTCCGCCAATTGTCGGATGGTAAATACCAGGCTCTATCGTATATAGCACGCCAGGTCGCAGCAGCTCCGTATTTCCAGCGCTTACAGATGGTCGCTCATGTACTTCCATGCCAAAGCCGTGACCAAGTCGATGAGTAAACCATTGGCCGAATCCAGCCTCGGAAATGATGTCTCGTGCAATACGATCCAGTTCAGCAAAGCTTATTCCAGCTTTGCTGGCTGATATTGCCGCTTGATTGGCAGCAAGAACCGTTTCGTAGATCTGACGTTGCTCCTGCGTCGCCTCTCCAATAACAAAGGTGCGTGTAATATCTGAGCAATAGCCATCGGCATGTACACCGATATCGATAAGCAGGAAATGTCCCTCCTCAAGCTTTGCCGCTCCAGGTCTGCCATGTGGTAATGCCGTTCTTGCCCCAGTAAGCACAATACTTTCAAAAGCAGGACGATCTGCGCCTAGCCTTCTCATTTGATAGTCGATTTCGGCTGCAAGCTCCAGCTCACTCATGCCAATGGCTGCTACTGCTACAGCATGCGATATTACCTTTTCCACTAGCTGCACCGCGTACTGCACCTTGGCTATTTCATGTTCACTCTTGAACATCCTTAGTGCAACAATTCCATCCTCAATATCGACACAGCGAGGCTGATTCAGCACCTCAAGCAAGCGTTCATATCGTGCTGCGCTAATTGCATCTTTCTCTAGTCCTAGTACTTGCGGAGACTGAATTGCTGCTGCTAGCACCTGATAAGGATCATCTGCATCAGAGATGGCGACGATGCTCCCCACCTTACCTGCCTCCTCAGCAGCTTGCACATCAAGCTGCGGAACAAATAATATCTCTACTTCGGTGTCTGCCTCAACATATAACGCCAAGAAGCGTTCATGCGGATCGCTGTAAAAATCAGTGAAATAATAGATGCTCGAAGGTGAAGTTAGCAGCGCTGCTTCAATTTTCTGCTGCTTCATATACTGCTTAAGTTTTAGCTTGCGGTCGTACCATAACGTATTCTGCAACCGATATCCCTCCTATATCATTCATTGCTATCCTCTTAATATTATCGCCTATTCAGGCACAATAAAACAAACGAATGAATGTTAGGAATGCTCAACGACTTAGGCTACTGACTGTGGGGGGACTTGCAAATGTTTTGAGTTGCTCAACGACTTAGGCTACTGACTGTGGGGGGACTTGCAAATGTTTTGAGTTGTTCGACGACTTGGGCTACTGACTGTGGGGGGACTTGCAAATGTTTTGAGTTGTTCGACGAGTTGGTCAACTGACCGCGGAGGAGAACAACTCAAAACATGAGCCAACTAATGCTCTAGCTTCAATTCTTTATTTAAAAGTGCTTGCTTCCACTTTGTATAAAGCTGCCATGCATCGCCATTAGCAATGATTGGCTCGCATATATACATTCCTTGCTCAACGGAATCTACCCTACCTGCCATATGCAGACGAACAGCGCTATTTAACAGTACTTGATTAGCAAAAGCAACATGCCCCGCTCCTTGCAGCACTTCCTCCGTAACCTTAAGCTGCTCATGTACCGTCCATTCAATATCCTCAGGCACAGGAGTCTCCAATCCGTATAAATCAGGATCAATAACATCAAGCTTTGCTTGACCACCTTCAACAGCAAAGGTACGTGTCGGACGATCGATAAATAAATCCTCTGATCCCTCTACACCTTGAACGATTAGCGCACGCTCATAGTTTAAATGCTGGAATAGCTCACTCATACGATTAAATACTGTGTTATGGAAAACACCAAACACGAGATAAGGCGATTGGCTGTAATCGATAAGCTTTTCCACTGTATTTAAGATCGTACGCATATCTAGCTCTTCACGAATAGTTCGAAGCTCTGCTAACGGAGGGCACCAGCTTTCTGCAGGCACATAGAGCACCCCTGTTTCTTTAGCTGTATCGATAAAATGCTGCTGTGGCAACTCATCGACTTTAATCCCTAAATGGATCAGCATATCATGCAATGTAATCCCGCGCTTCGGCGGTAAAGTTGCTGAGCCGTGCAGTGTAACTGGCAAACCAGCGGCCGCCAATACAAATGCAGTAGCAAACGAAGCATAATACGATTTTTTCCGTCCATCATATGGACCTGTGCAATCGATTCCTCGTTGTACCGCTGGACGGTAGGCTAGCTTTCTTGCCGCAACAACGAATGCTTCCAGCTCAGCCACGCTTTCCATTTTTATTCTTTGCGCAATAAAAAATGCTGCAATTTGTGCATCAGTCGCCTTACGATTCAAGATCCACTCCGCTGCTTCCAATGCTTCCTCATATGTTAAGTCACGCGCTCCTCTTTTGCCGCGCCCCACTTCTTTTAATAGCTTAATAAACATGATGTGACCTCCTTAGCCTATTTCTCAAGCAGTTGATATACTTTGACGATTGAAGATGCCACATCGACTAACCGTTTGCGCTCATTCATTGCCTGCTTTCGCAGCATATCATACGCCTCTGCTTCAGAAATATTTTTGATTTTACACAAAATCGACTTCGCCATATCAATCCATTTGCGTTCCTCAATTTTTTCCTGCAGCAATTTCTTTTCAGTTAACCATTGTTGACGTTCAAAGCATTGCTTCGCCGCAAAATACAATGCCCAGTGCAGCTCATCCTCATTCATCGTCGGTGTCAGCAAGCCATCCATAAACAAATCACTATCGCAAAATGCTTTGGACTGCTGGCAAGTATGATCACTACACCACCATAACAGCGGCAATGTATTCCATTGTGCTTGCGGATGCGCCCATTTTTTTGTTTCATCTAAAGACACATTTAACAAAATAGCATCATGTTCTTTAAGCTTTAGCTTGGCATGCTCCTTGCTACTCGCATGCGTCACAATATATCCAGCCTTATCCAATACTTCTATTGGTTGTTTCGCTTCGGTAGCATTGCTTCGTTCTGAGTTGATCGTGATGTCAGATATCAATAATATTGAGCGCATATGGAAGCTCCCCTCTCCTAACGAGCACGCCATATTCTTTTCCTGCGTTCTGCTCTTTCTCACGTTAATATATATAACACAATTAAGTTATATTTGTCGATAACTACAGTTTTTTAAAATTTTATGTTAGATATGTTTACGTATGCAAAATTTTATAGTATAGTTTATGTAAATCAATTTAACAGCTCGAATACAATGGAGTATTCGAATAACATGGCAATGAAGCCTGTCTTCACAAGTATACTACACATATCTTACATGTGTTTAGTCTGCTTTGTGAAGCAGGCTTTTTTTGGTTATTATACACTGCATCATTTCCATGTAGGTGTCAATCGGGAGAGGAGAGATAATGATGAGAGAGAAAGAAAAATTGGTGTTAATCGGCAACGGTATGGCTGGGGTACGTACGATTGAGCATTTGCTAAAACTAGCACCAGATAAATACGAGATCACAATTATTGGTGAAGAGCCGCATCCTAACTATAACCGCATAATGCTATCCTCGGTGCTTGCAGGCGGCACTAGCCTGCAGGACATCATCATTAATGACTGGGCATGGTACAAGGAGAATAATATTAACCTCGTTACAGGACAAAAAGCAATGAAAATCGATACGAAGGCTGGCAACGTAACGACAAGCACAGGAGCGATCTATCCTTATGACCGCCTCATTCTAGCAACGGGCTCCAACCCATTTATGCTGCCTATCCCTGGAGCTGATAAAAAAGGCGTTATTGCATTCCGCGATATTTCTGATTGCGAAACGATGATGGACACATCAAAAAAGTATAAACGAGCTGCTGTTATTGGGGGTGGCTTGCTAGGTATTGAAGCAGCACGCGGCTTGCTACATTTAGGAATGGAAGCAACCGTAATTCATTTGAACGATTATTTGATGGAAAGACAGCTTGATGAGCCAGCAGCAAGAATGCTACAACGAGAGCTAGAAGCACAAGGCATGAAGTTTCTACTCAATAAGCATTCTGCAGCAATTACTGGCCGCAGCAGAGTGAACGCATTGCAATTTGCCGATGGCAGCGAGCTGAAAACGGACTTGATCGTAATGGCCGTTGGTATTCGTCCGAATACTGATCTGGCAAAAAGCTCAGGGCTTGAGGTTAATCGCGGCGTAGTTGTTAACGATTATCTCGAAACGAGCATTCCAAACATTTACGCTGTTGGTGAATGTGCAGAGCATCGCGGCATCGCATACGGTCTAGTTGCTCCACTTTATGAGCAAGGCGCTGTATTAGCGAAAAAGCTTGCTGGCGCAGAAACTGCTGGCTATGGCGGCTCCGTTACCTCTACGAAGCTTAAAGTTTCTGGTGTCGATGTATTTTCAGCAGGTGACTTTAGTGAATCATCAGAAACGAAGGCATTACGCTTCCAAGACGATTTAGAAGGAACGTACAAAAAAATCGTTATCCGCAATGGCAAGCTAGTCGGCGCAGTACTTTTCGGCGACACAAGTGATGGAGCAGAATTATTCTCCCTCATTAAAAAGGGTGAAAATGTTGAGGGCAGAGAAAAAGAGCTACTGCTTGGGTTTTCACTTGATAAATTAGGCGACGGTGGCAATAAGCTAGCCAAATACGAAAACATGCCGAATGATGAAATTGTTTGCGGCTGTAACGGCGTTTCCAAGGAAACGATTGTTGATGCCATTAACAATAAAGGCTGCAATAGCGTATCCAGCATTAAAGCTTGTACGAAAGCATCTGGCTCCTGCGGTGGCTGTAAGCCGATCGTAGAAGGCTTACTCAGCGTCTATGCTGGAAGCTCAGCTGCTGAGCCTGTAAAAGAAGGAATTTGCGGCTGTACGACATTATCTCGCGATGAAATCGTAGCAGAAATTAAACGCATGGGTCTGCTTACGATTAAAGAGGTGATGAATGTGCTGGAATGGAAAGAGCCAGAAGGCTGCTCCAAATGCCGTCCATCACTCAACTACTATCTTGGGATGCTATTCCCTGAACAATATGTCGATGAAAAAGAATCTCGTATTACGAATGAGCGTTATCATGCCAATATTCAAAAAGATGGTACCTTTTCTGTTGTACCACGCGTGTATGGCGGCGTAACAACACCTGCTGATCTCAAAAAAATTGCCGAGGTTGCTGAGAAATTCGATGTGCCGATGGTCAAATTCACAGGTGGACAGCGCCTCGACTTGCTCGGTGTAAAGAAAGAAGATCTTCCTAAAATGTGGGAGGAGCTAGATATGCCTTCGGGTCATGCTTACGGTAAAACATTACGTACCGTAAAAACATGCGTCGGTTCAACCTTCTGTCGCTTCGGTACACAAGATTCGATCTCAATGGGTATTCGCATGGAAAAAGCATTTGAGCGCTTAAATGCTCCTGCTAAAGTAAAGCTAGCTGTATCGGGCTGTCCGCGTAACTGTGCTGAAGCTACGATTAAAGACGTTGGGGTCGTTGCGATCGATGGCGGTTGGGAAATTCATGTAGCCGGCAATGGCGGTGTTAAAGTAAGAGCAACAGACCTGCTATGTGTTGTTAAAACGGAAGATGAAGTAATGGAATGGTCATCCGCCTTCCTACAACTGTATCGTGAAGAAGCAACTTGGAATGAAAGAACAGCGCAATGGGTTGAGCGCGTTGGCTTAGATTATGTGAAGGAAGCATTAAAAAATAAAGAAGATCGTGTAGCTTTAGTGTCACGCATCGAAAAAGCGCTAAGCGTAATGAGCGACCCTTGGAAAGAAATTACGCAAAACAAAGAATTACGTAAAAACTTCGAGCAGCTGGTCAGTTTGGAATCACCAGCAACAAACTAAGCTTCTCTGCAGGGCATGAAAAGTCTGACATATCTCTTCGCAGTACTTTTCATGTCCATAGCAGTGAATCAAGAGAGAATCAAGAAAAGTTGGGAGAGATTTCATATGGCGACTAAAGTTTTGGTTGGGAATATATCTGATATTGATGTAAAAAGCTCACGTAAGCTAAGTGTAGAAAATATTGATATCGCAATCTTCCATCTATCTGACGGAAGTGTGCTGGCGGTAGAAAATAAATGCCCGCATAAGGGCGGCTTATTATCTGAAGGAATGGTTTGTGGCGACAAGGTTCATTGCCCGTTGCATGACTGGAGAATTGACCTGCGTAGCGGAAAAGTACAGGAGCCGGACGATGGCTGTATTACTACCTTCCCTACTGAGATTGATCAAGCAAGCGGTGATATTTATATAACACTGTAAATAGAAAGATAAGCTAGAGTTACGATAGGAGGAATTTGTATGAGTAAAAGTATTAGCTCGCTTTATGGCAAATCAAGCAAACTAGAGGATAAACTACTGCGTACGAGCAGCGATTATAGCAATATGACAATCGGCAATGTTGCCATTATCGGTGCAGGACCAGGTGATCCCGAATTGCTAACGCTAAAAGCATTACGCTATATTCAAAGTGCAGACGTCCTCCTATATGATCGACTTGTAAGCAAGGAGATTATTCAATATGCGAAGGTCAATGCTGAGCTGGTCTATTGCGGTAAAGCACCTGGTAAGCATGCGATGACACAGGATGAAATTAATGAAGCGCTAATCCATTACGCATTACTAGGCAAAAATACGGTGCGACTTAAAGGCGGAGATCCCTTTATATTCGGTCGCGGTGGTGAGGAAGCATTGGCACTTGCCGCATATGGTATTCCACACAACATCATTCCTGGTGTCACATCAGCAATAGGTGCCTCTGCTGCAGCCAGCATACCTATGACTCATCGCAATGTAGCTACCTCCTTCGCTTGCGTCACAGGCAATCGATGTCACGATAACAATAAGCCGATACGTTGGGATTTGCTAGCTCATAGCGTAGATACGTTAGCGATCTATATGGGGGTTAGCCAGCTAAACGACATTCAATCCGAGCTGCTAGCAGCAGGCAAGTCTGCCTCTACGCCAATTGCCTTTATTGAACAAGGAACGACAGCTAAGCAACGTATCCTTACAGGCACATTGGGAGAAATGAGTGAGCTTGCAGCCAATAGTAAGCTAAGCAATCCAGCATTAATTATTGTCGGAGAAGTGGTTCTCATTCGCGAGCAGCTGCAAGCTGCTATGCTCCAAGCGTCAACACTGCGCCAAATCGGCTAGTTAAAAGCGATCAAAAGCTTCTCTCCAGAACCTTTTGATCGCTTATTTTTATTGCTTATTGCTGTTAAGCTTCTCTTGCACCGAGCGTAGCTTCTGCTCGGAAGAAGCAACTTTATCTCGACGATCATCAATCTTGATCGAAGTGGATACACGCTGCGCTCCAGATAGGAACGGTGCCTCATGCAATGCAGCAATGGCACTCCATAGCGCTGTAAGCTCTCCTTCAATAATGGTGCTCATCGACGTTAACGTATATTGAATACCAGGCTGCTGCTCTAGCACTAGCTGCAACTCTGCTACATAGCCACTTAAGCTAGTGCTGCCTGTTCCAATCGGAATAATTGTCACTTCAGCTATCGCCATCTATTCTCGCCTCCATATCCATTCACTTCACAGAGACACTTTACTACAATTGATCCCCTCGAAGCAAGGAAACCGTCTGCTGACGATTACTGCTCCTACATAGCTCAGATATTACCGCCACTCCATCTGCACCAGCAAGGCGAATAGCAGCTGCATCCTTACTTGTAATACCACCGATTGCGACAATCGGGTAATCTGGATAAGACTGGCGTATTTTACTTAGGAAGCCTACTCCTGCTGGTGGGTTAGCATCCTCCTTAGAGCTCGTTGCGAAGATTGGTCCAATCCCCACATAATCTGCACCGCCTGCTACAGCTAGCTTCATTTCCTCCTCATTATGCACAGATACACCAACTATTGCATGTGGCAGCTTATTGCGTACAAGCTGTAATGGCTCATCGTCCTGTCCAACATGAACACCATCCGCGTTAAGCTTGAACGCAAGCTCAATATTATCATTAATAATAAATGGGACGCCATAGCGCTGACAGAGCTCCTGACATTGTCTAGCAAATAGCTCTAGCTGCTCACCCTGCAGTGCACCTCTTCCTTTTTCGCGAAGCTGAAATATTGTAACACCAGCAGCTAAAGCATCCTCCAGCACCTCAAGCGGGGATTGCTCGCTCTGACAATTCACAGTCCCCATGACAAAGTAAACGGCAAGCTGCTCAGCCCTCAACATAGACTACCTCCCCTCCATCACCAACCACATGATATGCAAAATGATTCGTCGGCCCATGTCCATGTCCTAGCTCAAGTGGATTGGATATCGCTGCATGCACGTATGACTTAGCGGTTATAATCGCCTGCTGCAGCTCCTCTCCTTTAGCCAGCTGGGCAGTTATCGCGGCGGAGAATGTACAGCCTGTTCCGTGTGTATGAACTGTTGCAACGCGTGGTGCGTGCAGCTGAAAGCTTGTGCCGTTCTGTAAAAATACATAGTCGACTACTCTGTCGCAGTCATCGTCTTGCCAATGTCCACCCTTCATCACGACAGCATCCATCCCGTAGCTAAGTAGAATGCTCGCCGCCTCGGCAATATGCCCCTCACGCTGGATTGTCAACCCTGCCAGTACCTCTGCCTCACTAATATTCGGCGTGCATACCGTAGCTAGTGGCAGCAACTGTGTCTTTAACGCTTCCGCTGCGTCCCTCTGCAATAGGCTGGCACCACCCTTGGCAATCATAACTGGATCCACAACGATAGGTGGCCTTTGACGCCAAGCTTGCTGCTGTAAAAACTCCGAAATCACCTCAATAATTTCTGCTGAAAAGAGCATGCCTGTCTTAAGCGCACCAATTGTAAAATCATCATATAGCGCTTCAAGCTGGCTTTTAACGAATAACGGATGAATAGCTGATATTCCGTTGACACCCAATGTATTTTGCGCTGTCAGTGCGGTAATTACCGACATACCAAACACACCAAGCTCCTGAAAGGTTTTCAAATCCGCTTGAATGCCCGCGCCACCTCCGCTATCTGAGCCTGCAATACTCAAAGCGGTATAGATAGGTGGTCGTTCCCCTATTCTCTGTTTCTCTACATTCAACTCCATCTTAGTCCTCCTCAAAATGTTGGGGCGGACGCAACCAAAAAAAGCTTCCTTGTCAACGACAAAGAAGCTTAAAATCATTGCTCCCTACGTCAGTGTTAACTGTCAGGTTCAAAGGGTCAGGTTTTAACCTTCTCAACTCGTAAGTCCCCCCGCAAAATATATAAATTATGAAATTCCTTCCTGATTATAGCATAATCTCAATGTGATTGGGCTTCTATTATTAAAAATTACTCAACTTTTACCTTTAGCTGTGCTAACATAAACATAAAATGTAAATTTAATGAGGGATTGCTCGTGGATGCACAACTCACTGCATATGTCACGCTCGTCAGTACATCAGCTGTATTGAATTTATTTCTATGTCTCTATGTCTTACTTAGGCGACATCGATACCCTAATATCGCAACCTTCTTTATACTTAATACAGCCGCTACCGCTATTTACTGCTTTGGATATGCCTTTAGCTTAACGTCAACGACGATAGAGCAAGTGAAATTTTGGAATCTCGTTCAATATTGTGGCATGCCTTTTGCTCCGGCATTCGGCTTGTTGTTTGTTATGCAATATTTGGGGATGAAGGTGGGGCGAACAAAAGCAACGCTATTACTAATTATCCCATCACTTAGCGTTTTATTTGATTTAACTAATAAATATCACCATCTACTTTATCGAACATACGAGATTGACTCAGTGCTTGGTACTCCGTACGTGTACAAGGAATACGGCATCTGGTTTGTTGTTCATGGAATCTTTTTATTTTGCTGTATGCTAACAGGCTCTATTCTTCTATTATCTCGCTGGAAGGAAACCGCAGCAGCTTATCGACCGCAGTTGATTGCCTTAGCAAGCGCGCAGGTTTTGCCGATGGTTACTGCGTTTCTCTATTTGATCAACGTTACACCTGCTGGGGTTGATCCTGTACCGATGGTCGTCTGGGTTTCTTCCATTCTGTTTTTATGGGCAATTCATACGTCAAGCATGCTATCCATTCTCCCCATTGCTAAGGAGACGATATTTAATAGTATTAACGATGGCGTTATCGTGTTAGATGAAGCACGTCGCCTTATCGATTATAACGATGCCTGTCAGCATATGATGCCAGGCTTGCAACGATCAATGTATGGTCAAAGCATAGACAAGCTGTGGCAGACATTGTTTCCAGAAGCCAATCGACTACCATTAACAGCCGAAAATAAAACGTTCGATCTGCCACTCATTATTAATGATCGATTGTACATCTTTCAGCTACGCATCTCCCCCTTCACCCAAGGTAATCGACGCAAAGGGCTGCTGCTTATTTTCACCGATATGACAGCACTAAAGCAATTGCAGCAACGTTTAGAGAAGCTTGCTTATTATGATGAGCTTACTGGTATTTATAATCGACGGGCATTTTTTCAGCAAAGCGATGATGCCTTCGAGACTGCTAGAAAGCACAAGCAACCTTACACGATTATATTATTTGATATCGATTACTTTAAGAAAATCAATGATACATACGGCCACCAGATTGGAGATCGCATGCTTCTCCATGTCGCATCCATTTGCAAGGCACAGCTGCAACGGGATATGATATTCGCGCGCTATGGCGGAGAAGAGTTTGTGATTGCGCTGCCGAATTATACAGCGGTTCAAGGAGAAGACTTCGCCAATACATTACGTAAGCAAATCACTGCCTCTCCACTAGAAGAAGAGAAGCAGGTTATTCATTCTACCTCCAGCTTCGGGGTTGCGACCGTAGATAGCAACTTAGTACAATCGTGGACAACGATATTACAATATGCCGATGAAGCTCTTTATGCAGCTAAGCACGGAGGGCGCAATCAAGTAAAGTACACTGAAAGAGCATAACAAAAATCCGCCATCTACACTTGACGTATCGTCGAGATAGATGGCGGATTTATTATTTATGAGAAAAATATTATTCCTTACCTGCGTTAAGCTTCCACAGCTTCTTCAACCGCTTGGGCAGCTGGAGTAGATTGCAGCTTACGAACCTCAATAAACTGCAAGACAAGACCTTTTTTCTGCTTAATCACAAAGCTATAGCCTTCATGGTGAAGCACTTTATTTACGTCTAGATCGCTATTTTGTGCAAACAACCAGCCACCAAGCGTATCTACATTATCATTTTCCATCGTAATATGCAGAAGCTCTTCCACTTCATGCAGCAATAATTTGGCGTCAATAATATAATGACCTTCGCTTACTGTGCGAACATGTGCAATCTCATCGCCGTCAAATTCATCACGAATTTCACCGACAAGCTCCTCAATAATGTCCTCAGCTGTTACGAGACCAGAAGTACCGCCGTATTCATCAACAAGAATTGCCATATGAATACGTTCCTTTTGCATCTTTTGCAACACTTCTTTAATCGGTGTCGTCTCAATCACGCTAATGACAGGCTTAATAAAGTTTTTCAAAGCAAACGACCTAGCCTTACTTGGATCCTCTAAGCCTTTAATAAGAAAATCTTTAATATTAAAAAATCCAATAACATTGTCACGATCACCTTCGTAGACCGGATAACGAGTATATTTTTCTTGTGAAATGCGAGTGAGAATTTCTTCATAGCTAGTGTCGATGTTAAACGCCACCATTTCGGTACGAGGAATCATAATCTCACGAGCAAGACGATCATCAAATTCAAATACATTATTAACGAATTTCATCTCACTATTGTTAATTTCACCTGATTTATTACTTTCAGCAATTAGCAGTCGAATTTCCTCCTGCGTATGCGTCATTTCATGCTCACTTACTTGCTTCAAGCCAAATAACCCTACAAGCAATCTAGCCGAACCATTCAGGAACCAAATAAACGGGAACAGTATTTTATAAAATAGCATAATCGGACGAGCAAATACTAATGTGACCTTCTCAGCCTTTTGAATCGCTACTGTTTTCGGTGCCAGCTCTCCTACAACTACGTGCAAAAACGTCGCAATTAGAAAAGCAGCGCCAATTGTAAATACAGAAATTAAGCTTGTTGGCAAGCCAATTGATTCAAAAAGCGGATGCAGCATAAACTCAAATGTCTTCTCTCCAACCATACCAATACCAAGCGCCGTCACTGTAATTCCTAGCTGACAGGCAGATAAATACTCATCAAGATGTGTCGTAACATGTTTCGCAGCAGTAGAGCCTTTCACCCTTTCAGCAACAAGCTGGTCAAGACGTGAACTACGTATTTTCACGATAGCAAACTCCGTCGCTACGAAAAAAGCAGTTAACGCAATTAATACAATAAATATAATCATATAAGCAATTGTCAATTAAGTGTCTTACTTATTAAAGTAAGACTTCACCTCCTACAATATGTTGATTGAATCTTTGACGGTGATTCATCATATTGCAGAGTGACTGTCACGATATAGAATTCAATAACGATGGGACCTCATTTATTCCGTGTTAGCCAGCATCTGCAATTCATTACTCACTCGTCTTGTGCGAATAAAGCCTGCAATCACTAGCCCACAAAAATGAAGCTTATCCTTCCCATTGCCCTTCCTCCTTATCGTGTAGTATGAGTCTAAAATTTGAGTTGCAATATTGTTCTACGTAATAATAGCTTATGCGTTGCAAAAACTTTTTAATATTTTTTATAAGCTCATTACTTTTTCATCAGCTTCTGAATCGTAACTAGCAATTCGTCTAGTACAGCTTCATCACCTTCACCAAGTCGCTCGACAACACAGCCCTTTAAGTGACCTTCTAACAATATTTTTGCAACACTGTTTAGCGCGGATTGTGTAGCGGCAAGCTGTGTAATCACATCATCACAATACACATCCTTCTCAATCATCCCTTTAATACCGCGAATTTGTCCCTCTACACGATTCAGGCGCGTAATCATATCCTTTTTAACCTTTTCAGGATGATGACTTTTACGACAATTGTCGCCCTCAACATGACATGCTTCACTATGCTGATGAACATGCTCATCGTTACTATTGTGCTGGCTGTTATTGTCTAGCTCAGTATGCTCCAACTGAGATAACCGATCTTGCTTGTGCTTCATCTTCTTCACCTCAACTTTTCCACCTAATCAATCACGCTGTCTTCTTATTCTATTATACCCTTGCAGGGTATGTAAAGAACAAGGAATGATAAATATTACTTGTCAACTCAATTTGCAATCTAAAAAGGAGCAGGAATTTCCCCGCTCCTCTCGTGTAGAATAAGCCTCTGTACTTCTACCGTTATACATTCGTCATCTTACGATTATGCCCTGTTGCCCATATCCCGATTGCAACAATAATGATAGTTAGCACTAACGTAAGAACTAACGTACTCCAATAATGACTTGCTTCAATCATGTCTTCACTGATGAATAGACCATAACGAGCGAGCTTCCACGGAGAAATATGCCAGTAGCTTCCGATTATTGAGTCAATCATCCCGCCAATTGGAATAACAATAATTGTTAACGCTGCTCCAACGCCGGTTTTAAACAATGCACTCATCGTTACTGTAAGTGCCATTACGAATAGCAGCCAGAGCATATACGTTGCAATAACGGTTAGCACCGTACGAAATGAAATCGAACCATACAATACTGAAGTATAATATATACTTCCGGCAAATCCACAAATCACTCCCCAAGCGGCAACAAGAGTGCTTAATGCCCATTTACTTAAATAGATCGATGCTGGCGCTACAGGTCGCACATAGATCAGCGTAGCTGTTCCGTTGCTCCGCTCGCGACTAATTGTCCCAATAAATACAGCAATCAGTACAATAATACCAATTAATTGAAATTGCTCTATCGAGGCTAGCAGTAAATCGCTCGCTTCTAACTGCGGCATAATCATCTGAAACCCTTCAGGCATATTGCCTACAGCGGCTAATATATCCTCCATGAAGTAATTCGTTAACGGATCGCTAACTCCTAAAAATAAAAACAGCAGCGGTATCCATAAAAATTTATAGCTGCGCCAGCCTTCTCTAAATTCTTTAGTCGACAGTATTGCCCAAGACTTCACGCTCACCAGCCACCTTCATAAATATTTGATCAAGTGAAGCACTAACTCGCTCTAGCTTAATAACCTCTAAACCAGTTGAGCTTACTTGGGACATTAACTCCTGCATCGTCGGCAATGTCTCATCTACCTCCAGTAACACAGTACTCCCTTCGCATCTAGCTGTAGGGTAGCCGCTAGCAAATTGCGAAGCATCGACTTGATTAGCAAATTGCACCGCGTACTTCGGGTCCGCATAGCGCAGCTGTATGGCACTCAAGCTGCCTTGCTCTACCAGCTTACCTTGCTTCATAAACAACACTTGATCGGTCATCTTCTCAGCATCATGTAAGATATGTGTTGAGTATAAAATGGTCGTCTGTTGCTGCAGAAGCTTAAGCAGCTCCATCACCTCAGCACGACCAATAGGATCTAGTGCAGATACCGGCTCATCTAATAATAGCAGCTTTGGCTGATGCACAATCGCTTGCGCAATACCTAGTCGCTGCTTCATGCCTCCAGAGAAGGTCGATGTCAGTCGATTCATATCCTTCTCTAATCCAACATATTGCAGCACCTGCTTACTCCGCGCTCTTATTTCTCGCTTCGGAACATGACTGAGACCTGCTACCATCTCCACATATTCTAATGCCGTTAGCCACGGGTAAAACTTCGGATACTGTGGAAGAAAACCAACATGCTGCCGTATATTACTACTGCCCTCCAGCAATACTGTACCGCTAGTTTGCGCAAGCAGTCCTGTGATCATTGACATCGTAGTCGTCTTTCCCGCTCCGTTGGGTCCAATCAGCGCCGTCGCTGTGTGAGGCTGCAATGTAAAGCTAATGGAGTCCACGCTCATTTTGCTGCCAAATGACTTAGTTAACCCTTTTACCTCTAGTAGGCTCATGACTGTTTTCTCCCAATGATAAAGTATACAATTGAAGCGATTAAGCCGCTAATTAATATAAGCACTGCCCACATCCATTTGGGACCGTTCGTTTCAGGAGTACGAATCAGATCCACCCAGGCAACAATCATTAATAGCCCTTGAATAATCAATAGCGGAGCTATAAGTGACCACGGAATATTATTTAGAACGTCCATAACGCTTACCTCCTCATTTTCAAATTACGATAGCTTTAATGTATGACGAAGATTAACCATAATCGCTTTGAAATCATCATTCTCCTGCAGCGGAGCGAAAATTGGATTTTGCGTCCATATATTTAACATATCTGATTTAATTGACTGCTCATCTCGCGGTGTTTGCGTGCCAAGCTCAGCCTCATTCTCTAGCCACTCATCGATGAGATCGAAAAACTCATCTCCGTGCACTTTAAGTGGGTACGTCAGCTTGCAACAAGCATCGTAATAGCATTTGACCATGCGCAGTGCAGCATCAGGACGCTGCTGCTGCATATAGCCGGCCGCAGCTTTACAGTAAAACGCTAGTGCAAGGTGAATATTAATGGAGATGATGTTATAAGTTGCGAGAATAAGCTCTATCCGCCGAATACTTTCGTCAAAACGCTGAGTGTTGTCTATGTCAAACATCATGCTTTCTACTGAGCTGCCAATCAAACCAAATAAATATTGAAACTGACTCGCCTGTAGCATTAGCTTCGCTTTCTGTACATCGCCAAGCATGGCATGAGCTTGGGCAATCATTTGCTCTGCACCATAATGAATTTTGATATCCTCACCTAAATATTGCAGCAGCTCCTGCGGCTTGCCTGACATTAATAACACCGCAGCATGAAGCATATGTGCTTCTTGATTGAGATGGTAGTTGTCAGAATGAGTTATCGTACGTTCGCATAGCTCGATAATTCGCTGAAATACAGACTCTGGATTTGAAGCTTTCACATAGTAATTAAGATATAGCTGTGCCATTCGATTTAGAAAAGGGTAACAGGAGTAATACTCCTTCAGCATAGCTTCAATATCAGCCTGAACAGTCTCAAAGCTTTCCTCGGCTAGTCGTTTGGCAAAGCTGCTGTAAAGCTCTGTTATTTTGTTTCTTGTAAGCTGAGGTTCATAACCTAACAATGCATCGATCGTCATATCAAGCAATGTAGCCAGCTTGGGCAGCAATGTTAAATCCGGATAGCTTAATCCTTGCTCCCACTTCGATACCGCAGCACTCGAAATCCCGACATATGCCGCAACATCGCCTTGTGTCAGGCCTAACTGCTTTCGACGCATTGTAAAATGTTGAGCGAATTTTAACCCTTGCATAATAAAGCCCCCTAGCAACTTTCGTTTCATTTCATACCTTAATGATAAAGCCATGACCGTTGTACCGCTATGTAATGTTAGTTATATCCGCGATATTAATTCAACCATTAGTTGAATTTGCTTAGGAAGTGCTTAACAAGTATTAAAAATCCCTTTAACCATATGGTTAAAGGGACGTTAGTAGCCTTATTATTGCAACGGAGCTGTGCTTTTTCTAATCATTAGCTTGGGCTCAATTACCGTATACTTTTTCGCTTTTTCTTTATTCATTAGCTTCTGCAATACTCTGATCGCCGTGCGACCTAGCTCATTGGCTTCTTGTGAAACGGTCGTAATCTCAGGTATGAAATGATGAGCAAGTGGAATATCGTCAAAGCCAACGATCGACATTTGCTCAGGAATGCGAATACTATGATCAACGGCAGTCTTAATTGCACCGATCGCCACGAAATCATTGACACATACGATCGCTGTCGGCTTCTCCTCAAGCTGTAGAAGGCGTTGCATCGCCTCACTACCAGACTCTATCGAGAAGCTATGCGTTAATATCCAATCCTCTCGTACCGGCAGCCCTGCGTCTTGCAGCGTTTTTTTATACGCTTTCAACTTAACGATTGTGGCACTAATACTTTCTATACCACCTATAAACCCAATCTTTTTATGTCCGATATCGATAAGATGCTGTACCGCCATACAAGCACCAGCATGTTCATCTGTCGCTACGCGGGTCAGTACATTGCCCTTCACCGTACCATTCACAAGCACAGTCGGAATCATCGAAGCATGCTGGATCAGCTCTTGATCTAACAGTGGATCAGGGGACTTGAGATTAATTCTCCCGCCAAGAAAAATCATCCCATCAACGCGCTTCTCCCTCATAATACTCAAATACTTCGACTCTTTACTATAGTCGCCAATGGAATTCGTTAATAAAAACGTATGTCCAGTTGTTAATGCTTCCTGCTCAGCACCTGACAGCACTTCCGTATAAAATGGATTGGTTAGGTCAGGCACGATAATTCCGATAATACCCGTTTCTTTCTTAAGCAAGCTGCGTGCCATTGCATTCGGCTCAAACTGATGCTCTTGAATAATTTTCTCGATTTTTTCCCTCGTTGAGTCTTTAACTGGAGCTGTATGATTAATTACTCGGGAAACTGTCGCAACTGATACATTTGCTAATCGGGCAATATCGTATATCGTTATTTGCTTCATCTTCGTAGCTCCTCTAATATCATCTCAATCTATTATAAATGACGTAACGGGACTAGCCAAGAGATTAACCTGCTTAATATTTCCATATATATTGTAACAAATCCTTTTATTCACTCGTCTAATTAATATAAATATGTAAATAACTATAACTAACTGTAAATTTGAAACGTGTTGAGGAGGATAGAATGTATGATGTTAACTAAATTCAGTTGCCATACCTTAATTCGAGCAGCAGCGTGTTTTTCCCTGCTACTAGGTTTGTTATATATGCCAGCGAGCTTTTCATTGCCGATTGTAGGGCTTGGTGCCGAGCTAGAAGGCGGACAACAGCTAGCTAAGCAATGGGGAATGTATGCGATCGTTGGAGGAGTTATCATCTTCCTGGGCACGTTTTTACTCCATTTCAAATTTCCTATCATCATAAAACGAATCGTATTAGCCACATGTGTAATTGCCTCAGCATTATTAGTCGTTGCACAATTACTGCCACTATTTTGGTGGATGTTTGTTGGAAGCGTCATCATTTCTTGGTCGACTGTTGTCGGCTTTTCTCTCCATTTCGCTTTGATGCTGCTTGCCCTCTGGGGAGTCATTGTTACGATCTACACAATCGAGCAATTGAAGCCAGCGGAGCAATAGAATTGAGTAATAACGACGAAAAGGCATCACCTAAGGTAATGCTTCCCAAAAGTTAGCGTAAAAGCTAACCTAATGAGATCACTACCCTGCGAAATGCCTTTTGTATGTTCTAGCTTCATATTACTTAAAGGTATCGTCAGCCATTACACTTCCTTGCGCTGCATATAAACAAAGCCAATTGCAGCAAACAATAGGAAGCTAGCGCCCAATACTAAGCTTAACTGACCGAGCGGGGCATAAAATAAACCATTCTCTTCACCGCTGTAAACATTCATCATTAGAAACGGCTGACTCCACGGATAGAAGGGAGCATATTTCGAGTTAAGCACAAGCATATTAGGAATTGTAAATATTACATTCACTGCAAAGGGGGCTGCTAAGGAATGAAACAACGTTGACAACCATAGTATTAGAGCAATAAGTGGCAGTGTTGCCGCCCAGCCTCCCAATGAAACACGAAGCAGAAGATCCAGTGGAATCGGTTCTCCATATTGCTTGATTAACCCAACAGCCAGCATCGCTAGCAGAACTAACAGCTGCATCACTAGTACAATGATGCTCACGACAGTAAACTTAGCGATATACACCTTACCTCTTGTTGTTGGCAGGGCAAATAGCTGCTTCCAGCCGCCTGCTTGATGCTCATAGCGACAAATTAATGTAGCCAGTATTCCTGACATAAGCGGTAATACAAGCACCCCATATGCTATATTCGCATTGATAAAGGCGTAAATATATTTCATTCCTGTCCATTCTGGAGCACTGACATTAACATTAAATGCAATCAAAAATACTAATATGGGCCCTAATAAAACAAATGGCATAATTTTAGTTTTGCGTAGCTTTAGCCATTCCGTTGATAACAATGCCTTCATCTAAGCCACATCCTTCCTACTGAAATGCAGCAGCCCGACGAGTAGAAGCAAGGCACTGATGCCAGCAGCTACTGCTATGCTTGACCAAGATGATGAGCCTTCGATGATTAGGAAGGGCCATTTCCATATAACCCAATCGGGCACATACGGCGATATAAAGCTAATCATAACGCCAATTACACCAAGGCTAACGGTAAAGCCTTGATTACTGCTTACGACAGCACTCCACAGATGCAACGAAATAATCGCTTGTGCGGAAAGCCAAGGATAGAAGCCATACTGCAATATCGAAAGCCAAGGAATATCGTCACCTAAGCCAAGTGTCATACCATAGATTACTGTTCCTAACGTCAATACAATGGAGGATGATAATAATAGAGCTGTTGCAATGATATATTTGGACATGTATACTGTGCTTCTTCTAACAGGCAAAGCAAGCCATAGCTTCCATGCATTCGTATGCCCTTCAATACTAGCTAACAGTGAGGTAAGTATTGCGATACCAAGCACAAGGGCCATCGCTGTTAACGGTAATATTCCGTCTAAATAATAAGCCCAATCATCGTCACTTTGTGCTAGTAAATAATCTTTACGTACTCCGTAATTAACCATCGTCAAACCAACTACACCAATTGGACCAAGCATGGAGAGCAGCCACAAGCCCTTCCCCTTTATTTTCACCCACTCAGAACGTAACAGCGATGAAAGCATCATAAGCTTACACCACCCGTCATATCTAGGAAGATTTGCTCTAACGATTGCTTATGCTCCTGCACGCGATAAATATCATGTCCACGATGTACAAGCAGTCGAACCGCTTCGGCTACTAATGATTCTGGACAATTCGGCAATACTAGCTGTCCTGCTTCAATATGAGCGTCCAAGGAAAGCTGCTTCAGCGCAGTAACCGCCTCTTGTGGTTTATTGCATTGTAGATGAATAGCGGAAGATGCAAGCTTACGCATATTCACAATACTATCCTGATAAATCAGCTTGCCGTGCGACACAACACCTACTGAAGTTGCAATTTGATCGATTTCTGATAACAAGTGACTAGAAATCAACACGGTCATCCCATATTTCTGCGGTAATGACTTAATGAGCTCTCGAATTTCAATAATACCTGATGGGTCCAAGCCATTGGTCGGCTCATCCAGTATTAATAGCTTAGGATTGTGCAGCAGTGCTGTAGCAATACCAAGCCGTTGCTTCATCCCAAGGGAAAAGCCCTTTACTTTCCGGTGTGCAGCCTCTTGTAAGCGTACAAGCTCCAGCACCTCCGAAATTCTATTCAGTGGCGCCCCAACAATTTGAGCCACGACCTTTAAATTTTCATATGCCGTTAAATGTGGATAATAGGAAGGATTTTCGACCAATGAGCCGACCTGACGCAAAATCTCCAGCTTATTGCGCGCTAGTGACTTGCCGAATAAATTTATATTTCCCGTTGACGGCTTCATTAGACCAAGCAGCATACGAATCGTCGTCGTTTTCCCTGCTCCATTGGGGCCGAGAAAGCCATAGATCTCACCCTCACGTATCGTGAGATTGATTCCATCAACCGCATGCTGCTTCTTAAAGCTTTTCGTTAATTGCTCTGTCTGTACAATAATTTTCATTGTTCTCTTCACCTCGTAACCTAGTATAACGAGGCTAGGTTAAAATTAGGTCGAGATGAAGTTTAAATTTGGTTTAAATTTCTAGAGGTTTTATCGGGATTTACGAATTTCTACGATAAAATAAGGAGGTTTATGCGCAGTTGTCCAGGATAGCCCCATTCCTTTAATCATCATATCAACAATCGATAATCCAATACCACTACCGCCAGCGTGACTACTAGTCTGCTGTGCATGCAGCGTTGACTGAGACTCGCCGCCCTCTTGTGTAGTTTTGATTAAATTCCTATGCTCGTCTTGCCCATTACTTATGCCCTGCATCCCTGTGCCGCGATCGATAATACGTATGGCATCATAATCTTCACAGGATATTGTCTCAAGCGCTACATATTTGCCTTGTGAGGCATGACGCAGCACATTTTGCAGAAGATTATCAAGGATGCGCTTCATCCAGCTCCGATCAATGTGCCAGTCCGGCTCTCCCATCTCCTCAAGCTTCACCTCGAAGACAAAGCCCTGCTGCTCAAACACCGCGTACCAAGCAGCCGCCTGCTCCCGTAAAAACCGTGGCATTGCCACCGTCGTTAACTCCATGCGATAACGATCACCGATTAACAGTGTATATGCCAGCAAATTATCGACGAGCTCATCCAGTTGACGAATCGAGCCTTCTAGGGCATGAGCAGCAGCTGTCACTTCACTAGGAAGCTCATGCTTGCTAAGCGTGTAGGCGTTGGCACGAATCTTCGTTAGTGGTGTGCGGATATCATGTGACAAATTCGCAATGAGTTGACGTCTAACCTGTTCATCCTCTACTTCTCTTGCTCGGCTTTGCTTCAATTCGTTCACCATATGATTGAACGCTTGCTCCAGCTGTCCGATTTCATCCTGCTTACTAATTTCAATGGCAATCGGCAAGGAGTCGACATCACGAATATTCATCGCCTCTTGCAGATTCAGCAGACGTTTGCGAATGTTACGGAAAAACATATACGAGATTATGATGAAAAACAATAAAATTACAATAATCGTAATAATGATCCAGTTGCCAAAATTATCATAAAGATTATTAATTGGTGAGCTAAATAGCTGTCGTGGCAGCTCTATTGCAACAAAGCCGTTCTGCTCCTCCGCAACGAAGGCGATCACCGTAAAGGGATCATTGCCATAGCTAGATTTAATATATTGGGCAGTATAAAGCGATGACCAGTATGATGGCAGCTCCCGTTCGATATTCCACTTGCTTTGCAGCTCGCCTTCGCCGTTAACCCAAAACATAGCTGCCTCGGGGTAATTCGCAGACCAGGATTCATATAGCTGCTGCACGTCTTGCTGCAAGTTACCATCTAGATTTTTAGCTGCCGTATGCCACGCCCTCTCCACCTCTGTAAAATCTGGTGTTTGACTTTCCATTTCCCTCGTTATGCTCGTAAACAGAATAGCTGAGCCTATATAAACGGCTTGAAACAAAATAAGCGCCACACAAATAATGAGCATATATTTCGCCTGCAGCGATTTAAACAGTCTTTTCATAGCTTCACCCGATAGCCAATACCTCGTATCGTTTCGATAATGGAGGGCTGAGAAGGGTCAATTTCAATTTTTTCACGTAAATAACGAATATGGACCATTAAGGTTTTATCCCCTTCTATGTAGCTTTCGCCCCATACATGCTCATACAGCTGTTCCTTCGTCAAAATTTGATTAAGGTGGCGAATAAAGCAATGAAACAGATGATATTGCTTACCTGTTAGCATAATTTCTTCTTCTGTTCTTGTATCAATAACTCGCAATTCCTTCGTATAGATTTGTAAATGTCCGAGCTGAAGCTGCTGCTCATGCTTCTGGAAGCGGCGCAGAAGCACTTCAATTCGCGCGATAAGCTCATCTGGATGAAACGGCTTCGTCACGTAATCATCGCCAAAGCTCAAGCCTTCGAGCTTGTCCTCAACGGCCGTTCGCGCAGACAGCATTAATATGGGCAGCTCCCCATTGATACGCTTAAGCCGCTTTCCAACCGAAAAGCCATCCAAGCCCGGCAGCATCACATCTACAATCGCGAGATCAGCCTGCTCAGCATAGCTTTCTGCTCCTTCCCCTGAGCATAGCCAATGCACTGTATATCCTCGTAGCTCCAGCTCCTGCTTGAGCCATGAGCCGATCTCTTGATCGTCCTCAATGTATAAAATATTATTCATCTCACTCAACTCCGTTTACAGTAACGATACAGTCATTATAGCGCAAACGAAACAAAAAGTCGGCTGTTTAGAGTGTTAGTCATTACGAAACTAACATTCTAAACAGCCGACTAGCCTTCATCCCATATTACTAGGATCGCAAAACAAATTTACTTAGCTCAGACTGTAATTGAAGCGACAACTCCTGTAGAGATTGCGCAGAGCCTTGAATCTGCTCTGTTGCTGCAAGCTGCTCCTCTGTTGCTGCAGCCATCGTCTCAGCTTCATTCGCACTTTGCTCAGAAATAACAGCAATTTCTGTAATAGAAGCTGTTACCTGTTGCATCTCAGCCGACATTTGTTCAGAGGTAGCTGACACCTCTTGAATTTGCTCCGTTACTAATCGGATGTCATTCATAATATGATCAAGTGTTTCTTTCGAGCGATGAATAGACTGAATGCCCGCGTCTGTTTCTTTAGCCATTGCGTTCATCGCTTCCACATTTTCATGAATAATGCCACTTACTCCAGCTAACAGCTTAGAAATTTCTGCTGAAGACTTGGTCGATTGCTCAGCTAGTGAGCCTACCTCCTTAGCGACAACGGCAAAGCCAAGTCCATGCTCTCCCGCTCGTGCTGCTTCGATGCTTGCGTTAAGAGAAAGCAGCTTCGTTTGTGAAGATATTTCCATAATTAATGTCGTGATTTTACCAATCTGTTGAGAGTACTGATCTAGGCGTGCTACAATGTCCGCGCTCCGCTGTTGTGATTGCTTAATCATATCCATCTGCTGCACACTACTGTCAAGCTGCTCGTTGCCGATCATCGCTTGCTCGTTAGTACGAATAGCTACAAAGGCAACCTCAGAAGCAGCTTCTGCAATTCGATTAACACCAACTGCCATCTCATTCATTGCAGTTGAGCTTTCGCCCGTTGTCCGTTTTTGATTGCTCGTACCATCACTGACAACCTGCACTGACTCTGCTACTTGACGCATCGCCTCAGCAGATTCACGTGCAACCGAAGCTAATCCGTTCGATGCCTCTAGCACCGTAGATGCCATATGCTGATTGCTGTTTAATACAGCGCTAATCGCACCCTGCATATCATTAAATGCAGCACCCACCTCGCTTAGCTCATCACGTGTTTGCAGCTCAACAGGCTGAGAGAAGTCACCTGAAGCCATTTCTTGTGAACGTAATTTAAGCTCATTAACAGCATCAATTACATTGCGATAGAAAGCGATGTACATAAACACGATGATAAGCGCAACGATCAATAAAATAATGCAAGTAATCGTTAGCTCAGTCTTCAATGCACTTTCTCGATCCTGCAGATCACCTGCCAGCGATACTTTTAATTCCGAAATTAACTCATTCATTTCAGTAATAGCTGCCGTTCCTTGAGCGAAATAATCGTCAGCGGACATCTTCAATTTTTCCGCTTCAAGAATTTCTCTATTTAATACAATTAAATAATTGTTAGCGAGTACTCCGATATTGGTAAGCTTCTCCACAAGCTCCCCGTACTCCTCACTGTTCATGCTCGCAAACCGTTTCAATGAGTTGTTAACAGCTTCAATCGTTTCCCCTGCGACTTGACGCTGAACGCTCAGCTCACTTGCAACAGCAGGTGTAAGATTGCCACCTGCAAGTGCGCCGTTGCCTTTACCTCTTATTATAGCGGTATACTCTACTAGCTGCGGGAGATCATTCACAAGCAAATCCATCATATAATAGGAGGTGATATCCGTATCTAATGTTAAGGTTGATTCATCTGCAACAAGCTTTATGACGTTAATAATATTAGAGATCACTGCAGAGTGCGCTTGAAAGCTTACTGGAGCTTCCATCCCTGTATATTGAGCATCTAATGTTTTCCAGGCTTTACTCGTTTCTTTCCAGGCCTCATAAGCATCCGGATATTCACTAGCATCAAACTTCGCTTCAATCGCTGCAATGTTGTCACTAATTTCTTTACCTTTTGCCTCTAGCTGAGTTAGAGATTCTGTATTACCGTTGAGATAACCATTCGCCGTGCCACGATGCTGCTGCACCTGAAGAACTAACGGCCATATTTGCGCTAATTGCTCTAGTCCAGCCTGTTCATTATTCAAATCTTTAATTTCTTCATTCTTCAAGGCAAACCAAGATAATCCTAAGTAAACTAGTGGCACCACAAACAATAGACTGATAAGCAAAAACTTCTGCTTATATTTCGATCGACTCATAATTGCCATAAACGGCTTCAATAACTTTCCCAGCATGTCAATTACCCCTCCAGTAGTAGCTAAGTATGTCTTATGTACTATATCGACAAAAATGATTACATTTTTACAGACACACTCGTGGAATAAGCTATAATAAAGCGATTTCATAATGAACTTTTCGTTACTACTTAGGTCATTCAAACACTGTTTTACCGTTCAACGCTTGACTAAGTGAAGCTAAGATATTCTTTTTTTGTTTCAAGAGCGATGAAATGACACTACGTAAACGTGCGAAATGACGT
>Ga0182739_1000416_pt1 | contig 57499 bp, 49 predicted proteins | sample eDN5th30CBELigBY_FD_128873 | JGI IMG/M metagenome (GOLD analysis project Ga0182739, IMG submission 128873) | Enriched backyard soil microbial communities from Emeryville, California, USA - eDNA 5th pass 30_C BE-Lig BY (version 2) (version 2) | ecosystem: Environmental > Terrestrial > Soil >... | reverse complement strand
GGCTCGGGCTGGCCGAACTCGAGCGCGCGGTTGATGAGGGCCCACTTGTGCAGGTCGTCCCAGTCGACGAACGTGACGGCGATGCCCGTCCTGCCGGCACGACCCGTGCGGCCGGCGCGGTGCAGGTAGGTCTTCTCGTCATCGGGGATCGTGTGGTTGATGACGTGCGTGACGTCGTCGACGTCGATGCCGCGCGCGGCGACGTCGGTCGCGATCAGCACGTCGCGCTTGCCCGCCTTGAACGAGGCCATCGAGCGCTCGCGCGACTCCTGGCTCATGTCGCCGTGGACGGCGGCGGCGTTGAAGCCGCGGTCGCCGAGTTCATCGACCAGGCGCTGCGCGGCACGCTTCGTGCGGGTGAAGACGACGGTCTTTCCGCGACCCTCGGCCTGCAGGATGCGGGCGATGATCTCGTCCTTGTCGAGCGAATGCGCGCGGTACACGAGGTGCTTGATGTTCGCCTGCGTGAGGCCCTCATCCGGGTCGGTCGCGCGGATGTGGATCGGGTTGGTCATGAAGCGGCGCGCCAGCGCCACGATCGGGCCCGGCATCGTCGCGGAGAACAGCTGCGTATGCCGGACAGCGGGGACCTTCTGGAAGATCTTCTCGATGTCGGGGAGGAACCCCAGGTCGAGCATCTTGTCGGCCTCGTCGAGCACCACCTCGGTCGCGTTGCTCAAGTCGAGCAGGCGCTGGTTGTTGAGGTCGATGAGGCGCCCGGGCGTGCCCACGACGATCTGCGCGCCCGCCTTGAGCTGCTCGATCTGCCCCTCGTACGCCTTGCCGCCGTAGATCGCGACGACGCTCGTGGAGCGTCCCGACGTGAGCATGTCGATGTCCTCATACACCTGCACGCACAGCTCGCGCGTGGGCACCACGATGAGGGCCTTGACACCCGGAGCCGGATCGAGGCCGAGTCGCTGCACGACCGGGATGCCGAAGCCGAAGGTCTTGCCCGTGCCCGTCTTGGCCTGCCCGATGATGTCCTGTCCGGGAAGACCCAGCGGAATCGTCTGCTCCTGGATCGGGAAGGCATCGACGATGCCCTTGGCGGCGAGGGTCTCGACGATGTCGGCGTCGATTCCGAGTTCGGCGAACGTGGTCATAGGGGATGGTGCCTGTCCGGCAGTGAGACGCTGCCTGATCCGATGCGCTCGCGCGGCACCCTCGGGGGCGGCCGGCGCGCGGCGGGAAGTGATCCACGCCCTCATCTCGTCCACAGGCGCGGGGTCCCGATCCGGTGCCGGGACTCACCCAGCCTAGCGGAGCGCCCCCGACACTCCCGTGTTCGCCGTGCGTGTGCCTTCGCACGAGCATCCGGATGCGTAGTCTTAGGTCTCGTGGTGAAGTGGTTCTGGCAGCGGCGCCGCCCCGAACGTGAGCTGACTCTGCGGTCGCGCGGCGACATGGGCGATGCGACACGCGTCGACTTCGCGGAACTCGCCCCGGACGTGGACACGTTCCTCGGACAGGCGGCCTATCTGCAGCTCGGCTACTTCGAGACCCTGAGCCAGTTGATCCAGGCCACTCCCGAGCTGGCCGAGAAGGAAGCGCTCTCACGTGCCGCGGGCGCGGCGTTGACCAAGCACGAGGAGCTCGTGCGCATCATCCGCTCCCGCGACGCCGAGCCGACCGCGCTCATGCTGCCCTTCCGCGAGCAGTTGGATGCGTTCCGGCGCACGACCCGCGGTGAGCGGACACAGGAGACGCTGCTGAGCGTGCACCTGACCGCTGGAATCCTCGACGACTTCTACATCGCGCTCGCCTCGAGCTACGGAGACACCGGTCGGGAGGTCGCGCGTGCCCTGCAGGCCGATCACTCGCGGCAGGCGATCGTCGACATCGTCAACGAGACGATCCGCAGCGACGAGGAGTGGCGGTCGCTGCTGTCGATGTGGGGTCGACGACTCGTGGGGGACACGCTGCTCGTCGCGCGCGCGGCGTTGTCGACCCGTGAACTGGATCAGCAGGCGGAGAAGACCGTGGATCCCGTCTTCACGGAACTCATGGCCGCGCACTCGCGTCGCATGGATGCGATGGGTCTCAACGCCTGAGGCGTCCGAGCGCGCCGTCGTTCGGACGGTTCGTCAGGTGATGCGCAGACGTGCGCGCTCGCGGGCGTCGTGCCGCGCGCGAGCCTGCGAGAGCATGCGGACGAACACGCCGGTGACGAGGATCGGCACGAGGAGCGAGATGACCCACAGCCACACGTTGTCCTCCGCGAAACCGAGCCAGGTCAGGCTCGTGTACAGCACGGCGGCGACGGCCGTCGCGACGAGCGGCGCGAGAGCGACGCCGCGCTCCGCCCGGTTCGGGGTCGCGAAGTGCACGGCGATCCCGACGGCCGCCGCGAAGATCAGCGCCAGCAGGATGAGCACGGGTCAGCCCACGAAACCGACGCGGCGCGACTGGTCCGAGCCGAGCTCGACGTAGCCGATGTTGGCGGTGGGGACGATGTAGGTCGCGCCCTTCGCATCCGTGAAGGTGACGTGCGTCGCTGCCGAATCGAGCGCCGCGGCGACGGTCTTGCGGATGTCGTCGGCCGACTCCGCCGTCTCGAAGCCGAGTTCGCGGCCGGTGTTGACGATGCCGATGCGGATCTCCACGGGGGACTGCCTTTCTCCGAAACCTGGCGGCGGCGACCTGTGCGGCACGCTCGCCACGGCCACTCTATGCCACGCGGAACAGGCCTCGGGCGTCTGCGGACGCACCGTCGGCCGCGTCGAGCACGCTGAGGGCGAACACCGGATGCGGGTTGCTCGCGGAGCGTGTCGGTGGCCCCGGCTACCGTGGAGCGCATGGGGGAGAAGCACGTGACGGATGCGGCACAACATGCCGTCCTGACATTGCCGGTGGACGCCTCGGGCGTCGTGATCGGGGCGCCGGGCACCGGCAAGACGACGACGCTGCTGGCGCGCGCAGAGCGGATGCTCGCATCCGGCGAGGTCGCCCCTGACGCGCTGCTCGTGCTCACACCGACGCGCCAGAGTGCGACGGCGCTGCGCGACGATCTCGCGCTGCGCGGGGGCGGGGTCACCCCGGGACCGCTCGCGCGCTCGCTCGTCTCGTTCGCGTATCAGCTTGTGCGGGCCGCCGCGGTGCAGGCGGGCGAGGCGCCGCCGCAGCTGCTGACGGCGGGCGACCAGGACCGCATCATCGCCGAACTGCTCGCAGGGGACGAGCAGGACGCCGCGGCCGGTGTCGCAGAGCGCTGGCCCGAGCATCTGCCCGCGGGCGTGCGGTCGTCACGCGCGTTTCGCACCGAGTTGCGGGCACTCATGGCCGACTGCACCGAGCGCGGTGTCGACCCGGACGAGCTCGCCGAGATCGGCGCCGCGACCGGCCGCGACGCGTGGGTGGCTGCGGCCGCGTTCACGCGCGACTACCGGTATGCCGTCGGCGGCATGCGATCCGCGCACCGGGACGCCGCGGAACTCGTCCGCGAGGCGGCGGCACTGTTGGCGAGCGCGCCGCCGGGTGAGGCGGCGGCGGCCGTGCTCGGTCCGCCCGCGGGGCTGCGCGTCGTGCTCGTCGACGACGCGCAGGAACTGACACGCGGCGGGCTCATGCTGCTGCGGGCGCTGCGACGGCGCGGGGTCGCCGTCCTCGCCTTCGGCGACCCCGACATCGGCTCGGGTGGGTTCCGCGGGGCGAGCCCGGAGCTCTTCGCGCAACTGTGCGACGCGCTCGGGACCGTGCACGTGCTGGACCGCCCGCATCGCGGCGTTCCGGCACTGACGCGGACGGTCCGCCGCATCACCGCCGCGATCGGCGCCGCGGGGCGCGTCGACCATCGTCGGGCACCCGACGACGGACTGGACGATGCCGGGTCGGACGATGCCGGGTCGGACGATGCCGCGCGGGGCGAGACGGCCGCCACGAGCGAGGCGCCGGGCGAGGCGGCGGTCGGGGCGCCGCCGCTGCGCACGATCGTGGCCGCATCGCCGTTCGAGGAGGTCGACCGCATCGCACGGGTGCTCCGGGAGTGGCGTCTGCTGGAGGACATCCCGTGGTCGCAGATGGCCGTGATCGCGCATGACACCCGCACGGTCGCCGACCTGCAGGTCGAGCTCGCGGCGCGCGAGGTGCCCACGCGTGCCGTCGGCGTCACCCGACCGCTGGGGGCGGAGCGGGTCGTGCGCGAACTGCTCGGGATCGTCGAACTCGGGATCGCCGACCCCGCGCAGTGGGATCCGGACGAGGTCACGGCCGCACTCGTCACACCCTTCGGCGGACTCGACGCCGTCGGCCTGCGGCGGCTGCGGGCGCGTCTGCGGCACGCAGAACTGGCCGACGGGGGGTCGCGCCCGGCGCGCGAGCTGATCGCCGAAGCGCTCGCTCATCCCGCGACCCTGCTCCTGGCGGACTCGCCGGAAGCTCGAGCCGCGCAGCGACTGGCGGTGACGCTCGAGAAGCTGCGGCGCGAGCACGCGCGCGGCGCGGACGTGCACGCCCTGCTCTGGCTCGTCTGGGACGGTGCGCGCGATCGTCAGGGGACACGTTTGGAGACCGCGTGGCGACGTGCGTCGGCAGCGCGCGGCGCGGCCGCCGCCGAGATCGACCACGCGCTGGACGCGCTCGTCGCGCTCTTCGACGCGGCCAAGCGGTTCGTCGAACGCGCGCCGAACGAATCGGCGACGCCGTTCCTGCGTCGCATCCTCGACAGCGACGTGCCCGAAGACACGCTCACCGCGCCCGACCGGCTCGACGTGGTCGCCGTACTCACACCTGCCGCGGCGCTGGGCACCGAGTTCGAGGGCATCGTGATCGCCGGTGTCCAGGAAGGCGTCTGGCCGAACGTGCGCCTGCGCGGCGGTCTGCTCGAGGGATGGCGCCTCGGCGACGATGTCGACGCTGCGCGTTCACTGCCGGGCACGGGCGAGCACACACCGCCCGGGGTACTCGACCGCCGCCGCGCCGCGCTTGGCGACGAGTTGCGCCTGCTCGTGCGGGCGCTCTCGCGCGCCCGCTCGCGCGTCGTCGTGACGGCGGTCGACGACGACGACCTGACGCCCAGCGGTCTGCTCGCACTCTTCCCCGAACCCGACGAACCGGGGACGGCGTGGGCGCTCGAGGCCGAGCATCCGCTGACCCTGCGCGGGCTCGTCGCGCGACACCGGCGGACCCTGACGACGATTCGCAGCGGACTCGCGCGCGAGCGTGCCGCGGGTCAGCTCGCGCTGCTGACGGATGCGGCGGTTCCAGGCGCGGCTCCCGCGGAGTGGTTCGGGATCGCGCCGCCCAGTTCGACCGGACCGCTGCGCGACCCCGACCGTGGCCCCGTGTCCGTTTCACCGTCCAAGCTGACCCAGTTCGACGACTGCCCGCTGGACTGGGCGATCCGTGCCCTCGGCGGCGACACCCGTTCGTGGTCGGCCGGCGCGGGAGTGATCCTGCATGCGGCCATGGAGGAGGTGCCCTCGGGCGATCTCGATGCGATCCGCGCCATCGTCGATGCGCGCTGGGGGGAGCTGGACTTCGAGGCCGAATGGCTCTCGCGCAAGGAACACGCGTGGGCGCACGTGCTTGCGGCGCGCCTGCACGGCTACCTGGACCGCTTCCACTCCGAGGGCGGGCACACGATCGGCGCCGAGGCACGATTCCGTCTCGCCGTGGAACTGGGCGAGCGCGCACCCGACGACGATCCGCGCCACGGGGATCCCGATGCCGCGGACGCCGAGGTCGAGCCCGCTGTGCCGATGGTGCGCGTTGTCGACCCGGACGCCGGTGCACCGCCCGTGCGCACGGCGATGCTCAGTGGTGCGATCGACCGCGTCGAAGTGTATCCGCCGGGACGAGGCGAGGACATCCCCCTCGACCCCGATCGTCCAGAGGGAGAGCGCGTCATCATCGTGGATCTCAAGACCGGCCGCTCGGAGTCGCGCGTGTCCGACGACAAGGTGGTCGACGACCCGCAACTGGCCGCCTATCAGCTCGCGTTCTTGGAGGGTCTCGTGCCCGGTGCGGATCCGTCGGCCAACGCCGGAGCGCGGCTCGTCGTGCTGTCCAAGACGACCAAGGCGAGACCGGACTATCGGATCGCCCGCCAGGTTCCCATGGACGAGGAGGCGCGTGCTCGATTCCTGCGTCGCATCGTGGACACGGCGTGGGGGATGGCGTCCCCTCACTTCGACGCACCCGTCGACGCGCACTGCGCGTCGTCGCGCTTCGGGGTGTGCGCCCTGCACACCGTGCGGGCGGTGTCGGCCTCATGAGCGCATCCGCGTCCGCGTCCGCGCCCGCATCCGTGACCACGTCCTCGGCCTGGCCCACCCCCACGATCCGCTCCGAAACACTGGCCGCAGCCCTCGGGCTACCCACGCCCACTCCCGAGCAGCGGGCCGTGATCGAGGCGCCGCCCACACCCGCGCTCGTCGTCGCGGGGGCCGGAAGCGGTAAGACCGAGACGATGGCGGCGCGCGTCGTGTGGCTGGTCGCGAACGGATTCGTCCGCCCCGACGAAGTTCTCGGCCTGACCTTCACACGCAAGGCCGCGGGCGAGCTCGCCGAGCGGATCGGGCGCCGCCTGCAGGTCGTCGACGAGTACGCGAGGCGCGGGCTGCTGCCGCACGTGGAAGCGCTCGTGAGCGACGGGACGCTGCCCGCGTTCTGGGCCGCGCATGTCCACGCGTCGTCGCGCGACGTGCAGACCGCCCTGCATGCACTGCTCGATGACGCCGTGCAGCGGCTCGGGGCACAGGCTCCCGCCGCCGCTCACGCCGCCGACGCGCTCCTGCACCGCCCTCGCGTCGCGACATACAACTCGTTCGCGGATGCGATCGTGCGCGAGCACGGCGCGCGCATCGGACGCGACCCCGACTCGGCTCTGCTGAGCCAGTCGGCGTCGTGGCTGCTCGCCCGGCGCGTCGTGATCGGCTCCGACGATGAACGTCTCGTGGAGCGCGATGAGGCGTTCTCCACGGTCGTCGACGCGGTGCAGAGGTTGGCCGGGGAAGTGCTCGACAACCGCGTCGACCTGGACCGGCTCGCGGCGTTCGGGGAGGAATGGAGCCGGCGGCTCGACGGCATGCAGTTTCGTCTGCAGAAGGAACGGGAACCCGTCGAGAAGGCCCGCGCGAACCTCGCCGCGCTGCCGATGCTCGCTGACCTCGTCGCCGAGTACGCCCGCCGCAAGCAGGCCGAAGACACCCTCGACTTCGCGGATCAGGTCGCCGGGGCGCTCGAGATCGTCGAGCGCGCCCCCGCCGTCGTGGAAGAACTGCGTGCACAGCACCGCGTGATCCTGCTCGACGAGTACCAAGACACGTCGGTCATCCAGACCGAGCTGCTCGCCGCGATCTTCCGCGACACGCCCGTCATGGCGGTCGGCGACCCGCAACAGTCGATCTACGGCTGGCGCGGTGCATCCGCCGACAACCTCGCGGCCTTCCCCCGCGCATTCTCCCCGGGCGGAGGATGCGGGCACTACGCGCTCATGGTCAGCTGGCGCAACGACCGCGACATCCTCGCCGCCGCCAACGGGCTGCTCGAGGCAGCCACGACCAACAGCGTCGCCGTCCAACCGCTGCAGGCGCGACCGGGCGCTGCGGGCGGACGCGTCCAACACCGCTTCCCCGCCTCCGTCGATGAGGAGGCCGCCGAGGTCGCACAGTGGTTCGCGCACCTGCGCCGCGCGCACGCGGACAGCGCACCCGGTGATGAGCCCGACGGCGCTCGCCCGCACACCGGAGCGATCCTGTTCCGTACGAAGCGTCACATGCGCCTGTTCGCCGATGCCCTCGACGCGGCGGGTGTGCCCAACCGGATCCTGGGCCTGGGTGGCCTGCTGCAGGCCCCCGAGGTGGTCGACGTCGTCGCCGCGCTGCGCGTCGTGCACGACCCCACGCAAGGATCGTCGCTGATCCGACTGCTTGCCGGCCCTCGCTTCGCGATCGGTGTCGCGGACCTCGCGGCACTGCACGCGCTCGCCGAAACGCTCTCCCGTCGTGACGCATCTCTCGCGCCGTTGCCGCCGGAGGTGGCCGCGCGCGTGCGCGGTTCCGCGGGCGCGGACGAGCAGCTCTCGATCATCGATGCGCTCGAGTTCCTGCGCACGGTCTCCGACGAGCATCGTCTCCTGCGCGACCTCACGCCGACCGCACGGGAGCGCCTGCGCGAAGCCGCGGACATGTTCGCACGCCTGCGCCGGTCGGTGGGGCAGCCGATCCCCGACCTCATCCGGCTGATCGAGCTCGAGCTGCGCCTGGACATCGAACTCGCCGCCAACGAGGCGCGCGGCCCCGCGCGCACGGCGTCCTCAGGCCTGCGCACCTTCCTCGACGAGGTGCGCGCGTTCCTGCTCGCCGACGACCGCGGCTCGATCGGGAGCCTGCTGGCGTGGCTCGACCACGCCGAAGACACCGACGAGCTCATGCCTCGACCGGAGCCCGCCGAGCCGGGGATCGTGCAACTCCTGACGATCCACGGAGCGAAGGGCCTGGAGTGGGATGCGGTCGCCGTCGTCCGCCTCGTGGAGCAGGAACTCCCCAAGCGCCCGCGCACGGTCGCCGGGTGGCTCGGATTCGGTGTCCTGCCGTACGCGCTGCGCGGAGACAGCGACGCGCTGCCGCGGTTGGAGTGGGCCTTCACCGATGACGACGCGCTCCTCCCACCCGCGATCGCGGCCTTCCGCGAAGCCGACCGCGAGCACCAGGAGAGGGAGGAACGACGGCTCGCGTACGTCGCCGTCACGCGTGCCCGCTCCGATCTGCTGCTGACGGGTTCGCACTGGGCCGGGCAGACGCAGTCGCGCGAGCCCAGCCTGTACCTCGTCGAGATGCTGAAGGCGCTGGACGTCGACGTCGATCACGGCGATGCGGGGGAGAATCCCTACCTCGAGGCGGGGGGGCGTGTCGAAACCTGGCCACTGGATGCTCTCGGCGCGCGCGGCACGATCGTGCGCGCCGCCGCGGCCGAGGTGGATGCGGCGCTCGCGGCCGACCGGGCCGTGGCGGACGACGTGCTCGTGCGACTGCTCGCGGAACGGGCCGAGCGCGCGGCGGGCGCCGAGATCGCGGCACCGACGCGCATCCCCGCATCCCGGTTCAAGGATTACGTCACCGACTTCGATCGCACCGTCGCGGCGATCGCCCGCCCGATGCCCGAGCGACCCTATCGCCAGACCCGCCTGGGCACGCTCTTCCACGCGTGGGTGGAGCAGCGGTCCGAGCTCGCCGGGGTCGGCACGTCGCCCGACGACGCGCTGTGGGAGATCGATGACGAGGACACCCCCGAGACGGAGGCATCCGCCGAGGACGCGGCCGAGCTCGCCCGGCTCCAGCGGATTTTCGAAGCCTCCGAGTGGGGCGACCTGCGACCCCTCGCCGTCGAGACGGAGATCGACTTCGCCTTCGGCGACCCGGCGCGTCACGTTGTGGTGTGCAAGCTCGACGCGGTGTACCGCCGCGCCAACGGGCGGATCGAGATCGTCGACTGGAAGACGGGGCGACCACCCACCGGGGATGCCGAGATCCAGGAGCGGATGCTGCAGCTCGCGCTGTACCGCGTCGCCTACCACCGGGCGCACGGGGTGCCGCTGGAAGACATCGACGTCGCGCTGTACTACGTCGGTGCCGACCTCGTGATCCGGCAGGACGAGGTCTATTCGGAAGCGGAGCTCGCCCAGCGCTGGAACGCGGCTCGGGAGGCGCGCTCGGCTTCCCGCTCCTCGTCGGCGACCTCGGTCGCGGCATCGGTCGAAGCGTCGATCGAAGCGACGTCCGCTGACTCGACCTGACCGCGAGGTTCATCCCGGCGGATCTCGCGAAGCTCGGCGAGATCCAGGGGTGCCGTCGCCTCCTGACCGCCGTCGTCGCCGAGCTCGACCGCCGTCACGGTCTCCTCCGGCACAGGGGACGTGTCGCCGTGCTCGTGCTCCTTGGCCGCATACAGCGAGAGCAACTGCGGGTCGTAGGCGTCGGTCTGCATCGCCGTGGACGAATCATCCGCCGCCGCGTTCGCGGCCAGCGCCGCCGACACGAGCGGGGGTCCGAACGGGTCCGGTTCCTCCGGTTCGGACGCCAGGGGAGCGGCGTCGACGAGGCCGTCCACGAGCGCGTCCAACAGCGCGACGGCATCCTCGACGATGCCGCTGTCATGCTCGTCGTGGCCGTGGATCAGCCACTTCGCGAACTCCAGTTCGGCGTACAGCCGCATCCGGGTCCCCAGGTGTGCGTCGGGTGCGCGCGACGCAGAGTCTGTGTAAGCGGCGAGGACGTCCGCGGACGCATCGACCGCGGCAGCCAGCCACTGCAGATCCACGGCAGGGTCTCCCACCGAGAGCGCGTGCCATCCGAGCACTCCCGTGACGGTCGGCACGTCGTCACGCTCTTCGAACCGGAACGACCCCGCTCCCGGGTCGCCCAGCACCACCGTCGGCTCGAAGCTCCACAGCGCGTCGTCGTCGACCGCGGCGCGCCACCGCGACTCGAGCGCGACGGGCAGCCGCCGCGTCGCGCTCGCGCGCTGCACGGTCGTCTGCGCGAGCGTCCGCACCTCCGCTGCCGTGCGGACGGGCAGTCCCACCGTGCGCACGACCGAGGGCGGGAGGGCATGCAGGGCCGACAGCGCGATCCCGAGCGATGTCGCGGCGCCGGGACCGGCGGGCAGCTGTGCGGCATCGACGCTGTATCCCGGAACCCATCCAGCGACGAGCACACGGCCCTCGCCGAGCGTCGTTTCGCCGCGGAACTCGGGCGCGCGGAACGGCAACAGTGCACGCACTCCAGGGGTCAGCGCGCGCAGCGCGATCGACTCCGCGCCGAGCTCCGCCGCACCCGCGTCGTCGACCGATGCGCGAACGACCACTCGCTCGCCGCCCTCGAGGTCGACCACGGCGCTGTCGAACCGGCCCGACTCGCCCGTCGTGAGGGGCGCAGCCGCGACGGCCACCGCTCCGGGCAGAGCCGCCGTGACCGACGCGGCTAGAGTGAGAGGAGAGCGCGTCATGCCACTCAGGGTAGGTCGGCATCCGGGCGCGCCGTCCGCGCCACTCCGACGAGAGAGGTCATCCATGACCCTGCCCCCGGCTGCCGGACCAGGCGAGTCGGCGACCGACCGTGCGGCGCACGAGCGCGATGTCCCGGGGCTCATCGACACCCTTCGTGCCGAGCCGAACACGCTCGTGCTCGCGGTCTGGAGGGGACGTGCGCTCGTGGGCGACGGCCGCCTCCAGTTGCTCCCGCACACGCGGATCGTCGCATCGGATCCGTCCGGTCCGTCGGGTTCGTCCGCCGCGCCCGAGACCGTCTTCCTCGGTCGCGTCTCGGGGACGGCGGTGCTGCTCGCGATCGTCGACGAGAATCGTGCTCTCCGACTCGCGCCGCGCGAACACTGGGGAGAACTGCGCGTCGTCGGCGGCGATCTGCCCGCAGCGGATCGAGACCTTCTCATCGAGGGCGTCGCACTCGCGCGTTGGATCGAGGAGGGCGCGCACTGTCCCGTCTGCGGTGCGCCGGCGGAACTGCGACAGGCCGGCTGGTCGCGACGCTGCACCGCGTGTGGGCGCGAGCACTTCCCGCGCACGGACCCGGCCGTCATCGTCGCGGTCACGGACCCGACCGGTCAGCGACTGCTGCTCGGTTCGAACGCGGCATGGGGGGCGGGTCGGTACTCGTGCTTCGCGGGCTTCGTGGAGGCGGGTGAGTCGGCCGAGACGGCGCTCGTCCGCGAGGTCGAGGAGGAGGCCGGCGTCCGCCTGAGCGGCTACGAGTACATCGGGTCGCAGGCGTGGCCGTATCCGCGCTCGCTCATGCTCGGGTACCTCGCCACCGCGGCCGATCCCGCCCAGGCACGTGCCGACGGCGAGGAGATCGTCGAGGTGCGCTGGTTCACGCCCGACGAGATCGGTGTCGCCCTCGCGGAGCCCGGCGACGACGGCGAGTTCACGCTTCCCGGTCCGTCATCGATCGCGCGCGCGCTCATTCAAACCTGGTACGACCGGACACGGGCGTGAGCGAGCGCGCTCTCGAGGGCCTCGACGAGCGCCAGCGCGAGGCGGCGATGGCGGTGCGCGGACCCGTCTGCGTGCTGGCGGGCGCCGGGACGGGCAAGACGCGCGTCATCACCCACCGCATCGCCTACGGCGTCGACAGCGGACTGTTCTCCCCGAACCGCGTCATGGCCGTCACGTTCACGACCCGTGCGGCGGGTGAGATGCGCGGGCGACTGCGGGCACTGGGCATCGAGGGCGTTGCGGCACGCACGTTCCACGCGGCGGCGCTCGCGCAGCTGAACTACTTCTGGCCGATCGTCACGGGCGGTGAGCACGCGCCGGCGCTGTCGACGAACAAGGTCCGGGTGCTCGCGGATGCGGCGCAGCGCCTGGGCATCCACGCAGACGCGGCGACGCTGCGTGACGTCGCGGGCGAGATCGAATGGCGGAAAGTCACGATGCGCTCGCTCCCGCAGTACGCGGCCGCGAGCCGACCCGGGATCGGGCGTCTCAGCCACGCGCAGGTCGTCGACCTGCAGGAGGCGTACGAGAAGCTGAAAGACGAGCGGCGTCAGCTGGACTTCGAGGACATCCTCCTCGTGTGCGCCGGGATGATCGAGACCGAACCGCGGGTCGCCCGGGCCGTCCGCGAGCAGTACCGTCACTTCACGGTGGACGAATACCAGGACGTCTCGCCGCTGCAGCACCGGCTCCTGCAGTTGTGGCTCGGGCAGCGCGACGATGTCTGCGTCGTCGGTGACGCGAGCCAGACGATCTACTCGTTCACGGGCGCCGATTCGCGGTATCTGCTCGAGTTCGGGCGCGAGCATCCGTCGGCCCTGGTCGTTCGCCTGGAGCGCAGCTACCGCTCCGTTCCCCGTGTGCTGACGCTCGCGAACACGCTCATGCGCGGGCGGCCCGGCGCGCTCGCCCTCGTCAGCGGTGACGCCGACTCCGCACCACGGGCAGGGTCGGCAACCGCCGAACGGCCACCGGTCACGGAATACGCGAGCGACGAAGCGGAGGCCGCCGGGATCGCCCGGGCGGTCCGCGCCGAACTGGATGCGGGGGCGACGCCGGCGCAGATTGCCGTGCTCTACCGGTCGCATGCGCAGTCCCCGCTGCTGCAGCAGGCGCTCGGCGACGAGGGCGTGGCGACAACGGTGCTCGGCGGTCGACGGTTCTTCGAGCTGCCCGAAGTGCGCTCGGCGCTGCTCCTCCTGCGCGGTGAGTCGATCGCGCCGAGCCCGCTGCCGCTCGTGCCGCGCGTGCGTGCTCTCCTTGAGCGCGAGGGACTCACAGCTGCGCCGCCCGAAGCCGGTGGCGCATTGCGCGACGCGTGGGAGTCGCGGGCGGCGCTCCTCCGGCTCGCCGAGGCGGCACCGGACGGGACAACGCTGCGCGAGTTCACCGACGCGCTGCAGGCACGCGAACGCGATCAGCACGAGCCGCCGCTGCGCACGGTCACCCTCTCGACGCTGCACGCCGCGAAGGGGCTCGAGTGGGAGAGCGTGCACATCGCGGGTGTCTCGGAGGGACTGCTGCCGATCTCCTACGCGACGACCCTCGACGCCGTCGACGAGGAGCGGCGCTTGCTCTACGTCGGCATCACGCGCGCGGCCCGCCGCGTGAGCCTCAGTTGGTCGGCCGGCGGCGCGCGGGGCGCTCGCGCCGCATCCCGTTTCCTCAACGAACTCGTTCCCCCCGGTCGCGGCCTGCGGTGACGGCCGCGACGCACGATGTCGCTGTTCGCGCTGCGGCAGTCACCCATGGCAGTTCACCCGGTGGCGGCGAGCGGGAGTGCGGCCGTGGCGGGTGTCCCCGTGTGCACCCCCGCGGTGACCGGGACTGCGGCGGCGGTCGGCGAGGGGATGCGGCAGCCGCACTCCGGATGCGGGGACCAGACCCGCTCGGTGCGCGTCGTCCCGCGCACGGTCCACGCGCTGCCGGGCGCCGCGAGCAGTGGGGCGCCCGCGGCCCACGCGGCGCCAGGCCCGAGCATCCGCACGACTTCAGTCGCGCCCGCGAGGCAGTCCTCGGCGGTCGGTGCGGCGGGTCGGGCGCCGAGAAGCTGCGCCATCACGAGCGGCCACTGCGCGTCGTCATCGCGTCGGTGCAGATCGACGCACGTCGTGCACGCGGTCGACCCGGGTACGACGAGCGGACCGACGACGACGCCCGCCGTTCCCGCGACCACGGGAAGATAGGGCCGGTCGGCGAGCAGATGCGCATGCGCGCGGCGCGGGTCGACCGCATGATCCGCGACGATCACGCCGAGCGGCACACCCTGAGCCGCAGGGAGCCCCGTGTCGTCCGGGCGTGCGTCCGGATGCTCCCGCTCGGCGCCGACGCTCCACCCCGCCAGCTCGAGCGCGAGCGTGACGGCATGCGCGACCGCCGCCGCACCCGTCCACGCCTCGCGGCCGCCACCATGCACGACCCGGGACGCGGGTTCCGCGTCGACGACAGCGCGCGGCGCGGGCAGCGGATCGCCGATCACATCGGGGCGGATCGCCGGCGACAGGCGCGACAGGAATCCCCTGACCTCCCGAGGATGCACGCCGACGAACTCCGCCCAGACATCGACACCCGACTCGCCCATGCCCCGCGCGAGCTCGGCGATGAGGCGTTCCTGCCAGGGTGCGACGATGGACACGGTGGCCACCGCGGGTGCGCCGAACTGCAGGGTCTCTGCGTCGCGCCACAGCGGTGGCGCGGCAGGGTCGAGGCGAAGCATGAGCGTCATGAGCCGATTGTGCGCCGACGGGATGCCCCTGATGCCGCTGTCCACAGGGCGCACGCGAAGTTCGTCGGATTCTCCTCCTGTGGAGGAGTGAACCCGGCGACCGGGGGAGACCCTACGCTTCGGGGTCCTGTCCCGCGCCGGGATCCTGCGCCGGGCCGCCCCCGTCCGGCTCCGTGGACGGCTCCTCGCCCGCGAGAATCCGGGCGATCGCGTCATCGATCTCGTCGACCGGCGTCTCGTCGCCCCGGTCGTGCTGGCGATCCTTGATCCGCGAGATGAGCGCGTGCGGGTTGTCGATGTCGGCGGACGTCGGCATGAAATCGGGGTAGTCCCACAGCGCGTCGCGCGCTTCGACGCCGACCGCGTCGGTGACCGCGCGCCACATCGCGGCCGCCTCCCGCAGTCGGCGGGGGCGCAGTCGCAGACCCACGAGCGTGCCCAGCGCCTCCTCGGCGGGGCCGCCCACCGCGCGGCGTCGGCGCACGGTCTCGGCGATTGCCTCCGCACGCGGCAGACGCGCCGTCGCATCCGCCGTGACGACCTCGACCCAGCCTTCGATCGTCGCCAGCAGACTCTCCAGCCGCGCCAGCGCCTGCTCCTGCTGCTCGGTCCGCGGGGGGAGGAGCGCGCCGGACTCGATCGCCTGACGGAACTGCTCCGGATGCGCCGGATCGAATGTCGTCGCGATCTGCTCGAACTGCGCGGGATCGAACCGGTAGCCGCGGGCGACCTCGGCGACGAGACTCGTGACCTGCAGGCGCAGCCACTTCGCGTGCCGGAAGAGCCGTGCGTGCGCGAGCTCGCGCACGCCCAGGTAGAGCGCGAGCTGATCCTGGCCGATCTCGAGGTCGCGGCCGAAGTCCGCGAAGTTCTGCGGCACGATCACGGCCTCGCCGGCCGGAAGAAGCGGGATTCCCACGTCGCCGCCCGCGATCACCTCGGTCGAGAGCCGCCCGATCACTTGGCCCAGCTGTGCGGCGAACAACGATCCGCCGATCGTGCGCATGAGACGTCCCGCGCCCTGCACCATCTCCCGCATGTCCTCGGGGGTCTGCTCCACGAGCGAGGCCATGAGAGCATCCGTCATGCCGGTCGCGACCGGTTCGGACAGCTCCCGCCACACCGGGAAAGTCTGCTCGACCCACTGACCGCGGGTGACCGTCCGCGGGGCCGCGACCAGCTCGGGAACCGTCGTCGCCTCGCCCAGCCACAGTCGGGCCACCGCGAGCGCACCGTCCAGATCGGTCTTCTGCCCGGCCGTGACGCTCAGGCCGTCCTGGTTCGCGATGTGCAGCGCCTGCCGTGTCGCCTGATCCCACGGGATCGCGTCGCCCCCGGCCTGCGCCGCGGCGAACGCGCCCTGCAACTGCTGCATCGCACCGGCGAGCATCGCGGGATCGAAGGACATCCCGGTCATCCGTTCGAACTCGGCCGGGTCGATGCCGCCCGCGCCGCCGCCGAGCATACGGCGCAGCATCTCCTGGAAGTCGTCTTCGGGTTCGCGGTCCTCAGGCATGTCAGCGGCCTCCCAGCCATGCTCGCGTCGGTGGTTCTACGCTAATGGCAGAGGATGCCGCCGCCTCCGTCCGGAGGTGCCGCGCTGTACGCCGAACGCGAACGACGCCAGATCCGCGCCGCGCCGCGGGAGTCCGTGACACCTCCCCGACGCAGAAGCAACCGAAGCAACAGAGGCAGGAGTGCCGTGGCGCTGTTCGACGAGAACGTGAGGATCCTGCCCGCGCGCCGTGCACCGATGCGCCGATCGGTCAAGGTGGGCATCTGGGCGCTCGCGGTCGCTCTGATCGCCCTCACGGCGCTCTCCTTCCTTCCGACGGGCTACGTGATCCAGCAGCCCGGCCCCGTCTACAACACGCTCGGCACGGTCACCGCGTCCGACGGCACCGACGTGCCCCTCATCTCGGTCGAGGGAGCGGAGACGTTCGAGACGTCCGGCGCGCTGGATCTGACGACCGTGCAGGTCGTGGGGAACAGGGAGCGCACGCCCTCGTGGGCGGAACTCCTCGGCGCATGGTTCACCCCGTCCAAGGCCGTCATCCCCATCGAGGCCGTCTTCCCCGACGGGCAGAGCTCCGAGGAGCGCAACCAGGAGAGCGCGCAGATGATGGTCGACTCTCAGAAGGAGGCCACGGCGGCCGCGCTCACCGAACTCGGGTACGACGTCGGCTCCAAGGTGCGGGTCTACGCGATTCCCGAGTCCTCGCCCGCCACCGGGGTCCTCGAGCCCGACGACGTCATCGTCTCGGCCGAAGGCCAACCCGTCGCCGTGGTGGACGAGCTGCGTGCGGTCATCCAGGAGCGCGACGGCGAGCCGGTGGCACTCACGATCGAGCGCGACGGCGCATCGCAGGATGTGTCCGTGACCCCCGTGCGCAGCGCGGACGACACCTCCTGGCAGATCGGCGTCTCGATCATCCACGACTACGACTTCCCCGTCGACGTCACGATCCAGCTCGACAACGTCGGCGGACCGAGCGCGGGACAGATGTTCGCCCTGGGCATCATCGACACGCTGACGCCGGGAGAGCTCAACGGCGGTCGGCAGATCGCCGGCACGGGAACGATCGGCGCGGACGGGGTGATCGGCCCGATCGGCGGCATCCGTCAGAAGCTGTTCGGAGCCCGCGATGCGGGGGCCGAGTACTTCCTCGCACCGCAGAGCAACTGCGACGAAGTGACCGGTCATGTGCCCGACGGTCTCCAGGTGTTCTCGGTGTCGACGCTCGCGGACTCGCTGACCGTTTTGGACGCGATTCGCGGGGACGGCGACCTCGATGCCCTGCCCACGTGCAGCGCCCTGACGGCCGGGTAACGATCCGGACGCGGAGGGCTGGGGGATCGCCGTGAGCGGACCCCCGCGACCGTCGCCCCGAAATGCCCCGCTTAGGATGGACGGGTGACCACGACTTCTGCGCCGAAGCCTGCGGCCTCCACCAACAGGCGCGTGGTGGCCATCTCCATCGCCATCATCGTCGCCCTGCTCATCGGGTTCTTCGTCTTCGCGAACCTTTACACCGACTTCCTCTGGTACTCCCAGGTGGGCTTCGACTCGGTGTTGCTGACGCAGTGGACAGGGCGGGTCGTCATGTTCCTCGTCGGGTTCCTCGCGATGGCCGTGCCGGTCTGGCTGTCCATCCAGCTCGCCTACCGTCTGCGCCCCGTGTATGCGCGGCTGTCGAGCCAGCTCGACCGCTACCAGGAGGTCGTCGAGCCGTTGCGACGCCTCGCCATGTGGGGCATTCCGATCTTCTTCGGCTTCTTCGCCGGCTTCACCGCATCCACCCAGTGGGAGACCGCCTGGCTGTGGATGAACGGGGTCACGACCGACGTCACCGATCCCGAGTTCGGGATCGACACCGGCTTCTACCTGTTCGCGATGCCCTTCTACACGCAGCTGCTCGGCTTCGCCTCGGCGGTGCTGCTCGTGTGCCTCGTCGCCACGGCGGTCGTGTCCTACCTGTACGGCTCGGTTCGGGCAGGTCAGCGCGAAGGCGGCCGCTGGGAGCTGCGGATCTCGAAGTCGGCCCGCATCCAGATCGCGATCCTCGCGGGCGTGTACCTGCTCGTGCAGGCCGTGAGCCTGTGGCTGGACCGGTACAAGACGCTCAGCGAGACCGGAAACCTCATCACCGGTCCCGGGTACACCGGCGTCAACGCGATCATCCCCGGGCAGGCGATTCTCGCCGTCATCGCCGCGATCGTCGCGGTGCTCTTCTTCGTCACCGCCGTCATCGGACGCTGGCGGTTCCCGCTCATCGGAACCGCGCTGCTGGTCGTCTCGGCGATCGTCGTCGGCATCGGCTACCCGTGGGTCATGAACCAGTTCCAGGTCATCCCGAATCAGCGGGCACTGGAGACGCCCTTCATCGAGCGCAACCTCGAGGCGACGAAGGTCGCGTACGGCATCGACGGGCTCGAGAAGACCGAAACCGACGCCGTCACCGACGCCGAGCCAGGAGCCCTGCGGGAGGACGCCGAGACGACCGCATCCATCCGGATCATGGACCCCGCGATCATTTCGCCGACGGTCCGTCAGCTCGAGCAGTTCCGCCCCTACTACCAGTTCACGAACCCGCTTGACGTCGACCGCTACGAGATCGACGGCGTCTCGCAGGACACCGTCGTTTCCCTGCGTGAACTGAACCTCAACCAGCTCGGTGACACGGCGACGTGGTACAACCGCTCGATCGTCTACACGCACGGGTACGGCATCGTCGTCGCCAAGGGCAACCAGCGCACGACCGACGGCAACCCCGTGTTCATCGAACGCGGTATCCCGACGACAGGCTTCCTCAGCGCCGAGCCCGACTTCCAGCCGCGCGTCTACTTCGGCGAGAGCTCGCCGCTGTACTCCATCGTGGGTGCTCCGGAGGGCACGCCGCCCGTCGAGCTGGACTACCCGCGCGGCACCGAGGGCTCCAACGAGACGAAGACGACGTTCACGGGCGACGGTGGACCCTCGATCGGCAACTTCTTCAACAAGCTCATCTACGCGCTGAAGTTCCAGTCGACCGACATCCTGCTCTCGGACGCGGTCAACGATGAGTCGCAGATCCTCTACGACCGCCACCCCAAGACGCGCGTGCAGAAGGCGGCGCCCTACCTCGATCTGGACAACGACCCGTATCCGACGGTCGTGGACGGTGAGATCGTCTGGGTGGTCGACGGATACACCACCGCATCCACCTACCCCTACTCGCGGACCGTCAGCCTGTCGGAGGCGATCTCGGACACGACCAACCGTGCGCCGCAGTTCGCGATCGACGACATCAACTACATCCGCAACTCCGTCAAGGCGACCGTCAACGCCTACGACGGAAAGGTGACGCTGTACGCCTGGGAGCCGGAGGATCCGGTGCTGCAGGCGTGGGTCAACGTGTACCCCTCGACGGTCAAGCCGATCAGCGAGATGCCGGGCGAGCTGATGAGCCACGTGCGCTACCCGACCGACCTGTTCAAGGTGCAGCGGGCGATGCTCGGGCAGTACCACGTCGACGACGCCACGTCGTTCTACCAGGGCGACAACCGCTGGGCGACGCCCACCGACCCGCAGGACGCCTCGTCGACGCTGCTGCAGCCGCCCTACTACCTGACGATGCAGATGCCCGGCCAGGACGAGCCGTCGTTCTCGATGTTCACGACGTTCATCCCGGCCAGCCAGGGCGACTCGCGGAACATCCTGCTCGGCTACCTTGCCGCGGACGCGAACGCGGGCTCGGTCGACGGTGTGAAGGGCGAGGGGTACGGCAAGCTCCGGATGCTCGTGACCTCGTCCGACACGACGGTTCCCGGACCCGGTCAGGTGCAGAACACGTTCAACTCGGACCCTGTGGTCTCCTCGCAGATCAACCTGCTCAAGCAGGGACAGTCCGAGGTGCTCAACGGCAACCTGCTCACGCTTCCCGTGGCCGGTGGCTTCCTCTATGTGCAGCCCGTCTTCGTGCAGGCCTCGGCGGGCACGAAGCTGCCCACGCTCCAGCGCGTGCTCGTGGCCTTCGGCGAGGAGATCGCCTTCGAGAACACGCTGGATGAGGCGCTGGACACTCTGTTCGGCGGCGACTCCGGCGCGAACGCGGGTGACGGTGGCGTCACGCCGACGCCGACGCCCACACCGGGGGAGACCCCCGATCCGGGCGGTGAGGCGCCGAGCGTCGACCTGCAGCGCGAGGCGCTGCTGACCACTGCGCAGGAAGCCCTCCTGGCGAAGCAGGCCGCGATGCAGGCCGGTGATTGGACGGCGTACGGCGAGGCTGACAAGGCGCTCACCGACGCGATCGAGCAGTTGCTGGCGCTCGAGAACCAGTAATCGGTTCCGGCGGAACGTGTTCGACGTTCGGCCTTCGGCGGGTTCCGTCGGTCTTCGGATGCGGGCGCGCGACACGCCGTCGATGTATCGAAGATCCGTTCGCTCTCGCGTATCGTCCTCCACAGGTGGATGTTGTGGGATCTTTCCACGGATCGGACCGACCTCGGGCAGCAATGTCGGAGGCCGGCCGTACCGTGGGCGGAGTCCACAGCAACCCCTACGCCTTGTCGAAGCATCCGGGCCGCCGGCGCGGAGCACGACAGTCTGCAGGCAACGGACCGCGAGCGAAAAAGGAGCACTCCATGCCCACCACCGCTGACCGCGAGAAGGCCCTCGAATCGGCCCTCGCACAGATCGACCGACAGTTCGGAAAGGGCTCGGTCATGCGACTGGGCTCGGATGAGCGCGCCCCGGTCGAGGTCATCCCCACGGGCTCCATCGCCCTCGATGTCGCGCTCGGCGTCGGCGGTCTGCCGCGCGGTCGCATCATCGAGATCTACGGTCCGGAGTCGTCGGGTAAGACGACGCTGACGCTGCACGCGATCGCCAACACGCAGCGCGCGGGCGGGATCGCGGCGTTCATCGACGCCGAGCACGCACTCGACCCCGAGTACGCGCGCAAGCTCGGCGTCGACATCGACCAGCTGCTCGTGTCGCAGCCCGACACCGGTGAGCAGGCGCTCGAGATCGCCGACATGCTGATCCGCTCCGGATCGATCGACCTGATCGTGATCGACTCCGTCGCCGCGCTCGTGCCGCGTGCCGAGATCGAGGGTGAGATGGGCGACTCGCACGTCGGCCTCCAGGCCCGCCTCATGTCGCAGGCGCTGCGCAAGCTCACGGGTGGTCTGAACCAGACGAACACGTCGATGATCTTCATCAACCAGCTCCGCGAGAAGATCGGCGTGTTCTTCGGATCGCCCGAGACCACCGCGGGCGGCAAGGCACTGAAGTTCTATGCCTCCGTGCGGCTCGACATCCGCCGCATCGAGACGCTCAAGGATGGCACCGACGCGGTCGGCAACCGCACGCGGGTCAAGGTGGTCAAGAACAAGATGGCGCCGCCGTTCAAGCAGGCGGAGTTCGACATCCTCTACGGGACCGGCATCTCGCGCGAGGGCTCGCTCATCGACTTCGGTGTCGAGCACGGCATCGTGAAGAAGTCCGGTGCGTGGTACACGTACGAGGGGGAGCAGCTGGGGCAGGGCAAGGAGAACGCCCGCAACTTCCTGCTGAAGAACACCGATATCGCCGCCGACATCGAGACCAAGATCAAGCAGAAGCTCGGCATCGGTCAGCCCAAGACGGCGGATGCGTCGGTCGCGCCCGTCGAAGAGCTGGCCGCACGCCGCCCGGCCTGATGGTTCGCTTCGTCGAGGACGACGAGACGGGGGACGAGTCCGAGCACTCCGGGCTCGCCCCCGTCATCCCGCTCTTCGCGCCCCGAGGCGATGCCGGGGCGCGCGGTGATGCACCGGCCGTCGCGACACCCGTGCACGAACGCGCCGGCCGTGATCACGGTGGGCGGGCGCAGCCGGATCGCGATCACGTCGAGCAGATGCTCGTGAAGCGGCTTCGCACACGACAGCTCTCCGTGCGCGAGGCGCGCGGGATCGCCCGCGAGCAGGGTCTCACCGACGATCTCGTGGACGAGGTCGTCGAGGCATTCGTGGATCGCGGCTACCTCGATGACGCTCGGCTGGCGGAGCAGCTCGTGCACGCGGCGGTCGGGCGCAAGGGGCATGGGCGCACGATGATCGCGCAGACGCTCTCACGTCGCGGGATCGCCGCCGACACCGTGGATGCCGCCCTGGCAGAACTTCCCGACGACGACGCCGAGCGCGCGTTGGACTTCGCCCGCCAGAAGGCGCGGTCGATGGGGTCCCTCGACCGCGACGCCGCGCTGCGCCGGCTGCACGGTCAACTCGCCCGCCGCGGGTTCCCCGGCTCCGTCGCGATGACCGCCGCGCGCACCGCCCTCGCCGAGGCCGGCATCGGCGCATCCACCGTCCGCTTCCGCTGACGCGCAGCACCGGGAGCAAGCGGGGCGGGCGCCAAAGCGCCCGCCCCGCTTGCGCGCCCACCGCTGGTCAACGCTCGGGTCCGGTGCCCTCCACCGCGAAGACGTCCTGGGCGAGGGCGAAGAACTCGGACTGCGCGTCGGTGACGATGGCAGGATCCTCGGCGCTGAGCATCGCGACGACCGTGAGCACGGTGCCGTCCGCGCCCACCGCCCGCCAGGAGCCCGCGAGCGCGCCGGGGGAGGAACCGCCCTTGAACGCCACGACGGGCCACTCGGCAGCATCCACCACGACACCCGGGTTCGCGCCGAGTACCTCGGCGATGACCGGGTCGACGGCCGCGCGTTCGGCAAGGCCGTCGTGGGCCGCCGCGACATCGGCGGGTGTGGCGAACCATTCGACGCCCTCGGTCCAGCCCGGAACATCGTCGAGCTCGTCCACCTCGAGGGCGAACGGGAGTGCCCCGATCTCTTCGAGCAGCGCGCGTCGCTGTGCTTCGTCGCCGGTGCTCCACCGCTGCACCATCTCCTCCGGCACGCCCCACAGCAGCTGAAACGCCTCGCGCGTCGTCAGGAACGGGTACAGCAGCGCCGGGTCGTGGTGACCCAGGGCCACGACCGCGCGCTCGACGGCGTCGCGTCCGACGAGGTCCATGAGCATGTCGGTCGCGGTGTTGTCGCTGATCGAGATCATCTTCAGGGCGGTCTCTCGCACCGTCAGCGTCGTCCCCGTCGCCGCATCCTGCAGCTCTCCCGAGGGAAGACTCCGCAGCTCGTCGGTCACAGTGACCGTGTCGTTCCACGCGATCACCCCCGCCGACACGGCATCGGCGACAGCGGCGAGCACATACAGCTTGAAGATCGATCCGATCGGGCCAGCGGCGGCCGTGTCCATGTCGATGAGGTCCTCGTCGTCGCGGCGCACGAGCACGCGCACGTCGCCGGGCAGGGCGCGCCAGCGGTCCGCGACCTCGTCGATCGACGTCGCCGCGTTGCGGGCGGAAGCGGCGGGGCCGAGGAACAGGGTCGTGATCAGGCCCTCATCGTCGAGCGCGACCGTGAGGTCGAAGGGCTCGCCTACGTCGCCGACGACCGTCGTGACGCCCTCACGTTCGCCGCCGCGATACGCGGTCGCCACGAGGGGACGGGCGGGACGGATCTGCCTGTTGATGAGCTCGGCGACATCGTCGGCACTCACCTCATCGAGGAACTGCGGATGCAGGAGATCAGCCCAGTCGGCGGGGTCCGTGTCGCGGTCGGCGTTCATCTCATCGAGCACCCACTGTGTCATCCGGCCCACGGGCGTATCCGGGACCGTCACCGCCGATGGTGCGGCAGACGTGTCCGGGTCCGGTGCGGATGCGGTGCATCCCGCGAGCACGAAGATCGCAACGGTCACGGCCGCAGACGTCAGCCCCACGAGCATCCTTCGCCGTCCGCCCCCAGCCTGTGCTGTGCGCCGACTCCTCGCCTCTCGACCACTCACGTATCGTGCCTTCCCTCCGCGTTGCGCATGTCTCTCTCGACGCTACCGGTGCCCGCACACGGGTACCTCCCTCGCGCGACGGAGACCCCTCCCGGCTCTCCCCCGGTGACGGATCGTAGAATGGGCGCATCATGACTCCGTCCACTCCGACGTTCGACGCCGCGTCCACTCCGGCGTTCGACGCCGCGCCCTCTCCGGCGTTCGACGCCGCGCCCGTCCGCCCGGCGCCCGTAGACGCAGCGCCGACGCTCATTGCGCCCTCTCCCGCCGCGCACACGGCCGATGGCCGGGCGCGCACCTACGAGGTCCGCACCTTCGGCTGTCAGATGAACGTGCACGACTCCGAGCGGCTGTCCGGATCGCTGGAGAGCGCCGGATACGTTCCCGCGATCGACGGCGCCGACGCCGATGTCGTGATCATCAACACGTGCGCCGTGCGCGACAACGCGGCGGGCAAGCTCTACGGGACCCTCGGACACTTGAAGTCCCGCAAGGACAAGCACGAGGGCATGCAGATCGCGGTCGGCGGCTGTCTCGCCCAGATGGACAAGCAGGTCGTGCTCGACAAGGCCCCGTGGGTCGACGTCGTCTTCGGCACCCACAATATGGGGTCCCTGCCATCGCTTCTCGAGCGCGCGCGTCACAACGGCGAGGCAGAGCTCGAGATCCTGGAGTCGCTCGAGGTCTTCCCGAGCACTCTGCCCACGAAGCGGGACAGCATCTACTCGGGGTGGGTGTCGATCTCGGTCGGTTGCAACAACACGTGCACCTTCTGCATCGTCCCCAGCCTCCGGGGCAAGGAGAAAGATCGTCGCCCGGGCGACATCCTGAGCGAGATCCGCCTCCTCGTCGACGACGGTGCGATCGAGGTCACCCTTCTCGGTCAGAACGTCAACAGCTATGGCGTCGAGTTCGGCGACCGCCAGGCGTTCGCGAAGCTGCTGCGTGCCGCCGGCGAGATCGACGGTCTCGAACGCATCCGCTTCACGTCGCCGCATCCGGCAGCTTTCACCGATGACGTCGTTGACGCGATGGCCGAGACTCCCGCCGTCATGCCCCAATTGCACATGCCCCTGCAGTCCGGGTCCGACCGCATCCTGCGTGCGATGCGCCGCTCGTACCGCAGTGATCGGTTCCTGGGCATCCTCGACCGGGTGCGGGAGCGCATCCCGCATGCCGCGATCTCCACCGACATCATCGTGGGCTTCCCGGGCGAGACCGACGAGGACTTCGAGGAGACGATGCGCGTCGTCGAGGCGTCTCGCTTCGCCAGCGCCTTCACGTTCCAGTATTCGATCCGCGAGGGCACACCCGCAGCGACCATGCCTGACCAGGTCCCCAAGGCGGTCGTGCAGGAACGCTACGACCGACTCGTCGCGCTGCAGGAGCGAATCTCGCTCGAAGAGAACCAGCGTCAGGTCGGCCGCGAGCTGCAGGTCCTGGTCTCCCAGGGGGAGGGGAAGAAGGACGCCGCGACGCACCGGCTCACGGGGCGCGCCGAGGACAACCGTCTCGTGCACTTCGAGGTGCCCGCCGACTCGAATCTGCCGCGTCCGGGCGATGTCGTCTCGGTCGTCGTGACTCATGCGGCGCCGTTCCACTTGCTCGCGGATACGCCGACGGATGCTCGGGAGGGTTCCGCACTGCGGATCCGCCGCACGCGCGCGGGCGACGCGTGGGACCGGTCGCAGTCCGAATCGTGCGCCGCACCCGCGCCGGGCGAACGCGGTGCGCCGCGCCCCGTCGCGCTCGGCCTGCCCACGCTGCGCATCGGCGGATGACCCGTATGCCTGCCGCGGCATGAGCGCGCGGCTGTGGGCGCTCGTCGGTGCGACCGGCACCGGCAAGACGGCGTTGTCCTTGCGCCTCGCAGAGGCCATCCACACGGCCGGTGGCGCGGCCGAGGTCGTGAACGCCGACGCGATGCAGCTGTACCGCGGCATGGACATCGGAACCGCCAAGCTCCCCGAAGCCGAACGCCGCGGCATCCCGCACCACCTGTTCGACGTGCTCGAGCCCGCCGAGGAGGCCGCGGTTGCGGCATACCAGGATGCGGCGCGCGCCGCGATCTCGCAGATCCACGAACGCGGTGCGGACGCGATCCTCGTGGGCGGATCGGGACTGTACGTGTCGAGCGTCGTTTTCGACTTCCGTTTCCCCCCGCACGACGACGCGCTGCGCGCCGCCCTCGAGGAGCGGCTGCTGCGCGAAGGCCCGGGGGCGCTGTTCGCCGAGCTTCGCGCACAGGACCCGGTGACGGCGGCGCGCATCGACCCGCGCAACGGACGTCGCGTCGTCCGCGCGCTCGAGGTGCTCGCGCAGGGGGCGGCGACGCACGGTGCCGCCCTCCCGGAGGAGCCCGCGCTGTGGCACCCGCGGACGCAGCTTGTGGGTGTCCACGTCGAGCGCTCCGAGCTCGTGCTCCGGCTCGACGAGCGCGTGCACGGCATGTGGAAGGCGGGTCTTCCCGCCGAGGCCGCGGCGCTGCAGGAGCAGGGGTTGGGCGTCACGGCGCAGCGGGCGATCGGATACGCGCAGGCACTCGCGCAGCTGCGCGGCGAGCTGACCGAGTCTGAGGCGATCGCGCAAACACAGGCTCTCACCCGTCGTTACGCCCGCCGCCAGGTGTCGTGGTTCCGGCGGTATCCGAGCATCCGCTGGGTCGACCCGGCAGCGGATGCGGGGGAGTTGTTGGCGGCCCCGTTCCGCACCGCGCATCCGTAGACTGTCGGCGTGTCCACAGCGAACGCGTCCGCCCGCACGATCTCTTTCACCAAGGGCCACGGGACCGGTAATGACTTCGTCATCGTGCCCGATCCGGACGGTGTGCTCGCGCTGAGCGACGACCAGGTGGCGGCGCTGTGCGATCGGCACTTCGGCGTCGGCGGCGACGGGATCCTTCTCGTGGTGCGTGCGCGTGCCCTCGACGAGGGTGCGGACGCGTCCGCCGCGGGCGCGGAGTGGTTCATGGACTACCGCAACGCGGACGGCTCGAAGGCGGAGATGTGCGGCAACGGCATCCGTGTCTTCGCGCGGTACCTGGCCGATGCGGGGCTGGCCGACATCGGTGACGAGCCGGTCGCGATCGGAACTCGGGCCGGTGTGAAGACGGTGGTGCGCAGCGAGCTCGGATTCGAGGTCGATCTCGGACCCTGGCGGGTCGAGTCGGGAGAGACCCTCGTGCGGGCGAAGGGCTTGCCGGTCGCGCGTCCTGGGCTGGGCATCGACGTCGGCAACCCCCACGTCGTCGTCGCGCTGCCCGCAACCGAGGAGCTCGAGGGCCTCGACCTGGCCTACCGGCCCGTGCTCGACCCCGTACCGCCGCACGGGGCGAACGTCGAGTTCGTCGTCCCCGCCGATCCGCTCGTCCGCGGCGGTGTCGGCCAGGTGCGGATGCGCGTCTTCGAGCGCGGCGTCGGCGAGACCCTCAGTTGCGGGACGGGTGTCGCGGCGGCGGCGCTCGCCGTGCGGCACTGGGCGGGGCAGGCGGCTCCCGATCGGTGGATCGTCGACGTGCCCGGCGGTCGGCTCGGCGTCCGGATGACCGGCGGGCGCGTTTTCCTCTCCGGGCCCGCGACGCTCGTCTACTCGGGTGAGGTCGCGCTCCGCGGCACCGACTGACGCACGTTCCGACTGCCACTCGACCGGGCTCGTCACTCGGGGAGGGCGATCTCCTCGGTCGGCGGCGAGCCGTGGTGTCGCACCTTGAGAACCCGGTAACCGCGGGCGGTCGCGGCGCGACTGACTCCGAAACGGGGAGGCAGGGAGGCGGCCAGCCAGCGCTGCAGGGAGTCGGACCCGAGATTGCGCTGGACGACGAGCCACGCGTCGCTGCGCTCGTCGAGGCGGGGGATCCAGCGTTCCAAGAGTCCATGCAGTTCGTTCTTGCCCACGCGGATCGGCGGATTCGAACGGATCGTCCGGAAGCGGACATTGTCGGGAACATCGTCGGGGAGGACGGCGTTGATGTTGTCGAGGCCCAGCGTCGCGGCGTTGGTGCGCACCAGGTCCAGTGCCCTCTCGTTGACGTCGACGGCCCAGATCCGTGCGTGCGGAGACTGCATCGCCAGCGTCAGTGAGATCGGTCCCCACCCGCATCCGAGATCCAGGAAGTCACCGCCGGGCGGCGGGGTCGGCGTGTTCGCCAACAGCACGGCCGTCCCGGAGTCGAGACGATCGGGACTGAAGACTCCACCCGCGGTGGTGAGCGTCAGGTCACGCTCGGCCAGTCGGACGCGGATGGTGCGGAGGTTCTCGGGACTTGCGGGGCTTGCGCTGAAGTAATGCTCGCCCATGATCGGCAAGCGTAGCGGAGCCGCGTCGCACAGGGGAGGCTAGAGTTGCCCGATGGCCGCGGCCATCGCGAAAGGATGAGATGACAGACAGCACGACCCCTGCCACCGAGGGCGATTCCGTTGCCCGTGTGCTCGCACGAGCGCAGGCGCGATCGGGGGTGCGCATCTTCGGCGCGGACACCGACGACACCGATGCGGCCGTGGCGGATCCGCGCGCTCTGGCACTGCAGGATGCGGCGACCGCCCACCATGCCGAGAGCGATGGGGCGCAGTGGGACCTCGAGGACCGTGCCGCGCTCCGGCGCGTGGCGGGATTGTCGACCGAGCTCGAAGACGTCACGGAGGTCGAGTACCGGCAGCTACGGCTGGAGAACGTCGTGCTCGTCGGTGTGCACCCGCAGGGTGAGCAGGAGGACGCCGAGAACTCGCTGCGGGAACTCGCGGCGCTCGCCGAGACGGCGGGAGCCGTCGTGCTCGACGCCGTGCTGCAGCGGCGCCCGCATCCGGATCCCGCGACCTACGTCGGACGGGGGAAGGCCGGCGAACTGCGCGACATCGTCGCCGCCGTCGGCGCCGACACCGTCATCGCCGACACCGAACTCGCCCCCAGCCAGCGTCGCGCGCTCGAGGACGTCGTGAAGGTCAAGGTCATCGACCGCACGACCGTCATCCTCGACATCTTCAGCCAGCACGCGAAGTCCCGCGAGGGCAAGGCGCAGGTCGAACTCGCCCAGCTCGAGTATCTGCTTCCGCGACTGCGCGGATGGGGTGACTCGATGAGCCGCCAGGCGGGTGGCCAGGTCGGTGCCGGTGGCGCCGGTATGGGCTCGCGGGGACCCGGTGAGACGAAGATCGAGTTGGACCGACGCCGCATCCGCACACGGATGGCACAGCTGCGGCGTCAGATCCGCGACTTCGCGCCCGCACGGGAAGCCAAGCGTGCCGAGCGCAAGCGCAACACGATCCCCTCCGTCGCGATCGCCGGGTACACCAACGCCGGCAAGTCCAGCTTGCTGAACCGCCTCACGAGCGCGGGTGTGCTCGTCGAGAACGCCCTGTTCGCGACGCTGGATGCGACGGTCCGGCGCGAGGAGGCGGCGGACGGACGGGTGTACACCCTGACCGACACCGTCGGGTTCGTCCGCAATCTTCCCCATCAGCTCGTGGAAGCGTTCCGCTCGACGCTCGAGGAGGTCGCGGGAGCAGACGTCGTCCTGCACGTCGTGGATGCGGCGCATCCCGACCCCGCGGGGCAGATCGCGACCGTGCGCGATGTGATGGCCGAGACGGGTGCCCGCGATGCCCGCGAGATCGTCGTGTTCAACAAGGCCGATCTCGTCGACGATGACACACGGCTTGTGCTGCGCGGACTTGAACCGGGCGCGATCTTCGTCTCCTCCCGTACCGGCGAGGGGATCCCGGAGCTGCGCGCCGCCGTGGAGACGGCGCTGCCGATGCCCGCGGTCGAGGTGCGGGCACTCGTGCCCTACGACCGGGGGGAGCTCGTCGCTGCGACGCACGAGAGCGGTGTGATCGTCTCGGAGGCGCATGAAGCGGGCGGGACCGCGCTGCATGCGCACGTCTCGGAACATCTCGCGGCGCGGCTGAAGCCGTTCCTCGTCGGCTGATCGGCTCCCTGCGCCGTCAGTATCCCGTGTGCAGGGGCAGCACGGGCACACCGGGCGGGTCGAATCCGAGCACCTGACCGAGGAAGCTCAGTTCCGCCTCCAGCGAGGTTCTCAGCGTCTCCGCCCGTCGGAAGCCGTGCCCTTCGCCCTCGAACGCGAGGTACGCGTGCGCGATGCCCCGCGCCGCGAGCGCGTCGCGCACCGCCTCGGACTGCGAGGGCGGGACGACGAGGTCGTCCATCCCCTGCTCGATGAGCATGGGGGTGGTGAACCGGTCCAGATGCGAGAGAGGCGACCGCGAGGTGTAGACGTCGTCGGCCTCGGGGAGCGGGCCGACGAGGCCGTCGAGGTAACGCGCCTCGAAGTCGTGCGTGTCTGCGGCCAACGCGCGGAGGTCGGCGACACCGTATCGGCTGATGCCCGCGGCGAAGCGGTCGGAGGAGGTCAGCGCGCACAGGACCGTCCACCCGCCTGCCGAACCGCCTCGGATCGCGAGTCGTGCCGGATCGGCGATGCCGGCGTCGGCGATGCCCGATGCCGCCGCGACGACGTCGTCGCGGTCGACGATGCCCCACTGGCCGCGCAACCGCTCCCGGTAGGTCCGACCGTAGCCCGTGGACCCGCCGTAGTTGACATCCAGCACACCGATCCCGCGCGACGTGAAGAACGCGACGGTCGGTGACGCTTCGCCGCCGACGTGTCCGGTCGGGCCCCCGTGCACGAGCACGAGATAGGGCGGGAGTTCGCCTGCCGGACCTTCCACGTCGGGATGCGTGGGGGGATACACAAACGCGTGTACATCGCCGTGCGGCCCTGCGACCGTGATCGCACGCGCGGGCGGAAGCCAGGACGGGTCCGGGTCCTCGTCGACGTTCCCGCGCACGAGACGCGGTCTCGGTTCCGGCTCGTCGAGGTCGAGCATCCAGAGTCCGCCGTACGAGGTGGGCCCGGCGCCCGTGAGGAGCACACGAGCGCCGCGGACGTCATGGAACTGGATGCGGGAGGACAACGCCGACGGCACGGGACGGATCGTGCCGTCCGATTCGATCACGACGAGTTCGTCGGTACCGTCGACCGTGACGGCGACGATGCGATCATCCGGGAGCGGTCGGTACCACTGCGTTCCCAATGACCAGAGCGGACCGCCCGTGTCGGCATCGAACTCGGCGACGATCGTCGGTGCGGTATCGCGGTCGCCGGTGTGGCGATTCCCGCTGCGGTAGAGGTTCCACCGGCCCGACACGTCGGCCGTGAAGAGCACCTCTGCGGACGCAGTGTCTCCGCCGGGTGGCGTGACCCACTCCGGTTGCAACACCGATACGCCGCCGTCCGCTCCCGCCACGACATCCCAGGACGCGACGCGGCCGTCCACGACGGCGCCGACGCGGAGCGTCGTCGCGTCCCACGGCATGTCCGGGTGGTCCCACGCGATCCACGCGAGTCGTGTGCCGTCCGGCGAGAGACGCGGGTAGGCGAGGAAGCCGCTACCGCTGACGAGGGAGCGGATCGCAGCGGGATCCTCGGCGCCCGACCCGTCCCGCGGAACGGCGACGATGTCACGCATCGGCACGCGCGACCCCGTGTGTGTTTCGCGCACCGCGATCAGAACGGCACCCACGCCGGGCAGGGTCACGGCAGTCGGCTCGACGAATCGCATCCCCTGGTCTGCGGGCGTGAGCGGCCGCGCCTCGCCGTCGGCGCGCCACTCCCAGATGCGCTGATCACTCTTCTCGACGAACCAGAGGCAACCCGTCTCATCCGCCGTCCACGAGCGTCCGCCGTACTCGTGCACACGCGAGCCCACATTCCAGGGCGCCGGCAGCAGGGTCTCGGGTGCGTCATCCGCGGCTCGGCGGACCGCGGCGCGGCCCCCCTCCGCGGGCATCCGCTCCAGCCACCAGATCTCGTCGCCCACGAACCGGGCTCCGTCGACGCTGTGGGTGCCCGCAGCGACCTGGTCGGCCGTGATCGGTGAGGGCCAGCTGCCGTAAGGGAGCGCGCTGGAGGTCGACGCGCTTGAGGCCGATGCGCTTGACGGGCGTGCGGTCATGTCACACTGCTCGCAGGACGGCGACCACCTTGCCGAGAACCGTCGCCTCGTCGCCGAGGATCGGTTCGAAAGCAGAGTTGCGCGGCAGCAGCCACGTGTGTCCGTCACGCTGGCGGAAGGCCTTCACCGTGGCCTCGCCGTCGAGCATCGCCGCGACGATGTCGCCGTTGTCGGCCGTCGACTGCGCGCGGACGACCACCCAATCGCCATCGCAGATCGCCGCATCGATCATCGACTCGCCCGACACCTTGAGCATGAACAGCTCGCCCTTGCCCACCAGCTGCCGGGGGAGCGGGAAGATCTCCTCGACCTGCTGATCGGCCGTGATCGGCACACCCGCCGCGATCCTGCCCACAAGCGGCACGAGTGCCGCGTCGCCGAGCGAGGGCCCCTGATCGGCCGGGTTCTCCGCCGCGACGCCGGGCAGGTCGATGAGGACCTCCATCGCCCGGGTCTTGCCGGCATCGCGACGCAGGTAGCCGCTGAGCTCGAGCTGATTCAGCTGATGCGTGACGCTGGAGAGCGACTTGAGCCCGACCGCGTCGCCGATCTCGCGCATGCTCGGCGGATAGCCGTGACGGGCGATCGAACGCTGGATCACCTCGAGGATCGCCAACTGCTTCTCGCTGAGGCTTTTGCGGCGCCGTGTGCGCGGCTTGTCCGCCGGAGCGGTGGGGGCCTTCTGGTCGCCGGGATTCCGGGCCTCGCTGCCCGTTGCTCGGGGATCCTGCGGCAGGGTGCTCATCTCTCGCCGTCTCCTCCTGCCGCGTCCGCGGCTTCGAATGTCAGTGGTCGCTGATGGACTTCGTGCATGTCGTCGTCCTCGATCGAAAGAGTATCCGCTCCGCGTGACACGAGCGCATATTCGTTCGAGCGTGTCGGAACCTCGACTCAGGATTGCTCGAAGAACAACTTGACTCTACCCGAAATCGAAGATAGATTCGGTACAGAGATTCGCATCCGGCTCTCCCGGTCGAGAGTCGGATGCGAATCCTCGCCCCGACGAGATCTTCGAACCTTTCCCGCGAGCCGGTCGCTCGTCGAAGACACCATCAGGAGGACCCCATGAGCACGATCGCAGCCTTCCCCATTTCCGCAGCCGCCCCGTTGTCGCGCTCCGTTTCGGGTTCCCGGTCCGGTTCTGTTTCCGGTTCCGTCGTGTCGGCGCGGGTGTCCACCGCCGACGTGCGCCGGGCGCAGCGCACGCGGTTGCGGATGACCCGTCGCGGCCGCCGTGTGCTCACCGGACTGCTGTCGCTCCCGCTGGTGGCGGTGATCGCGTGGGGCATCGTCGTCGGAGGCGGATCAGCACTCGCGGCGCGGGAGGGCGGCGGACCGGCGACCGAGTTCGCGACCGTCACGGTGGGGGCCGGTGACTCGCTGTGGTCGATCGCGGAGAACGTCGCGCCCTCTGCGGACCCCCGCGACGTCGTCTACGCCATCAAGAAGCTCAACGCGCTCGGGTCATCGGTCGTGACGGTGGGCGATCGGCTCGCGATTCCGGTCGAGTACTCGCAGTGACGTCCGCGCACTGAGCCGGGGGCCGTGGGCAGCGCCGATAGCATGGACCGGGTGACCGCATCGCTCGAAGATCTGCCGATACGCGACGACCTGCGCGGGCAGACGCCCTACGGGGCGCCCCAGGCACAGGTCCCTGTCGCACTGAACGTCAACGAGAACACCCATCCGGTGCCCAGTGAGGTCGCCGATGACATCCTCGACGGGATTGCGCGCGCGCTGCGCGAGGTCAACCGGTACCCGGATCGTGAGTTCCTCGCGCTGCGCGAAGCGTTCGCCGATTACCTCGGTCACGGTCTGTCGGCGCCGCAGATCTGGGCCGCCAACGGCTCGAACGAGGTGCTGCAGCACGTGCTGCAGGCGTTCGGTGGTCCTGGGCGCACGGCGTTCGGGTTCGCGCCGACCTACTCGATGTATCCGCTGCTCGCTCGCGGGATCGGCTCCGACTGGATCGCCGGCGAGCGCGGACACGACTTCACGCTGACGGCCGAGTCCGCGGCGCAGCAGGTCGCGGACGCCGACCCCGACGTCGTTCTGCTCTGCGCGCCGAACAATCCGACCGGAACGCCGCTGCCGATCGAGGTGATCGAGGCCGTCTATGAGGCATCCTCCGGCGTCGTCGTGGTCGACGAGGCGTACGCCGAGTTCGCGCCCCACGATCAGCGGTCGGCGCTGACACTGCTTCCCGATCGTCCGCGCCTGGCGGTCTCCCGCACGATGAGCAAGGCCTTCGCGTTCGCGGGTGCCCGCGTGGGATACCTCGCCGCCGACCCGGCATTCGTCGATGCCCTGCGCCTCGTCCGCCTCCCGTATCACCTGAGCGCGCTCACGCAGGCGGCGGCGCTGGGGGCGTTGGCGAACTCCGACACGATGCTCGCGATGGTCGATGACATCGTCGTACAGCGCGACCGGATGAGTGCAACCCTCTCGGCGTTGGGGTATGAGCCGTACGAATCGTGGGCGAACTTCGTGCTCTTCGGCGGCGTGGACGATCCGCACGCCACATTCCAGGCGCTGCGGGACCGCGGCGTGCTCGTGCGGGATGTCGGTCTGCCCGGCACCCTGCGCGTCACCGCCGGCACGGAGGCCGAGACCACGACGTTCCTCGAACAACTCGCCTCGCTAGACTCGCGGGCATGAGCAGCTCCGCCCGCACCGCGTCCCGCACTCGTCGCACGAGCGAGTCGACGGTCGAGCTCGAACTCGACCTGGACGGCACCGGCGTCAGCCGCATCGACACGACCGTGCCCTTCTTCGACCACATGCTGACCGCGTTCGCCAAGCACTCGCTCACCGACCTGACGGTGCGCGCATCCGGCGACACCGAGATCGACGCGCACCACACCGTCGAGGACGTCTCGATCGTCCTCGGGCAGGCGATCCGCGATGCGCTCGGCGACAAGGCGGGCATCTCCCGCTACGGCGATGCGCTCGTCCCGCTCGACGAGGCGCTCGCGCAAGCCGTCGTCGACATCTCGGGCCGACCGTACCTCGTGCACACGGGTGAGCCGGCCGGGTTCGAACAGCACCTCATCGGCGGCCACTTCACGGGGTCGCTGGTGCGGCACACGTTCGAGGCCATCGCGTTCAATGCGGGACTCACCGTGCACGTGCGTGTCCTCGGCGGGCGCGACCCGCACCACATCGCCGAGGCGGAGTACAAGGCGTTTGCGCGCGCCTTCCGGCAGGCCAAGGCCTTCGACGAACTCGTGGTCGGGATTCCGAGCACGAAGGGCGCCCTGTGACCGATCCGGATGCTCGCGCACCCGCATCCGCACCCCTCGTCGCGGTGCTCGACTACGGCTCCGGGAACGTCCACTCGGCCGTGAAGGCACTGCAGGCGGCGGGCGCGGACGCGCGGTTGACGTCGGACCCCGGGCTGGTGCTCGCGGCGGACGGGCTCGTCGTTCCGGGCGTCGGCGCGTTCCGTGCCGTCATGGAGGCGCTGACGGCATCCCGCGGTGACGGGCTCATCGAGAAGCGGCTGTCCGGCGGGCGCCCCGTGCTCGGAATCTGCGTCGGGATGCAGGTGCTGTTCGAACTGGGCGTGGAGCGCGGTGTGGATACGCCGGGGCTGGGGCAGTGGCCCGGCGTCGTGATGGAGCTCGAGTCGCCTGTGCTGCCGCACATGGGCTGGAACACCGTGGAGCCGGGGGAGGGGTCGCGCCTGTTCGCGGGCATCGAGCACGAGCGGTTCTACTTCGTGCACTCCTTCGGTGCGCAACAGTGGCTGCTCGAGGTCGAACCGCCGTTCCCGGCCCCGATCCTCACGTGGACCGACCACGGCGCCCCCTTCCTGGCCGCCGTGGAGAACGGTCCGCTGTCGGCGACGCAATTCCATCCCGAGAAGTCCGGCGCCGCGGGCATCCGTCTGCTGCGCAATTGGATCGGGACGCTGGGCGCTACTACGCTCTAGTCGCTGCGCCACCTTCGTGCGCCCCGCTCGCGCAGACGATCGAGCGCCACCCCCACCTCGAGGACTCATGAACGACTTCGCCGCCACCCCAGAGCTGATCCTGCTTCCCGCCGTCGATGTCTCGGAGGGGAAGGCTGTGCGGTTGACGCAGGGCGAGGCCGGAACCGAGACGTTCCACGGCGACCCCGTCGACGCCGCCGTCGACTTCGCGCGACAGGGTGCCGAGTGGATCCACCTCGTCGATCTGGATGCGGCGTTCGGCCGGGGCAGCAACACGGCGATCATCCGCAAGGTCATCAAGCAGGTACGGGGCCTGCAGGTCGAGGTGTCCGGCGGCATCCGCGACGACGCGAGCCTCGAGGCCGCCCTCGACTCCGGCGCCGCCCGGATCAACCTCGGCACCGCCGCGCTGGAGAACCCGGAGTGGGCCGCGCAGGTCATCGCGCAGTATGGAGAGGCGGTGGCGGTGGGTCTCGACGTCCGCGGCACGACGCTCGCCGCACGCGGCTGGACGCGCGACGGTGGCGACCTGTGGACGGTGCTGGACCGACTCGAGGCGGCCGGGTGCAGCCGCTATGTCGTGACCGACGTCACGAAGGACGGGACGCTGCGCGGGCCGAACATCGACCTGCTGCGCGAGATGACGACACGCACGCCGAAGCCGATCATCGCGTCGGGCGGCGTCTCCAGCCTCGACGACATCGCGGCGCTGCGCGAACTCGTGCACTTGGGCGTGGAGGGCGCGATCGTGGGACGGGCGTTGTACGCCGGGGCGTTCACTCTCGCCGAGGCGTTGGATGTCGCACGAGGCTGAACCGGAGCATCCGCACTCCGACGCGCACACCTGCGCGCCGGCGAGTGCCGGGGACTCTGCCGGCGTGCCCTGGGAGGGGCGCAGTTTCACGCCCAATCCGCACGCCGGCGACGATGGCTCTGCCGACCCGGCGCTCTTGGCGGCGTTGACCGCACGCCCGACCGACGCAGGGTCGGGGCGGGATGACGTCGGGATCGTCGACGCGTTGCGTCGTGCCCGTGTGCTCATTCCGCTCGTCGCGGAGGCGGGCGACCACGGGATCGGACCGCACGGGCTGGCGGTCGACAAGACGCAAGAGCTCTCGATCGTCACGGTGGCCGCGCCCGATGGGCGCACGGTGCTGCCGGTGTTCTCCTCCGTCGCGGCGATGGGGCGCTGGGATGCTGCCGCGCGACCCGTGCCGGCGGATGCCCGCCGTGCGGCGCTGTCCGCCGTGGCGGACGACACCGATCTGATCGTCGTAGACCCGGGTTCGGACACCGAGTACGTCGTGCGGCGTCCCGCCGTCTGGGCGATCGCGCAAGACCAACCGTGGGAGCCGAGTTGGGCATCCGCCGACGTCTACCGCGGACTGCATGCGTCGATCGGCAGCGAACTCGCCGTCCTCGACCTCGCGGTCGAGCCCGGCGACCCGACCGGACGGCTGCGCGGTCCCGAGTTGATCGTGCGGCTGCAGCTGATGCCCGGTCTGAGCCAGCCCGAGCTGGACGGCGTGCTCCAGCGTCTCGCGCGGCGCTGGTCGACCGACGACCGCATCGCCGTCCTCGTCGACTCGCTCACGGTGTCCCTCACCCCGCGCTGACCCAGCATCCAGCGTCGTTGACCCAGCGGTGAGGCAACTCAACGCTCCACTCGCGCGGGGGTCAGGTGACGGGGCCGGTCCACTTCTCGCCGGGGCCCTGGCCGATCGGGTCGGGGATGACGGATGCTTCGCGGAACGCGAGTTGCACGGAGCGCAGGCCGTCGCGCAGCGAGCGGGCGTGCATGTCGCTGATCTCGGGCGCCGCTGCCGTCACGAGACCCGCGAGGGCGTTGATGAGCTTGCGTGCCTCGTCCAGGTCGAGTTGGTTGTCGGGATCGTCCGCAAGCCCCGTCTTCACGGCCGCGGCGGAGAGCAGGTGCACGGCCGTCGTCGTGATGACCTCGACCGCGGGGACGTCCGCGATGTCGCGCGTGGCCTCCTGCGCGGCGCGCTCCTGCTCCTCCCATCGCGCGTGCCGGGCGTCGTCGGCGGGGGCGGAGGGGGTGTTCTCGGGGGGAATCGTGCTCACGCGTCGCTCTCTGATAGACTTCTGCGGGCTCCGGAGGGTTCTCCTCCGGCACGAAAGAGGATTCATTCCCACCCGCGCTTGCCGCTCCAGGCTACCGGGTCCACCGCACTCCGCCCGCGGACGACAAATCCGCGGGTCGCCTGGGTGCGTTTCGGCGGTGTCGTCGGGTGGGGAGGATTCCGCTTCCGCCCGTGACCGCACCGCGTGTCACGGTGGCTCGCTTCCCACCGCGACAAGGAGTTCCGCATCAGCGATCCCCGCACCAACGACCGCATCCGCGTTCCCGAGGTCCGCCTCGTCGGACCTGCGGGTGAGCAGATCGGCGTCGTCCGCATCGAGGCCGCCCTGCGTCTGGCACAGGAGGCCGATCTCGACCTGGTCGAGGTCGCGCCCAACTCGAAGCCCCCCGTCGTCAAGATCATGGACTACGGGAAGTTCAAGTACGAGGCCGCGCAGAAGGCGAAGGAAGCCCGGCGCAATCAGGCCAACACGATTCTCAAGGAAGTCCGCTTCCGCCTGAAGATCGACAAGCACGACTACGAGACCAAGCGCAAGCGCGCCGAAGGCTTCCTCAAGGAGGGCGACAAGGTCAAGGCCATGATCCTCTTCCGCGGCCGCGAGCAGTCCCGTCCCGAGCAGGGCGTCCGGTTGCTGCGCAAGTTCGCCGAGGATGTCGCCGAGTTCGGCAACGTCGAGTCAAACCCGACGATCGACGGACGCAACATGGTCATGGTGATCGCACCGCACAAGAACAAGTCCGAGGTCAAGACCGAGCAGAACGCCAAGCGCGAGGCCACGAAGCAGGCCGCTCGCGACGCGCGCAGCGGTCGCCCCGCCGACGAGGATGCCGTCGAGGCCACCGCCGCGGAGTGATCCGGATCCCCGAGACCCCCGCCGCAGGCGGGTGACAGAACCAGCCCTCCAGGGCCCTACCGAAGGAAAGACAATGCCGAAGCAGAAGACCCATTCGGGTGCCAAGAAGCGCTTCAAGGTGACCGGAAGCGGAAAGCTGATGAAGCAGCAGGCGGGTATGCGCCACAACCTCGAGGGCAAGTCCAGCCGTCGCACCCGCCGTCTCAACCAGGAGCAGGTCCTGGCCCCGGGCGACGCCAAGGTCGCCAAGAAGCTCCTCGGTCACTGAGCGCCGACGCACGTTAGGAAGTAGAAGAAATGGCTAGAGTCAAGCGGGCTGTCAACGCCCACAAGAAGCGTCGCGTCATCCTCGAGCGCGCCTCCGGTTACCGCGGTCAGCGTTCGCGCCTGTACCGCAAGGCGAAGGAGCAGGTCACCCACTCGCTCGTCTACGCGTACCGCGACCGTCGCAAGCGCAAGGGCGACTTCCGTCGCCTGTGGATCCAGCGCATCAACGCCGCGAGCCGTGCGAACGGCCTCACCTACAACCGCTTCATCCAGGGCCTGGGTCTCGCGGGCGTGCAGGTGGACCGGCGGATGCTCGCCGAGCTCGCCGTGAACGAGCCCGCCACCTTCGCGTCGCTCGTCGAGACGGCGCGCAAGGCTCTGCCCGCTGACGTCAACGCCGCCAAGACGGCCTGACCCGCGCATCCGCGAAGGGGCGCCCGCCCACCGGACCTGATCCGGGGGAGGGCGCCCTTTCGCTGTTCCGAGTGCGACGTCGGCGCCCGTTCGGACGGCGCGGCGCCGCGGACGCCGTCCCGGTGCGGCACCCATAGACTGGGGCCGTGCTCGAGAACCCGCGTTCGCCGCGCGTGCGCGCCGTCGCCAAGCTGACCAAGCGCAGCGCGCGAGAGGCGACCGGACTCTTCCTGCTCGAGGGCCCGCAGGCGGTGCGGGAGGCGATCCGCTATCGCCCGCACGGCATCGAGGACCTCTTCGCCACGCCGACCGCGTTGGACAAGCACACCGACCTGCGCGACGCCGCGGCCGAAGCGGGCATCACCGTGACCTTCACGACCGAGGCCGTGCTCGATGGAATGGCCGACACCGTCACGCCGCAGGGTGTCGTCGCGGTCGCCCGCCAGTTCCCGACGTCGGTGCGGGACGTGTTCGAGGCCGGCCCCAGCCTCCTTGCGATCTGCGAGGAGGTCCGCGATCCGGGCAACCTCGGCACGATCATCCGGGCGGCGGATGCGGCCGGAGCCGACGCCGTCGTCCTCACCGGCCGCACCGTGGACCCGTACAACCCCAAGGTCGTCCGTGCGACGACGGGGTCGCTTTTCCACATCCCCGTCGCCCTGGGCGGCGAGCTCGAGGGGGTCCTCGATCGCGCGCGGCAGGCGGGTGTGCGGGTCATCGCCGCCGATGTCAAGGGTGACGATCTGCTGGGCGCCCGCGACCTGCTCGTCGACCCGACGGCGTGGTTGTTCGGCAACGAGGCGCGGGGACTCAGCGACGAGGCGCTTGCTCGGGCCGACGTCGCACTCCGCCTTCCCATCTATGGCCGCGCCGAGTCGCTCAACCTGGCGACGGCGGCCAGCGTCTGTCTGTACGAGTCGGCTTTCGCCCAGCGCGCAGCCGGCTGACGCGAGCCCCGCCCGACGCGTTCCAATCCGGTTACAAGTCCGTAAAGGTCGCGGCGTGCCCCTGTGCACGGGTACTGCCCGCTCGTTAGTGTTCCGGACATGACGACACCCGATGATGGCGCCGCGCCCCAGACGTCGAACATCGACGTGCGTCGCGGCGAACCGCTGGTCGTGATCACCGACGTGCAGAAGCACTACGGCGATTTCCAAGCGCTGAAGGACATCGACCTGACCGTCAACCGCGGCGAAGTCGTGGTCGTGATCGGACCCTCCGGATCGGGGAAGTCCACGCTGTGCCGCACGATCAACCGCCTGGAGACGATCTCCTCCGGGACGATCACGATCGACGGGAAGGAACTGCCCAAGGAGGGCAAAGCGCTCGCCGCGCTGCGCGCCGATGTCGGCATGGTGTTCCAGTCGTTCAATCTGTTCTCACACCTGACGATCCTCGAGAACGTCACGCTCGGGCCGATGAAGGTCAAGGGCATGAAGAGGAGGGATGCGGAGGCGCTCGCGAAGCAGCTCCTCGACCGCGTGGGGGTGGGCCAGCAGGCATCCAAGTTGCCCGCGCAGCTCTCGGGAGGTCAGCAGCAGCGTGTCGCGATCGCCCGTGCGCTGGCGATGCAGCCGAAGGTCATGCTCTTCGACGAGCCGACATCGGCTCTGGATCCGGAGATGATCAACGAGGTGCTCGATGTCATGGTCGGTCTCGCTCAGGACGGAATGACGATGATCGTCGTCACTCACGAGATGGGCTTCGCTCGCAAGGCCGCCGATCGCGTCGTGTTCATGGCCGACGGGCAGATCGTCGAAGAGGCCACGCCCGAGGAGTTCTTCACGAACCCCCAGAGCGATCGCGCGAAGGACTTCCTCTCGAAACTTCTCACCCACTAGGCCGCGACCTCACCAGCCCTCAGACCCCGCGCCTTGCACCGGCGCGGTGGAACACCCACAACACGGATCACGAGTCCAGGAGGATCACATGCGCAAGACACGCATCGCAGGAGCGTTCGCGGGAATCGCGATCGCCGCGATCGCCCTCACGGCGTGCAACAGCGGATCGCCCACGTCGCCCGGCGGCGAGGTCGACCCCGGCGACGGCACCGACGAGGGGACCGCTTGGTTCACCGTCGCATCCGACGTCTCGCTCGAAGGCAGCCCGACGTTCGACGCGATGACTTCGCGCGGCGGCGTCGTCGTCGGCGTGAAAGAGGACCAGCCCGGTCTCGGCTTCCTCGACGTCACGACAGGGGAGCGCACCGGCTTCGACGTCGATATGGCGCGCTGGATCGCCGCGTCCCTCGGCTTCGACGAGGAGCAGATCGAGTTCAAGCCCATCGCATCCGCGAACCGCGAGCAGGCGATCGTGAACGGTGACATCGACTACTATGTCGGCACCTACTCGATCACAGACAAGCGCAAGGAGCAGATCGACTTCGCCGGGCCGTACTTCATCACGGGTCAGGGTCTGCTCGTCGCGGCCGACAGCGAGATCACGAGCGAAGACGACCTGAGCGCCGACACGAACGTGTGCTCGGTGACCGGTTCGACACCGATCCAGAACATCAAGTCGAACTTCCCCGAGGTGCCCACCACCGAGTTCGACGTGTACTCGCTGTGCGTTGAGGCGCTCATGAACGGCCAGGTCGACGCGGTCACGACCGACCAGGCGATCCTGATCGGCTACGCCGCGCTGTACCCGGACGACATCAAGGTCGTCGGCGAGCCCTTCACGGAGGAGCGCTACGGCGTCGGTCTGCCCAAGGGTGATGACGCGCTGCGCGACCACATCAACACGCTGTTCGAGGACGGCGGGGAGATCTGGCAGGCGATCTTCGACGCCAACCTCGGCGCTTCGGGCATCGTCGTCGACCAGCCCGCGGTAGACCGCTACTGATCGATCGGGGCCGGGGCGTGCGCGTCCCGGCCCCGTCATCCCGGAGGGAGAACCGTGGGCGTCATCACCGACAACCTCGACCTGTGGGCGACGGCCCTGGGCAACACGCTGCTGCTCTTCTTCGCGGGCGGCCTCATGGCCCTCGTGATCGGCACGCTCGTGGGCGCCATGCGCGTCTCGCCGATCCCGGTCGCGCGTGTCGTGGGGACGCTCTACGTCAACATCGTCCGCAACACCCCGCTCACGCTCGTCTTCTTCTTCTTCGCACTCGCCTACCCGCAGCTGGGTCTGTGGAATCCCGGCTACACGACGCTCGCGATCTGGGCGCTGGGCTTCTACACCGCCACCTATGTCGCCGAAGTGCTGCGGGCGGGAGTGAACACCGTTCCCGTGGGCCAGGCGGAAGCGGCGCGCGCACTCGGGCTCCCGTTCGGGCAGGTGATGTCTCTCATCGTGCTGCCGCAGGCGTTCCGTTCGGTCGTGCCGCCCATGATGAGCGTTCTGATCGCGCTCCTCAAGAACACGACCGTCGCGGCCGGGTTCTCGGTCGCCGAGCTCGGCATCATCCGCGCGAATCTCTCCGAGCGCGGTGAGAACGCCCTGGCCGTGCTGCTGTGGGTCGCGGCCATCTTCGTTGTCCTGGTCCTGCTGCTGTCCTGGCTGCAGCGAACGCTCGAGAACCGATGGAGGATCGTCCGATGAGCTCCGTCCTGTACGACGTCCCCGGTCCCCGGGCGATCGTCCGCAACCGCATCCTCGGTGTCGTCACGGTGCTCGGGGTGCTCGCGATCATCGGTTTCGTCATCTATCAGATGGCGGTCACGGGCCAGCTGTCGGCCGAGAAGTGGTACATCTTCACGTTCTCAACCGTCTGGGAGCAGATCCTCGCGGCGACCGGTCGTACCCTCGCCGCCTTCGCGCTCGCGGCCGTGCTGAGCCTCGCGGTCGGGTTCATTCTTGCGATCGGCCGCCTCTCCGACCACCGCTGGGTGCGGGTGCCGTTCGGCGCCCTTGTGGAGATCTTCCGCGCGATTCCCGTGCTGATCCTGATGATGCTGCTGTTCTACGGTCTGCCGGTCATCGGCATCCGGATGGAACCGTATTGGGCCGTCGTGATCGCGCTGACCGTCTACAACGGGTCCGTGCTCGCCGAGGTGTTCCGCGCCGGCGTCGACGCGGTGCCGCGCGGGCAGCGTGAGGCCGGCTACGCGGTCGGCCTGCGCAAGAACGGCGTCATGCGCCTGATCCTGCTGCCGCAGGCGGTGCGGGCGATGCTGCCCGTGATCGTCGCGCAGCTGGTCGTGACGCTCAAGGACACGGCGCTCGGCTCGATCATCACCTACAACGAGCTGCTGTACTTCGGTCGACTGCTGGGCAGCCAGGCCCAGTACGACCGCCCGATCCTGCAGGCCGGCATCGTGATCGCCGTCATCTACATCTCGCTGTGTCTCATCCTCGCGGGCTTCGCCAAGTGGCTCGAGGTGCGGATGCGTCGTTCCCCGCGCGTGCACGGTGCGCAGACGGCCGACCCGCTGGTGCACGAAGGCACCGACACCGAGTTGATCGTCGCGCAGAAGATCGAGCGCGCCGCCAAGCGCGAACAGCGCCGGGACAGCGCGGGGGAGTGAGTCGGGCCGGCATCGCGGGACGAGAACGGCGCGGAGGCGGGGTGACCGCCGCGCGCCGGTAGACTCGACCCTCGTGTCTGACATCCCCGCGGAGACCACTTCCGACATCACGCCCGAGGCGGTGGATGCTGCCGTCGCCGCCGCGCTGGATGCGATCGCGGCGGCCGCCGACACCGCCGCACTCAAGACCGTCCGCGCCGCCCACACGGGCGAGGCCTCCCCGCTGGCGGTGCTCAACGCGCGGCTTCGTCACGTGCCGAACGAGCGCAAGGCCGAGTTCGGCAAGCTCGTCGGGCAGGCCCGCGGACGCGTGACGCAGGCGCTCGCCGCGCGCGAAGCCGAGCTCGCCGTTGCCGAGACGACGGCCCGACTCGAGGCGGAGCGCGTCGACATCACGGCGCTCGGATCGCGCACGCGCGTCGGGGCGAGGCACCCGCTCACTCTTCTTCAGGACCAGATCGGTGACATCTTCGTCGGGATGGGCTGGGAGGTCGAGGAAGGCCCCGAACTCGAGCATGAGTGGTACAACTTCGATGCCCTCAACCTCGACCCCGATCACCCGGCGCGGCAGATGCAGGACACGTTCTACGTCGACCCCGTCGCCCGTCACCTCGTCCTGCGGACGCAGACCAGTCCCGTTCAGATGCGCTCGATGCTCGCGCGCGAACTGCCGATCTACATCGTGTCGCCCGGGCGCGTGTATCGCACCGACGAGTACGACGCGACACACCTGCCCGTGTTCAGCCAGTTCGAAGGCCTCGTGATCGACAAGGGCATCACGATGGCGAACCTCAAGGGCACGCTCGACCACGTCGCACAGGCACTGTTCGGCGCAGAAGCGCGCACCCGGTTCCGCGCGAACTACTTCCCCTTCACCGAACCCTCCGCCGAACTGGATCTGTGGCACCCCACGTTCACGGGCGGTGCGCGCTGGATCGAGTGGGGCGGATGCGGAATGGTCAACCCCAACGTGCTGCGCGCCGCGGGCATCGACCCCGAGGTGTACTCGGGCTTCGCATTCGGGATGGGAATCGAGCGGACCCTGATGTTCCGCTCCGACGTGCAGGATATGCGAGACATGGCCGAGGGCGATGTGCGCTTCAGTGAGCAGTTCGGGATGGTGGTGTGATGCGCGTTCCGCTGTCATGGCTGCGCGAGTTCGTCGAGGTCCCCGCGGCGGCGACGCCCGAGGACGTGCTCGCGGCGCTCGTCTCGGTGGGATTCGAGGAGGAGGACGTCCACCGCTTCGAGCTGGCCGGGCCGATCGTCGTCGGCGAGGTCATCTCGTTCGAGGAGGAGCCGCAGTCCAACGGGAAGACGATCCGCTGGTGTCAGGTGGACGTCGGCACCGCGCAGGGGGGCGTGCGCGGCATCGTGTGCGGTGCGCACAACTTCTTCCCGGGGGACAAGGTCGTCGTGAGTCTGCCCGGCGCCGTGCTGCCCGGCCCGTTCCCGATCTCCGCGCGCAAGACCTATGGTCACGTCTCCGACGGCATGATCGCCTCCGCCCGCGAACTCGGTCTCGGTGACGAGCACTCCGGCATCCTGCGCCTCGCGGATCTCGGCATCGACGCTCCCGCAGGCACCGATGCGATCGTTCTGCTCGGTCTGGACGACCTCGCCGTCGAGATCAACGTGACGCCCGACCGCGGCTACGCGCTGTCGCTGCGGGGCGTCGCCCGCGAGTACGCACACGCGACGGGTGCGACCTTCACCGACCCCGGCCTGCGTCCGTGGGGCGAACTGCAGCAGCCCACGGAGGGATTCGCCGTCGCGGTCGCCGACACCGCTCCGATCCGGGGTCGCGCGGGGGCGTCCGAGTTCGTCGTGCGCATCGTGCGCGACGTCGATCCGGCGCGGCCGACACCCCCCTGGATGATCGCGCGGCTGACGCTCGCGGGCATCCGGTCACTGGGCATCCTCATCGACATCACCAACTACGTGATGCTCGAACTCGGCAACCCCATCCACGGGTACGACCTGGACGCACTGAGCGGTGGGATCACGGTGCGCCGCGCGCTGCCCGGCGAAAAGCTCGAGACCCTCGACGGCAAGGTGCGCGATCTGCACGTCGAAGACCTGCTCATCACCGACGAGTCCGGTCCGATCGGCCTCGCCGGCGTCATGGGTGGGGCGACGACCGAGATGGGTCCGCAGACCCGCAACGTGCTCATCGAGGCGGCGATCTTCGACACCGTGTCGATCGCCCGCACCGCGCGACGGCACAAGCTGCCGTCGGAGGCGTCGCGGCGCTTCGAACGCGGCGTCGATCCGTTGATCCCGTTCGTCGCGGCACGCCGTGTTGCGGACCTGATGGTGGAGCTCGCGGGAGGGACGCTCGACACCGCGGTCGGGGGAGCGCTTTTCGCGACCGTGACGACGTCGGCGATCCCGCTGCCGGCGGGGTTCGTGCCCGGTCTGATCGGCATCGACTACACGCCCGTGCAGATCGAGAGCGCGTTGCGGCTGATCGGCTGCGACGTGCGCGAGAGCGCGTCGGGCTGGGACGTCACGCCGCCGTCGTGGCGCCCCGACCTGACCGACAAGTGGACGCTCGCGGAAGAGGTCGCCCGCATCGAGGGGTACGACAAGATCCCCTCCGTGCTTCCCGTTCCGCCGTCGGGACGCGGGTTCACCCCCGCGCAGCAGGGACGGCGCCGCGTGGCGAACGCACTCGCGGCGGCCGGGTTCGTCGAGACGCCCTCCTTCCCGTTCACGACGGCCGAGGAGAACGACCGGCACGGGTCCGCGTCGGGAGAGCACCTGCCGAGCGTCAAGCTCGCGAATCCCTTGGACGGCCAGCATCCGTTCCTGCGACGTTCGCTCGTGCCCGGACTGCTCCAGGTGGCGCACCGGAATCTGTCGCGCGGTTTCACCGACCTGTCGCTGTTCGAGATCGGTGCCGTGTTCGCGCCCGAAGCCGGAGTGACGTACGGCACCGACACGGTGCCGCCGGCCGCGGCGCGCCCCGACGCCGCGACGCTCGCGGAGCTCGACGCGGCGATTCCGCCGCAGCCCCGCCACGTCGCCGTGCTGCTCACGGGAGCGATCGCGCCGAAGCGACCCGGCCGCGCGGCGGAGCCAGCCGAGTTGGCGGACGCTCTCGACGCCGTGCGGGTGATCGCATCCGCCGCGAACGTCGACATCGACGTCGTGCAGACGCAGCGCGCCGCGCTGCACCCGGGCCGCGCGGGTGCGCTCACGGTCGGCGGAGTCGAGGTGGGCTACGTGGGTGAGTTGCTGCCGGCCGTCTCAGAGGCCGCGGATCTGCCCGGACGTGTCGTCGTCGCGGAGCTGGACCTGGACCGCGTGCTCGCGCTCGCGGGCGCGCGCGCCGTGGCCGCCAGCCTGTCGGGGTATCCCGCCGCGACGCAGGACGTCTCGCTCGTCGTGCCGGTCGACGTGCCCGCGGGCGAGGTGCGCGCGGCTCTCGTGGAGGGGGCCGGCGCGCTGCTCGAGGCGCTGCGCCTCGTCGACGACTACCGCGGGCAGGGCGTCCGGGACGGCGCGAAGAGCCTCACGTTCGCGCTGCGCTTCCGTGCCCCGGACCGCACGCTCACCGCCGCCGAGGCGACCGACGCGAAGCTCGCCGGCGTCGCGGTGGCCGCAGCCCGCTTCGGCGCCGCCCTCCGCGACTGATCCCCGCCTGATCCCCGCCGGACCCCCGCCGGTGGCTTCTCACCAGTGAGGCAACTCAACGTTGGGCGATAGCGTGGCGGCATGACCCATCGCCTCACACTCGTCGCCCATGACGGCACGCCGTTCGACGCCTATGTCGCCCTGCCGGACGGCGTCGCACCGCCGGACGGCGTCGGCGTGCCGAGCGGGGCGCCGCGCGGCGGGCTCGTGCTGATCCACGAGATCTGGGGGCTCGTGCCCCACATCGAGGACGTCGCCGATCGGTACGCCGCCGAGGGCTACCTCGTGATCGCGCCCGACATCCTGAGCCACGGTGGCGTCACACCCCGGGTCGGCGAGGAGCTGTTCGCGATCATGAGCAGCCCGTCCGAAGCGGTGCGCACCGAGGGGCAGCCGCGCCTGCGCGAGGCGTTCTCGGTCATGCGGGCGCCCGACTACGCGGAGTGGGCGGTCGGCGCGCTGCGGGCCGCGGTGGACTGGTTGCAGGATGCTCCGGATGTCGACGGCCGGATCGGTGTCACCGGATTCTGCTTCGGCGGCACGTACTCGTTCGCGCTCGCGGCGGACGACGACCGCATCCGCGCGGCCGTCCCGTTCTACGGCACGGCACCGGATGCGGAGGCCATCACCCGCATCCATGCCCCCATCCTGGCGATCTACGGCGCGCACGACCCGGCGCTCATCGACGCCCTCCCCGAGGTGCGCGCGCTCATGGCGGCCGCCCACGTCGACTTCCAGGCCGTCGTCTACCCCGACGCCGCGCACGCGTTCTTCAACGACACCGGTGCGCGCTATCGGGAGCAGGATGCGGCGGATGCGTGGCGCCGTGTGCTCGCGTTCTTCGCCGACCACCTCCGCTGACACACCACGCTGACACACCACGCTGACACACCACGCTGAACCCGACGCGGAACCGACGCGGCCGACGCGGACCCCGACACGCGCTCTCGTCAGCGGTAGCGGCGCCCTTCGTCCCGGCGGTAGAGGAACACCGCGAGAGCGGCGAGCACGAGCGTCCACGCGATGATTCCGAGCACCGCCCACAGCGGAACACCGGTCCCCAGCACGGCCCCCACGACGATCTCGCGCGCCTGCCGGATCGGCAGCACCATGGATGCGACATCGAGCCACTGCGGGAAGAGCAGCGGCGGCAGGAACAGCCCACCGCCGAACGCGAGCACGAACATCGCGACCTGCGTCACCGCGATCGCCGCCTTCGGCCCGCACGTCGTTCCGATGATGAAGCCGATCAGCTGAGACGGGATCGCCGTGAGGACGACGAGACCGATCGCGGCGAGCAGGTCGAGCGGCGCGGGAGCCGCCGAGGTGAACAGGCCGCCGACGATCAGGAGGGGGATCATCGCGACGATCGAGACGACGAGCGTCGCCGCGATGAGTCCGATGATGCGCGCGGCGGGGGACCCGGGGAGGGTGCGCAGGAACGGCGCCCACGGCTTGGCCCGCTGATCGGCCAGGTCGATCCCGATCGAGAAGAGCCCGGCCGACATGAACGCGAACACGACCATCGATGCCACGGCGGCGGCGGCGAAGGCGGGGTCACCGGTCACGGCGCGCTGCGGCAGCACGAACAGGCAGAACGCGAGAGTCGGGAAGGCGAGCGAGCCGATCACGGCGATCGGGACGCGGGCGGTCTCCAGCAGGTTGTACTTCGTGTGCACGGCGGCCAGGGCGACGGTTCCCATCACGCGGCTCCCTTCGTGATCGTGAGGAAGGCTTCCTCGAGCGTGGCTCCCCGCACCGACAGGCGGGAGAAGGGCAGGTCGGATGCGACGAGGCGGCGCACGAACGCATCCGAGTCCGCGAGCACGGCCGTGACGGTCCCGGCGCGGGAGTCCTCCGTGAGCACGGCGGTCGGCTCGAGTGCCGCCACCTGCGTCGGCGTGAGCCCGGCGAGTGTGACCCGCTGGCGCGCGACTCCGGCGACGATCGCCGAGAGGGTGTCGTCCGCGCGCACGACACCCTCGTCGATGACGACGACGCGTTCGGCGAGCTGCTCGATCTCTTCGAGGTGATGGCTGGTGACCACCACGGCACACCCCGCGGTGTGACGGGCGCGCACGGCGTCCCACAGCGCGCGACGTGCGTCGACGTCGAGTCCGGTCGTCGGCTCGTCGAGCAGCACGAGCTCGGGGTCGCCGACGAACGCGAGGGCGACCGCGAGCCGGCGCTGCTGGCCCCCGGACAGCGATCCGCACTGCTTGCGCAGCAGGTCACCGAGCGCGAACTCGTCCACGATCCGCTCTCGTGCGATCGGCGTGGGGTAGTGCGCCGCGACGAAGTCGAGGACCTCGGCGGCGCGCAGGGCTTCGGGCAGGGCGGTGGCCTGCGGGGTGGTTCCGAGTCGGATGCGGGAACGCGCATCCCTCGGGTCTCCTCCGAACAGCCGGACGCGGCCGCGCGTCGGCAGGCGCAGACCCTCGACGAGGGTCAGGAGGGTCGTCTTGCCGGCCCCGTTCGGGCCGAGCAATCCGACGCACTCGCCGGCGTGGACGTCGAGAGACACGCCACCGAGTGCGGTGACATCGCCGAACTGCTTCACGAGGCCGTCGGTGTGGATGAGGGGCGCATTCATCGGGTTCCTCCCAGGAGGTCGAGCAGGGTGCTGCGATAGGTGCGGAATGCCGCGCGGCCGACGGGGGTGATGGCCACGAATGTGACCGGACGTCGTCCGGAGAAGGTCTTCGTGCTCTCGACGTAGCCCGCGGCCTCGAGCTTGGCGAGGTGGGTCGTGAGGTTTCCGGCGGTCATGTCCAGGAGCTTCTGCAGCGCGGGGAACGTGATCTCATCGCCGTCGTCGAGTGCCTCGGTGAGGGCGGTCATGATGCGCAGCCGCGCGGGGGCATGGATGACCGGGTCGAGCTCGGTCATGACGGCTCTCCGTGCTCACGCGGTTCCGCGGCGTCGGCGGCGGATGCGCGTCTCGGCTCGGGCGACTCGGCGGGCAGGATTCCGCGCCACAGCAGGAACGAGCCGACGATCATCGCGACGGGGCCGAGTGTCGCGTAGACGAGGAAGTGCCAGGGCGCGCCGATGAACGTCGCCACGATCACGACGGCGATCATGACGACCCCGAGCACATATTGGGCGATCGACCGCCACAGCGCACCCCCGGCGAGGTAGAGGACACCGACGAGGAAGATGTACAGGGCGGGGTAGAGCAGCGTGGCGACGTCGGCAGCCAGGCCCGCTCGCTGCAGCCCCACCGTGAGGAACCAAGCGCCGACCATGGAGATCGTCCACGACCAGCCGTAGAGGGTGCCTTGGAGCACGGATCGCCCGCGGATGCCCGAGTTGCCGCTGCGGATGCCCGTGACGATCGACCACACGATCGCAATCACCATGCACGCGGCGAACACGATCCAGGCGACGATGGCGGGCAGCACGGGGACGCCCCCGATGTCGCGCCCGAACCACAGGGCGGTGAAGCCCACGCCCCACGCGGCTGCCCACACCAGCAGTAGCCACGCGTAGCGGCGGACCAGTCGGCTCTGCGTCCGACGGCGCTGCGTCTGCATGAGGTCGAACATCAGGGCGGCGTCTGCCGGTGCCTTCTCGTCATCGGTGCTCACGCAAAGTAGTTTGCAGTACAAAGTGGTTTGCGTCAAGCGCCACCGTGACCAGGTCGATTTGCCGGGGGAGCGGGGTGCCCGCTATCGTCGCCGCATGGCTTCGACCGCATCCGCCGCTCCCACGCTCGTCGTGGGCAGCGTTGCGGGCGTGCTCGGGGGGATCGCGGTGGGCGAGGCGCGTCGGCGCTTCCGCCGCGGCCGCCGACTCTAGGCGACTCGGGCTCTCCGCCGTCGGCGGATCGAGCGCGGTGTCGCCTTCTCCGGACCCTCGCTCGCACGGGCGCAACGCCCGCGGACAATAAGGTGGAACCCATGTCCTATCGGGTCGCCGTCTCCGGCGCTTCCGGCTATGCCGGCGGTGAGATTCTGCGCATCCTCGCCGCCCATCCCGACATCGAGATCGCGACCGTCACGGCGCACTCGAACGCGGGGCAGCCGCTCATCCAGCATCAGCCGCACCTGCGCTCGCTCGCGCACCTCACCCTGCAGGAGACGACGCCGGAGGTGCTCGCCGGGCATGACGTCGTCTTCCTGGCGCTGCCGCACGGGCAATCGGGGCAATACACGGATGCGCTCGCCGACACACCGCTCGTGATCGACGCGGGTGCAGATCACCGCCTCGCAGACCCCGCCGCGTGGGCGGCGTTCTACGGCGGCGAGTTCCACGACCCGTGGGTGTACGGAGTGCCGGAGCTGCCGCTGAGCGGCGGCGCGCTCCAGCGCGATCGTCTGAAGGGCGCGTCCCGCATCGCGGCGCCCGGCTGCAATGCCTCAACCGTCTCCCTTTCGCTCGCCCCCGGCGTCGCCGCGGGAGTCATCGACACGTCCGACATCGTGTCGGTGCTCGCCGTCGGTCCGAGCGGCGCCGGCAAGAGTCTCAAGACGAACCTGCTCGCGAGCGAGATCCTCGGGTCGGCGAACCCCTACGCCGTCGGTGGCACGCATCGGCACATCCCCGAGATCCGGCAAGCGCTCGCGGCGGCGTTTCCGGAGGCGGATGCGGCGGACGTGCCGACCGACGTCTCCTGGACGTCACTGGCCGACGCGATCCGCATCTCGTTCACGCCCGTGCTCGTGCCGATGGCCCGGGGCATCCTCGCGACGTCGACGGCCCCGATCCGTCCCGGCTTCTCCGACGAGGAGATCCGCGCCGCATGGGCGCGTGCGTATGGCCGCGAGACGTTCGTTCAGCTGCTGCCGGAGGGGCAGTTCCCGCGCACGGCCGACGTGCTGGGCGCGAACACGGCGCTGATGGGTCTCGCGATCGACCGCGCGGCGGGCCGGGTCGTCGTCGTGACGGCCGTCGACAACCTCGTCAAGGGCACGGCGGGCGCCGCCGTGCAGTCCATGAACATCGCGCTGGGTCTGCCCGAGGACCGCGCCCTCACCGTGAACGGAGTGGCACCGTGAGCGTGACCGCAGCACAGGGGTTCGAGGCGGCGGGTGTCGCCGCGGGTCTGAAGTCGACGGGCAAGCCGGACGTCGCGGTCGTCGTCAATCGCGGACCTCTCAAGGTCGGTGCGGCGGTCTTCACGAGCAACCGCGCCAAGGCGAACCCGATCATCTGGTCGGAGCAGGTGATCACAGACGGCGTGGTCGAGGCGATCGTCCTCAACTCCGGCGGGGCGAACTGCTTCACGGGATCGTTCGGATTCCAGACGACACACCAGACTGCCGAGCAGGCTGCCGAACTGCTCGGCGTGAGTGCGGGCGACGTGCTCGTGTGCTCGACGGGTCTGATCGGCACGGGCGACGACGTCTTCCGGGCCAAGGTGCTCGCGGGCACGGCGCAGGCGATCGCCGAGCTCTCGGCCGACGGCGGGCTCGATGCCGCCCACGCGATCATGACGACCGACTCGGTGTCCAAGACCACCAGCTACCACGGCGACGGCTGGACGATCGGCGGCATCGCGAAGGGCGCGGGGATGCTCGCGCCCGGCCTCGCCACGATGCTCGTCGTCATCACGACCGACGCGGTCCTGACGACACGGGAGGCCGACGCACACCTGCGCGCCGCGACCCGCGTCAGCTTCGACCGCCTCGACTCGGACGGATGCATGTCGACCAACGACCAGGTGACACTCATGGTGAGTGGTGCCTCGGGCGTCGTCCCCGACCCGGAGGCGTTCCGGCTCGCACTGACGGAGGTGTGCACGAACCTGGCGATGCAACTGCAGGGGGACGCCGAGGGCGCGAGCCATGACATCACGATCCAGGTCACGCACGCCGCATCCGAGGACGACGCCGTCGAGGTGGGACGCTCGGTCGCCCGCAACAACCTGTTCAAGGCGGCGGTCTTCGGCAACGACCCCAACTGGGGGCGGGTGCTCGCCGCGATCGGCACGACTCAGGCGCAGTTCGACCCGTACGACGTGGACGTCTGGATGAACGGGGTGCGGGTGTGCACGCAGGGCGGACCGGATGCGCCCCGCGAGGACGTCGACCTGACGCCCCGCGCGACGAGCCTCGTGATCGACCTCAAGGTCGGCGACGCCGCTGCGACGATCTTCACCAACGACCTGACGCACGACTACGTCCACGAGAACAGCGCGTACTCCTCATGACGAACGTCCAGGACACCACGCCCGAAGAGGCCGCAGCCAAAGCCGCCGTGCTCATCGAGTCGCTGCCGTGGCTCAAGCAGTTCCGCGAACGGATCATCGTCATCAAGTACGGCGGCAACGCGATGGTCTCCGAGGAGCTGCAGGCGAGCTTCGCGGAAGACATCGCCTACCTGCGGTTCGTGGGCGTGCAGCCGGTCGTCGTCCATGGCGGCGGTCCGCAGATCTCCCGGATGCTCGATCGCCTGTCCATCCCGAGTGAGTTCAAGGGTGGCTACCGGGTGACCTCGACCGAGGCGATCTCCGTCGTGCGGATGGTCCTGACCGGCCAGATCAACCCCCAACTGGTGGGGCGGATCAACATGCACGCGCCGCTCGCCGTCGGACTGTCCGGCGAGGACGCGGGACTGTTCTCGGGTCGTCGCCGCGGCGTCGTCATCGAGGGCGTTGAGCACGACCTGGGCAACGTCGGCGACGTCGTCGGCGTCGACCCGACGCCCGTGCTCGACCACCTGGCCGCCGGGCGCATCCCCGTGGTCTCCTCGATCGCACCCGACGCGGATCGTCCCGGGCAGTCGCTGAACGTCAACGCGGATGCGGCGGCCGCGGCCCTCGCCGTCGCGCTCGGCGCCGCGAAGCTCGTCGTGCTGACCGACGTGCCCGGCCTCTACGCGAACTGGCCCGATCGGGACTCGCTCGTCTCGCACCTGACCTCCGCCGAGCTGCGCGCGATGCTGCCGAGCCTGGAGTCGGGCATGATCCCCAAGATGCAGGCGTGTCTGGACGCGGTCGAGGGGGGAGTGGGCACGGCGGCGATCATCGACGGCCGGGTGCCGCACTCGGTGCTGGTCGAGGTTTTCACGAACAAGGGAATCGGAACGGAAGTGGTGGTGTGACTCAGGTGAGCACGGATCTTGACGCGCAGGCGACGTGGCAGGACGACGCGCGACGTGACCTCGTGCGTAGCGTCGGCGACCGCTTCGCGCTGCTCGTGCGCGGCGAGGGATCTCACGTGTGGGACGACCAGGGCACGCGCTACCTCGACTTCCTCGCCGGCATCGCCGTCAACGCGCTCGGGCACGCGCATCCGGCCTTCGTGGCCGCGGTCACCGACCAGGCGGCGACGCTCGCGCACGTGTCGAACTACTTCGCGACACCGCCGCAGCTCGCGCTCGCCGCGCAGCTCAAGCGTCTCGCCGGCACGGGGGACTCCGGCCGCGTCTACTTCGGCAACTCCGGTGCGGAGGCCAACGAGGCCGCGTTCAAGCTCGCGCGTCTGCACGGCTCCCGCACGGCTGCCACGCGCATCCTCACGCTCGAAAATGCGTTCCACGGACGCACGATGGGCACGCTCGCCCTGACCGGCAAGCCCGCGATGCAGGCCGCCTTCACGCCGATGGTGCCCGGCGTCACCCACATCCCGCCGACCATCGAGGCGCTCGAGGCGGAGCTGGCCAGCACGGCGGGCGGCACTGTCGCGGCGCTCATCGTCGAACCGATCCAGGGTGAAGCGGGCGTCGTGCCCCTCCCGCCGGGGTACCTCGCCGCCGCTCGCGAGTTGACGCAGCGGCACGGCGCGCTGCTCATCATCGACGAGATCCAGACCGGCGCGGGGCGCACGGGCGAGTGGTTCGCGTTCCAGCACGAGGGCATCACGCCCGATGCGATCACGGTCGCGAAGGGGATCGGCGGCGGTTTCCCGATCGGTGCGCTCATCACGTTCGGTGCGGCGAGCGAGCTGTTCCAGCCCGGATCCCACGGATCCACCTTCGGCGGCAATCCGCTCGCCACAGCGGTCGCCGGTGCGGTGCTCGCCGAGATCGAACGCGCCGAACTCGTCGAGAACGCCTCGCTGCGGGGGCCGCAGATCCGCGCGGCGATTCAGCGCATCGGCTCGCCGCTGGTGGACGGCACCCGCGGCCGCGGACTGCTCATCGGCGTCGGCCTGACGGCACCGGTGGCGGCTCAGGTCGTCACGGCCGCCCACGCCCGCGGGCTCATCGTCAACGCCGCGAATGACACGACGATCCGGATCGCACCGCCGCTGACGGTTGGCGATCCAGAGATCATCGAGTTCGCGGACGTGTTCGCCGCCGCGCTCGCCGCGGTCGAGGGCGGCCTGAACCCGAGCATCCCGAACCCGACCGACAACAACCCCACCGACAGCGAGGAGTCGAAGTGACCCGCCACTTCCTGCGCGACGATGACATCACCCCGGCCGAGCAGGCCGAGATCCTCGAACTCGCCCAGGCGTTGAAGAAGGATCGGTGGAAGCTCACGCCGCTCGCGGGTCCGCAGACGGTCGCCGTGATTTTCGACAAGTCCTCCACCCGCACCCGGGTGTCGTTCGCGGTCGGGATCGCCGATCTGGGCGGATCGCCGCTCATCATCTCGACCGCCAACAGCCAGCTCGGAGGCAAGGAGACCCCGTCCGACACGGCGCGCGTCCTCGAGCGGCAGGTCGCCGCGATCGTGTGGCGCACCTACGCGCAGGCGGGCCTCGAGGAGATGGCGGCGGGCACGACCGTGCCGGTCGTCAATGCGCTCTCCGACGACTTCCACCCGTGCCAGCTGCTCGCCGATCTGCTCACGATCCGCGAGCACAAGGGCGAGCTGAAGGGGCTGACCCTCTCGTTCTTCGGTGACGGACTCAGCAACATGGCCCACTCCTACGTGCTGGCGGGCGCCATGGCGGGGATGCACGTGCGCGTGGCATCCCCCGAGGCGTATGCGCCGCGCGCCGACGTCGTCGCGGACGCCGATCGCATCGCGGCCGAGACGGGCGGATCGGTGACGCTGTACACCGATCCGATCGAGGCCGCCGCCGGTGCCGACGTCGTCGTGACCGACACGTGGGTGTCGATGGGCAAGGAGGAGGAGAAGATCGCGCGCCTGCGCGACTTGGGCGCGTACAAGGTCACCGAGGAGACGATGGCCCTCGCCGACCCGGCCGCGATCTTCATCCATTGCCTTCCCGCCGACCGCGGCTACGAAGTGGATGCGGCCGTCATCGACGGACCGCAGTCGGTCGTGTGGGACGAGGCCGAGAACCGGCTGCACGCACAGAAGGCACTCCTGGTCTGGCTGCTGCGCCAGAACGGGGTCGGATGACGCGCGCCTGGCGGCGTCTCAACCAGGGGGCGCGCATCCCCGGCGTGGATCTCGCCCGCGGCCTCGCCGTGATCGGGATGCTCGCGGCGCACCTGCTCTGGATTCCCGAGTGGTCCTGGACCGACCCGGCGACGTGGGTCGACATCGCCAACGGCAGGTCGTCGATCCTGTTCGCGACGATCGCGGGCCTGTCGCTCGCGCTCGTGACCGGTGGCGCACGATCGATCGCTCCCGGCGCGCTGCGGATCGCTCGTGGCCGGATCGCCGTGCGCGCCGGCCTGATCTGGGTGATCGGGCTGCTGCTGATCGCGACCGGTGTCCCGGTCTACGTGATCCTCCCCGCTTACGCCGTCCTGTTCCTGCTCGCCCTGCCGCTGCTGCGGCTGCCCGCGCGAGCGCTGTTCGCGCTCGCGGGTGTGCTCGCTGTCGTGACGCCGTTCGTGTACGTCCTCCTTGCGGCGCTCCCGGTGTGGTCGACGCCCGGCGGTGAGATGCTCGCGCTGCTGATCGGGTGGCACTACCCGTTCGTCGTCTGGGTGAGCTTCCTCGTCGCCGGGATGGGGGTGGGGCGT
>Ga0182739_1000415_pt1 | contig 57503 bp, 54 predicted proteins | sample eDN5th30CBELigBY_FD_128873 | JGI IMG/M metagenome (GOLD analysis project Ga0182739, IMG submission 128873) | Enriched backyard soil microbial communities from Emeryville, California, USA - eDNA 5th pass 30_C BE-Lig BY (version 2) (version 2) | ecosystem: Environmental > Terrestrial > Soil >... | reverse complement strand
CGTCACGGTGGGCAACTCGGCTCAGGAGGGCGCGACGATGAGCCTCGCGAAGTTCCGTGGCGAGGGGACCGTGGGGGATGCGGCGACCGCGGTCGCCGTCGTGTGCGACCGCACGAACGCAGGCGGCGGGGCGATGCGCGCGGCCCGGCTCGACCCGGCGACCGGCGCCGGAGCGACCTACCAGCAGGCGGACCCGTCGCTGCCGAGTAATCCGCTTGTGTTCAACTTGGCGCCCGGTGAGAGTGGCGAGTTCACCCTGATCGTGCGCAGCAGCGCCGACTTCTCGGGCGACATCGTCTTCACCGCGAGCGTCGGACCGACCACGTGGCAGCAGACGCTCGAACTCGGTGCGGTCGTTGAACTCGTCGGCGTCGCAGAGCAGCGGATGACCGTCGTCGACGGCGTGCTCGCCTGCGAGGGCGACACGGAGTGCGACCCGGGGGCGGTCCTCACCGCACTTGCGGTCGCCGCGGGCATCGCCTGACCCAGCCGACCTGCCTCGACCCGCGAGCGTGCTTCTGGCGGACGAGAGTGCGGACTGTACCCAGCATCTCGTCCACCAGAAGCACGCTCGCGGATCGGCCGGGGGCCCGCCCCGCTCCGGCCCCGGCGCGCGGTTACGCCGCGGTGAGGGCGTCGGCGTCGAGGATCGTGTAGGCGTAGCCCTGCTCGGCGAGGAAGCGCTGGCGGTTCTGCGCGAAGTCCTGGTCGACGGTGTCGCGCGCGATGAGCGTGTAGAAGCTCGCCGTGTGCCCGGTCGTCTTGGGACGCAGGAGTCGACCGAGGCGCTGAGCCTCCTCCTGCCGGGATCCGAACGATCCGGAGACCTGGATCGCGACGGATGCTTCGGGCAGGTCGATCGAGAAGTTCGCCACCTTGGAGACCACGAGCACCGCGATCGTCCCCTCCCGGAACGCCTGGAAGAGCTCCTCACGCTCATCGACGGGCGTGGCTCCCGTGATCTGGGGGGCATCCAGCGCCTCCGCGAGGATGTCGATCTGATCCAGGTACTGCCCGATCACGAGGATCCGCTCGCCCTTGTGCCGCGCGACGAGATCGCGCACGACGCCGATCTTGGCGTGCGCGGTCGCGGCCAGCCGGTAGCGTTCGTCGTCGGCGGCCGCGGCGTACTCGAGGCGATCGCCCGGCGGCAGGTCGATCCGCACCTCGTAGCACGCGGCGGGGGAGATGAACCCCTGCGCCTCGATCTCCTTCCACGGCGCGTCGAACCGCTTGGGTCCGATGAGGCTGAAGACATCGCCCTCGCGCCCGTCCTCGCGCACGAGCGTCGCGGTCAGTCCCAGGCGGCGGCGCGCCTGCAACTCGGCCGTGAGCTTGAACACAGGAGCCGGCAGCAGGTGGACCTCGTCGTAGACGATGAGGCCCCAGTCCAGCGCATCCAGCACCGACAGATGCGCGTACTCGCCGCGACGCTTCGCGGTGAGGATCTGGTAGGTCGCGATCGTGACGGGCTTGATTTCTTTGACCTGGCCGGAGTACTCGCCGATCTCCTCGGGGGTCAGCGTCGTCCGCTTGAGCAGCTCGTCCCGCCACTGCCGCGCGCTGACCGTGTTCGTGACGAGGATGAGCGTCGTCGTCTTCGTCGCGGCCATCGCCGCCGCTCCGACGAGCGTCTTACCGGCACCGCAGGGCAGTACGACGACCCCGGACCCGCCCGTGCTGAAGCTCTCGACCGCCTGGTGCTGGTACGGCCGCAGCGACCAGTCGGCCTCGTCGAGGGCGATCTCGTGCGGCGTTCCCGGCGTATAGCCGGCGAGGTCTTCGGCGGGCCAGCCGATCTTGAGCAGCTCCTGCTTGATGTGCCCGCGCGCCCAGGCCTCGATCGTGTACGAATCCGCGGTCGGATGCCCGGTCAAAAGCGGCTGGATGCGTTTGCTGCCGGCCACGACCTGCAGCACGGCGGGGTCGGAGCTGCGTAGCACGAGCTCGCCCTCGTCGTTGCGCTCGATGACGAGGCGACCATAGCGGGCCACCGTCTCGCGGATGTCGGTCGACACGGAGGGCGGCACGGGGAAACGCGACCAGCGATCCAGCGTCGCCAACATGTCGTCGGCGTCGTGTCCGGCCGCGCGCGCGTTCCACAGGCCGAGACGCGTGATGCGGTAGGTGTGGATGTGCTCGGGGGCGCGCTCGAGTTCGGCGAAGATCGCGAGTTCGTGGCGGGCGGTCTCGGCGTCGGCGTGCGCGACCTCGAGCAGCACGGTGCGATCGCTCTGCACGATCAGGGGGCCGTCAGACATAAGGGTCAAGTCTACCGGCGACGCGGATGCGGGCGGCCCCAGCGTTGAGTTGCCCGTCAGATGTCGCGAACGGCGCGGATGCTCGAGACGGGCAGCGTCCGCTCGACCTCCGTGCCCCGTTCGCGGCCGCGCAGACGTCCCCCGCCGAGGCCCGAGACCTCGAGGACGAAGGTGCGCAGTTCGCCCCCGGGTAGCTCGACGTCGACTTCGATGACGGCGCGGGAGCGCACCGACGCGTCGAGTCGTCGCTCCAGCCAGGCGGCGTCGGCATCGTCCGCGTCCGCCGCGCGCAGGCGGTCGATCAGGTCGGTGTAGGCGGCCGCGGCGTCGGCGGGGGCGGGTGCGGCCAACCGGTGCCGACGCAGCGGCTCGATCGTGCCGTTCGGAGACACCGCGATGGCCGGATAACGGGCATCCACGAGCGACCACAGCACGGCGTCGCGCGAGACCCGCGAGCTGAGGGTGTCCGCCGTGCTGCGGACCAACCCCAGCGGCCGCAGCGACTGGTCGACCGCGAGGGTGTCCAGGATCGTCGCGTCGGCGGTGATCGTCGTGCGCCCGTCGTCGTCGCTGCCGACCCGGATCGATCCGTGTCGCTGGGCGGAGGTACGCACGAGGTACTCGAGCGGCTGGGGCACACCGGTGAGCGAGAGCTCCGCGAGCAACGCGAGGATCGACTCCTGTGTCTGGCCTTCCGCGAGGGCGGCGGCGATCGTCTCGGCCGTGAACCGGTACGTCGACGCCTGCGCGTGCGACTCGCGGCGCGCGATGCCGCGCAGCCGCACGTCGAGGGCGGATGCGAGGGGTCCGGGCGAGATCGCTGTGAGGTCGTTCTGCAGATAGATGCGGTCGACCTCGTGCGGGAGCGCCGCGGACAGTTCGGCGGCGACAGTCTCGGTGTCCCCGGCGCGCAGGGCGCGCGACCAGCCCGGCTCGGTGTCCTCCTCCGTCAGCACACCCCACGTGAGGGCGCGGGCGTGCAGCTCGGCGGCGCGTGCGGGCCAATCCGGGTCGGCGGGGTAGGCATCGGCCCACCGAGCCGGCGGCATCCAGCCACCGCCCGCGCGCTGGGCGACGAGGGCGGGCGGAAGCTCGGCGAGCAGTCCCTGCGCGACGCGCGACCAGCGCACGGGCGTGGGCTCGCGCAGCCAGGATTCTCCCGCGGGCGTGGGCAGCAGCATCCGCTCCTCTCGCGCGAGCAGCCCGGCCGCGACGGCGAGTTCGACCAGGGCGTCCAGGGCGTCGGGGCGCGGTGTCTCCTCCGTCAGGCGCCGCCGGTCGGCTGCCGAGAGCGCCCCCGAACCGAGGATCGCGAGCGGCGTGTGCAGACTCATCAGCAGCAGATCACCGAGCATGTCCAGGCTCGTGAACGCCCGTTCGGCCGCGTGCGCCTGGGCGGCGGCGTCGGCGGGGGGAACCGTGTCGGCAGCGGGACCGTCGTCCCGCCCGCCGGTGTCGGCGGCGTCGCCGAGCGCGAACGGTGCGAGAGCGCGCGCCACGGCCGGCAGGGTACGCCCGGCGGCATCAGTGAGCAGCAGCTGCACGGCGGGGGCGTCGAGGGGGAGCGGCGCCGAGTCGGCGAGCGCGCGGAGGTCGGCGGCAGGCAGCGCGGCGAGCGCGCGGGTGAGCGCGGGTTCGGCCGTGAGCGCCTCGGCCGCATCGAAGAAGTCCTGCCAGCCGACCGCGGGCGAGACTCCCCGCGCGGCCAGCAGTCGCGCGAGGTCGTCGTCGGAGAGAGCCGTGAGGCGTTCGGCGATCTCGCGGGTGCCCTCGGTCACGGCGGCGTCGTTCAGTCGCGGCGGTTCGCGCGTCCGCGCCGGACGACGGTCGAGATCAGTACCGTCAGCAGCAGCACGAAGGCGAGGATCGGCGCGATGCGGACCAGGATGCCGACGGTCGGCCAGACGCCCGTCGAGAAGTCCGCCCCGGCGCCGCTGGCGATCATGATCGCGAAGAAGCAGATGATCGAGAGCGCGATCAACCCGAGCGACATGAACGACAGGATGCGATCGATGCGACGGATCGGCACGTCGGGTCTCGGTCCGCCCGCTCCGGGCGCATTCTTGCTCATCCGAACCAGCGTAGTCGCTCGCCGCACCCGACATCCGCTGAGGACGGGTGCGGCCGGTAGGCTGGAGACCCCGGCGTGTTGCCGGTGTCCATGGCGCCCTGGGCGCATTCCGATCGCGCCGAGGGCGCAGTCATCAGCGAGGTGAGCGATGCCTACCGGCAAGGTCAGGTTCTACGACGAAGAGAAGGGGTTCGGCTTCGTCACGACCGACGAGGGTCAGGACGTGTTCTTGCACGCGACGGCCCTGCCCGCCGGCACAACGGGACTCAAGGCCGGTACCCGCCTCGAGTTCGGTGTCGCCGACGGCAAGCGCGGGCTGCAGGCGCTCTCGGCGCGGGTCATCGAGGCTCCGCCGAGCCTCGCGAAGGCGAAGCGCAAGCCCGCCGACGACATGGCGATCATCATCGAGGACCTCGTGAAGCTCCTCGACGGAATCGGCGGCGATCTGCGCCGCGGACGCTACCCGAGCGGCGGGCACGCCAAGAAGGTCGCGGCCGTCCTGCGCAAGGTCGCCGATGAGCTCGATGCCTGAGAACGGCGACGTCGACGCGGCGCTGCTCGAAGCGCACGACATCGCGCTGGCCGCGCTGCACGAGATCACACCCGCCGCGACGGTCGGCGACCCCGCCGGACACCTCGTGGAGCGCGACGGGGTCGTGTCGCTGCTGTTCGCGAATCGGATGCTCGGATATCCGGGCTGGTACTGGACCGTGTCGCTCGCGCGCACGGAGGACGCGGCGCCGACCGTGCTGGAGGTCGAACTGCTGCCCGGCGAGGGCGCGCTGCTCGCTCCCGAGTGGGTGCCGTGGGCCGTGCGTCTGGCGGAGTACCAGGCGCAGCAGGCCGCCGCGAAGGAGCAGGCGGCCGCGGAGGCCGCAGAATCCGACGATGCGGTGGATGCTTCCGCCGACAACGACGCGGATGCCGATGACCTCGACGACGACGATCTCGACGAGGATGATCTCGGCGGAGACCTCGACGACGAACTGGTCGATGTCGACGATCTGGATGCGGCCGACTTCGACGAAGACGGATCCCCGCACCTGCATGCGGGTGACGTCGACGGCGTCGACATCGACGAGTTGGACGACGACCTTGACGAGGACGACGACGAAGACGACGACCTCGAAGACGAGGACGACGACGACCTCGACGACGAAGACGACGACCTCGAAGACGAGGACGACGACGAGGAGGACGAGGACATGGGCCGCAAGGACGACGAGTTCACGGACGACGACTTCGTCTCAGACGAAGACGACCTCGGCGAGCAGGAGCTCGACGACGCCGAGAACTGACCCGCAGTCAGACCCCCGCGGGTCAGACCCCCGCGGTCAGAGCCGCTCGAGCGTGTAGTCGATGCAACGGATCAGCTGACGCACGTCGTCGGGCTCGATCGAGACGAACGTCGCGATGCGCAGCTGGTTGCGTCCGAGCTTGCGGTACGGCTCGGTGTCGACGATCCCGTTCGCGCGCAGGCTCTTGGCGATCGCCGCCGCATCCACCGTGTCGTCGAAGTCGATCGTGACGACGACGGGAGAGCGGTCGGCCGCGTCGGCCACGAACGGCGTCGCGACCGGCGAGGCTTCCGCCCAGTCGTAGAGCGCTTGCGACGATTCGCGCGTGCGAGCATCCGCCCACTGGAGTCCGCCGTTGTCGCGAATCCACGCCAACTGCTGATCCAGCAGGTACAGCGTCGTGAGGGCCGGGGTGTTCAGCGTCTGGTTCAGGCGCGAGTTGTCCACCGCGTTCTTGAGGCTCAGGAACTCGGGGATGTAGCGGCCGGATGCGGCGATCCGCTCGATCCGCTCGATCGCGGCGGGGGAGAGCAGAGCGAACCACAGGCCGCCGTCCGAACCGAGGTTCTTCTGCGGCGCGAAGTAGTACACGTCGGCCTGGTGGATCGAGAAGTCGATGCCGCCGGCGGCGCTCGTGGCGTCGATGACCGTGAGCGCGCCGTCGGCGGCGACCCGCTCCACGGGGGCGGCGACGCCGGTCGAGGTCTCGTTGTGCGGCCACGCATACACGTCGACGCCCTCGACGGCCTCCGCGGCGATCCGCGTGCCCGGCGTCGCCGAGCGCACATCGGGTGCGTCGAGCCACGGCGCGGCGGCGGCCGCGGCGAACTTGCCGCCGAACTCACCGAACACGAGGTTCTGGCTACGGCGCTCGATGAGCCCGAACGCGGCGGCGTCCCAGAACGCCGTCGATCCACCGTTGCCCAACACGACCTCGTAGCCGGTCGGCGCACGGAAGAGGTCGCTGAGCTTGGAGCGGACCGCGCCGACGAGATCCTTCACGGGCGCCTGCCGGTGCGAGGTCCCGAGGATCGCGGCGCCGGGGCCGACGAGTGCTTCCAGCTGCGCCGCCCGCACCTTCGACGGTCCGCATCCGAAGCGTCCGTCGGCGGGCAGGATCTCACGGGGCAGGGTGATGGTGGCCATTGCTCGATTCTAGGGTCGCCGCAGACCCCGCTCGCGCCCCGTGTCACGCCGCCGGGATAGGCTTGCCTGACTACCATTACGCGCATTCGAGGGCCCTCATGACTGACCTGATCGACACCACCGAGATGTATCTGCGCACGATCCTCGAGCTCGAGGAGGAGAACATCGTGCCCCTGCGCGCACGCATCTCCGAGCGGCTCGGTCACTCCGGTCCCACCGTCTCGCAGACGGTCGGACGCATGGAGCGCGACGGACTCGTCGTCGTGTCGGAGGACCGCACGCTCGAGCTGACCGACGAGGGCCGGCAGCGGGCCGTCGACGTCATGCGCAAGCACCGCCTCGCCGAGCGCCTGCTCAGCGACGTGATCGGGCTGGATTGGGCCTACGTGCACGAAGAGGCCTGTCGCTGGGAGCACGTCATGAGCGAGCAGGTCGAGCGGCGCCTCGTGGAGCTTCTCGGGCATCCCACCGAGTCCCCGTACGGAAACCCCATTCCCGGGCTGGACCAGTTGGGGGACATGCCCGCCCACACGTTCTCGGAAGGTGTCGTGGGTCTCGTGCGCTTCCTCAACGAGGCGGACGGCCCCGCGGAGGGGACCGTGCGGCGGCTCGCCGAGCCGGCGCAGGTCGACCCGGAACTGCTCGAGCAGCTGCGTTCGGCCGGTGTCGTGCCGGGTGCACGCGGCACCTTCCGGTTCAACGAGGGGTACGTGCTCGTGGAGATGGAAGGGTCCGACGAAGGGCTCGAACTTCCCGTCGAGGTCGCCGCGCACATCTTCCTCGTCGACGCCTCCCAGTAGGTCGTGACGCGGGCGACAGAGCCGCTTGCGACGCGGCTCGACTCCCACTCAGCGAATGCTCGGGCATCCCAGGGTGACAGATTCGTAACGGTCGGGTAACCTCGTACGGGTCTGCAGGGCAAAAGCCAGCCCGCGGACCCGCCGGACGGATGCCCCAACAGGTTCGTCACCGCCTCCGGTCGAAGCCGTGCGAAGCGCCGACGAACCGATGCCCACCCGAGGGCCAGGGGCCGGAGGAAGAGCTTGGCTGAACACGACGACTCGCCCGAGAGCGTGCCCGACGCATCCGGTGCGGGAATGATCCCTTCATCGCGCCCGCGCACCTCATTCCGCCGTCGGCGCGCGAATCGCAAGGATGCTGTCGTCGCGACGACCGCCGCCCCCGCGCCCGCCGCGGTGCGCCGCCGCCGCAGCCCCGGGCGCACGATCCTGACGATCGCGACCGTGACCGGGTTGGTCGCGGCGGCCGGGCTTCCCGCGTATGCCGCGCTCAAGCCCGAGGAGCAGACCGTCACGCTGCAGCAGCTTGCGAAGGACGGCGCTCAGACTCTCGTGATCGCCTCCGATGTCGAGACGGGAGAGTTCGCGCGCGACTCGTACGCGGCGACGACGCCCGATGAGATCGCGGCGAAGAAGGCGGAGGAAGCGGCCAAGGCTGCTGCTGAGGCGCGTGCGCGCGCGGCGCGCACGACGGGATATTCGTCCGCGCTGCCGGCGGGTGTCCCGCTGGTCGCACCCGGTTCGGGGATCGTCCGCCGCCCACTGCCGTACTTCAACAACTTCGGCACGCCCTACGCCGGACACCGCGGCACCGACTACATGGTCGAGCGCGGCACCCCGATCTACTCGGTCGCCGATGGCGTCGTCGTCGCATCCACCGACGGTGGTGGGGCGCTGGGCGTCACCATCACGATCGCGCACAACATCAACGGCACGTCCGTCGAGTCCACCTACGCGCACATGCTGCCCGGCAGCCGCACCGTCGGGGTCGGGGCGACCGTCAGCGTCGGACAGATGATCGGTCAGGTCAGCGACACGGGTCTCGCCTTCGGAACCCACCTGCACCTGATGATTAAGGTCAACGGCTCCGTCGTCAGCGCCGAGGGCTGGCTCGCCGCGAACGCGGGCTGACCCGGTCACTGTGTGAGCGTGGATGCGGGGGCCGAACCGCCGCATCCGTTCACCGCGCGTTCGACCCGCGGATCCCTACGGCTGTATTAGCCTGAACCCGACGCTCGCGTGAGCGGAAGGGGAGCTGATGGACCGAATACCCCGCACTCGAACCAGGAGTGCGCTAGGTAGGTACGTCCTTCGGCATCTCGTACACGAGAGCCGCGGCATCCGCCGTGCGCCCAAGGCGCTGTCCCTGTGACGGCGCCTTTTTTCGTATCCGCCCTCTTCTGACTTGCGCGCAACGTCGAACCGAACAACCGCTGAAGCCGTCACGGCCGTTCGAGAGGACAACCCATGCGCACCCTGGTGCTGAACGCAGGATACGAACCACTGGCCGTCGTGTCGTTCAAACGGGCACTCGTGCTCGTGATGAACGCGAAGGCGACGGTCATCGAGCACGTCGAGGGGCAGCCCGTGTGGGGCCCCCGAGATGCCTATGACCGCCCCGCCGTCATCCTCCTCACCCGCTACGTGCGGGTGCCGCAGGACCGACGCATCCCGGTCACACGACGCGGAGTGCTCCGCCGAGACGGGCATCGCTGCGCGTACTGCGGCATGTCGGCGACCACGATCGACCACGTGCTGCCACGCTCCCGCGGCGGTGCCGACTCGTGGGAGAACCTGGTCGCGTGCTGCCTGCGCTGCAACAACGTCAAGGGCGACCGCACGCCCGCCGAGATGCGCTGGGAGCTGCGCCTGACCCCGCGCGCCCCGCACGGCGGGCAGTGGCGGGTGCGCGGCACGGAGCGGACGGACCCGCGCTGGGAGCCGTATCTCGCGCTTGCCGCGTGACGGGTGGTCTCGAGCGCGCTGGGTAGACTGGTGCGCGCCTGGCCTCTGTAGCTCAATGGAAGAGCAGTTGCGTCCTAAGCAAACGGTTGGGGGTTCGAGTCCCTCCAGGGGCGCCTGTGTGATGTCTTGACCGCGAAGGCGCGACGCCCGGCGTCCGCGGCGCTTTCAGGTGTCAGTTGTGCGGGGGTCGGCTGCGGCGGACCCCCGCACAACTGACACCCGAGGCGTTCGAGCGCGAGGTACGCCGTCGTGCTCGGTACGTCAGCCTCGAAAGGGAGGTCAGCGACGTTGGCCCGGGCGCGCTTGCCCTCATCGCTCGATCGGCGAGGGCGCGCCAGACGAACTCGTCGCCTTTCACTTCGATCGCCTTCTCGGGTTTTCCTGTAACGGTGATTCCAGGTTTATGCGAATCCCCGCTTACGATAGATCGTCTCGAGGTCCAGCCCGTGGGCTCAGGCGCCGGTCCTGTACTGGCTGAGCGCGGATTCCAGCTCGATCCCGAGTACGGGCTGATGGCGATGCAAGTCTCGCAGACCTTCAGCACAGAGGAGGAGTTCGTTGCGTACGTCGTCGACTTCCTCCGACTCATCGGAGCCGCCGACGGGATGGTGCTGATCGCGTACCCCTGAGTCCGCATCTGATGAACTCGGACCCAGGCACTGTGCTCAGGTTTCGGGCTGTCCACCGCTATTGGTCGCCTCGGCGATGACCTTCGCGCCGAGACCGGACACAGCTATACCGCACGGATGGATGTCGGCGGGCCTCACTTCCGCGTGACGTCTCAAGGGACGAGTCAGCAGGACTGACCAGTCCGAGAGCTACGGGCCCGGCTCGAGCTTCGCGTTCGAGTTCGCGCGAAGTTGCAGTTCGGCGTCCTCGATCCACTCGCGAGCCAGGGCGGCGTATCGACGCCGATCCCGCTGATTGAGTCCTGCGAGCTTCGGCAGCAACTCGAACATCGTCCTCACGTATCCCGGAACGTCGCTCTTCGGTCCTCCGGTCGAGGCCAGCAGCACTTCGGCGACGCGCGCACCGTCGCCACCCTTGTCGATGAGTGCGACGAGTTCCCGAGCATCCTTTCTGCCCTTCTCTGTTGCTTGACGGTCGATGAGCGCCGCAATCTTTGTCGCAATGTGTGCGTCGAGGGTGAGCATGAGCCAGCCCTCGACCTTCAGGTCAGGGTCGATGAACCGGGTGAGCACGCCGACGTCGAGGAGCAGCTTGGAGCCGAGCTTGGACTCGTCGGGGAAGTACGCGTCGACGTGGACTCCGTCGGCATTGCCGCGCGCCTTGCGGCCTCCGCCGTGTAGCTGATTCTCGCTGTACTCCGTCAAACGTTGCGGCAGCTTCTGCCTCAGGCTCTGATCGGTGATGATGAGGTCGATGTCGTGGCTGATCTCGCCGCCGACGCGGGCGTTGGTCGCCCATCCGCCGATGAGGATCGACGGCTCTAAGTCGTACCCAAGCGAGTCCAACACTGCGCGAAGCTTGCCGTCGTCGGCCGCACCCAGGATCGTCATCGCCGGTCACCTGCCTGATCCCACTCGCGTGCGGGAACGAAGCGTTCACGCAGTGCGGTCCGAAACTCGGATGCCTGCCAGCCAGGCGACGCGAAGAGATCGGCGTAGGTCTGGGCCACGCTCGAGTAGCCGTCCCACGTCTTCACCGCGCGCTTGTCCATTGCCAGAACCCGCACCTCGTCGGACTCAGGAAGCCCGGACAGGTCGACCGTGGTCGGGAGGTAGACGAGGTGTTCTCGGAAGTCCGCGACGGCACGGCCGCCCAGATGAGTGTTCGCGGCGTCGGGACCGCCGAGGGCGTACGGGCCCCGGCTGGAGTCGAGGAAGGGGGCGATCGCCTCCCTCGTGGTCCAGGCGATGGTGTCGCGTGCGAGGTTTCGCCAGGCGCAGAGCATCGTCAGCACTTTGTCGACGCTCACCAGGGCGAGCCCACCACGCTTGTATCGGTCGACGGTGCCGTTGCCCTCGAGACGTTCGAGCGCGAGGTATGCCGTCGTGCTCGGTACGCCCGCCTCGAAAGCAAGGTCAGCGACGTTGGCCCAGGAGCGCTTGCCCTCGATCGCTCGATCGGCGAGGACGCGCCAGACAAGCTCGTTGCCTTTCATAGCGGCCGCCTTCTCGGGTTTTCCTGTAATGATGATTACAGGTTTATATAGAACCAAGATTACAGGAAATCCGGAAGTCTTGGCTGTGCGCTTCGTGTCCGAGAACCCCTCAACCGCATCCTGGACGGACACGTACGGGTGACCGGGCGGGTCTGTCGCACCGCGCCCGTGCCTCGCGTTGGTCCGGCGTCGCGTCCGTTTCGTTCAGAGGCGTCAGGTTGCGGGTCGAATGCCTGGGCACCCGCACTACGGCGCCTTCGAACCCGAGAGCTCTACGTTCGGAGGTGCCACAATGCGCGTCGCGCTGCGACGGCGGGCATGCTCAGTCCATAAGGACGACGCAGCGGTACTTCGCCCGTGTCAGGCCGACGTAGAGCAGGTCCTTCCAATCGAGGTCCTGCGACGTGACAAAGTCCCGCGCATCCTCGCCGACATCTGTCAGCACGACGGCATCGGCATCCAGCCCCTTGAACTTGAAGATCGAGCGCCACCGGATGCGTCCGGGCGACCCGTCACGCACGAGCTGCTTGCGGAGCCAACGCTCATCCGTCGACTTCTCCGTTCGGGCGAGGGAACGACCCACGAGCGATTTCTTCTCGGCGAACGGACTCAGGACGACGATGTCCTCAGGGTCGTGATGCTTCAGCAGTTCACGCAGGGCCCTGGCGAGGGCGGATGTCTCGTTACCGCCGACGGCGACCACGTCGAGTCCGCCCTGCACACTCTGAGCGACGCGGTGTTGGGTGTAGCCGATCTGCTGTCCCAGTACCTGCTCGGCGGCGGAAGTGAGCTGCCGGACTGAGCGACAGTTGCGGCGAACCCGCACGTGAACCAGATCGATGATCCGCTCGCGGGCGATCGTGTAGGCGTCGACGCGTTCCCCGGATGCACGCATGATCTGCTGTCGCGAGTCGCCCGCGAGCACGATCTTCGTACCCTCGGGCTTGCCCGTGCCTGCCAGCGCGAAGAGCAGGTCGAGCAGGAGCGGGTTGCCCGCGACGTCCTGGAACTCATCGACGCAGATCGCCTCATATCCGCCCAGGTAGGGCTTCTCCCGTAGCGCCGCGAGCGCACGCTCGGGCAGTTCCCGCGTGTACCAGTCGTGGTCCGCACCCTCCGGGTTCGTCGGCAGTCCCGCCAACGAGAGCATCAGCGCGTTGAGATCGGCGACCTCCACGTGCGGCAGCGATCCGACGAAGCGTTGGAGCTCCTCTGCCATCAGGATGTTCCAGCAGACGACGAGCGTCTTGCGCCGCTCCCGGTCGAACCGCTTCGCCGATTGGACGATCAGGTAACTCTTACCGGTGCCCGCTGGACCGTCGAAGTACACGTGGTCGTTGGTCTCGGTGAGTTCGAGCACGACCTTCTGCGACGCGAGGAGCCGGTTCTCGGTCTCGCGTCGCTCGGCCCGCCGCTCGGCCTCGGTCTGCTTGGCGGAGAAGTCGCCGATCAGCGCGGTGGCGATCGTCTCGGCGTGCGCCGAGGTGAAGGCATCCGGATCATTCGAGACCTCATCGACTGTCGCGTACCAGGCGTTGTACTCATCGAGCACCTTTTCGACGAGCTGGACGGGCTCCGCCAGATCCTCCCGCCACCCCAGCTCCCACTCGAAGAACTGCAGATCGCCCGGCGTCTTGTTCTCGAACTGGTACCGCCCGAGGCTCGTGAACCAGACGAGCCTCGCGATCGGCTCATCGCCGCGCAGGAGGTCGAGGTTCTTCAAGTGCCCGCGGATGCTGCGGCGCACCCCGTCGAGTTGCTTGAGCGGATCCTTGTGCGCAGACGGGACACGATCGAGATACCAATCGCCTGCCGTGTACTCCACGTAGTTTGGCGCCTTCGCTTCGATCACGAGGATGCCGCGTCCCGGGACCAGGACGACGAAATCCGCCTCGCCCTGATACGCCGTGCGGTGCCGGCCGACACCGAGGCCATGGATCACGATCCAGTCGTCGTGGCCCCGTATGCCGTCGAAGGCATCGAAGATGCGCCTCTCCGACGCGTTGGCACCGTCACGGGCATACGGCGGGATCATGCGAGGCATGGTTCTGACCCTAGCGATGGTCGGTGACGGCCGTCGCGTCTCGGGCTCGCGCGGTTCGGGCCCGCGCGATTCGGCCCGCGCGGTTCGGGCTCGCGCGGTTCGGAAGCGTCGATGTGTGGGTGCTACAGCATCCGACCCACACTTCGACGCCTGCGAAGGGGGAGTGGTTCGGCTCGGTGGCGCCGAACTGCGGGGTCGGTGCGGCTGGACCCGCAGGATGACGCGTCCGAACGAGGTCACGAGGTCACGAGGTCGTGTCGGGTCGTGTCAGCGCCTGCCTGCGATCGCCCGGCGAACACGGGTGACGAGCCGGCCGGGTTCGGTGAAGACGTCCGACTTCGTTATACGGAGGACGCGCCACCCGGCCTCGACGAGCCGGTCCATGCGAGCAATGTCGGCGGCCCATTGCTGAGGATCGGTCAGGTGGTGCTCACCCTCGTACTCGATCGCGATCTTCATATCGGGGTAGGCGAGATCGACCTGCCCGAGCCACTGGCCGGCCTCGAAGACGTCGTAGTTCGCGTGCGGCACGGGAAGCCCCGCATCCGCGATGATCAGTCGAACCCACGTCTCTGCACGGGATCGGGAGCGCGTGCTGACCCGCGGGATCGCGAGCCGGAGCCTGTCACGACCGACCCGGCGACCAGCCTCGAGCGCCGCAGTCAATTGGTCGATCGTCGCGAGCGCGGGCGGATGCGTGTGGTGCAGAGGCTCACGTACCGCAGCATCCGCTACCGCGACGAGGTCGTACGGATGCCTCAACACACCCGCGAGCATCGCCACCGTCGACGCGGGGGTCGTCACGGCGACGTTATGTACGGGGTGGATCATCGCGTGCGCGAGCGCGCGCCGCACGGTGTGTCCGGCGACACCTGCGCCCGCGGGCGCGCGACGCGGGGCGAAGACCGACACATCGAGCGAGCGCGCGTGCAGCAGCGCGATCGGCAGCGGCAGCCCCCAGAGCGCAGCTCCGGTGATGTGGCTGAAGAACTCGTGGTTTGTCATTCGGCACGCATACTGCATCGCCCGCGTGAGTAGCAGGCGCTCGGGGGTATCGGGTATGTACTGCTCCTGGCTGCGCACCCCGTGAAATGGGCGGACGAGATCGCGCGCACGCAGACGCGACGCGGTGATGCCGGCAGCGCGCGCATCGTGGACGGCGAAGGTTCTGCCGAGGGACAGGGGGAGGGGTTGGCGCTGCATGCGGATACCCTGCGCTATCGCGGGAGGCCGAACCCGGTCGTCCCCCAGGTTTCGCGCAAACTTCTTGGGATCGCCCGCCTGTGGAGGAGCAGTGGCGCAGGCGATGCCGGGGACTTCGTTGCGCGGCGTCCGGCGGGGACGCGTGCGTTCGGGGGATGAGTGCGTTCGGGGGATGAGGGCGTTCAGGGGTGTCAACGGGTGGGTCATGGACAGGGGGATGCGCAGTTTGGCGCCTCTGAGCCGGACGCGCGTCAAGGGTGGATCTGTGCCGTCGAGGGGGTGCTTTGTCCCCCGAAATACCTACAGACGAAGGTCTTGCAGTTTCCTACGGTTGTGTGTGAGGGAAGCCATGTTCGGCTGATCAGCGCTGTCCCCAGCAGCGTGCGTGACTCTTCCCCAGGAGTTACGTGGATTGGTGGGCTTCCCGGTCGGCCCCCCCGAGATGCTCTGTCCCCAAAGCGCATCTCGAGGGGGCCTTTTCCGATGCGCCCGCGGCGAGGCTATTCGATCCCGGACCGGGGTCAGTGGGCGGCGTTGTAGGCGTCGATGACGGATGCGGGGACGCGGCCGCGATCGGAGACGGTGTACCCGTTCTGCTTCGCCCACTCGCGGATCGGACCGTAGTCCTGCTGGCCGCTGCGGCGGCGCGGACCGGCGGGCGCGCTGCGCGGCGACGAGATCGAGCGAGCGGCCGACACGAATGGGGCCAGCGCGTCGCGCAGGGCCTGCGCGTTGGCATCCGTCAGGTCGATCTCGTACGCCGTTCCGTCGAGCGAGAACAGCACCGTCTGGCCGTCGCCGACTTCCAGGACGGTCCCATCGAGGTCGTCGACGAGCTGATGCACGATTCTGCGGGCCATAACAGCACCTTACTCAGGGCAGCAAGCCCGCGCGACGGGCCTTCGCGACGGCCGCGTGTCGCGTGGAGGCGTCGAGCTTCGCCATCGCCGCGCCCAGGTACGCCTTGACGGTACCCTCGCGCAACTGCAGTGTCGCCGCGATCTCGGCGTTCGTCGCGCCGAGGGCGGCGCAGGCGAGCACGTCCGTCTCGCGCGGCGACAGGCGCACATCGGTGGCGGTGACCGCCTCCTCGCCCGTGAGCGCCGCGAGGCGCCGCTCGACATCCGCGATGCGCTCGCGCAGGCCCGCATCCTCGATCCGCGCGGCGATGCTGCGCAACTCGGCGTAGCTCTCCCGCAACTCTTCGCGCTGGGCGGGCACGAGTCCGGTCGTCGCCGCGGGCGGGGACGCGACGGCCAGGCGCCGCGCGACCTCGTCGCGGATGCGCAGTTCGGTGCCCAGCGCATCCGCCACCTGGAACGCGGCGGCGGCCGTGATCTCACCGACGTCCGCGCTCGCCCACGCACCGCCGTAGAGCACCGCCCGCGTGCGCCCGGCGACGATGACGGGAACGGCCAGCAGCGCCGAGATGCCCTCGCCCAGCACGTGACGGTCGTAGTCGTGCGTGATGTGCTGCGACGACGCATAGTCCGGCGTCATCCGCGGACGCAGTTCGGTCATCGCCCGACCGCCGAGCCCGCGGTCCGCCCGGACGGTGAGCCCCTCGAGGCTGCGCGTGCGGGTGCCGTGGATGGATGTGACGTGGACGAGGCCATCGCTCTGCCAGCCGCCGAAAGCGACGGGGAAGTTCGTGCGCTGCGCAAGATCGCGCACCGCTCGGGAGAGCAGGTGAGAATCGGTCGTCGAGTCGGCGAGCACTCGGTACCCATCTGTCAGCGTGACGACCTCTCTGCCGTCATGGAGTCGAGAATATCACCGGGCCCAGACGTCGCCTCCGATCACGCAGCAGCCTCGAGGTCGAGCAGGAACCGCTTCGCCTCGGGTCGACCGCCGTACTCGCCGATGGACCCGTCCGCCCGCACCACGCGGTGCACGGGGATGACGACCGAGATCGGCGTCCGCGCGCACGTCGTGCCGACGGCCCGCGCTGCCCGCGGTCGGCCGGCGAGCACGGCGACCTCGCCATAGGACGCGGTCTCGCCGTACGGGATTTCCAGGATCGTCTCCAGCGTCGCTCGCACGAACCCCTCGATGCCGGTCAGGTCCAGCGGAAGGTCGAACGCGCGCCGTTCGCCCGCGAAGTACTCGTCGAGCTGGGTGAAGACGTCGGCGAGCGCGGCGTCGTCGCGCACGATGGGCGTGCGGTCACCACTCAGAACCGTGACGGCGTCGATCGCGTCGTCGGTGACGAAATCGAGTGTGCGGAGGCCTCTGTCGGAGCGGACGCCGAGCGCCGTGCCGATCGGCGTCGCGGTGGTCGAAAAGCTCAGGTGCATGGCATCATCCTCCCGCCTCCCGCGGTGCCGAAGATCGCGTCACCGCGCGAACGGGGGAGAGCCGGGACAACCCGGATGTGGGGAGGAGCGGTCGCACACGTCTGCAATACCGCGAAACCCGCAGAACCTGACGCATTTCCGCCCCCCGCGCGCATAAGGTGACCCTGTGTGGCGTGGTGAAGGAGGCAGTGTCGTGGGCGAGGATGACGAAGCCCTCGGCGGCGACCCGCATCACGCGCCGCCGGGTGAATTGACGCTGGGGGAGCCCGGCATCGAGGTCGCGCACATCGCCGAGAGCGAGCGCGACCGGCTGCGTGCCGAAGCGGCCGAGTTGGGTGGCCGGTCGCCGTTGCTGCAGTATCTGGATGCGGCGGATGCGGGCATCGACATCACCCACGCCCACCCGGGCAGCCTGCCGCAGTTCATCTCCGGTCAGTCCACGCTGCTGTCGGGACTGTTCCGTGACGAGGTCGCGCTGCGCACGGCGCGACTCGCGGCCGAGTCGATCACGGCGAAGAACGTCGAGTTGCGCACGGTGCGCTCCATCGACGCGGTGCACCTGGCCGTCGGCCTCGCCTCGTGGCGCATCGGCGGGCTCTCGTATCGCGCACCGGTTCTCCTGCGTCCGCTCGCGATCCGCCGCCGCGGCACCGACTTCGAACTCAAGCTGCACGGCCGGTTCCACATCAACCCGGAACTGGCTGCCGTCGCGCGCGAGCACTTCGGTATCGAACTCGACGGTCGTGCGCTCGCCGAACTCGCATACGAGGCGGGCATCTTCAAGCCCCAGCGGGTGATCGATCGCCTGCGGGCACTGACGAGCCACGTCGACACGTTCACGGTGCAGCCGCGCCTGGTCGTCTCCACGTTCGCTGACGTCGCGCGCCGCATGGTGCGGGATCTGCGCGCGCAGGAGCATCCGATCCTCAACGCGCTCGCCGGCCACCCCGCCGACCGCGAACAGGTGCAGTCGCAGCCCGACGAGGCGTCCTTCCCGTCTGCCGACGAGCGCGCCCCCGCATCCGACGTTCTGCTGCTGGACGCGGACGGCGAGCAGGAGCATGTGCTCGCCCAGATCGCCGCCGGGCGCTCGATCGCGGTCGCGACCCTGCCGGGCACGGGCGGGACGCAGACGATCGTCAACGCGATCGGCGCGCTCGTGACCGAGCACCGCCGCGTGCTCGTCGTCAGCGCGCGCCGCTCGAGCGTGGAGGGCGTGCGCCACCGCCTGCAGCAGATCGGGCTGCCCGGACTCGCCGTCTCACCCGTGAGCACGCAGCGCGACCTCGTGCGCGCGATCAGTCGCAACGAGAAGGCCGAGGCGCCGCGACTGACCGAGGTCGACGATGCGCTCGTGCGCCTGCGCACGCTGTTGCTGTCGTACCGGCGGGCGATCACGACGCCCGACGGCGACCTCGGGGTCAGCCCGCTGGAGGCGCTGCGCGCGCTCGCGGAGCTGCAGAGCCGCGCCAACCCGCCCACGACCGGCGCGCGCTTCGATCTCGCGACGCTGCAGCGGCTGTCGAGCGGACGCGCGGATGCGGCCGACAAGCTCACGACGGCCGCGACCCTCGGCGAGTTCCGCTTCGGGCCGGGGGATTCGCCGTGGTACGGCGTCGCCTTCCGCTCGACGGAGGAGGCCGAGTCGGCCCGCGCGCTCGCGAAGCGCCTGCACTCCACCGACGTTCCGCGGCTGCTCGAGCGCGGGTACGAGCTCGTCGCGCAGACCGGGATGCGCCCGTTCGGCTCGATCGACGAACTGGGCGAGTACCTGCGACTGCTGCTCGAGATCCGCGACTCGCTCGACCGGTTCAGCCCCACCGTCTTCGAGCGTCCCCTGGCCGACTTCATCAAGGCGGTCGGTCCGCGGCGGGAGGCGGGCGGTATGAAGGCGGGGGAGCGCAGTCGGCTGCGCCGGCTCGCCAAGGAGTACGTGCGTCCGGGCGTGCACGTCGCCGACATGTACGACGCGCTCAGCCGGATCAGCCGGCAGCGCACGCAGTGGCAGCGCTACGTGCAGGCCGGGGTCGTCCCCGAAGTGCCCCTGGGGCTCGCGGACGTCCAGGTCGCATGGCAGCGCGTCGCCGCGGAGCTGGACGAACTGGATGCACCGCTGGGCCGCAGCGGCGATCAGCGATTGGCTGCCCTGCCGGTGGAACGGCTCGTGCGGATGCTCGCGGGCCTGGCCGCCGACTCCGCCATCCTCGACAACCTCATCGAGCGCACGCAGCTGCGCGCCGACCTGTCGCGCCTGGGCCTCGAGCCGCTCCTCGCCGACCTCGCCGTGCGCCACATCCGCCAGGATCAGGTCGCCGACGAACTCGAATACGCGTGGTGGCAGTCGACGCTCGAGCACATGTTGCGCACCGACAAGGCGCTGCTGGGCGCCAACACGTCGGTCGTGGACCGGCTCGAACGGGACTTCCGACTCGTCGATGAGGCGCACGCCGCCGCATCCGGATCCGTCCTGGCGTGGCAGCTCGCGCGCGAGTGGAAGATCGCGCTGGTGGATGCGGCGGACGAGGCGGATGCGCTGAAGGCTCTGCTCACGCGCGGTGCGGCCACCTCCGTCTCGGTGTGGCGCGACGCCCCCGCGCTGACCCGCGCGCTGGCTCCCGTGTGGCTCGCCTCGCCGTATGACGTGCCGTACATTCCGGACTCCGTCGAGTTCGACACCGTCATCATCGCGGATGCGGGGGCGATCGACCTCGCCGAAGCCGCACCTGCCATCCGTCGCGCCCGCCAGGTCGTCGTGTTCGGTGATCCGGTCACGCAGCGTCCGTCGCCGTTCGCGATCGCGTCCGGCTCCGCGGCGCCGCGCGAGGTGGAGGTGCCGTTCGACGACACCTCGGTGTTCGAGCGCCTGGCCGATCTGCTCCCCGTGTACACGCTCACGCACAGCTATCGCGCGGGCGGGGAGGACCTCGCCCAGCTCGTCAATGAAGCCTTCTACGGCGGGGAGATCGTGTCGTGGCCGTGGGCGGGGTCATACCTCGGACGCGGTAGTCTCGCCGTCGACTATGTCGAGGGCGGCGTGGGCACGCCCGACCCCGTCACAGGGGCCGTCGAGAGCCCCGACACGGAGGTCGCCCGGGTCGTGACGCTCGTGATCGAGCACGCCGTGAACCGGCCCGATGAGTCGCTCATGGTCGTCACGGCGAGCCCGCGGCACGCCGAGCGGGTGCGCGCGGCCGTGACGGCGGCGTTCGCGGCACGCGAAGACGTCGCGGAGTTCGCGCAGCGCGACACCGCCGAGCCGTTCGCGGTGCTCACGCTGGAGCAATCGGTGGCAGAGAGCCGCGACCGGGTCGTCTTCTCGCTCGGGTTCGGGTTGACCAAGCACGGTCGGGTCCTCAGCGACTTCGGCGACCTGTCGACACCGGACGGCGAGCGTCTGCTCACCGTCGGCATGACCCGCGCACGGCGCTCGATGGTGATCGTTTCCTCGATCCGCCCCTCCGCGTTCGACGATGGTCGTCTCGAGCACGGCGCGGCGACGCTCATGGCGATCCTCGGCGGCATCGCGGCACGGCAGCGGGAGGCGCGGCTCGAAGACCTCGCCGACCCGCTCACGCGCGGGCTGGCAGCCGAACTGCGCCGTCTCGGAGCATCCGTCGACGTGCACTACCGGGGGCTGCTGCCGCTCGTCGCGCAGCACGCCGGGAAGGCCGTCGTCGTGGAATCCGACCCCGAGACGCACGAGGAGTCGTTGCGCGAAGCGATCCGCCTGCGCCCGCAGCTGCTGCGGCGGCTGGGCTGGCACTACGTGCGCGTGCACTCGTTCGACCTGTACGCCGACCCGGGCGGGGTGGCGGCGCGGATCGCGACGATCCTGGGGATCAGCCCTGGAGCACCGACGGTCGACACGACGACGCAGCCGATCGATGTCGGCGAGTAGCGAGCCGGATGCGGGTCCGGCTACCGGTTCGGATGCGGGTCCGGATGCGGGGGAGTCTCCGCGGCAGCGGGTCGTGAAGGTCCCCGGCGCCCGCCGCGCCCGACTCACCCCCGCACCGGGAGCGACCGCGGAGCCCGTTCCCGCCGATGAGGCCGAGTCCGGAGCATCCGCTGACCGTCCGGCTGCCGACGCACCGGGACCGAACGACGAGCGGCTCCGCGCGGACGTGCCCCCGCACTATTAGCCGTTGACGACAAAGACGTGCCCCCACCCGGGTGGGCGGGGGCACGTCTGACGGCGGAGGCTGGGCTCAGGCCTTGGGCGCTTCTCCGGCGGGCGGCGTCGCCGAGACCTGGACGCCGGTCTGCTTCTCGAGCAGGTCACGGATCTGGATGAGCAGCTCGGTCTCGGTCGGGGCCGGGGGCTCCTCCTCGACGCCCGCCTTGGCGGCCTGGATCTCCTTCCACTTGTTCATCGGGAAGACGAACACGAAGTAGACCACGATCGCGACCGCGAGGAAGCTGATGAGCGCGTTGATGAGGTTGCCAATCGGGAACGTCACCGTCCCGCCATACAGGTCGGGGACGGGGAAGCCGATCGCGCCGTTCGCATCGGGCTGCCAGAAGATGGAGATGAGCGGCGTGATGATGCTGTCGACGATCGCCGTGACGACGGCCGTGAACGCGGCGCCGATGACGACCGCGACGGCAAGGTCGATGACGTTGCCGCGCATGATGAAGTCTTTGAAACCCTTGATCATGACTTTCTCCCTATGGGATGGGGCAGGGCTACGCGGCCGGGGTGGTCGACGCGCTCTTGTCCGATTTCGATGATGGCGAAGATGAGCCGCCGTCGCCACCCGCCGAGCCGGAGGAACTTGATGTCGACGAGGTCGAACCCGCGTCTCCCGACGCGGCGGAGCGGGAATCGGTGCGGTAGAAGCCCGAGCCGTTGAAGGTGACTCCGATCGATCCGTACTCCTTCCGCAGCGCGCCCCCGCACTCGGGGCACTCGGTGAGCGCGGGTTCGGCGAAGGACTGGACAGCGTCGAAACGGTGTCCGCAGGACTTGCAGGCGTAGGCGTAGGTGGGCATGCGTGCTCTCGATGGGGTGATGCGGTCGGTACGGGGGTCAGAAGGTCGGGTGTGAGAAAGTCAGAGTGCGTTCGGGGGTCACGACACCCGTGACGGGCTGATCGTGCAGTTCGCGGGGAACCTCGTCGAGCACCTCGGAGTCGAAGACGACGGCGTAGACGGGCGGGCCTGAGGCCATCGAACCGATCGTCTTGTCGTAGTAGCCGCGCCCCCAGCCCAGCCGCCAGCCGTGCACGTCGATCGCGGCCGCCGGGATGATCATGAGGTCGACGTCATTCACGGCGATGGGCCCGAGCAGTTCGCCGACCGGTTCGGGGAGCCCGAACATGCCCTCCGCGATATCGGCGTCGGCGGTCACGACCGACCAGTCCAGCAGCCCGTCCTCGCGGGTGACGGGGACGAGCACGCGGATGCCGCGGGCGACCGCCCCGTCGATGAACACGCGGGTGCCCGGTTCCGTCGGCGTCGACAGGAAGCACGAGATCGACCGCGCTCCGTGCGCGTCCACGAGGGCGTCGAGGCGCTCCGCGAGCATCCGTGCGGCGGTCTCGCGTTGCGCGTCCGACAGCAGTGAGCGGCGCTCGCGCAGGTCGGCTCGCAGCGCGCGCTTGGCCGCGCGCAGGGCACCGGCATCGGGGTCGGACATGCCCCGATTCTAGGCGAGCCTGTGTGTTGCCGCGGCCCGACGCCCGTGCCCGGTGCGCGACCCGCGAGCGTGCTTCTGGCGGACGAGAGTGTGGGGCTACACCCAGCATCTCGTCCATCAGAAGCACGCTCGCGGGCCGGGGCCGCTCGCGGGCCTCCCCGCTCGCGGAGGCGGCTGATCCTAGGATGTACCCATGCAGCGTTCCTCGTTCAAAGCCGTCATCCCTGCCGCGGGCCTGGGCACCCGGTTCCTGCCGGCGACAAAGGCCATGCCGAAGGAGATGCTGCCGGTCGTCGACAAGCCCGCGATCCAGTACGTCGTGGAGGAAGCCGTCGCCGCCGGGATCGACGACATCCTCGTCATCATCGGGCGCAACAAGAACGCGATCTCCAACCACTTCGACTCCGTGCCCGAGCTCGAGGTCAAACTCAAGGACAAGGGCGACGACGTCCGGTTGCGTCGCGTGCTGGAGTCCAGCGACCTCGCCGACATCCACTTCGTGCGCCAGGGCGAGCCGAAGGGTCTGGGGCACGCCGTGTTGCGGGCGCGCGCGCACGTCGCCGACGCCTCCTTCGCGGTGCTGCTCGGCGATGACCTCATCGACGAACGCGATGAACTGCTCACGACGATGCTCGACGAGCACGAGCGCACCGGCGCCGCGGTCATCGCGCTCATGGAAGTGCCCAGTGAGAGCATCCACCTCTATGGGGCCGCCGCCGTGGAGGCGACCGATACGGACGACGTCGTCCGTGTGACCGGTCTCGTCGAGAAGCCGAAGGCCGAGGACGCGCCCTCGAACTATGCCGTCATCGGCCGGTACGTGTTGCCGCCGTCGGTGTTCGACATCCTCGAGCGCACGGAACCGGGCAAGGGCGGTGAGATCCAGTTGACGGATGCTCTGCAGGAACTCGCCGCAGATCCGAACGGCCCCGGCGTGCGCGGGGTCGTGTTCCGGGGGCGCCGTTACGACACCGGCGATAGGGTCGACTACATCAAGGCGATCGTGCAGCTCGCTGCCGATCGCGAGGACCTCGGACCCGACCTGCGCCCGTGGTTCAAGGAGTTCGCGGCGGGCCTGTAGGCGCCGGGTCTTATAGGCCCAGGGCCTCTGTGCTGCAGGGCCGAGGAGTTTTCAAGGAGGGTCATGGACGCGGTGGCCCCACGTGCGCACGGGCCCGTGAGCATCCGGCTCGTGCGTCCGCGCGACGCGCGCGTGCTCCAGGACGAACTGCTGAGCAACCGGGGGTGGCTGCGCCCGTGGGAGGCGACGAGCCCCGACGGACCCGTGTCGTTCGACATGCGCCTGGGGATCCGCCGCCTGCTGCAGCAATACCGTGACGGGCTGGGGGTCCCCTTCGTCATGGAGCACGAGGGTCGTGTCACGGGACAGCTGAACGTGTGGGGGATCGCCCGCGGGTCGCTCGCGTCGGCCACGATCGGGTACTGGGTGAGCGAGCGCTTCGCCGGCCGGGGCATCACGCCGACGTCGGTCGCGCTCGCGACGGACGTCTGTTTCACCGACCTGCGGCTGCATCGCATGGAGATCTGCATCCGCCCGGAGAACCGGGCGAGTCTGCGGGTCGTCGAGAAGCTCGGGTTCCGCTACGAGGGGCTCCGGCGGCGGTACATCCACATCGACGGGGACTGGCGCGACCATTACGCGTTCGCGCTCACGCGGGACGACGTGCCCGAAGGAGTGCTGCAGCGCTGGGTCCACGGGCGTGCGCCGGAGGGCGCCGCGACGGTGCCGCCTGCGGACCGGTTGCCGAGTCCGAACGTGTGAGCCCGCGGTCGTTCGGGTTCTCGGGTTGGGCTCGTTGTCTTGGGTGGTGATCGTCGGGTTGGGTTCGGACACGCGCATCCGGATCCCGGGCGAGACGCCCGTGCTCGCCTAGCGTGGGTGCCATGGACGGGCAGGTGCTGGGCGGCGGCGTGATCGTTCTCGTCGCCGTGCTGCTCTGGCTCGTGTATCTCCTGCCCACGTGGCACGCCCGCCACCAGTTCGACGCCGCCGAGCGCAACGCGGTGCGATTGAACCAGGCGCTGCGGATTCTGGCCGAGACGAGCGAGACGCCCGAAGAGGTTCGGCTTGAGCTCAACGCGCGCACCGCGCTGCAGCAGCAGAAACTCGCGAAGCGGGTGCAGGCCGAGCGGGAGTCCGCCGAACTGGAAGATCTGCGAGCATCCCTCCTCGCCGCCAAGCACGCCCCCGCCGCACGCCGCGCACGGGCGCGTCGCCGTGCTCGACTCGTCGCGACCGTCCTTCTCCTGGCCGGGCTCGGACTCACCGGGTGGGGCGTCTGGCAGACCGTCGTCAACGGTGCGCAGCTGTTCGTGTGGGTGGGCGCCGGTGTCGCCCTGACCGCGCTCGTCGTGCTGCAACGGATGACCGCCGTGCAGGCGCGGGCCGCGCGGAGGGCGGCGGATGCGGCGGCCGGCGCCTCCGCCGACGCCTCATCCGAAGCCGATGCGGCGATCGCGCGCGGCGAGACCGACCTGCAGGATCTCGTGCTCGAGGAGCGGGGGAACTGGACTCCGCGGCCACTTCCGCGTCCGCTCGCATCCGCCGACGGATCGCGCGCCGCACGCGTGCTCGCCGCGGCGGACGCACGAGAGGCGCTGCAGCGCGCGGCGCGCGAAGAGGCGTTGCGGGAGCGCGCCGAACGTCTCCGCCCCGCCCCGACACCGATCACGGCGGGTCGTCGACCGGCGGCTGCTGTCGGAGCATCCGGCCTGTCCATCGACGACGACGCGGCGATCGAGGCACACGTCCGCGACCTGCTCAGCCGTCGCGCCGCGGGCGAGTGAGCGTGATCTTCTACCGTCCCGAGCAGCGCGATCGCGGCCTCCTGCCGCACGATCCGTTCAAAGCACTCATCGCACCGCGTCCGATCGGCTGGATCTCGACGCGCTCGGCCGGGGGAGCGGTGAACCTTGCGCCGTATAGCTTCTTCAACGCCGTCGCCGACCGGCCGCCGATCGTGATGTTCTCCAGCGCGGGCCGCAAGGACTCGCTCACGTTCGCCGAGGAATCCGGGGAGTTCGTCTGGAACCTCGCGACGCTCGACCTGTGGGAGGCGATGAACGAGAGCTCCCGGGAGCTGGAACGCGGTGTCTCGGAGTTCGAGTCCGCGGGTCTGACCCCCGCGGACTGTGAACTCGTCGCGGCGCCGCGGGTGGCCGAGAGCCCGGTCGCCCTGGAATGCCGGGTGGCGCAGATCATCCGGTTGCGGGATGCCGCCGGCGCGGAGCTGGAGCGCTGGATGGTCACCGGCGAGGTCGTCGGCGTTCATCTCGACGAGACGTTCATCCTGCCCGGCGGCCGGGTCGACACCGCCGCGCTCCGACCGCTCGCGCGCGCCGGGTACCCCGACGAGTACTCCGTGGTGACGGAGATGATCCGGATGGGCCGCCCGAGCTGAGGTCCCGTGCGGGTCGGGGTGACCCGTGCGAGTTGCTCGGGCCGTGCGAGCCGTTCGGGTTCGTTCGATTCGGGCGGCCCCTGCGAGCGTGGTAATGTATCGGAGGTTCACGGGCCTGTGGCGCAGTTGGTAGCGCGCTTCGTTCGCAATGAAGAGGTCAGGGGTTCGAATCCCCTCAGGTCCACCGTGTGTTGTGAAAGCGTCAGCTTCTAACGTTGGCAAGTCACCGCTGGGCATCAGCCGTCGGGACAGGTCAGCCGACGGGTGCAACGGCTGGGGCCGGGGGCGGGTCGGCGCGCAGCACGGTGAGGAGGAACACGCTGTCCTCAAGGGCCGAGACGGAGTGACGCTCGGGCGGGATCGGGATCAGCTCGCCCGCGCCCAGTTCCCAGGCGCGGCCGCTCCCGTTCATCCGCACGCGCCCGACAAGCACGTGCAGAGTCGCTTCGGGCGGACTGTCGTGTTCGGCGAGGGCGGCGTCTGCCAGAAGCGCCAGCGCGGTCTGGCGCATGCGCGGGCCTGCGTAGACGGTCTCGGCGGCGCGACCGGCGCGCGCGGAGCGCGCCTTCTCGAGCAGTCGTTCCTGCATGTCAACGAGGTCGGTCGGGAGCAGACCGGGCGCAGTATCGGCACTCATGCGGTGACCTCCGTCGACGTTAGGTGGGCTCGGCAGATCCCCGGCTCGACGAACGGATCGAGTCGGCTCAGCGTGATCCCCGCATCCCACTCCGCGAGGATGCCGCGCATCAACCCCGCATGCAGATCGCAGACGCGGCGATCCGAGGGATCGACCAGCTCGCGGAACGGGCAGTTGTGCAGAGTCATCGCGTCGTCGGCATCGTCGGTCGGGTCGAACCCGACCTCGTCCAGCGCGGCGCGCAACCCGGCGCGTGGCGCATCGCGGTCGGATGAGCGGTCGTGTGCGAGGCTCCGGCCCCAGGCGGCGCCGATCTCGGATGCTCGTGCTCTCGCATCCTCACCACTGCCGAGTCCGGCGAGAAGCATCGCCGCGAGCACGTCGAACCGGCGTGGGCCGCTCTCCGCGCGCCGCCGATAGAGTGCGCGGGGACGCCCCGGACCGCGGTCTCCCGAACGGAGTCGTTCGATCTCACCGGAGCGTTCGAGCGCGGCCAGGTGGAAACGGACCGTGTTCGGATGCACGTGCAGCGCGGTCGCGAGATCAGCCACGTCGACCGGATCCCGGTGATCGTGCACGGCGCGACGCAGCCGCTCCCGCGTCGACACGTCCTGGCCTGCCATGGTCCCAATTTATCCAACTATCATTGGATAAACCAGGAGGGACCCGATGACCGACGAAAGCACTGACGCCGAGATCGACGTCCGACCCATCGCTCGCGGCCGGCGGCATCCGCTCGTCTTCGCCGCGTATCGGCAGCTCGAGACGGGGCAGTCCCTCGTCCTCATCAACGACCACGAACCCCGACACCTGCGTGAAGAGTTCGAACGGGAGTTGGCAGGCGGGTTCGGCTGGGAACCGGTGCCGGGGTCGTCGGACGAGGCCGGATGGCGCATCCGCATCACCAAGCATGCCCGCACGGCGCTGCCCAGGGTCGTCGGAGACGCGCACGCGGATGCCGCCGATGTCCGTGGCGGCTCGCTGTGGCAGCTCGACCCCGTCGCGCGCGATCTGGACGCCAACATCATCGCTCTTCCCGCCGGTGACGAGATTCGTCGCCACGACGGTCCCGAACTCGACGTCCTCCTCCTCGTCCTGGAGGGGGCGGGCACGCTCGAGACCGAGGATGGCGAACTCGCACTCACGCCGGGGATGCTCGTGTGGCTTCCCCGTCGATCGCAACGCCGATTCGTCGCGGGCCGCGACGGCCTGCGCTATTTCTCCGTGCACCAGCGCAAGCCCGCGCTGACGATCACCGCCCGCTCGGACGCCGGACCCCAGCGTTGACTTGCCTCATTTTGCTGCCTCTGCGGCGCAGAAGCAGCAAAGTGAGGCAAGTCGACGTTCAATCCAGGGGTGGGCCATGACCAGCCGCCCGGACGCCGGGCCGGACGTCGGGTCGCACGGGTTGCACGGCCACGGGGCCGCGGGTCAGGTCACATCCCGGAGCCCGACGCGATCGGGGATGTCGAACGGCAAGCGGGGAAGCCACGACGCCGGTTCCGGCCACGGGCGGGACGTCGGCAGCGCGCGCAGCAGATCCCGCACGGCTGCGGAGGGCGCGTGCGACGACGACGCGGGAAGGATGCGGCGGGGCGCCCTATGGCCGAGGGCTCCGCACCACCAGTGCCGCCACGTCGCGTCGGCGGCGTCGGGATCGAGCACGATGTAGTAATCGGGCATGATGGCGGCGCCGGACTCGAAGGCTGTCAACGCCGCATCCACCTCCACCTCGACCGTCTCGAGGGTCGCCCGCTCCTCGTACAGTTCGACCCAGGCGGCCGCGACGTGTTCGAGCGGGTCCGCATCGTGCACGATCCATGGCGTCGCGGCGGCCGCGATGCGCCGCGTCGCCAGTGCCGGTTCGGTGTCGCGGAGCGCGAGCGTCTCGATGCCCGAGAGTCCCTCGAGCGCGTCCAGGGTTTCCGCGGCCGCCGTGCCGACAACGGCCACGACGGTTCCGCCCACGGGGTCGTGCGATGAGTGCGCCATGTCTCAGCGTATGAGCCCGGCGCGTCCGAGAGGCGCAGCCCGCGCGGTTCGTTACCGATCCGCTCCCGTCACGGGAAGCGGGGATAATGCGGTGTGTCATCCAGGAGAGGACCAGCAGCCATGCCCCGTTCCGCAGATCCCACCGCACGCCCGATCGAGTTGGGGCGGGTGCTCGAACGCGGGACACCCCGCGCCGTCGAGTTGTGGCTCGAGGTCGTCCCGGATCCGGTGGAGCGGGCCGCACAGATCGACGAGTTGGATGCGGCACAGCTGCAGACACTGGGCGCGCTGCTGGACACGGACAGCGGCGAGGAGCTCGTCTCGACTCTCGAGCCGCACGCCGCGGGAGACCTCCTCGTGGCTCTCGGTGCGGAGTCGGCCGGTGTGATCCTCGACGCGCTGAACACCGACCTCGCCGCCGAGGTGCTGCGCGACCTGGAACCGGCCGCCCGCGAAGAGATGCTCGCCGCGGTGCCCGCTGCCCACGCATCCGTCCTGCGCGGCCTGCTCGCGTGGCCGGAACATTCCGCCGCCGCACACATGATCCCCGACGTCCTCACGGTCGCTGCCGACGTGACCGCCGCGGAAGCGATCACGTCAGTCCGCGCGAGTGCGGCGCAGCTGCGCGCCGACGCGCAGTCCGGCGGCTACGTCTACGTCGTCGATGGGCGCGAGCGTCTCGTCGGCGTCGTCGCGTTCCGTGCGCTCGTGCTCGCGCCCGCCGGCACCCTCGTCGCCGACCTCATGGACGACGACGTCATCAGCGTCGCCCCGCTGGATGACCCCGAGCACGCCGCGCGCACCGTGCTCGATCAGCGACTGCTCGCCGTGCCGGTCATCGACACCGAACGGCGCCTGCTGGGCATCATCACCGCCGACGCGGCCGCCGACATCGCGCGGGAGGAAGCGACGGAGGACGCCGAGCTCCAGGGCGGATCCCAGCCACTGGACACACCGTACCTCCGCGCGTCGCCGTGGCTGCTGTGGCGCAAGCGCATCGTGTGGCTGCTCGTGCTCTTCGTCGCATCCGCCTACACAGCGACCGTCATGCAACTCTTCGAGGACGAGCTCGAAGCCGTCGTCGCGCTCGCCTTCTTCATCCCGCTGCTCATCGGCACCGGCGGCAACACGGGTACCCAGATCACCACGACCCTCGTGCGCGCGATCGCGACCGGTCAGGTGCGGATGCGGGACATCGGCCGCGTGCTCGGTAAAGAGATGACGTCGGCGACGCTGGTCGCCCTCACCATGGCGGTCGCCGGGCTCGTGCGGGCGTTCACGCTCGGCGTCGGCTGGGCCGTCATCGCCACCGTGATCCTGACGATCGTCGCGATCGTGCTGTGGGCGGCGTTCATCGCCTCGATCCTGCCGCTCGTGCTCATGAAGACGCGCGTCGACCCCGCGGTCGCGTCGGCGCCGATGATCTCCACGATCGTCGACGGCACGGGACTGATCATCTACTTCCTGATCGCCAAGGCGCTGCTGCCCGAACTTGCGGGGCTGTGACCAACACCGGAGCCGGCCGTCCCGGGTACGGACGTCGTCGGTGGTCGGGATCTCGATACGCGCCCTGCGGGCGCTACTCGATCACCGGTGGGACGCGCTGCGCGCTACTCGATCACCGGTAACCGGCGGTCGCCACGACCCGGGAGCGCTGCGCGCCCAGTCCCGACACTCCCATCTCGATCACGTCACCGACGGCGAGGTACGGGAAGCGACCTGACAGCGCGACACCCTGCGGCGTGCCCGTGCAGACGAGGTCGCCGGGCTCGAGCTGCATGTACTGCGACAGGTTCTGCACGATCGTGGGCACGTCGAAGATGAGGTCCGCGGTCGTCGAGTCCTGGCGGGCGTCGCCGTTCACGGTGGACCACAGGCGCAGGTTGCCCGGATCAACCTCGGCAGCGGGGACGAGCGCAGGCCCGACGGGGCAGAACGTCGGCGCGCTCTTGCCTTTGGACCACTGCCCGAGAGACGTGACGAGCTGGTGCTCGCGCTCCGAGACGTCGTTCGTGACGACATATCCGGCGATGGCCGCCTCCGCTTCCTCGCGTGAGGCGAGACGGTTCGCGACGGAGCCGATGACGACGCCGAGTTCGACCTCCCAATCGAGCTTCGCGGCGCCCGGGGGGAGGATAACGTCGTCGAACGGCCCGACGACGGTGTTGGGGTGCTTGAAGAACACGATCAGTTCGCTCGGCGGCTCCGCACCCGACTCCGCCGCGTGCGCCGCGTAGTTCTGGCCGATGCAGATCACCGCCGTGGGGCGCGCGATGGGGGCGCCGATCCGTTCGCCCTCGATGCTCGTGGCGGGCAGCTTTCCCGCGACGAGTGCTCGCCGGACACGGTCGATTCCACCGCCCGCGAGGAACGCGCCGTCGATGTCCGCAGCAAGACCGTCGAGGGCATAGGCCACGCCGCCCTCGCGGACGACGGCGCGTTCCTCGCCCGCCGTCCCGACACGCAGGAACTCCACGTCCGTCAGACCTCCGTGGGCAGGGCGACGATCGCGTCGACCTCGACGAGGAACCCGTTCAGGTCGGCCTGGATCGAGGTGCGCGCGGGGTACGGCGTGCCGAGGAACTCCTTCGATACCTCGTTGAACTCGGCCCAGTCGGACATGTCATTGAGGTACACGCCGATGCGGACGGCGTTGCGCATCGACGTGCCCGCCGCCGCGGCAACGGCCTCGAGATTCGCGAACGTCTGCCGCACTTGATCGGCGAACGTCTCGCCGACGATGACGGCGTCGGTGTTGAACGGGCCCTGTCCGGCGAGGAACAGGAAACCCCCGCTGACGATTCCGGAGGAGTAGGTCCCGGCCGGGGCCGGGGCGGTGGATGCGGTGATCTGCTGCACAGCAGTTCCTTTCTCGTGGTGACGCTAGTGGCGACCCAGGACGGGCCAGATGTCGGCAACGACGTCGTCCTCGATGGCGAAGACGCGCGAGTGCATGTTGGTGAGCCCGCAGGCATGGTTGGGTCGGATGCGGATGAGGTCGCCGACCCGCAGGTGCGACGAACCGCGGATGAACCCGTGCTCCTCGTGCCCGGTGGCGAGCACGCCGCCGCCAGGGGAGACGACGGTGCCGAAGCGGCCATCGCCGTGCATGGAGCCGTCGGAGCTCATGGCCTTGATCCCGGCGTCGATGAGCACGGGCTCGCCGCGCTCGGTGCTGATCACGCGACTGAGCACTGTCATGGCGGTGTCGGCCGGATCGATCGTGCCGATCGCGACCTGGTTCTCGTCCCCGTACACATACGTCCCGGGGCGGGCCTCGGTGATCCCGGGAACGGCCGGGGCAGAACGCGCGCCGGCCGTCGAACCCACCGAGACGCTCGTCAGCTCGAGTCCGTCCGCACGGATGCGCGCCGCGGTCTCGGCGAGGACTGAACCCGCGGCCGTCCCCACCGCCGTGCGGCGTTCGGGATCCGCACCCACGCCCTGGACCTGGCCCTCGTGCGTGAACACGCCCTCCAACCGCAGCCCCGGCAACGCGGCGATCGCCCGCGCGGCCGCGACGGCGTCGGCGGGGTCTACGCCCGTGCGTCCCAGCCCGGAGTCGACTTCGAGGCGGGCCTCGATCTCGATCCCGGCGCTCGCGGCGGCCGCGGAGAGCGGTGCGGCGGATGCGACGGAGTCGACCCCGACGATCAGTCGGGCCTGCTGGGCGACTCGCATCGCGGTCGCGACGCGGTGCGGGCCCACGGGCGGATAGGCCCAGAAGATGTCCGTGAACCCCGCCGCGACGAGTGCCTCGACCTCGGCGCCCGTGGCGGCCGTCAGTCCGACGGCGCCGGCGTCGACCTGCATCCGCGCGATCTGCGCGCTCTTGCTCGTTTTCCAATGCGGGCGCAGCGCGACGCCGAACCCCTGCGCGAGGTCGGCCATCCGCGCGATGTTGCGACGCACGGTCGGCACGTCGATCAACACGGCCGGTGTCGGCAGTTGCTCGATCGGGCGGCCGATGAAGTCCGAGGCGGCGGTCACGAGGTTTCTCCAGACGGGGTAGGTGGATGCGGGGTCCGCGGCGATCAGGCGAGCGGACCCCGCATCGGATGAGGCTGCGATCAGGTGAGCGGGAACTCGCGCCGCACGTCGAACTGCGAGTAAGTGACGTGGCGGGTGAGCGGATCGGCCGCCTCCGCATACTCGGTCACCGGAAGCAGCGCCCGGGTCTCGCTGCGGAATCGGACGTACGGCTCGGCGAGCGCGACGCCCGCCCAACGGCCGAACTCACCGTTGCTCGCCTCGATGAGCTTGCGGGCGAACGGTCCGCCGTAGCCCTGGCTGACGAAGCAGTCCATCGCCGCGATCTTCCGACCGACCACCGAGGTGATGTCGATGAGGAGGTCGTTGCGGACGCCGTACGTGGACAGCGCATCGTTCGTGAGCACGGGAAGCCCGCCCAGGAAGACCTGCTTGACGTTGACCTCTTCCTTCCCGTCCAGGTTCTTCAGGAACTGGGCGGCGCGGTCGAGCGCGGCGATGAGCGTCATCGTTGCGATCGTGTGCGCCGAGTTCGTCACGACGGGGTTCTGCGGGTAGTCGGCGATGATCACGTCGGGGCGGTGCTTCGCGATCAGTTCGGCGACCTGATCCACCATGTCTTCGCGCACGACGCTGATCGCGTCGTCGTGGTCGAGGAACTCGATCGTGCCGATGCCGATGATGTCGGCCGCGCGGCGCAGTTCGCCCTTCTTGTTCTCGATGATCTCCGCCCGTCCCGCGGCGAGGAGGGCCGGGTCCGCGTCCTCCTTGCGGGCTTCCTCCGCGTAGACGTTGGGGTGGATGCGTCCGCCGTGCGTGAGGATCACGGCGACGATGTCGTCACCTGCATCCGCGTGCAGTGCCAGCGTGCCACCGCAGTTGGTGATCGTGTCGGCGGGATGGGCGTAGACGGTCATGATGCGCATTGCGTTTTCTCCTGGGTTAGTGGGTCTTCGGTCGGGTGTTGGGCAGGGGACGTGCTAGACGGTGGTGACCTTCGTGAGGTGGCGGGCCCGCTGACGTGCGGGGTCGGGGAGCGGCGCGGCGGCGACGAGGCGGCGCGTGTAGTCGGTCTGCGGCGCGTTGAGCACCGTCCGGGCGTCGCCCTGCTCGACGATCTCGCCGTGTTGCAACACGACGACGTTCTCCGCGAGCAGTTCGACGACGGCGAGGTCGTGACTGATGAACAGGCACGAGAACCCGAGGCGCTGCTGCAGATCCTGGAACACGTCCAGCACGGCGGCCTGGACCGAGACGTCCAGTGCCGAGGTGGGTTCGTCGGCGATGAGCAGTTCGGGTTCGAGGGCGAGTGCCCGCGCGATGCCGACGCGCTGCCGCTGGCCTCCCGACAGTTCGTGGGGGAACCGGGTTCGCCAGGAGGCGGGCAGTTCGACTTGTTCGAGTAGTTCGACGACGCGCGCGCGCCGCGCCGCGCGCGACATCGACTGGCGGTGCGCCACGAGAGGTTCGGCGATGCACTCGCCGATCGTCATCCTCGGGTTCAGCGAGGAGGCGGGGTCCTGGAACACCATGCCGTACGTCTCGCGTGCGGCGCGCGCGGCGGCCCCGCGCAGTTCCTGCAGGGCGACACCGCCGACCCGGATGCTGCCCGAGGTGATCGGCGCGAGCCCGACGACGGCCTTTCCGATCGTGGACTTGCCCGAGCCCGACTCGCCGACGAGGCCGACGACGGTGCCCGCGGGCACGGTGAAGCTGACTCCGTTCACTGCGGTGAATCCCGCGCGACGCCACCCCTTGTTGTACTGCACGACGAGGTCTTGCACCTCGAGCGCGGCGGGGACGTCTTCGGTCACGGGAACACGTTCGGACGTCGTGCCCGACGGCTGCGGGACGGCGTCCAGCAGTTTGCGCGTGTACGGATGCTCGGGGGCGGCGAACAGGGCGTGCGTCTCGGCGGTCTCCACGACCTGTCCGTCCTTCATCACGACCACACGGTCGGCCATGTCGGCGATGACTCCCATGTCGTGGGTGATCAGCATGATGGACAGACTGCGTCGGTCTCGCAGTTCGCGCAGCAGCGCGAGGATTTCGGCCTGGATCGTGACGTCCAGGGCCGTGGTCGGCTCGTCGGCGATGATGAGGTCGGGGTCGTTGACGAGGGCCATCGCGATCACGGCGCGCTGGCGCATTCCGCCCGACCACTGGTGCGGGTACTGCTTCGCCCGCTCCGCGGCGTCGAGGACACCGACCTGCGTCAGGGTCTCGACCACCTTCGCGCGCGCCTCCGCACGCGACGCACCCGGGTGGTGGATGAGGTAGGCCTCCTCGATCTGCTTTCCGATCGAGGCGACGGGGTCGAGCGTCGTCATGTGGTCCTGGAAGACCATGGCGATCCGGCGGCCGCGGATGCTGCGCATCTTGCTCGGCGCGAGCGACGCCAGGTCGACGCCTTCGAACTCGATGCTGCCGCTGACGATGCGGGCGCCGGGAGGGAGGATGCGCAGCACGCTGAGCGCGGTCATGCTCTTGCCGGAGCCGGACTCGCCGACGACGCCGACGATCTCGCCCGGATGGATCTCGAGCGCGACATCCTCGAGGATGCGCACCGTTCCCTGCGGGGTCGAGATGTCCAGGGTGATGTCGCGCACGGCGAGCAGCGCGGGGGAAGTCTCGTTCGTCATGTCAGTTGTTCTTCCGGGGATCGATCGCGTCGCGGATGCCGTCGCCGACCGCCATCGCAGACAGGACGGTGACGGCGATCATGACGCCCGGCGGCACCCACAGCCACGGCATCGAGGACAGCACGGTCAGCGACTGCGCTTCGTTGAGCATGTTTCCCCAGCTGGACTGCGGCGGTTGGACGCCGGCGCCCAGGAACGACAGCGAGGACTCCAGCAGGACGGCTTCCGCCACGAGCAGGGTCGCCGAGACCACGATCGGCGGGAGCACGCCCGGCACGAGGTGCCGGAAGAAGATGAAGCCGGTGCGCGACCCGAAGGCGCGCGCGGCCTGCACGAACTCCTCTTCGCGCAGGCTCAGGACGACACTGCGGGCGATGCGCGCGGGTGACCCCCACGCGAGCAACGCGATCACCAGGATCAGCATGGGCACGCTCGGTCCGATCACGCCCGCGAGGACGATGATCACGAGGACGGCGGGCACCGACAGCATGATGTCGATGAGGCGGCTGAGGATCGTGTCGATCGCTCCACCGAACCACCCGGCGGCGACGCCCGCGAGGGTTCCGATCACGACGGCCATGAGGGCCGCCGAGAATCCGACGAGGAGCGAGATCTGCCCGCCGGCGAGAAGTCGGCTGAGCACGTCGCGCCCCGTCGAGTCCGTGCCGAGCCAGTGCTCGGGCGAGGGCGGCTGGCGGACTGCGGTCAGGTCGATCGCCGTGGGGGAGTAGGGGCTGATCCACGGCGCGAGCACGCTCACGATCACCGTGATCAGCAGGATGACCAGCCCGACGACGGCGGTCGGGTTGCGGAGGAACCGCCGGACCGCGAGCTTGTCGGGAGAGGTCGTGTCGGCGACCTCGACGAGGTTGACCGTCGAGGTGGACAGGAGACTGGGGCGTTTCATCATCGTGCCGTCCTCACCCTCGGGTCGATGAACGAGTAGGACAGGTCGGCGATCAGGTTGCAGACCAGGACGAGCACGGCGATGTAGAGGCCGAACCCGATGAGGATGGGGTAGTCGCGGTTGGTCAGGGCGTAGATCGCGAGTTGCCCCATGCCGGGCCACGCGAAGATCTGCTCGAGCACGACCGCGCCCGACAGCGTGACCGGGATCGTCATCGCGAGCACCGTGATCAGCGACATGAGGCTGTTGCGGAGCGCGTGGCGCAGCGCGCGGGCGGGTGTTCCGCCCTTCGCGATGATCGTGCGGACGTAGTCCTTGCCGAGCTCTTCCAGAACGCCGCTGCGCACATAGCGGATGAACGAGGCCGAGATCGCAAGGGCGAGCAGCCCCACGGGCATGACCATGTGCAGGAGCAGATCGCCGAGGTCGTCCTTGCCCGGGCTGTGCATTCCCGAGGAGGGCAGCCAGTGGAGTTTGACGGCGAAGACGTAGATCGCGAGCATTCCGAGGAAGAAGCTCGGAACGGCGATCGCGATGACGCTGACCGTGCTGATCGCGTAGTCGGCCACCGTGTTGCGGCGCACGGCCGCGATCACCCCGGCGGGCACCGCGATGATGAGCCCGATGAGGAGCGCGCTCCCCATCAGCAGGACCGTCGGGCCCAGCCGGTCGGCGAGAAGCTCGCCGACCGGCTGGCCGTTCGTGTAGGAATAGCCGAGGTCACCGGACATCAGCGCGCCGAACCACCGGACGAACTGCACCGCGATCGGCTGGTCGAGACCGAGCCGTTCACGGACCGCCGCGGTGTAAGCCTCTCGATCCTCACCCAGCACGTCCGGAGGCACCATCATTTCGACGGGGTCGCCGGGGGCGAGGCGAACGAGGGCGAACAGTCCCACCGCGATGAGCAGGAAGACGGCCACGCTCGAGAGAAGACGTGTGATGAGGGACCTCAGCATGGGATCAGTCCGTCACCGTCCAGTCTGCGGCGTTCCAGAACCCGTTGGCGAAGTCGCCGTGCGGTTCAAACCCCTGCAGACGGTCACTGGCGGCCCACAGTGTGGAGGGCACGTAGAGCCACAGGTACGGAACCTGCTGGTTGTCGAGGCGTGCCGCATCCTGGTAGATCGCGGCGCGCTCGTCCGGGTCGGCAGTGATCGCGCCCTCGTTCAGCAGCGCGTCGAGCTCCGGGTTGCAGAACAGCGACGTGTTGCCTCCCGCGGGGTAGACGCGGTCGCAGAGCAGCGCGTTGGCAGACACCGTGGGATCGGGCGTGTAGGTTCCGCCACCCGAGATCATCAGGTCGTATTCCGCGTTCTCGATCATGCCCAACTGGTTCGCACTCTCGATCTGGTTGGCGACGGCGTTGATGCCCGCCGTCTTCAGGTTCTCGAGGACGACTGCAACGGCCGCATCGCGATCCGCGGTGCCCGGGATCCAGCTGATCTTGAGCTCCTGAGACATGTCGAATCCGGCCTCGGCGAGGAGTTCGGCAGCCTTCTCGGGGTTGTACTCGTACTTCTCGAGGTCATCCGGGAGAGCCCAGGGGGTCATGATCGTGCTGTTGATCGCGTCACCGTTTCCGCCCAGGACGCCGGCGATGATGCCGTCGCGGTCGATCGCGTAGAGGAACGCCTGACGGATGCGCTCATCCGGGAACTTCTCGAAGTTCACGAGGAGGCGCAGGAAGCCGGGCGAGGGAGCCGACGTGACCGAGACGCCGTCGAGCGCTTCGACCGTGCCGAGGTCCTGCGGTGAGATCTGGACGAGATCGATCTCGCCGGTCGCCAACTGGGCCGTGGCGACGTCGCTCGTCAGCATCTGCAGGTAGAGCGTATCGATGCCCACTTCGGACCAGTAGTTGGGGTTCGCCTCGAGAATGACGTTCTCGTCGACGTTGAACTCCTTCATGATGTACGGCCCGGAGCTGACTGTCGGCAGCTTGAAGAACTCGTCCTCCATGATCGCGCCGGGGGCGACCTCGCCGAGCACGTGCTCGGGGAGGATCCCGTAACCGCCGCCGAACAAGGCGAGGAATCCAGGTGTCGCGTCCGTCAGCTCGATCGTGACCGTCTGATCATCGGTCGCGACGATGCCCGAAACGGTGTCCGCGGCACCTGACTGCACGTCCTCGAATCCCACGACGCCGCGGAACGGCGCCGTGTTGGCGCTGGCGACCTCGGGGTTGGCGAACAGGTTGTACGTGAAGACGACGTCCTCTGCCGTAAGCGGTTCGCCGTCGCTCCACTGGAGCCCGTCGCGCAGGTGGAAGGTGTACGTCTTGGCGTCGTCCGACATGTCCCACGACTCGGCGAGCCGCGGAACCGGTTCGAAGTCGGGGCCGACGTTGAACAGCCCGTTGTAGACGAGCGACATCGTGAGCTGCTCGGCACCTTGGCCCGGCGCCAGCGGGTTGAACTGGACCGGCTTCTGGTAGAGGTAGAGGCTCGCCGACGTCGGGTCGTCGACGGGTCCTTCGCTCTCATTGGTGCTGCCACTGGTGCAGCCGGCCAGCAGGGCCGTGGTCAGGCCGAGCGCGACTGCGCCTGCGGCGATACGGGTTCGCATGGTTGCTCCTCGTGATTGCGATGTGGGTGATTGCTCTGTTGTGATGCGGTATTGCTATTCCGGGCGGCTGTCGGCCGCCACGATCGGGGTGACCAGGGAACCAAGTCCCTGGACTTCGGCGACCATGCGGTCACCGGGCTTGAGGAAGACGCCGGTGGTGGCACCGACACCGGACGGCGTGCCGGTCATGATCACGTCGCCGGGGTTGAGGGTCATCAGTCGCGAACTGAAGGAGACGAGCTCGGCAATGGTGTGCACCATGTCGGTCGAGCTGCCGCGCTGCATGATCTCGCCGTTGACCTCGAGCGTGAGTTCGAGATTCTGCGGGTCGGGCACTTCGTCGGCGGTGACGAGATACGGGCCGATCGGCGCCGATCCGTCCAGCCACTTGCCTTCCAGCCAGTCGAAGAATCCCGTCCAGGCCTCGCCGTCGCGTTCGACGCCCAGGTCGAGGCTTCGCGCCGAGATGTCGTTGCTCGTGGCATAGCCGAAGACGTGGTCCAGCGCCGCATCCACCGTCACATCCCGCGCCTGGCGGCCGATGACGACCGAGATCTCGACCTCCCAGTCGAGCTGCTGCGTGATCGGGTTGAGCGCGACGGGCGCATCGGGCCCGGTGATCGCGGTATCCGGTTTCAAGAACAGGCGCGGTGTCGCGGTCTTCTGGTCACGGGACGCGTGACCGGCTTCCTTGACGTGCTCCTGATAGTTCGCGGCGACCGCGATGACTTTTCCGGGCGCCAGGAGCGGAGCGAGGATGCGCGCACCCGCGAGCGGGCGGCGGCCGACCTCGGCGGTTGCGGCCTCGCCCCGCACCACCCCCATCAGGTCGCCGTCGCCGGTCACGACCACGTCATCGCCCGCGACGTATCCGTGGCGCACGGTGCCGTCGTCGTCGAATGTCATCCACTTCATGCTGTTGAGTCCTCCGTCACCAGGTGGTCGATACGGTCTGTGCGGATCGCGCGGAGTCGGCGATCGCGGAAAGGATCGCGGCGGTCTCGCCGGGCGCGACATCCGGCCCGGGAGCACCGAAGGGAACGCGGGTCGTCCCGGTGGCGGTGCGCACGTCGAGCGCTGGTCGCAGGAGGTCGACGAACACGGAGCCGTGCGTGCCGACGAAGCGGGCCGTTGCCCGCACGTATTCGCGGTGCGCACCGGCGACGACCGACACGTGGGCGTTCACGACGACGGTCCGCTCGGTTCGTCCGAGGAAGGTGACGGCCCCGCCGTCGGCCGTCGCGTGTGACTGGAGGTCGACGGATGCGGGACCCGTCGCCCGCCGCAGGATGTCGGCGGCGGTGGGTCCGACCATGCCGAGTGCGTCTCCGCCGCCCGCCGACGTGTCGGCGACGACGAGGTCCACTGCCACTGCGCGCAGCAGGCCGATCTCGGCGCCGCGCACCGCGGTGAGGGCGCGAGACAGTCCGGGGTGGGCGGCGAGGTTCATGCCGATGCTCCGATCCGGATCGTGCGGGACTCGCGCAGCGACTCCTCGGACGCCACGGCGATGTCGACCGCGTGGATCGCCGCCGACAGCGGGGGAACCACCTCGCCGTCACCACGGATCGCGGCGACGAACGCCTCGAGTTCGCGGACGAACGCGCGGTCGCCGGCGCCGTCGACGCCCCACGCTGTGAGACCTGTGTCGGTCCAGGCGAGCACGCCCTCGGCGTCCCACGTGCGCGAGACCACGCCCTCGGTGCCGACAACGGTGAGCTCGAGGTAGCCGGCGCTCCGGGGTCGCTCCCCGCGGCTGATCTCGCACACGGCGGCTGCGCCGCCGTCGAAGCCGAGTTCCATGACGAGGTAGTCGTAGATGTCGAGCGCTTCGCTCGTGGCGTGCTGCCCGACGGAGAAGACGCTCGTGGCGGGCTCGCCGATCCACCAGCTCGCGAGGTCGACGAGGTGGACGCCGTTGTGCAGGGAGTGTCCTCCCGACAGCTCGGGGTTCAGTACCCAGGACTGCCATCCCGGCCAGATCCAACCGCCGTTGATGACGATGCGGACGAAGCGCGGGACGCCGATGTCGCCGCGATCGATGACGCGGCGGATGGCCAGGCTCTGATCGGTGAAGCGGTGGGTGTGACCGACCGCCAGGGCGAGACCGCGCTCCGTTGCCTCCGCCGCAAGGGAGCGTGCACCCGCGCCGGTCAAGGCGAGGGGCTTCTCCATCAGCAGGTGCTTTCCGGCCGCGAGCACCTGCAGGCCGAGCTGCTCGTGCGTCATGTTCGGAGTGCAGACGATCACGGCCTCGACCTCGTCGTCGTCCAGCAGCTCCTCCACGCTGCCGTAGCCCGCGCATCGTTCGAGGTGGGCGACCTCGGCGGCGCGGTCAGCGGCGACATCGCACACGGCGACGAGCGTCGCGCTCGTCATGGTGCGCAGTGCGGCCATGTGCGAGAGCGCGATGCCGCCGACCCCCACGATCCCGACGCCCAGAGGCGTTCCCTGCTCGGTCACTTCTGTCCCTTTCTGATGAGCCGTCCCGGACGCGCCGCGGTGGGGCGCCCGGAGGCGATGACGGCGGAGCCGTTGACGTAGACGTGGTCGAGTCCGACGGAAGGCTGCGCCGGCCGCGAGAACGTCGCCGGCGAATCGAACGTGCGGTCGTCGAGCACGATCACGTCGGCGCAGTGTCCGGGGACGAGGCCGCTGGCAAGCCCGACGCGAGCAGCCGGTGCGGTGGTCAGGCGCCGGACGGTCTCGCCGAGGGGCGTACCGTGCCCGCGCAGTCGCCGGTATCCGGAGGAGAAGGCGCCCCAGGAACGGGGGTGGGCGGCGGATGCGCTGTGGCTGCGGTTCAAGGCGGTGCCGTCGGAGGCGATGCTGATCCAGGGCGTTGCCAGCGTCAGCTCGACGTCGCTCCACCGGCCGCTTTCGACCGCGACATCGACGAGACCGCCGTTCGCGACGAGCAGGTCGACAAGCCGCATCCACGGGTCGCCGGAGTCGGCAGTGAGATCGCGGCCCACCGCGTCGGGAGTGCGCGCGGCCTTCATCACGATGATCTGGTCGGGGGAGTAGCCGGCGGAACGGAGGAGTCCCGCGACCGCGGTCGGGTCGGTGAGGCAAGCGGCCACGACGGCGTCGGGGCCCGCGGCACGCAGTTCGGGAGACAGCAGTTGGATCAGCGTCGTGTGCCCGTGCACGTACGGGTAGGCGTCGGCGGCGATGTCCTTCGACGTCCGCAGCGCCTCCAGGTGCGCGAGCACATCCGCGAAGCGGTCCCCCTCGCCCGAGCCGGAACTCAGTCCGCGCAGGTGGGAGATCTGCAGGCGCGGTCCCTCGTCGCCGAGGGCGTCGGCCAGTTCGTCGATCGAGGCGCGCAGGGCGCTCGTGCGATAGTCGCGCAGGTGCGCCGACAGGACGCCGTCGTGCGCGGCGACGACGCGCGCGACCCTGGCCAGTTCTCGCTGATCGGCCGCCTCTCCGGGCGCATACATCAGTCCGACGCTCGCGCCCACGACGCCCGCCGCGAACGCGTCCTCCACCTCGCGCTCGAGCCGCGCCAACTGGTCGTCGTCGAGGCGTTCGGTGCGCGTGCCGGCGGCGGCGAACCGGGCCGAACCGTGCCCGATGTGGGCTGCGACGTTCGTGGTCGTGGGGCAGTCGTCGAGCGCCCGCATCCATCCCGCGACATCGGTCCAGGTCCACTCCAGATCCGGGGTGACGTCGATCGTGCTGATGACACGCGCGAGCCCCGCGGCATCGTGCCCGTCCGGAGCCGGCGTCATGCCGCAGTTGCCCACGACCTCGGTCGTGATGCCCTGCGTGATGCGGCTCTCGTTCTCCGGGTATTCGAGGAGGCTGAGGTCGGAGTGGCAGTGGATGTCCACGAATCCCGGCGCGACGATGCGGCCCGCGCAGTCGATGATCTCCGCGTCGTACCCGCCGCCGGGCCGTTCCTCGGCGCGAACGACGGCGGCGATCGTCTGCTCGGCGATGATCACATCGCCGAGAAACGGCTCACCGCCGAGCCCGTCGGCGACAAGGCCTCCGCGCAGCACGGTCCGGGAGATCGTCGACATGTCAGACGGCGGCCTTCGCGGTCTCGAAGAGTCCCTCGCGCGCCATCGCGGGAAGCACGTCCGCCGCCTGCGCGAGCGTCCGATCGATGTCGGCCTCCGTGTGCGCGAGCGAGATGTGGTTCCGCTTGAGCGCCATCGGGTACATGAACGAGCCCTTGTCGATCATGCGGCGGTGGAACGTGGCGTACGCCACGTCGTTGTTGCGCAGCAGATCGCGGTACCCGCGGACCTCCCCGTCGAGGAAGTAGGGGATGAACACCGACCCGAGTCCGGTCATGCGGGCGGCGATGCCGTGCTCGTCGGCGATCGCCTGAAGTCCCGTGCGCATCCGGTCGCCGAGGCGATACACGTGACCGTAGAAGTCGACCGCGGGATCCTTGAGCACCGTGATCGTCGCGATCGCCGCCGCCATCGAGGCCGCGTTGCCGTTGAACGTGCCCGCGAGCATGACGGAGCCGCCCGCGGGCGTGAAATTCGTCATGAGTTCGGCGGTACCGGCCAGGCCCGCAACCGGGAAGCCGTTGCCCATCGCCTTACCGAAGGTGGTGAGGTCCGGCATCACGCCGCAGACCTCCTGATAACCGCCGAGCGCGTGCCGGAAGCCCGTGATCACCTCGTCGAAGATGAGGACGGAGCCGTGCGCGCGCGTGATGTCGCGCAGCCCCTGCAGGAACGACTGCTCGGGGAGCAGGGCGCCGACGTTGTGCGGCACCGGCTCGAGGATCACGGCGGCGATCTGGTCGGGATACTGCGCGAACAGCTCTTCCACCGAGGCGAAGTCGTTGAACTCCGCGATGAGGGTGTGGTCGACGGCATCGTCCAGGATGCCGGACGAGTTGGGGTCGCGGCGCCACGCACGATCGGGTGTCGAGATGACGTTGCGGGCGAGCGCGTCATAGGAACCGTGGAAGCAGCCCTGGAACTTCAGGATGTAGGGGCGACTCGTGGTCCCGCGCGCCAGTCGGACCGCCTGGAACGTCGCCTCCGATCCGCTCATGGTCGTGATGACCATGTCGGCGCTCGGAATCGCATCCACCATCAGCTGTGCGGCCTGCACCTCGAGCTCGGTCGTGCCCAGACCCACGAGGTCGATGTCGGCGATCGCGCGCGTGACGGCGTCGTTGACGCGCTCATCGGTGTGCCCGAGCAGGATCGCCCCGAACGCCGCGTGATAGTCCGTGTAGGCGACGCCGTCCATGTCGGTGATGGTCGCCCCGTGGGCCGACTTCCACGCCCAGGGGGATCCGATGCTGCGGGTTGCGGAGTTCACTCCGCCCGGAATGATGCGCTCTGCCGCCTCGGCGAGGCGGCGGGAGACGGATGTCACGTGGTGCTCCTTTGGTGCGATGAGGGTGGGTCAACGGGAGGGGTTCCGACACGGGGGTCGGCGAGTTCGAGCATCCGCAGCGCGTCGCAGTGGATGATCCGCTCGATCGTCTCGTCGGCCACGAACGGCAGGTTTCCGGCTCGGAAGCGCGCGATCGAGCGGAGGTTCGCGATCGCCTCGACGGGGGTCCACAGCGGGTAGTCGGAGCCGAAGACGAGCTTGTCGACCGTGTGCCACTCCTGGGCCCCGACGAGCGCGAAGAACGCATCCATCGGTCGCGAAGGGACACCCGACACGTCGGCGAAGACCCGCCGGTTCTTGCGCAGCACGACGTTCGTGTCCCGCTGCCACGGGTGACCCATGTGGGCCATCACCTGGGTCAGGTCGGGGTGTCGCCGGGCGACCTCATCGATCACGAGCGGCTGGCTGACGGCGAGCCGGCCGATGGGGCTGGGGGTCGCGCCCATGTGCCAGAGCGCGACCATGCCGTGCGCCGTGAGCGTCGTGTAGAAGTCGTCGAACTCGGGTGCGAGCGGATCGAACAGCGAGAGGACGGGATAGAGTTTCACGCCCTGAAAGCCCAGTCCGATCGCCTCGTCGAGCTGTTCGCGCCAGTCCCCGTCGAGCGGGTCGATCGAGCAGAACGGGATCGCGGGTGTCTGCATCTTCGAGACGAAGTCGGCGACGAAGGTGTTCGGCGTGCGCACTCCGGCCTGTGAGGCGGCGAGGCCGAACACGATGGCGACGTCGACTCCCGCATCCCGCATCACCGTGTCGTACGACTCCGGCGTCACGACGGGGTATGGCTCGCCACCGTACGCGCCCTGCCAGTGGTCCTCGTGCTCGTGACCCCAGTGCTCCGGCTGGTGGCAGTGGCTGTGCACGTCGACGATCACGAGAGAGCCATCCGGGTGCGCAGGGGCGTGAGCGCGGCGTCGAAGTCCGGCAGGGCGACGAGCTCGGCGGCAGCCGCGGTCAGGACGGGCAGCAGGCTCTCGCGGGCGGACTCGTCCAGTTCGCCGCTGGGAGCGGAGACCGACAGCGCCAGTGCGGGTGCATCCTCTGTCGGCAGGAGGACGGCCATGCAGGTGACGCCGCGGTTGCGCTCTTCATCGTCGACGCTGAACCCGGCCGCGCGGATGCGTTCGAGCTCGGCGACGATTCCCGCGCGCGTCGTGATGGTGCGCGGGGTCCAGCTGGGGTAGGGCTCCACGTCCGGCAGATGAGCGTCGATCGCCTCGTCCGGCAGCAGCGACATGAGGAGCTTCCCCAGTCCCGTGCAGTAGGCGAAGTCGAGCATGCCGCCAGTGGCGAACCGCAGAGCGCGCTGCGGTTCGGCGACGTGCAGGTGGAGGACGGAGGGCCCTTCCAGCACGCCGAGGTTCGCGGTGAAGCCCACGTCGTCGGCGAGTCGGCTGAGGACGGGCGCCGTGATCTCCGCCATGCTCGGCGGCCGGTACCCCTCAGCGATCTCATGGATCGTGTGGCCGATCGAGTACGCCGGGGGCTCGCCGGAGCGGCGCACGAATCCTTCTTCCTCCATCACGAGCAGGAGGCGGACCACCGTCGACTTCGGCACGTCGAGCTGGCTCGAGATCGCGGCCAGCGTCAGCGGGGCGGTCGCCTTGCCGAGGAGGCGGAGAGTCGCCATTGCACGGGTGAGCCCCTGCGAGTGGTACGACGTGGCACGCTGTTCCATGTCGGCAACTGTAGGTGAACGGCCTCAACATGGAAAGGGGTTCCATGTAAACAATGGGTAACGCGACATGGAACGCCGGATGTGTGCCGCGCGATGGTGCGGCACGGTGTTGCCTCGCGCACCCGCGCAACGGGGTGAGCGAGAGTCGTGCCTCTGCGGAGGCCGGCTCAGCCCCGCGCGGAGGCCGGCTCAGCCCCGCGCGGAGGCCGGCTCAGCCCCGCGCGGCCGCCGGTTCAGCCCCGCGCGTCCGCAGATTCAGACCAGGGCGGGCGTCCGCGTCCCGCCCGAAAGGCGCTCAGCCGCCAGGCCCTCCGCGGCGGCGAGCGGCGTGATCCCGCGCGTCCGCGCCTCGTTGAAGATCCGGCGCACCGTGTCGCCGATCCCCGCGACGCGCTGCATGATCTCGGGGCGCGTTCCCAGGCGCTTGGCTTCCAGGTCGAGGTAGATGACCCCGCCGGCGTTGACGACGAAGTCCGGGGCGTAGAGGATGCCCCGCGCCGCGAGCCGGTCGGCACCGTCGTGGTCCGCGAGCGGGTTGTTCGCGGGGCCGCACACCGCGCGCGCGTCCAGTTGGTCGATGACCTCGTCGGTCAGGATGCCGCCGATCCCCGCCGGAACGAATACGTCGGCGGGCACGAGGTGCTCCTCGCCCGGGATGGCCCACTCCGCGTCGAGGTCGGTCGCGAGCATCCGCTTGGCCGGATTGACGTCGGTGACCGTCAGGCGCGCACCCTCGGCGGACAGGCGCACGGCGAGGCGGCTGCCGACCTGACCGAGACCGGAGATCGTGATGCGGCGTCCCGCGGGATCCGGGTCGCCCGTGATCTGCTCGAGCGTCGCGCGCAGCGACTCGTACACGCCCAGACTCGTCGGACCGGCCGGTTCGCCCGAGCCGCCCACGGCGTCCGGAAGGCCCACGACATGGCTCGTGCGCTCGCTCACCACGAGCATGTCCTCGGTCGTCGAGCCGACGTCCTCCGCCGTGCGATACAGCCCGCCGAACGACTCGACCGCGTCGCCGAGGTCGAGGAACGCGGCGCGCCGGCGCTCGCTGTCGAGCTGCGTCCCCGGCGGCAGCCCGATCACGGACTTGCCGCCACCCGCATCCAACCCCGCGGCCGCATTCTTGAGGGTCATCGCGGCGGACAGGCGCAGGGCATCGCCGAGCGCGTCGCTCCAGTGCGGATACGTCCACAGACGCGCGCCGCCGAGCGCGGAGCCGAGGATTGACGAATGCAGGGCGACGGCGATGAACAGACCGCTACGCGACCCCGTGATCACCTCCACCCGTTCGTGTGCGAACTCGGGAAGGGGCACGGTGTGCGACATTGCGTTCCTCTTTCGGCCGGCCTTGTGGGCTGTGCGCTGCGGACACGGCGGCTTTGCCGCATCCAACCCCCATTCTGCCCCCGCACGCCGCGGAATGTCAGTCCCGCACGCGCGTCGCGGGCCGAACTCGTCACAACGCGCGTCACAACTGAGGAAATCTGCGCTTCTGCGGTGGATTCTCGTGGTGTGGCTCCTCAGCAGTGCAGGAATCCTCAGTTGTGCGCGTTGTGGAGAGGGCGGACGGGGCGGATGCGGGTGATGCGCCGTAGGCTGGGCCGGTGCACCTTCCCGCTCGCAGCCAGATTGTCCATGACGCCCTTCGCGCCGCGGGAATCCCCGGCGAGATCGTCGTCCTTCCGGATGCGGCCTCGACGGCGCCGCTCGCCGCCGCGGCCCTCGGCGTGGAGGTCGGCGCGATCGCCAACAGTCTCGTGTTCTGGTCCGACGGCGCACCGCTGCTGGTGATGACGAGTGGCGCCCACCGCGTCGACACACGCGCGCTCGCCGAGCGGCTCGGGCGCGGATCGATCACGCGCGCGACACCCGAGCAGGTGCGCGAGGCGACCGGACAGGCGATCGGTGGCGTCGCGCCCACGGGGCACCCGGCGCCGCTGGAGACCGTGATCGACGAGGCGCTCGAAGCCTTCCCGGAGATCTGGGCGGCGGGCGGCACGCCGCACACCGTGTTCCCCTTGACCTACGCCGAACTGGTCCGCCTCACGGGCGGGACGATCGCGCGGGTCGACTGAGCGCGAGCCCGCGGCGGGAGTTCAGCGGGCGCCGATCCGGCGGGAGAGTTCGTCGGCGGATGCGGACAGTCGAGCCGCCAGCGCCGCCGCATCCGGGTCCGTGTCGGCCGCCCAGGTCACGGCGACCGCCGCGGCGGGCCATCCCGCGTGATCGAGCACGGCCACCCCGATCGAGCGCAGTCCGAGCGTGACCTCGTCGTTCTCGGTCGCGTATCCGCGCCGCCGCGTTTCCCGCAGCGATTCCCGCAGCTGCGCGGGAGTGCGCGGGCCGAATCCCGTGCGGTCGGCGAAGGCGGAGGCGTCGGGGTAGAGCGCGCGGACCTGCTCGCGGGGGAGCGCGGCGAGCATCGCCCTGCCCGTTGCCGTCAGGTGCGCGGGAAGCCGCACACCCACGTCCGTCACGAGCGCAGGTCGGTGCGGGGCGCGCTCCTCCACGATGTACACGACGTCGGCACCGCTCATCACCGCGAGGTGCGCACTCTCGCCCGTGCTGTCGGCGAGCGCCGAAACGAGCGGTCGTCCCAGTCGGGCGAGCGGCTGCTGCCGCGCGTAGCCGCCCGCGAGCTCGAACGCCGCCGTGCCCAGTCCCCAGCGCCGGGAATCGGCGACGTGCACGACGAACCCGTGCTCCTCGAGCGTTCGCAGGAGGTGATAGGCGCTCGAACGCGGGATGTTCAGCGCCGTGCAGATCGTGCGAGCGGCGACCGGTCCGCGCTGGCGGGCGAGGAAGGTGAGCATCCGCAGCGTCTGGTCGGCGGCCGGTACCTGCGGACGTCCGGTGTCTGGGATCACAGACACACAATGACACACGGGTGTTCCCTCCGGGCAGGGGCGGGTGTGGAATCGTCGCATGAGGCAGACCCCGGATCGCGCGTCCATCGAGGTCGGCGCGAGTCCGCTCACTCCCGCAGAGGTCGTCGCGGTCGCGCGCGACGACGCACGGGTGGGAATCGACCCGGCGGCACGGGAGCGCGTCACCGCAACCCGCGCTCGTATCGAGGCGCTCGCGGAGGATCCGGAGCCGCACTACGGCATCTCCACCGGTTTCGGTGCGCTCGCGACGACGTTCATCGCCCCCGAACGGCGGCGGCAGTTGCAGGCGAGTCTCATCCGCTCGCATGCCGCAGGCACCGGCGCCGAGGTCGAGCGCGAAGTCGTGCGCGCCCTCCACCTGCTGCGGCTGCAGACCCTCGCCTCCGGACGCACGGGCGTCCGCCCCGTCGTCGTCGACACATACGCCGCGATGCTCAACGCGGGCATCACCCCGGTCGTCCGCGAGTACGGATCGCTCGGATGCTCCGGAGACCTCGCACCGCTCGCGCACGTCGCGCTCGCGGCGACCGGCGAGGGCACCGTGCGCCTCCGCGACGGTGCCGAGCGGGACGGTGCGGAGTGCGACGCCGCCGACGCGCTCGCGGCCGCCGGCATCGCCCCGCTCGTGCTCGAGGAGAAGGAGGGCCTCGCCCTCATCAACGGCACCGACGGGATGCTCGGGATGCTGCTGCTCGCGCTCCACGACCTCGACGTGCTGCTCGCCACGGCCGACGTCGCGGCGGCGCTGTCGATCGAGTCGCAATTGGGTACGGATGCGGTCTTCGCCGCCGACCTCATGGCACTGCGGCCGCAGCCGGGGCAGGCCGTATCCGCGGCGAACCTGCGCGCACTGCTCGCCGGGTCACCGATCGTCGCCTCCCACCGCGGACCCGAGGACGGCCGCGTGCAGGACGCTTACTCGCTGCGCTGCGCCCCCCAAGTGCACGGCGCCGCCCGCGACACCGTCGCGCACGCGCGTGCGGTCGCCGAGTGTGAGTTGAGGAGCACGATCGACAACCCGGTCGTGACGATCGATGGACGTGTGGAGTCCAACGGCAACTTCCACGGCGCACCAGTGGGGTATGTTCTCGACTTCCTCGCGATCGCCGTCGCCGACGTCGCGTCGATCTCGGAGCGCCGGACCGACCGGGCGCTGGATCCCGCGCGCAGCCGCGGACTGCCCCCGTTCCTCGCCGACGAGGTGGGTGTCGACTCGGGGCTCATGATCGCGCAGTATGCCGCCGCGGGAATGGTGTCCGAGCTCAAGCGGCTCGCGGTCCCCGCATCCGTCGATTCGATCCCCTCCAGTGCGATGCAGGAGGACCACGTGTCGATGGGATGGGCGGCGGGCCGCAAGCTCCGGCGCGCGCTCGATGGTCTCGCGCGGGTGCTCGCGGTCGAGGTGCTCACCGGAACCCGCGCCCTGGACCTGCGTGCGCCGCTGGAGCCGGCCGCCGCCACGGGAGCGGTGCGCGAACGCGTGCGCGCGGTCGCCGGTGGGGCGGGCCCGGACCGGTACCTGAGTCCCGAGATCGAGGCGGTGACGGAGCTGGTCCGCAGCGGTGAGGTGGCCGCTGCCGCATTCGCGGCGGCGGGTGTGAGGGAAGGGGACGAGCGATGAATCGCACGATTCGCGCGCCGCGGGGCGCGCAGCGCACGGCGAAGAGCTGGGGCGCGGAGGCGGCCAAGCGGATGCTCATGAACAACCTCGACGCGGAGGTCGCGGAGCACCCGGAAGATCTCGTCGTGTACGGCGGAACCGGCCGCGCCGCCCGCTCCTGGGCGGCGTACGACGCGATCGTGCGGACGCTGGACGAGCTCGAACCCGACGAGACTCTGCTCGTGCAGTCGGGGAAACCGGTCGGCGTCTTCCGCACCCACGAGTGGGCGCCGCGCGTGCTGATCGCGAACTCGAACCTCGTGGGGGACTGGGCGACGTGGCCCGAGTTCCGCCGCTTGGAGGAGCTCGGGCTGACGATGTACGGACAGATGACCGCCGGATCCTGGATCTACATCGGCACGCAGGGCATTCTGCAGGGCACGTACGAGACGTTCGCCGCCGTGGCACGGTCGCTGGCTGCGCGTGATGCACGCGATCCGCAGACCGCCGACCTCGCCGGCACGCTCACGCTGACCGGCGGATGCGGTGGCATGGGCGGCGCGCAGCCGCTCGCGGTCACACTCAACGACGGGGCCGTGCTCATCGTCGACGTCGACGAGTCGCGCCTGCGGCGTCGTGTCGAGCACGGGTACCTCGACGAGTACACGACCGACCTGGATGCCGCCGTCGAGCGGGCGAGCGCGGCACGCGACGCGCGTCAGGCGCGGTCGATCGGCGTCGTCGGCAACGCCGCGGAGGTCTTCCCGGAACTGCTGCGCCGCATGCGCGCGGGCGAGGTGCGCATCGACGTCGTGACAGATCAGACCTCGGCGCACGACCCGCTCGCCTACCTGCCGTCGGGTGTCCCGTTCGAGCGGTGGCGGGAGGAAGCCGCCGCCGACCCGGAGACGTTCACGGCACGAGCGCGGGCATCGATGGCCGCGCAGGTGGAGGCGATGGTCGGCTTCCAGGACGCCGGGGCGGAGGTGTTCGACTACGGCAACTCGATCCGCGCCGAGGCGCGACTGGGCGGATACGCAGACGCGTTCGCGTTCCCCGGGTTCGTGCCGGCATACATCCGCCCCCAGTTCGCCGAGGGCCGCGGACCGTTCCGCTGGGTGGCGCTCTCGGGCGACCCGGAGGACATCCGGCGTACCGATCAGGCGGTGCGTGAGCTGTTCCCCGACAACGCCGGGCTCGTGCGGTGGCTGGAGAAGGCCGGCGACGCCGTGCACTTCGAAGGGCTTCCCGCCCGGATCTGCTGGCTGGGATACCAGGAGCGGCATCTTGCCGGACTGCGGTTCAACGAGATGGTGGCCTCCGGGGAGCTTTCGGCACCGATCGTCATCGGACGCGACCATCTGGATGCGGGGTCGGTCGCCTCCCCGTATCGGGAGACCGAGGCGATGGCCGACGGGTCGGACGCCATCGCGGACTGGCCGCTGCTGAACGCACTGCTGAACACCGCATCCGGTGCGTCCTGGGTGTCGATCCACCACGGTGGCGGGGTCGGCATCGGCCGATCGATCCACGCCGGTCAGGTGATCGTCGCCGACGGCAGCGACCTCGCCGCCGAGAAGCTCGCCCGCGTGCTCGTGAACGACCCGGGAACCGGCGTCATGCGACACGTCGACGCCGGCTACGAGCGTGCGCGCGAGGTCGCGCGCGAGCGGGGGTTGCACGTCCCCATGGAGCGGGGCTGATCCCGTGGTCGTCACTCTGATCACGAACATCGGGGAGTTGACCACCAACGCCCCCGGGGATGTTCGTGGTGTGCCGGAGGACCCGTGCGGCACGCTCCACGACGCCGCCGTACTCATCGACGGCGACCGCATCGCCTGGGTGGGGGCGGCATCCGACGCATCCGCCCCCGTCGGGGCAGAGATCGTCGGGGCAGAGGTCGTCGACGCGGCCGGACGCGCCGTCGTCCCGGGGTTCGTGGACAGCCACACGCACCTCGTGTTCGCGGGAGACCGGGCCGCAGAGTTCGAAGCGCGCATGACCGGCGAGCCGTATGCTGCCGGCGGCATACGCACGACCGTCGCCGCGACGCGCGCCGCGAGCGACGACGAGCTGCGTGCCCGTCTGCGCGGGTTCGAGCGCGAGCTGCTCGCGCAGGGCACGACGACGTTCGAGGTCAAGACGGGCTACGGGCTGACGGTTGCCGACGAGGAGCGCGCGGCACGACTGGCGCGCGAGGTCACCGACGAGGTCACGTTCCTGGGGGCACACGTCGTGCCTGCCGAGTACGTCGACGACCGCGACGCGTACGTCGACCTGGTCTGCGGGGCGATGCGGGACGCGTGTGCCCCGCACGCGCGGTGGATCGACGTGTTCTGCGAACGCGGCGCCTTCACGGCCGACGAGGCACGGCGGATCCTGCGCGCCGGAGCCGCCGTGGGGTTGGAGGGTCGGATGCACGGCAACCAGCTCGGACCGGGCGAGGGGGTGCGCGTGGCCGTCGAGGAGGGAGCCGCATCCGTCGACCATTGCACGTACCTGAGCGACGCGGACGTCGCGGCCCTCGCCGGGTCCGACACGGTCGCGACGCTGCTGCCGGGCGTCGAGTTCTCCACGCGGCAGCCCTACCCCGATGCCCGTCGGCTGCTGGATGCGGGGGTCGTCGTCGCGCTCGCGAGCGACTGCAACCCGGGCTCGAGCTTCACGAGTTCGATGCCGCTGATGATCGCCCTCGCGGTGCGTGAGATGGGGATGACGCCCGCCGAGGCGGTGTGGGCGGCAACCGCCGGGGGAGCGCGCGCGCTTCGCCGCGACGACATCGGCGGGATCGCCCCCGGCATGCGCGCCGACCTCGTCCTGCTGGATGCGCCGTCCCGCATCCACCTCGCCTACCGCCCCGGCGTCCCCCTCATCCGCGCCGTGTGGCGCGCCGGCCGGTCGACCACCGGCGCGTGACCCCGCGCGCCACGCGACGCGGGAGGCGTGCCAGCGCGACGCGGGGTGCTGGACGCGCGGCGGCTGGATGCTGTACCAATGAACCAGCGCTGTTCCGTTTACTGGGGAGGGACAGCGCCGAAGTCCGGCCGCTCGGTGCCGTCGACCCCCAACCGGCATCCTCGTGTAGCGGTCTGCTCCGTGATGCCCTCGCTCGGCGAGCCGTCACGGAGCGGATGCGGTCCCGAGTAGCCCCCATCCCGCTCGGGGCCGCATCCTCACGCCAGCACGTACACCCACGCCCGGGTGCCGCTCACGAGTTCGACCTCACGCCGGGTGTACCCACGGGCTTCGAGTTCGTCGGCGGCTTCCAGCTCGAGTTCGGAGATCTCGAGCAGGCGCCCCACGACCTTGTCGAGGCGGTTGCCGGTCGCGCGGAGAATCGGATGCGTCGTGGCCCCCGACACGTGTGCGATGCGCTCATCATCGACCTCGAGGTAGTCGATCGTGTAGCCGACGAGCACGTCGTCGCGTGCCTCGGGGACACGACCGAACAGCGTCCGCTGCGTGCTCGACAGTCGCAGGAACGCGTACGCGAAGAGCCTCACGTCGCCGCCCACGGCGCTTACGCTACCGCTCGGGATGCGCGGCGGGAAGGCGTCAGGATCCGAGCAGGGCGTGCGCGATCGTGAAGATGACGAGCCCGGCCAGCGCGCCGACGATCGTGCCGTTGAGACGGATGTATTGCAGGTCGCGTCCGACCATGAGTTCGATCTTCTCGGTTGTCTCCGCCGCATCCCACCGCTCCACCGTGTCGGTGATGATCGACGCGATGTCGTGCCGATAGCGCTCGACCAGGAAGGTCGCCGCATCCGTCACGAGCGTGTCGACCCGTCGCTGCAGAGAGGTGTCGGTCGTGAGGCGTCCGCCGACCTCGACCAGCGCGGCTTGGGCGCGGCGGCGGAGCGGGCTCTCGGGATTCTCGAGGGCCGTCAGCAGCCCGGCCTTGGCGGTCTCCCACGCGTGCGCCGCCAGGTCCCGCACGCGCGGTGAGTCGAACACCGCGATCTTGGCGTCCTCGAAGCGGCCGATCGTCGCCGGATCGTGCTGCATGTTTTCGGCGAGGCGGGCGAGATACGTGTCGATCGCGCGACGCGCCGGATGCGCGGGATCAGCGCGCACGGCGTCGACGAACGCGACGGCTTCGCGGTAGACGGTGTCGTCGACGAGGCGGTGCGCGAGGCTGGGCACCCACGAGGGGAGCCGTCGCGAGACGAGACCGTCGAAGGCGGGACGGTTGGTCGCGAGCCACCCGGCGATCGAATCGGCGGCCAGGTCGACCGCGCCGTGGTGGGCGTCGGCGTCGACGATGCGCCCGAGCCAGCCGCCCAGCGCTGGGCTCCACTCGGGCACGATGAGGTGCTCGCGGGCGAGGTCGGCGAGCAGATCGCGCACGTCGTCGTCGCTGAGTGCCCGAAGGATGCCCGCTGCCATCGCGGATCCTTCGCTCGCGACCCGCTCCGCGTGCGCCTGAGCGCTCAGCCAGGCGCCGAGTCGGGCCGAGATCCCCATGCGTTCGAGCTTGTCGCGGACGATGTCGCCGGAGAGGAAGTTCGTCTCGACGAACTCGCCGAGCGAGGCCCCGATCTCATCCTTGCGTCGCGGGATGATCGCGGTGTGCGGGATGGGGATGCCCAACGGATGCCGGAACAGTGCCGTCACGGCGAACCAGTCCGCCAGGGCCCCGACCATGCCGCCCTCCGCCGCCGCGCGCACGTACGCGAACGCGGGCACATCGCCCTGCAGAGCGAAGGCGAAGAGGAAGACGACCGCCATGAACAGCAGCGCGCCCAGCGCGACGGCCTTCATGCGTCGCAGTCCCCGTCGCCGCTCCTGGTCGGCGGGGCTCAGCAGATGCGTCGGCGTGCGGGCCATCTCAGCGCACGGACTTTCGCGTGTCGTCCGGTTCCCCGCGCAGACTCGTCCAGTCACGGGCGTTGCGGGCGCCGTGGATGCGGGCGGCGAAGCCGTCGAGGGCGTCGAGCGTTTCCGCATCCGGATGCTCGTTCACGGCCGGCAGCCACTCGCGCACATGCGCGCTGTACCGCGACCCGGGAATCGGCGCGACGGCGATGCCCAACGCGTCGGCACGTGCGTACAGCCACGACAGCGCGAGCTGACTCCCGGTGACGCCCTGTGCGCGGGCGAGATCCAGGAACTCCGCGCGCAGCGCCCGATTCGCCGCGAGCATGTCGGGGGCGAACCGGGGGAAGCCGGGACGCGCGTCGCCCGGGGCGATCGCAGACTCGTCGAACCCGTCGCACAACCAGCCGCGGCTGAGCGGTGCGTACGGCACGAACCCGATCCCCAGCGAGGCCGCGGTGGGCACGACGCTGCGTTCGACGTCGCGGCTGATCACGCTCCACTCGGTCTGCACCGCGGCGATGGGATGTGTCGCGTGCGCGCGCGTCAGCTCCTCCGCCGTCGGCTCCGACAGTCCGATGTGGCGGATGCGGCCGGCCCGCACTTCGTCGGCCATCGCCCCCACCGTGTCTTCGATCGGCACCCGCGTGTCGATGCGATGCACGTAGTACAGGTCGACGTGGTCGGTCCCGAGCCGCTGCAGGCTCTCGCTCAACTGCTCGCGCATGTATGCGGGGTCGCCGCGCACCTCCCGGCGTCCGATCGCCCCGCCCGCGATCCCGAACTTCGTGGCGATGACGACGTCGTCGCGCCGTTCGCGCAGCAGGCGGGCGATCGTCCGCTCGCTGCGGCCGCCGCCGTAGACGTTGGCGGTGTCGATGAAGCGGATGCCCGCATCCACCGCATCGATGAGCGTCCGGTACGCCGTGTCGTCGTCGACCGCCCCGTACACGTCCGTGAGGCTCATCGCTCCGTAGCCCAGCGCCGTGACGCGCAGGCCATCGCCGAGGGAGGCGAGCGGCAGGGGCGCGCTCACGAGGTCACCGGACCGAGCCATGCCGAGGCCGCCGTCGCGTGCGCCGACTCCGGGTCGGAGGGATGGAAGAGTCCCGCGAGCACGTCGCGGTAGAGCCGCCCGAGCTCGGATCCCGCGAAGTACGACGAGCCGCCCGCCGTGAGCACGGCATCGTCGACGACGCGCTTGGCGGTCGTCGCGGCACGGTGCTTCACACCCGACAGCAGGGAGAACCAGCGCGGTCCGTGGTCGACCCGATCATCGACGTCGCGGCACAGGACGGCCAACTGTGGCGGCAACGCGTCGTAGGCGAGGGCCATGTCGGCGATCCGCCAGCGGATGTCCGGGTCCTGGCTGTACGCGTTGCCGGTCCGCTTCGACCGCCGCTGCTGCACGGTCGTGACGGCGACCTCGAGCGCGCGCCGCGCGATGCCCGTGTAGACCGATGCGAGCAGCAGCTCGAACACCGCGAAGATCGCGAACACGAGCGGATCCGCGCTCGGACCGGGCGGAACCCGCCGCACGACGCGGTCCGCGGTGGCCCGCGCGCCGTGCAGCTCCGTCGTGCGCGACTGCGTCGCCCGCATCCCGAGAGTGTCCCAATCGTCGCGGACGACGACGCGACCCGCGGACTCCTCCTCCCGCGTCACGAACGCGAACACGAGGTGCGGCGCATCCGGCGAGGTCTCATCGAGACCGTGCAGGCCGAGGCGCGTCCATGCGGGTGCGAGGGAGGTGAAGATCTTCGTGCCCGTGAACGCGTAGCCGCCGTCCGTCTGCGGCGCGGCCTCGGTGTCGCTGCCGAACAGCACGAGATCGTTGCCCGCCTCGCTGATGCCGAACGCGAAGAGCTCGCCCGCGGCGGCCTCGTCCAGGACGAAGTCGAGGTCACGGATGCCCCGATCCCGCAGCACCTTCGCGACACCCGTCCATACCAGGTGCATGTTGATCGCGAGCGCCGTCGCCGGGGCCGCGGTCGCGAGTCGCTGCTGCAGGAGAGAAACCTCGGCAAGCCCGAGCCCGGTCCCACCCCGTTCGGGCGGCGTGAACAGGGACAGATACCCGGCGTCTCGGAGGTCGGCGAGGTCTTCGTCCGGGAACGCGTTGTCGCGGTCG
>Ga0182739_1000412_pt1 | contig 58596 bp, 61 predicted proteins | sample eDN5th30CBELigBY_FD_128873 | JGI IMG/M metagenome (GOLD analysis project Ga0182739, IMG submission 128873) | Enriched backyard soil microbial communities from Emeryville, California, USA - eDNA 5th pass 30_C BE-Lig BY (version 2) (version 2) | ecosystem: Environmental > Terrestrial > Soil >... | reverse complement strand
TCCCGGTCGCTGAGGCCGCCCACGACCGCACCCGACACCTCGCCACATGGATCTGCGATGACGATGGGATAGGTGGCGCCCTGCACGCGCCGTCGTTCGTGCCCCTGCAGGCTTGCCGCCACATAGGCCTGAGGCGGCAACCGCCGCCCCAGAACCAAGGCCGTCACGTCGCGATCGAGCAACGTGCCGTAGAAGAAGAAGCGCATCAGTGATGGCCGGACGAGGCGTCGTCCGGGAGTTCCACGCCACACGCCGCCAAGGCGGCCTTGAGGTCGGCCATCAAGCGCTCGAGGCCGGCATCGTCCGCCGCCTCGCAACGCGCGACCAGAACGGGCTGGGTGTTCGAGGCACGCAGGAGCCACCACCCGTCTTTGGTGCTGACCCTCACGCCGTCGATGTCGGAGAATGTAGCACCCTCCTTCTGCAGGCGCGCCTTGACCTTCTCCACGACCCCGAACTTCTGGTCGTCGGGACAATCGAAGCGCAGTTCGGGCGTATTGACCGGTTGCGGAAGCCCATCGCGCATCTCCGCGAGGCTCTCCTTGGCATTCGCCACGATGTTGAGGAGCCGCAGTCCGCAGTAAAGTGCGTCGTCGAAGCCGTAGAAAGTGTCGGCGAAGAACACGTGCCCGCTCATCTCGCCGGCGAGCGGCGCGCCGATCTCCGCCATCTTGCTCTTGATCAGCGAGTGTCCGGTCTTGAACATCAGCGGCTTGCCGCCGGCCTTGGCGATCTCGTCGAACAGGACCTGACTCGCCTTCACGTCGGCGATGATGGTGGCACCGGGATGGTTCTTGAGGACGTCGCGCGACCACAGGACCAGGAGCTGGTCGCCCCACAGGATGCGGCCCTGCCCGTCCACGGCCCCGATCCGGTCTCCGTCGCCATCGAAGGCGATGCCCAGGTCGCAGCCCCGCGCCTTCACCTCGGCGATGAGTTGCTCCAGGTTCTTCGGTACGGTGGGGTCCGGATGATGCGCCGGGAAGGTGCCGTCGACCTTCTCGTTCAGCACGAAATGTTCGCCTTCGAGCTTGTCGACGACCGACCGGATCGAGACTCCGACCGCTCCGTTGCCGGTATCCCAGGCGACCTTGAGCTTCCTGCCCGGCTTGACGTCCCGCAGGAGTCGCGCGGCATAGTCGGCCAGGATCGCCCGCCTCTCGACCTTGCCCTGCCCCGTTTCCCAGTCGGCCTTCCCCGCCATCTCGCCGAGCTTCTGGATGTCGGCACCGAAGAAGGACTTCTTGCCCATCATCATCTTGAAGCCGTTGTAATCCGGCGGGTTGTGCGATCCCGTGATCTGGATCCCGCCATCGGCCTCGAGATGATAGACCGCGAAGTAGAGCATCGGCGTCGCGGCGAGACCGATGTCGATCACATCGATCCCTGCGGCGGTCAGGCCTTCGATACAGGCGGCTGCGAGTTCGGGAGAACTCAGCCTTCCGTCGTAGCCCAGCGCCACACGCTTGCCGCCCTTGCGACGGACGAGCGTGCCCAAGGTGCGTCCGATTGCCCGCGCGTCCGCGGCATGGACCGTCCCGCCCACGATGCCGCGGATATCGTATTCACGCAGGATGCTCGGATCGAACTTGTGCGCCATCTGGCTCATGCAATGGACTCCGGAAAGGTGCCGTCAGGGTACTCAGGCTTGTGTGGCTGGCCGGCCGATACTGTCATAGGAAAATCCCAGCGAGCGCATCTCAGCCGGATCGAAGATGTTGCGCAGGTCGACGATACGCGGCTCGCGCATGGCTTCCTTGATACGACGCGGATCGAGGCCACGGAACTCGTGCCATTCGGTGATGACCACCAGTACGTCGGCCCCCGCCGCCGCCTCGTAGGCATTTTCGGCGAAGATTACATCCTTCATGAGACGTGCCGCTTCGACCATGCCCTCGGGATCGAAGGCGATGATCTTGCCGCCTGCGGCCTGCAGGGCGGGCACGATGTCGAGCGACGGCGCGTCACGCATGTCGTCGGTGTTTGCCTTGAACGTGAGGCCCAGCACGCCGACGGTCAGACCCGCGATCGAACCGCCGCAGAAGTCGATGACCTTCTGCGCCATCTTCTTCTTTCGGCTGTTGTTCACCTGGATGACCTGCTCGACGAGCGTCTGAGGAGCGTGAGCCTCGCGCGCGGTGTAGGCCAGTGCGAGCGTATCCTTGGGGAAGCAGGAGCCGCCGAAGCCCGGTCCCGGATGCAGGAACTTGCGACCGATGCGGCCATCCAGTCCGATTCCGCGCGCCACGTCATGCACGTCCGCGCCGACCTTCTCGCAGAGATCCGCGATCTCGTTGATGAACGTGATCTTGGTCGCGAGGAAGGCATTGCCCGCGTACTTGGTGACCTCGGCCGTCTCGATGTTGGTGAACACCATGGGGGTCTGGATCAGGTTGAGCGGACGATAGATCATCGACATCACATCCTGCGCGCGCTGGCTTTCGACGCCGATCACGACCCGGTCGGGCTTCATGAAGTCTTCGATCGCCGCGCCCTCGCGAAGAAACTCCGGATTGGATGCAACGTCGAACTCCGCGGCGGGCTGCGTTTCCCGAATGATGCGGGCGACCTCGCGGCCGGTGCCGACCGGCACGGTCGACTTGTTCACGACGACCGTGTAGCCGCGGATGGCCTGTGCGATCTCCGCGGCAGCGGCATAGACGTAGGACAGGTCGGCATGACCATCGCCGCGGCGCGTCGGTGTGCCGACGGCGATGAAGACGGCGTCGGCCTCGCCGACCGCGTCGCCCAGTTGGGTGCTGAAGCTGAGACGGCCCGAACGCGTATTGTCCGACACCAGCTTGTCGAGCCCCGGCTCGAAGATCGGGATCTCGCCCCTGCGCAGCCGCTCGATCTTGCTGGCGTCCTTGTCGACGCAGACCACGTCGTGGCCGAAATGAGCGAAGCACGCTCCGGACACCAAGCCAACGTAGCCTGATCCAATCATCGCAATACGCATATGCTCAGCCTCTCACAAATCGACCAAGAAGAGCCCGCGTCTCCGCGGCGGTATCGGCGCGGTGCAGGGCCACGGCGACGTTCGCCTCGAGGAAGCCGAGGCGATTGCCGCAATCGTAGCGCTGGCCAGCATATCGCAGGGCGTGGAACGGTTTATGACCGATCATCTTCGCCATGGCGTCCGTAAGCTGAATTTCCCCGCCGGCCCCCGTCTCGTGCCGGTCGAGATGCTCCAACACTTCGGGCAACAGCACGTAGCGACCGATCAGGGCGAGCGTCGAGGGTGCCTCTTCCGGCTTGGGCTTTTCCACCATCCCGGTGATTTCGGAGAGATTGCCGCGCTCGTTCTTCACCGCAGCGATGCCGTAGCTCTTGGTCTGCTCCCGCGGCACGTCCATGACGGCGACGACGCTGCCCCCCGTCCTCTCGTGGGCCTGCACCAGCTGGCCGATGCAGCTCGGCGTGTCGATCGTCAATTCGTCAGGCAGCAGCACGGCGAACGGCTCGTTGCCGATCCAGTGCCGGGCGCACCACACGGCGTGGCCGAGGCCGAGCGGCTTCTGCTGACGCGTGAAGATGGCGTTGCCGGGCTTGATCGTGGCCTCCTGCGTCTGCTTCAGCTCAGGAGCCTTCTTGCGCTGCTCGAGTGTCGCTTCGAGCTCGTAGGCGTGATCGAAGTGATCTTCCAGCGCGCCCTTGTTCCGACCGGTCACGAAGATGAATTCCTCGATGCCGGCAGCGAGGCACTCTTCGACCGCATACTGGATGAGGGGCCGGTCGACGACGGTCAGCATCTCCTTCGGCATGGCTTTGGTCGCAGGCAGGAATCTCGTTCCCAGGCCGGCGACAGGCAGGACGGCTTTACGAACACGCTGCGCCATGCTTATCGACCTCATCTAGCATCTGGTTTTGTGTATTAGAATCAATGATTTGACAGGATGGTGGCAGAACACGGCTGGTTTGATGCCATGTCGGCGCTCTGCCTGGCAAGATCAACCACCAAGCAGGACGTCCTTGGCGCGGTTGATGCGCGCCGCCAGGTCCGCAGTGCCTCCGACGTCCGGATGCATGCGCTGGATCAGCCGTCGATGGGCGGCGCGGATCTCTTCCGTGGTGGCACCTTCGGTCAGCCCGAGCACGGCCAGCGCCTCCTCCTGCGTCATGTCAGTCCTCGTCCCTCTCGGCGGTGGGGCGGCCCGCGCCGTGCGCCAGTCGGCGCCGAGGCGGCGGTCCAGATAGGCTTCGAGCACTCTCAGCGAATCCGCATCGCGTGCGCACTCCTCCCGCAGTTCCAGAAGCTCGCCATCCCCGAGCGCGTCGAGCGCCCTCCCGGCAAAGCGGCCCGCCAGGATCGTCCCGCCGACGTCGCCGCTCGCATGATCGATCCAGGCCTGTAGGAAGGTCGTCCTGACCTCCGTCCTCTGGCCGACACCGGGTGAACTGAAACCACCCGAAGGTCGCTGCCGGACCGCTCGAGCGATCAGCGCGGTGATCACGACGCCCGCCAGCCCGAGGAGTTCCGGCATGAGGCCCGGCAGGAAACGCAGGCCGAAAATGAGCAGTCCGCCAATCCCGATGCCCCCGAGAACCATCGTGATCACACGCAAGACGCGCGCCATCGAAGAGGGGTTTGCCCGCAGAAACCAGAAAATGCCCAAAGCGAGGGTCGCGAAAGCAAGGAGCGCCAGAAGGAGCGCCGCCGGCATTCTATTGCCGCGTCGTTGGCGCCTGCGGCGCCGGCGTCTGCGGCTGTGTCTGAGACTGGGACTCCGCCCGCTCGCGCTGGATCTGGCGCCAACGCTCGACGTTGCGATTGTGCTCGGTGAGTGTGAGCGCAAACGCGTGGCCACCCTGTCCGTCGGCCACGAAGAAGAGCGAGCGGTCGCGCGCCGGGTTGGTCGCCGCGACGATCGAGGCGCGCCCGGGATTGCAGATCGGTCCGCGCGGCAGGCCCGTGATCACATAGGTGTTGAACGGCGTGTTCGATTGCAGGTCGGCCCGCGTCAGATCGCGGCCGAGCGGCGCCTTGCCTTCGGTCAGGCCATAGATGGTGGTGGGATCGCTCTCCAGTTTCATGCGGCGGCGCAGCCGGTTGATGAACACTGCAGCCACGCGGGTGCGCTCGGACGGCACCGCCGTCTCCTTCTCGATCAACGATGCCAGGATCAGCGCCTCACGCTTGTTGGCGAGCGGCAGGCCGGCGGCGCGTTTGCGCCACGCCTCGTCGAGCGTCTTCTCCATCGCTTCCTTCATGCGCAGCAGCAGCCCGTCGCGGGTGTCGTCGCGCGAGTAGAAGTAGGTCTCGGGCAGGAGATCGCCCTCTTTCACGTCGAGCGTGATGTCGCCCGAAAGTGCGTCGGTCTTCCGAACCAGTTCCAACACTTCCGGCGTCGTCATGCCCTCGGGAATCGTAAGGCGCCGCTGGACGACCTTGCCCGACTGAAGCAGCTCCACGAGCGACTGCATGGAGGTGTGAGCCGGCACCTCGTACTCGCCCGCCTTGATGGGCTTGGGCGAGGGGTCGATCATCAGCGCCACGCGGAACAGGCGCGGATGGGCAATGACCCCCTCTTCCTGCAGCAGCTTGGACATGGTGGCCGGGCCCGCGCCGCGCGGGATCACGACATTCTTGGTCTGCGGGAGCGGCCCCTGCGCGGTGAGGATGACGTGGCCGACGTAGATCGAGCCGCCCATCAGGGTGACGAACAGCGCGACGAAGAAGAGAACCCAGCGGAAGTAGCTGAGCATGACTCAGCTCCTCAAAAAGAAGTCAGACCGGCCCGACGATCAGGGAAGCGTTGGTGCCGCCGAAGCCGAACGAGTTGCTCAGCGCGTAGCGAACCTTGCGCTGCTTGGCCTGCTTCGGCACGAGATCGATGTCGCAGCCCTCGTCCGGCTCATCGAGATTGAGCGTCGGCGGAACGGCCTGATCGATCAGGGACTTGATGGAGTAGATCGCCTCGATCGCCCCGGCGGCGCCGAGGAGATGGCCGGTGGCCGACTTGGTCGACGACATCGAGAGATTGTGCACGTCCTGACCGAATGCGCGCTTCACGGCGCCCAGTTCGATCACGTCGGCCATCGTGGATGTACCGTGCGCGTTCACATAGTCGATCTGGTCGGTGCCGAGATTGGCCCGCTTCAGCGCCGCCTTCATAGCGCGAAACGCACCATCGCCATCCTCGGACGGAGCGGTGATGTGATAGGCGTCGCCCGACAGGCCGTAGCCCAGAATCTCGGCATAAATCTTGGCGCCGCGCTTCTTGGCGTGCTCGTATTCTTCGAGCACGACGCAGCCGGCGCCCTCGCCCATCACAAAACCGTCGCGCCGCTTGTCCCAGGGACGCGAGGCCTCAGTCGGCGTATCGTTGAAGTCGGTCGACAGCGCCTTGCAGGCATTGAAGCCCGCGATGCCGATCCGGCAGATCGCGGCTTCGGCGCCGCCGGCCACCATGACGTCGGCGTCCTCGTACTGGATCAGCCGGGCCGCATCGCCGATCGCGTGCGCGCCGGTCGCACAGGCCGTGACGACGGCGTGGTTGGGGCCCCTGAAGCCATACTTGATCGAGACCTGCCCCGACACGAGGTTGATCAGCGCCGAGGGAATGAAGAACGGGCTGACGCGGCGAGGTCCCCGCTCCTTCAAGATCAACGACGTCTCGTAGATCGTCTGGAGGCCACCGATGCCGGAGCCGATCATGACGCCGGTCCGGTTGAGACCTTCCTCGTCCTGCGGCATCCACCCGGAATCCTCGACGGCCTGCTGTGCGGCCGCGATTCCGAAGATGATGAACTTGTCGAGCTTCCGCTGTTCCTTCGGCGCAAGGTAATCGTCCACGTTGAAGTGGCCGTTTGCCTTGTCGCCCTGGGGAACCTCACCCGCGATCTTGGTCGCGAGATCCGAAGTGTCGAAAGCCTGGATCGACCGGATGCCGGACTCGGCCGCCATCAGGCGACGCCAGTTCGTGTCGACGCCGTCACCCAACGGCGTCACCATTCCCATGCCGGTTACGACAACACGCCTCATCTTCCGCCTTTCCTCTTTCAGGAACCGGTGAAGATCAGGACTTCGCGGTGCCTTTGATGAAACCGATGGCGTCGCCGACGGTCTGGATCTTCTCCGCCGCGTCGTCGGGAATCTCGATGCCGAATTCTTCCTCGAACGCCATCACCAGCTCGACCGTGTCGAGGCTGTCCGCGCCGAGATCGTCGATGAACTTGGCCTCTTCCTTGACCTGCGCGGCCTCGACGCCGAGATGCTCGACAACGATCTTCTTAACGCGCTCGGCAATATCGCTCATTTCTTGTCCTTCCCGTCTATCCAACAAATTCCGGTCGCCAGGGGGTTGGCGAATGCCGGGCTCTTAACATAGCTCCCGGGCCATTGGCTAGGTCCGAAAAGCCCACAGAATCAGGCACTTGTAAGCCTGTCCCTCAGATCATCGCCATCCCGCCGTTGATGTGCAGCGTCTGACCCGTGACGTAGGCTGCCTCGTCGCTGGCGAGATAGACCACGCCGGCCGCGATCTCTTCGGGCGTCCCCAGCCGGTCGGCAGGCACGCGCCCGAGAATGGCCTTTTTCTGGTCGTCCGTCAGTACGTCGGTCATCGGCGTGGCGATGAAACCGGGTGCCAGGCAGTTCACGGTGATGCCGCGCGACGCCAGCTCCTGCGCCAGCGATTTCGACATGCCGATCAGGCCGGCCTTGGCCGCCGCATAGTTCGCCTGCCCCGGATTGCCGGTGACGCCCACGATGGAGGTGATATTGATGACCCGGCCGAAGCGCCGCTTCATCATTCCGCGCATCGCCGCACGGGTCAGGCGGAAGGTCCCCGTCAGGTTCACCTGCAGGACCTTCTCCCACTCCTCGTCCTTCATGCGCATCGAGATGTTGTCGCGCGTGATGCCGGCATTGTTCACCAGGATATCGAGCTTACCGCCCATGGCGGCTTCCGCCTCCTTGGCCAGGCGATCGATATCGGCCGGATCATCCATGCGGGCTGCGACCACATGCGCGCGTTCGCCGAGCGAGGCCTTGAGCTGCTCCAGCGCTTCGGCGCGCGTGCCCGACAGGGTCACGGTCGCGCCCTGCTTGTGCAGCGCGCGCGCGATCGCCCCACCGATCCCCCCGGATGCGCCGGTGACGAGAGCTGCCTTGCCGGTCAGATCGAACATGGCACTCTCTCCTTATGCCGTCTTCAGGAAGGCTTCGATATCCGCCGGCGTGTTCAGCGCCATGCCGGTCATGTCCTTGTCGATACGCTTGACGAGGCCCGACAGGACCTTCCCGGTTCCGCATTCGACCAAGGCGTCGACGCCCTTAGTCTTCATATATTGGACGCTCTCGCGCCAACGAACGAGGCCTGTGACCTGTTCCACCAGCCTTTGCTTGATGGAGGCCGGGTCGCTGAGTTCGGAGGCCAGCACGTTGGACACGAGCGGCACCCGCGGGGGCACCAGCACCACTTCCTCCAGCGCGACCTTCATGGCGTCGGCCGCCGGCTGCATCAGCGGGCAATGGAAGGGGGCGCTCACCGGCAGCATCATGCCGCGCTTGCAGCCCCGCGACTTGGCAGCCTCGATGGCGCGCTCGACTGCTTCCTTGTGACCGCTCACCACGATCTGGCCGCCACCATTATCGTTTGCAACCGCGACCACCTCGCCCTGGGCTGCCTCCTTGCAGGCCTCCTGCGCGGCTTCGAGCTCGATGCCGAGCAGGGCCGCCATGGCGCCCACGCCGACCGGCACGGCCTTCTGCATGGACTGTCCGCGCAACTTCAAAAGACGGGCGGCGTCCGCGAGTGTCAGGGCGCCGGCAGCGGCCAGCGCCGAATATTCACCGAGCGAATGACCCGCGACATAGGCGGCCAGCGACGGCAGCGGCTTTCCTCCGTCCTTTTCCAGAATACGGGTGACCGCGACGCTCACGGCCATGAGGGCGGGCTGGGCGTTCTCCGTCAGGACGAGGTCGCTCTCCGGCCCCTCTCGCATCATTTTCGAGAGATTTTGCTTCAGCGCCTCGTCGACCTCACCGAATACTTCGCGGGCGGTGGCGAAGCCGCCGGCGAGGTCCGCCCCCATACCGACGGCCTGCGATCCCTGCCCCGGAAAGACAAAAGCCCGACTCATGCGCGTTTTCCCATGATTTTCATCGCAATTGCGGGCAGTCATACCGGGGCGCGGGGCGCAGTCAAGCCGCACCGGGAATACTTGCTTTCGAACTGCTGGCCTGTATAACCGCGCCTCTTCGGGGCCTGAATCGGCCCCGATCTCCTTGCCGCCCCGGGGCATTCCGCGTGGGGCGGCTAGATCCGGGCGGTTGTTCGCAACTCCGGGTCGCAAACAGCCATAAGGAGCCGAATCTACATGGCACTCTACGAGAATGTCTTCATTGCGCGTCAGGACGTTGCGACGACGCAGGTGGAGGCTCTGACCACCCAGTTCACCGAACTGGTCACCAGCCTGGGCGGCACCGTCTCCAAGAAGGAGTATTGGGGCCTGCGCTCGCTGACCTACCGCATCAAGAAGAACCGCAAGGGTCACTACACCCTGCTCAACATCGACGCCCCTTCGGCGGCGGTGAAGGAGCTGGAGCGCACGATGTCGATCAACGAAGACATCATCCGCTACATGACCGTGCGCGTCGACGAGCTCGAGGAAGCCCCGTCGGCCATCATGGTGCGTAGCGCCGAGAAGTCCGACCGTCCGGGCGGCGATCGTGGCGACCGCTGGGGCGATCGCCCGCCGCGTCGCGAGCGTTCGCGCTTCGGCGACGAGGTCAGTGCCGCCCCGGTGGCCTCTGAAACGGGAGAAGAAGCATGAGCGCCCAGCGTCGTCCGTTCACCCGCCGCCGCAAGAGCTGCCCGTTCTCCGGCGCGAACGCCCCGAAGATCGACTACAAGGACGTGCGTCTCCTGCAGCGCTTCATTTCCGAACGCGGCAAGATCGTACCGAGCCGCATCTCGGCGGTTTCGTCCAAGAAGCAGCGCGAACTCGCCCAGGCGATCAAGCGCGCCCGCTTCCTGGCCCTCCTGCCTTACCTCATCGCCTAGTCGGGAGACGCAATCATGCCGATGAACGTCATCCTGCTCGAGCGCGTGCCGAAACTCGGCCAGATGGGCGACGTTGTGAAGGTGAAGCCCGGCTTCGCCCGCAACTTCCTCCTGCCGCAGAAGAAGGCGCTGCGCGCGACCAAGGACAACCTCACCTACTTCGAATCGCAGCGGAAGGTCCTCGAGGCGCAGAACCTCGAGCGCCGCCAGGAAGCCGAAGCGGTCGGTGCCAAGATGAGCGATCTCAAGGTCACCATCATCCGGCAGGCCTCCGAGGCGCTCCAGCTCTACGGTTCCGTCACCTCGCGTGACATTGCCGATGGCGCTGCCGCCCAGAGTGTCAAGATCGAGCGCAGCCAGGTCGAACTGGACAAGCCGATCAAAGCGCTGGGCGAGCACAAGATCAAGATCCACCTCCATCCGGAAGTCGTGGTCGAGATCTCCGTGCTGGTGGCCCGCTCCGCCGAAGAGGCCGAGTTCCTCGCCAAGGGCGGCAGGCTGGTCGCAGAGACCGAGCGTGCGGCCATGGAGGCGGCGGAAGCCGCCCAGCGCGCGGCCGATCAGGCCGCCGCGCTGTTCGAGGCCAAGTCGGCCGAGGCTGCCGAGGGCGAAGGCGAAGGCGAAGGCGAAACCGCCGAGGCTGCGGCCGAGGAAACGCCGGCCGACCAGAAGTAATCCGCGTGCCGACAGGCACCGCGCAGCGCTTCGAACGCATGCCACCGTACCGCGGTGGCATGCGTTTTCTTTTGGTGCATCGGTGATCTGGCGACTTGGCGCCCTCGCCGTGGCAGCCGTCGTCGCGCTGCCGTTGCTCGGCATCGCCTCCAGCCTGTTCAGCGCCCAGGGCGAGCTCTGGCGTCATTTGGCCGAGACGCAGCTCGGCGACATCGCAAGCAACACGATCATCCTGCTGGTTGGGGTCGGCCTGGGCACGGTCGTGATCGGAACCGGCACGGCCTGGCTCGTCACGATGTGCCGGTTTCCCGGAAGCCGCGTGCTGCAATGGGCGTTGCTGTTGCCGCTCGTGATGCCGACCTACATCATCGGCTATGCCTATGCCGACCTGCTGACCTTCGCCGGCCCGCTGCAGTCAGCCTTGCGCACCGCCATGGGGTGGAGCCGCGGCGACTACTGGTTTCCGCAGTTCGGCTCGCCACAGGGCGTCGCCCTGCTGTTCACCCTGGTCCTCTACCCTTACGTCTATCTTGCCGCGCGCACGGCGTTCCTTGCCCAGTCGCAGTCCCTGCTCGAAGCGAGCCGCATCCTCGGCAACGGGGCGTGGCGCACGTTCCTGCGCATTGGCCTGCCGCTCGCCCGTCCGGCCATCGCCGCGGGCGCGGCCCTCGCGCTGCTGGAGACGCTCGCCGACTTCGGCACCGTCCAGTATTACGGCATCCACACCTTCACCACGGCGATCTACCGGACCTGGTTTGGCATGGGCAATCGCGAGGGGGCCGCGCAGCTCTCCATGGTTCTCATCCTGATCGCCGTGGCCCTCGTCACCCTGGAATACCGGTCGCGCGGACGGGCGAGTTTCACCATCGCCTCGAACCTGCGCTACGTCGCCGAACCGGTGCAGCTCGCCCTGCCTGCAGGCCTCGCCGCCCTGGCGGCCTGCACCCTGCCCATCCTGCTCGGCTTCATGGTGCCGACGGCGCACCTCGCGCAGCTCGCATTGTCTTCCGGGGTGCTGATGTCCGACCCGCGCTTCATCGGTGATGCGTTCAACAGCCTGATTCTGGCGACCGTGGCGGCGGTCACCATCGTCTGCCTCGCCGTTTTCCTGAGCTACGCCGGACGTCTCGTGCGCCGTCGACTGCTCCATCGCACCATCGCCTTCGCGTCGCTGGGCTACGCCATCCCCGGCGCCGTCATCGCCGTTGGCGTCCTGCTGCCGCTGGCATTCGCCGATCACGGCCTCGATCTGCTCTCGCGCCAGCTGTTCGGCGTGCCGACCGGCCTGCTGCTGAGCGGCACGGCCTTCGCCCTGGTCGTCGCCTATACGGTTCGCTTCCTCGCCGTCGGCATGGCCAACGTCGCACCCGGACTTGCCGCGATCGATCCGGCCATGGACGCGAGCGCGCGGATTCTGGGAGCCAGGCCACGCGATGTTTTGTGGCGCATCCATATACCCATGCTGAGGGCGCCGGCCCTGACGGCCGGCATCGTCGCATTCGTCGAGGTGCTGAAGGAGCTGCCGGCGACCCTGCTGATACGGCCGTTCAACTTCGACACGCTGGCGATCGGGGTCTACCGCTTCGCATCCGACGAGCGCCTTGCCCAGGCGGCCGTCGGATCCATTCTGATCGTCACCGTATCGCTTGCACCGGTGATCCTGCTCAGCCGCACGGTGGCGGCGTCGGGACGTCCTACTTCCAGCCCGCGCGGTCCATGATCTTCAGCGCCTCGGCATTGTTCTGCGCGAACACGCGGGCGTTGAGCTGATCTTCCTTGAAGGTGCCGAGCGCCTTGAGCTCCGGCGAGAGCTCGACCGAGGCCACGACCGGGTATTCCGAATTGCCGTCGGCGAAGTACTTCTGGGCCTGGGGCGAGACCAGGTACTCGAGGAACTTGACCGCCGCCTGCTTGTTCGGTGCGTGCTTGGCGATACCGCCCGCACTCAGGTTCACGTGCGTGCCGCGATTGGACTGGTTCGGGAAGATGACGCCCAGCTTGGCCACGATCGCGCGATCCTCCGGCTTGGCCGAGCGTATCAGGTTCACGAAGTAGTAGGTGTTCACGACGGCGACGTCGCCCTCGCCGGCTGCAGCGGCCTTGATCTGGTCTGTGTCGCCGCCCCGTGGCGGACGCGCCAGGTTGGCGGCCACGCCCTTGGCCCAGGCTTCCGTCTTCTCCGGACCGTCTGCCGCCAGGATCGAGCCGGTGAGAGACTGATTGTAGATGTTGCCCGAAGAGCGGATCAGGACCTTACCCTTCCACTTCGGGTCGGCGAGGTCCTCGTAGTTCTGCGGCGCGGCGGCGGCCTGCATCTTCTCCTTGTTGAACACGATGATACGGGCACGCTTGGAAAAGCCGAACCAGGTGTTGTCGGGATCGCGCAGGTGCGCCGGGATCACCTTGGCGAGGACGGCTGAGTCGGTCGCCTGCAGCAGCCCCATCTCACGCGCCCGCTCGATGCGGCCGGCGTCGACGGTGATGAACACGTCGCACGGGCTCTTGTCGCCTTCCGTGCGCAGACGCTGGATCAGCGGATCCGGCTCGGCGTCCACCCGGTTGATCTTCACGCCGGTGAGGTCGGCGAAATTGCCATACAGGGCCTCGTCGGTCTTGTAGTGGCGGGCCGAATAGAGATTGAGCGTGCCGCCCTGTGCCCAGGCGCGACGGGCGATGAACACGCCGGAACCAAACGCCAGGCCAGTCTTCACGAGCGCACGTCTCTTCACGTCTTCCTCCACTGCGAGTGAGTATCAATGGCCCGATATCACTGCGCCTGAATATTGGCAATTCAAATGCGATTTATTCACATTTACCGCCAAATTTCGTGCGTTCACCCGTTTGCGTCGAAAATACAGTTAGGATTAAAATTTGGGCAGCGACAACTTGGAGTGATCCATTGTGCTTCTGGCGCAGGTGCTTGCCCGGGTCGTGAACGAAGGCGAACTGACCATCGTCGATGAGATTGGTCGGTCGCATCAGATCAAGGGCGCAAAAGCCGGTCCCGCAGTGACCATGCGGGTCCACGACTGGTGGACCGGGATCCGCTTGGCCTTGCGGCCCCGACTCGCCTTGGGCGAGGCCTATATGGACGGTCGGTTGACCGTCGAACAGGGCAGCCTCTACGACCTGCTCGACCTCCTCGGTCGCAACATCAATGCCGTCGATTCGACGGCATTGATGCGCTGGTCCTACGCATTCCAGCGATCGCTACGGCTGCTGGAGCAGTACAATCCGATCGGCAAGGCCCAGAAGAACGTCGCCCATCACTACGATCTGAAGGGCGAACTCTACGATCTCTTCCTCGATCCGGACCGTCAGTATTCCTGCGCCTACTTCAAGACCGGCAGCGAGTCGCTCGAGACCGCCCAAGCGGACAAGAAGTTGCATATTGCGACCAAGCTGCTGCTGAAACCCGGTCAGAGGGTGCTCGACATCGGATCTGGCTGGGGCGGCATGGGGCTGTTCCTCGCCCGCACTTTCGATGTCGACGTCACGGGCGTCACGCTCTCCCGCGAACAGCACGGCGTGTCCAACCGACGCGCCCAGGAGTCAGGCATCTCCGACCGGGCCCGCTTCAAGCTGATCGACTATCGCGAGGAAGCCGGCCGCTACGACCGGATCGTCTCGGTTGGAATGTTCGAGCATGTGGGCTCGGCCCACTACCGCGAATACTTCCGGAAGATCAGAGATCTCCTGGCCGATGACGGCGTGATGCTGCTGCATTCGATCGGCCGAATGGAACCTCCAGGGGGCACCAACACCTGGCTTCGCAAATACATCTTCCCAGGCGGCTATTCCCCCGCTTTGTCGGAGGTCCTTGCGGCGATCGAGAGGGCCGGCCTGTGGGTGACCGACATCGAAGTGCTGCGTCTCCATTATGCAGAGACCCTGCGTCTCTGGCGCGAGCGCTTCCTCGCCAACCGGGACCGAATCAAGGAAATCGCCGGCTACGACGATCGCTTCTGCCGGATGTGGGAATTCTACCTCGCGGGCTGCGAGGTCGCCTTCCGCTACATGCAGCAGATGGTGTTTCAGATTCAGATCAGCCGGCGCCAGGATGCGGTGCCGCTCACTCGTGACTACATGGTTACCGAGGAACGTCTGAAGAACGTCGCAGGGTCCATGGCCGCCGAATAGGAAGTATCCTCGCTAAGCTCTGGATAAGCCCGCACTCCGATTCTTTGCACTGTGATCCCCCTCCCATCTTGGGCAAAGACAATGTCATGGAGCCGCTGAAAGACACCTCGAACGTCACACGCCTGCCCGGCGCCGAAGATGCACGCCTGCGCGAGCCGCCGCATAATTTCGAGGCCGAGCAGGCCTTGCTGGGCGCCATCCTGATCAACAATGCCGCCTATCAGCGTGTCGCGGAGTTCCTGCGTCCCGAGCATTTCGCAGACCCGCTCCACGGCAAGCTCTTCGATTCGCTGTCGCGCCTGATCGAGCGTGGCCAGGTCGTGAGCGCCGTCACGCTCAAGACCTATGTCGAGCAGGATCCGGCGATGAAGGAGGCCGGCGGCGCTGCCTATCTTGCACGACTGGCAGCCGCTTCCGTGCACGTGATCGACGCCGCCGCCTTCGGCCGCGCCGTTCACGATCTCTACCTGCGCCGGCAGCTCATCGACCTCGGCGAGAACGTCGTGAACGGCGCCTTCTCCGGCGACGTCGACGAGACCGCGCTGCAGCAGATCGAGGTCGCTGAAAAGAAACTCTACGATCTTGCGACGACCGGCCAGACCGAGGGCGGCTTCAAACCGTTCCGCATGGCCCTGACCGAGGCCGTGACGGCGGCCGAAGCCGCCTATGGGCGCGAAGGCAAGCTCACCGGCGTGGCCACCGGCCTGTTCAATCTCGACCAGTTGCTGGGTGGCCTGCACAGATCCGATCTGCTGATCCTCGCGGGCCGCCCATCGATGGGAAAGACCGCACTGGCGACCAACATCGCCTTCAATGCCGCGAAGGCCTACCGGGAGGAGATCGTCGACGGCCATCCCAAGTCCGTGGATGGCGCGGTGGTCGGTTTCTTCTCGCTCGAAATGTCCGCCGAGCAGCTCGCCACCCGCATGCTTTCAGAACAGGCCGAAATCTCCTCGGAGAAAATCCGCCGCGGCGAGGTGCTGAGTCACGAATTCGACAGAGTCCTCAACGTCAGCCACGAACTCGAGCATCTCAACTTCTTCATCGACGATACGCCGGCTTTGTCGATCGCCGCGCTGCGCACCCGCGCCCGCCGGCTCAAGCGGACGCACGGTCTCGGCCTGATCATCGTCGACTACCTCCAGCTCCTGAACCCGTCGGGCAAGAGCCGGCAGGAAAACCGCGTGCAGGAGGTTTCGGAGATCACCCGAGGCCTGAAAACACTCGCCAAGGAACTCGACGTACCGGTGATCGCGCTCTCGCAGCTCTCGCGCGCCGTGGAGCAACGCGAGGACAAGCGGCCCCAGCTTTCCGACCTTCGCGAATCCGGCTCGATCGAACAGGACGCAGACGTGGTGATGTTCGTCTATCGCGAGGAATACTACCTGACCCGCGGCGAGCCCGCGCGGCGCGCGGAGGAGAGCGACCAGAAATTCAACGAGCGCCACGACGACTGGAAGCAGCGCTGCGAAGCGACTTACGGCAAGGCCGAGGTCATCGTGGCAAAGCAGCGACACGGCCCTACAGGCATCGTGCGCCTGTCGTTCGAAGGACAGTTCACGAAGTTCGGCAACCTCGATGGCGTTGCTGACGAGCCCGTGTCAGCGTTCTAAGGTCGCCACGTGTCAATCCCCGACGATCAGGACCCGGCGCGTCGCGCCGGCGCGATCCTTTCCATCGACCTGGGCGCGATCGCAGCCAACTGGCGTGGGCTGCGCGATGCCGGCCGCGCGACCGGCCGGCCGGTCGACTGCGCCGCCGTTCTGAAGGCCGATGCCTATGGCATGGGGGCGACCGTGGTCGGTCCCCTGCTGGCGGCCGAAGGCTGCCGGCAGTTCTTCGTGGCGCATATCGACGAGGGGATAGCGCTCCGCCGCGTGCTGCCCGAGCTGCCGATCTACGTGCTGAACGGCCTGCTTCCCGGCACCGAGGGCGATTTCGTGGAGCACCGCCTCGTCCCCGTGCTCAATCACCTCGCACAGCTGAATGCCTGGCGGGCCGCCGCCCAGCGCTTCAATCTGGCGCTCGACGCCGTCGTGCACCTGGACACCGGCATGCACCGTCTGGGATTCGGCGCGGAGGATGCGCAGGTCCTGATCAACGAGCGCGGCCGCCTGCGCGGTCTGCGCCTGGCTCTGATCATGAGCCACCTGGTGTCGTCGGAAGAACCTTCCAACCCGATCAACGGCGAACAGCTCTCGCGTTTCCGCACCTTCGTGCGCGCGATGCCGGGAGCGCCGACGTCGCTGGCCAATTCCTCCGGCATCTTCCTGGGGCCGGACTACCATTTCGACCTGCTTCGTCCCGGCGCGGCGCTCTACGGCATCAACCCCCTGCCCGGCCAACCCAACCCCATGCTGGAGGTCGTGACCCTGCAGGTCCGGATCCTGCAGACGCGCCAGATCGACGCCTTCCAGACCGTGGGATACGGCGGTGCCTGGCGCTCGGCACGCCCCAGCCGGGTCGCCACGATTGCGCTGGGGTACGCGGACGGGTATTTCCGCAACCTTGGAAATCGCACATTCGTGCATCTCGCCGGACACACCGTGCCCGTGATCGGCCGCATCTCGATGGACCTCGTGACCATAGACGTGACCGACGTACCGGAAGCCGACTGCCAGCCCGGCGCCCTCGTCGAGGTGATCGGTCCGCACGTCACGCCCGAACACGTCGCCGACCATGCGCGGACGAACGCCTACGAGGTCATGACCGCGTTGGGCCGGCGCTATCATCGTGCCTATGTCGACCGCTTCGCCGAGGCGCCGGGCGACGAAACAGGAGAACCGGCGTGACGATTCCCCTGCTCACGGTCCTGGGCCGCATGACGCTCGCCTTCCTGGAGGCGATCGGCAGCGTCACGGCCTTTGCCTTCAGGGCGATCCGGCAAGGCCTGCAGCCGCCCTATTACCGCCGACAGATTCTGCGGCAGATCATGGAAATCGGCTACTACTCGCTGCCCGTGGTCGGCCTCACCGCGATCTTCACGGGCATGGTGTTGGCGCTGCAGAGCTATACCGGCTTCGCGCGCTTTTCCGCCGAAAGCGCCATTCCCAATGTGGTCGTGGTCTCGTTGACCCGTGAACTCGGCCCGGTCCTGGCCGCACTCATGGTTGCCGGCCGCGTCGGAGCCGCGATGGCGGCCGAGATCGGGACCATGAGAGTCACCGAGCAGATCGACGCCCTCACGACGCTTTCGACCGACCCGTTCAAGTATCTCGTCGCGCCACGGCTGATCGCGGGCGTGCTCACCCTGCCGGTCCTGGTGCTGGTCGCAGACATCATCGGCGTGCTCGGCGGGTTCCTGGTCGGCGTGTACAAGCTCGATTTCAACGATGCGGCCTACCTGCGCAATACGCTCGACTTCCTGCAGTTCCAGGACGTCTTCTCGGGCCTGGTGAAGGCGGCGGTCTTCGGCTTTCTCATCACGCTCATGGGCTGTTATCACGGCTACAGGTCGCGCGGTGGCGCCCAAGGCGTCGGCATGGCGACCACGAGTGCGGTGGTCTCGGCCTCGATCCTGATCCTGACCTTCAACTACTTCATCACCGAATCCTTCTTCGCGCGCTGATCGGCTCCCCCTGCATGGCCTCCCCCAAGATCTCGTTGCGCGGTGTCACCAAGGCCTTCGGCCGCAAGAAGGTGTTGCAGGGCATCGAACTCGACGTGGCAGCCGGCGAATCCATGGTGGTGATCGGGGGATCGGGCACCGGCAAGTCGGTATTGCTGAAATGCATCCTCGGGCTGCTTCGGCCGGAGAACGGCTCGATCAAGGTCGACGGCGAGGAGACATGCGGCCTTTCCGATCGCGACCGAGCACGGGTCATGCGCAAGTTCGGCATGTTGTTCCAGGGCGGCGCCCTCTTCGATTCGCTCCGCGTCTGGGAGAACGTTGCCTTCGGGCCGATCCAGAGCGACGGCATGCCGGCCGGCCAGGCCCGCGAAGTCGCCATCGCCAAGCTGGGCGCGGTCGGCCTCGGCCCGGAAATCGGGGATTTATTCCCGTCGGAACTGTCCGGCGGCATGCAGAAGCGCGTGGCACTTGCCCGCGCCATCGCCCGCGAGCCGGAGATCATCTTCTTCGATGAACCGACGACCGGACTCGACCCGATCATGGCGGACGTCATCAACGACCTGATCGTGAAGTCCGTCAGCGATCTCGGCGCGACGGCGGTTTCGATCACTCACGACATGGCAAGTGCCCGCAAGATCGGGCACCGCATCGCCATGCTGCACGAGGGCAAGCTGATCTGGCAGGGGCCGGTCGCGGACATCGACCGTTCGGAAAACCCTTATGTGGACCAGTTCATTCACGGTCGGGCGGAGGGTCCGATCCGGATGCAGGTTCGGAAGCTCTGACGTGGCGAGGCCGCTCAAGCGCTATGCCTGCCAGTCGTGCGGCGCCATCACGTCGAAGTGGAGCGGCCGCTGCGAATCCTGCGGCGAGTGGAACACCATCGTCGAGGAGGCCGCTCCTGCGCCAGGCCCGGCCGGTGGCGGGATGGCCCGTCGCGGAAAAGGCCGGCTGCTCGAGTTCACGGGCCTCACCGGCTCGACGCCGCAGCCGCCGCGCCTCAAGAGCGGCATCAATGAGTTCGACCGCGTCTGCGGTGGCGGCCTGGTCGTTGGCTCGGCGCTGCTGATCGGCGGCGATCCCGGCATCGGCAAGTCGACCCTGTTGCTGCAGATGGCAGCGGCTCTGGCAAGACAGCACACCGCCTGCGCCTATATCTCCGGTGAAGAGGCCGTCGACCAGGTGCGGCTGCGGGCCGAACGGCTGGGACTGGCCGACGCGCCCGTCCAATTGGTCGCTGCGACCTCGGTGCGGGACATCGTGGCCTCGCTGGAACAGCCGGACGCTCCGAAGGTGGCGGTCATCGATTCGATCCAGACGATGTGGCTCGACACCGTCGATTCCACCCCCGGCACCGTCACCCAGGTGCGGGCCTCGGCACAGGCGCTCGTCGAACTCGCCAAGCGGCGCGGCATCGCCGTGCTGCTGGTCGGCCACGTGACCAAGGACGGCGCCATTGCCGGGCCCCGCGTGCTCGAGCACATGGTCGACACGGTCCTCTACTTCGAAGGGGAACGCGGCCATCAGTTCCGCATCCTGCGCACCGTCAAGAACCGCTTCGGTCCGACCGACGAGATCGGCGTCTTCGAGATGTCCGACCGCGGACTTTCCGATGTCGCCAATCCCTCGGCCCTGTTCCTCGCGGACCGCCGCGGGCATGTCTCGGGGACCTGCGTCTTCGCCGGCATCGAAGGCACCCGCCCGCTGCTGGTCGAGATCCAGGCGCTGGTCAGCCCCTCCTCCCTCGCGACGCCGCGGCGCGCCGTGGTCGGCTGGGATTCGAACCGGCTCGCCATGGTCCTGGCCGTGCTGGAGGCGCGCTGCGGCGTCACCGTCGGCGCCAACGACGTCTATCTGAACGTCGCCGGCGGCCTCAGGATCGGCGAACCGGCCGCCGACCTCGCGGTGGCGGCAGCCGTCATCTCTTCCCTGGCCGACGAGCAGGTACCGGGTGACATGGTGGTTTTCGGCGAGATCGGCCTCGGCGGCGAAGTCCGGCCGGTCGGCCAGCGCGAGGCCCGTTTGCGCGAGGCCGCAAAACTCGGCTTCCGGAGTGCACTCGTGCCGCAGGTTCGCAGCGGCTCCGGGCCCGCTCCGCGGGCGCCGGAGGGCATCGCCATTGACGAAATTGAACATCTATCGGACCTTGTGGCGCGTTTCCAACCGGCTGATCGGCCTCTAAAACGTGGCCGGCGCGAGGGAGCCCCCGAAGGGACGGGGGACCGCCGGCGCGACCGGGATCAACACTGAGGGCACGGAGAGAACGGGGTCGATGGAGCAGCTGGGAATTACCGTTTTCGACGTAGCGGTCATCGCCGTCGCCCTGTTCGGGGCGCTCATAGGCATGTCCACGGGCTTCGCCCATGCCATCCTCTTCATCGCCTCCTGGATCGGCGCCGGCTGGATCGCCTGGCGCTTCTCGAACGTGGTCGAGCCGGAAGTCTTGAAGGTCGTCGGCAGCGCAGAACTGTCCTATTTCATCTCCCTGCTCGTCGTCTTCGTCGGCGCGTTGATCGTGCTGATCATGCTCACCAGCGTGGTCTCCCGGTCCATCCGGACCGGCCCGCTCGGACGGCCCGACAAGATTCTCGGGGCCGGCTTCGGCGTGCTGTGCGCCTGGGTCGCAATGGGAACGGCCTTCCTGTTCTACGGCTATCTCGGCCCCCGCCAGCTGCCGCCGGCGGTCGAAGGCGCCGCCAGTTTTCCGATGATCCGTGAAATGGCGACCTTCGTGGAGCCACACCTGCCGAGCGGTTTCCGCAACCGCCTGCAGCGACCCGGCATGGAAAGCGGCGTCATTCCGGCGCCGTCGACCGCCGGGCCGCGGTCCGCACCTCCTACCGTCGCCCCGTCGGATGCCACTCCTGCCGCACCCGCGACACCGGCCACACCGGGGGAAACCAAACCGCCGCAGTGAGTCATACTTGATAGCGTCGCGGCGACACCCCAGCTATAACCCCGCCGTGCATACCCCCCTGAAACGCTCCGAAGACGACCTCGACAAGTTTCACGAGGAATGTGCGCTGTTCGGCATCTACGGCACTGCGGATGCCGCCGCGCACACCGCGCTTGGCCTCCATGCCCTGCAGCATCGCGGGCAGGAAGCCTCCGGGATCGTAACCTACGATGGCCGGGTCTTTCACAATCATCGCGCCGCCGGCCTGGTCGGAGACATTTTCGGCACGCAGGCCGTCATGGAAAAGCTGGTCGGCTATTCGGCGATCGGCCACAACCGCTACGCTACCACCGGCGGTTCCTCGGACCGCAACATCCAGCCGATCTTCGCCGATTTCGACTTCGGCGGCCTCGCCCTGGCGCATAACGGCAATCTCACGAACGCCTACCTGCTGCGCAAGGAGTTGGTCCGCATCGGCTGCCTGTTCCAGTCGACGACCGACACCGAGGTCATCAACCACCTGATCGCCCGCTCCAATTATTCGACCGTGGTCGACCGGCTGATCGACGCGCTGGGTCGTGTGAAGGGCGCCTATTCCCTCCTGCTGCTGACGAACGAGGCGCTGCTGGGCGTGCGCGACCCGATGGGCGTGCGTCCCCTGGTGATCGGCCGTCTCGACGATGCCTGGATCCTGACCTCGGAGAGCTGCGCCCTCGACATCATCGGCGCCCGTTTCGTGCGCGACGTCGAACCGGGCGAGATCGTCATCGTCGATGGCAACGGCCTCAGGTCCATCAAGCCGTTCGTGAAGCAGAAGAGCCGTTTCTGCGTGTTCGAGCACATCTACTTCGCGCGGCCGGATTCGAAGGTCGAGGGCATCGGCGTCTACGATGCGCGCAAGCGCATCGGCATGGAACTCGCCCGGGAAAATCCCGTGCCGGCCGACGTCGTCGTCCCGGTGCCGGATTCGGGCGTGCCCGCGGCCATCGGCTATGCCGCGCAGTCGGGCCTGCCGTTCGAACTCGGCATCATCCGCAACCACTATGTCGGCCGCACCTTCATCGAGCCGGCGGACCATATCCGCCATCTCGGCGTGCGCCTGAAGCACAATGCCAACCGCGCCCACATCGAGGGCAAGCGCGTCATCCTGGTCGACGATTCGATCGTGCGCGGCACCACCTCGATGAAGATCGTCGAGATGGTGCGCAACGCCGGCGCCAAGGAAGTGCATATGCGCATCGCGGCGCCGCCGACCACCGATCCCTGCTTCTACGGCATCGACACGCCGGACAAGGACAAGCTTCTGGCCTCGCGCTACGACGTCGCCGGCATGGCGAAGTTCATCGGCGTCGATTCGCTGGCCTTCGTCTCGATCGACGGTCTCTATCGCGCGATGGGCCTGCCGGGGCGGGATGCGGCCAACCCCGCCTTCTGCGACGCCTGCTTCACGGGCCAGTATCCGATCGCACTCGACGACGTGGTCGGCGTCGAGGATCGCCAGCTTTCCCTCCTCGTCGAATCGGCCTGAGGTCGGAACCATGACCGAAGCCGCTGTCGGCCGCCTCGCCGGGCGCGTTGCGTTGATTACCGGCGCCTCGCGCGGTCTCGGCGCCGCGGCAGCCCTCGCCTACGCCGCCGAGGGCGCGCACTGTGTGCTGGTCGCCCGGACCGTGGGCGGCCTCGAAGAGGTCGACGACCGGATCAAGGCGATCGGCGGCTCCGCCACCCTGGTACCGCTCGACATTACCGACGGACCCGGCATCGACCGGCTGGGCCAGGCGCTGTTCGACCGCTTCGGTCGCCTCGATGTCCTGCTCGGCAACGCCGCCATCCTCGGCACGCTCTCGCCGATGGGCCATTTCGAACCCAAGGTGTTCGAGCAGGTGATGGCGGTGAATGTCACCGCCAACTGGCGCCTGATCCGCTCGATGGACCCGCTGCTGCGGCGCTCCGACGCCGGCCGCGCCATCTTCGTGACCTCGGGCGCCTCGCGCCGGATCATCCCCTATTGGGGCGCCTACGCCACCAGCAAGGCCGCACTCGACATGATGGTCGGCATCTATGCCGCCGAGGTTGCGCACACCCAGGTGAAGGTCAATCTCTTCAACCCGGGTCCGATGCGCACCTTCATGCGCCGCGAAGCCTTCCCGGGCGAGGACGAAGCGCAGCAGATCCCGCCCGAAGCGCACGGCGAATCGCTGATCCAGCTCGCGATACCCGCCTGCACGATGAACGGCGAATGGGTCGCGGGAGACGCAGCCCTCGAGCAGCGCCCCAGCGTCAGCTGAGGCGCCACGCATCTTCGTGAAAGGGTGACGGCGCGAGGCCGTCACCAGATCCCCTACTCGGCCGCCATATCCATTGCCGCCAGCACCTTCGGCGGCGACATCGGGAGGCTGTAGAAGCGCCGGCCGAGCGCGTCGTAGATCGCGTTCGAGACCGCCGCGAGCGGCGGCACCAGCGGCACTTCGCCGACGCCGCGCACGCCCTGCGGATGCTTCGGATTCGGGATCTCGAGGATCACCGAGTCGAGCATCGGCAGGTCGGAGCTCACCGGCATGCGGTAATCCAGGAAGCTCGGATTATCGAGCTTGCCGTCCTTGTTGAAGATGTACTCCTCGCTCAGCGCCCAGCCGATTCCCTGGGCGGCGCCGCCCTGGATCTGACCCTCGACATAGCTGGGATGAATGGCGCGGCCGACATCCTGGACAGCCGTGTAGCGCAGCACGCGCACGATGCCGAGGTCGGGATCGACTTCGACGTCGCAGACGTGCGTGGCGAAGCCGCCTTCCGCGCCCGTCGTGTTGAGCTGCTGGCCGGCGCCGATCGGGCCGCCGGTGGCGCTGGCCTGCGCCGCGATCTGGCCGAGGCTGAGAGGCTCGAACTTGCCGGCATTGTCGCCGGCCGGCCGGGCCTCGCCATTCTCCCAGACGACGGCGTCGGGATCGATCTTCCAGATCTTGGCAGCGCGCTCGCGAAGCTGGGTGATCACCCGCTCGGTCGACTGCGTCACCACCATGGCCGAGGCATAGGTCACGCGGCTGCCGCCGGTCAGGTTGCTGAAGCCGATGACGCTGGTGTCGCCGATCAGCACCGAGACCTTCTTGTAGTCGATGCCCAGGATCTCGGCGGTGATGTTGGCCGTCGAGGCGCGCGAGCCGCCGATGTCGGGGTGGCCGGTGATCACAACCACCGTACCATCCTCGTTGACGTTCACCTGGGCGCTCGACTCGCCGCCGGCATTGAACCAGAAGCCCGAGGCCACGCCGCGCCCGTACAGCATGCCCTTCCCGGCCTTGGGCAGCGGCGTCGTGTAGTGCGCATGCTTCCTGGCCTCCTCGATCGTCTCGACGAAACCGATGCGCGGATAGACCGGACCGTGCGCGGCCTTGGTGCCCTGCTTCGCGGCATTCTTCAGACGGAAATCCAGCGGATCCATCTTCAGCGCCTCGGCGACTTCGTCCATGACGCACTCCACGGCGTAGGCGCCGATCGGTGCACCGGGCGCGCGATAGGCCGCGACCTTCGAGCGGTTGGATACCACGTCGTAGCCGAACGAATGCACGTTCGGGATGTCGTAGGGCGCAAAGGCGCAGCCCGCCGCGCCGCGGATGGGCGAGCCCGGCAGCGCGCCGGCCTGCAGGCAGAAGGTGCCTTGTGCGGCCACCAGCTTGCCGTCCTTGGTGGCGCCCAGCTTGACCGTGCTGTAGGAGCCCGAGGTCGGTCCCGAGGCGTGGAAAACCTCGGCTCGGCTCATCGTCATCTTCACCGGACGGCCGGACTTTTTCGCGAGAATCAGCGCCAGCGGCTCGAGGTAGATGATGGTCTTGCCGCCGAAGCCGCCGCCGATCTCGGCGGGAATGGCGCGGATGTCGTTCTGCGGCAGCCCGGTCAGGTAGGCGCACATGGCGCGGACCATGAACTGGCCCTGGCTCGAGCTCCAGATCGTGGCCTTGCCGTCGGAGACGCTGACCAGGCAGGCATGCGGCTCGATATAGCCCTGGTGTACCGGCTGGGTGCGGAAGCTGCGCTCGATGACGATGTCGGCCTTGGCGAAGCCCTCACCGATGTCGCCCAGCTTATGCTCGAGGGTACCGGCGATGTTCGACGGCTTGTCCTTGAACTTGATGAAGTCGTGCAGGACCGGCGCATCGGGCTTCATCGCCTCCTCGACGTCGATCACGAAGGGCAGGACCTCGTACTCGACCTCGATCAGCTTGCAGGCTTCCGCGGCGATCTTCTCCGTGGTCGCCGCGACCGCCGCGACCGGATGGCCGGCGAACAGCGCCTTCTCCCGCGCCATGACGTTTCGGCACATCCAGCGCATGTCCTGGATCCCGAGCATCACCGACTTTTCGATCGGGAAGTTCACGATGTCCTTGGCCGTCATCACGGCCTTCACGCCGGGATGGGCTTCCGCCTTGCTGGTGTCGATCGACTTGATACGCGCATGCGGGTGCGGGCTGCGCAGGACCTTGCCCCAGATCATGCCGGGCATGGTCGTGTCGGCGGCATAGGCCGCGCGGCCCGTCACCTTGTCGGCGCCGTCGGGACGGATCGTGCGCTTGCCGATCCACTTGTTGTCGTTGGCGGTGTCAGTGGTATTCGTGCTCATCGTGCGGCCCTCATGTCGGCGGCGGTGTCCATCACGGCGCGGATGATCTTGTCGTAGCCGGTGCAGCGGCACAGGTTGCCGGCCAGCCAGAAGCGGACTTCATGCTCGGTCGGATCCGGATTCTTCTCAAGCAGCGCCTTGGCGGCCATCAGGACGCCCGGCGTGCAGATGCCGCACTGGAGTGCCGCCGATTCGAGGAACTTCTGCTGCAGCGGATGCAACGCCTCGCCGGCCATGCCTTCGATGGTGCCGATCTTCTGACCCTCGGCCTCGGCCGCCAGCATCAGGCAGGAGCAGACGATGCGTCCGTTGAGCGTGATGGTGCAGGCGCCGCAGTCGCCGGTGCCGCAGCCTTCCTTCGCACCGGTCAGGCCGAGCGGCCCGCGCAGCACGTCGAGCATGCTCTGGTCGGCATCGCAGAGGAACTCCTGCGGCTCGCCGTTGATGGTGGTGGAGACGTGAAGCTTGGCCATGATCCTACTTTCCTCCCGCGCGTTCGGCGGCAATCAGGGTGGTGCGCTTCAGCAGGACGCCGGCCACCTTGGTGCGATAGGCGATGGTGCCGCGCTTGTCGTCGATCGGACGGCAGGCGGCGCTGCAGGCGGCGGCGGCCTTCGCCAGTGCCGCCTCGTCGAGCCTGGAGCCGATGAGCGCCTTTGCCGCCTCCTCGACCAGCAGGACCGTCGGGGCGACCGCGCCCAGGCCGACGCGCGCCGCGGTGCAGGTCCCGTTCTCCATTGTCAGGCTGACGCCGCAGCCTACGACGGCGATGTCCATCTCGGTACGCGGGATCATCCGCAGATAGGCGTCGCTCGAGCCCTTGCCGCGCGGCGGCAGGGTGAAGGAAACCACGATCTCGCCGGGCTCGAGGTTGAGCCGGCCCGGCCCCTTGGGCACCTTTTCGACGGCAAGCTCGCGACGGCCGTTCGGTCCCTGGATCGTGACGATCGCACCGGCCGCGACCATGGCGGGCACGCTGTCACCGGCCGGCGACCCGTTGCACAGGTTGCCGCCGGGCGTCGCACGCCCCTGGACCTGCGTGGAGCCGATCAGGTTGGTGGCCTCGACCACGCCCGGCCACACCTTGCTCACCTTCGGGTGCTCGCGCAGCACGGCGCCGGAAACCGCCGCACCGATCCGGAAGCCGCCCTCCTTCGTCTCCTCGATCGAGGTCAGCTCGCCGATCTTCTTGATGTCGACGATCGTGCCCGGCGCAACGACGCCGTTGCGCATCTGGACCAGGAGGTCGGTGCCGCCCGCGAGAATGCGGCCGGCGCCGGCGGCCGCGGCAAACGCCCGAACCGCGTCGTCCAGCGTTCTAGGCGCTACGTACTGGATATCCATGCTTTTGCCCTTTCATCCCGTCGGCGGCTGCGGTGCAGCTCGTTATTTCGACTTTCTTGGAATGAAGCCTAGGGCAGCAGGTCGGTGCGGGGCAAGGCGCCTCTCGGGAATCGGCCGCAATGCGACCGGAGGCAGAGGCAGCTTCCAGTGATCGCCCTGTCTTCAACGCCCCGGACATTGCCAGAGGCAATGTCCTGACGCTCCCCGGGCTGAGCTCCGCTCAGCCCTACCGCTGTGGCTTGCGGCGGCCCTCGTAGGGGTTCTTGGGCTTGCGCATGCTGAGCCGGATCGGCACGCCCGGCAGGTCGAAATCGTCGCGCAGGCGATTCGTCAGGAAGCGCAGATAGTCGTTGCCCAGCTCCTGCGGCTGGCTGACCGACAAGATGAAGGTCGGCGGCCGGCGCTTGATCTGAGTCATGAAGCGCAACCGGATACGCCGGCCGTTGGGCGCCAGCGGCGGCGGATGCAGCGTCTCCATCTCGCGCAGCCAGCGGTTGAGCTTGGGTGTCGTGACCCGCTTGTTCCAGATCTCGTAGGTCTCGAACACCTTGGGCAGAAGGCGCTCGACGCCGCGTCCGGTCAGTGCCGAGAAGCCGACGATGGCCACGTCCTTGACCTGCGAAAACGACATCTCCAGGCGGTCGCGCAGCTTGCGCCACTGCTTCGCCGAGCCCGACTGGTCGTCGGCCAGAAGGTCGGTCTTGTTGACCGCGATCACCAGCGCGCGGCCCTCCTCGATCACCCAGCCGGCGATGTTGAGGTCCTGCTTCTCGGCCATGTCCGCGGCGTCGAGCACGACCACGACCACGTCGGCGAGCCGGATCGTGTCCAGCGAATCGGCTACCGAGGCGGCCTCCAGCTTGGCGTCGATGCGGCTGCGGCGACGCATGCCGGCCGTGTCGACCAGGCGCACCGGACGGCCGCGCCACTCCCATTCCACCCGGATGGAATCGCGCGTGATTCCAGCCTCTGGCCCCGTCAGGACGCGCTCCTCGCCGACCAGGCGATTGAGGAGCGTCGACTTGCCCACGTTCGGACGACCGACGATGGCCAGCAGCAGCGGCCGCCCCTCCGGCACGTCGTCGAGATCGGGATCGACCGCGTCGGCCTCACTGGCTTCGTCTTCATCCGGCATCGGCTCGATGTAGCGGCCCAGCGCTTCGTGAAGATCGCTCAGCCCCTCGCCGTGTTCCGCCGAAACCGGGATCGGTTCACCGAGGCCCAGCCCGTGCGCCTCGGCCAACCCTTGCGCGCCAGCGCGGCCTTCGCACTTGTTGGCGACCAGGATCACCTTGGCCGAGCGCTTGCGCAGCCAGCTCGCGAAACTCTGGTCGAGCGGCAGGATTCCGGAGCGGGCATCGATCAGGAACAGGACGACGTCCGAACCGTCGATCGCCCGCTCGGTGAAGCGGCGCATGCGCGCCTCGAGAGCCTCGCCACCTGCGGTTTCCCAACCTGCCGTGTCGAGCAGCATGAAGGCGAGATCGCCCAGCTGTGCCGGTTGCTCGCGCACGTCGCGAGTGACACCGGGCGTGTCGTCGACGATGGCGCGCCGCCGGCCAGCCAGACGGTTGAAGAGCGTCGACTTGCCGACGTTGGGACGACCGACGATGGCGACCCGACGCAGTCCTTGGGATGGTGAGCGTTCTTCAGCGGAGGGCAATGAGTCGCCCGGAGTCTGTGAGGACATAAATCGTCTGGTTGGCGATGACGGGACCAAGGCGCACGCGGTCGCGCACGTCGATCTTGCCCATGATCTCGCCGGTATAGGGCGAAACGACGAGCAGATCACCGAGCGAGCTGGTCAGGAGAAGACGGTCGCCCGCCAGCACCGGACCACCCCACAGGACCGGGACGTGCCTCTTGGAGTCCTCGTACCGGGTGAGCGGCGTGACCCAACGGATCTTGCCCGTGTCACGGACCATGGCGACGACGTCGGCATTACCGGTGACGATGAAGAGGAAGCGACCCGCCGGCCACGGGGTCTGGCTGCCGCCGATGTTGCGGTCCCACTGGCGCTGGCCGGAACGCAGGTCGACACCGGCAATCTGGCCCCCCGAACCAATGGCGATCACGAGACCACGGTCGATGACCGGACGGCCGCGAATGTCGGCGAGATTGCCGAAGGCCCGGACGTCCGCGCGCGCACCGATCAGCGTTTCGTTCCAGATCGGCCGGCCATTGTCGATACGCAGCGCCGCGAGTTCACCCGACGTGAAGGGCGCCACCACGACATCGCCCGAGCCTGCCGGGCTGTTGCCCCCGACATAACCCGAGGTCTCCTGCAGGCCCGCGAACTGCCAGAGGTCCGAACCATCGGACGCGGCGAGGGCATGCAGCTTGTTGTCGATCGCGATGACGAAGACCCGGTCGCCGAATACCAGCGGCGCCCCGCGGACCGGCGCGCTGACGATGGAATGCCAGTCTTCTTTGCCGGTTGCTGGATCGAGAGAATAGACGTTCGCGAAGCCCGTCGTGACGAACAGCCGCCCGCCGTAATAGGCAAGGCCCCCGCCGAATTCGTCGGAGTCGCGCGCCTTCTCCGGTGCCAGCGTGACGCGCCACAGCAGCGCCCCGGTATCGGCGTTGAAGGCCGACACGGTTCCCTGCGCGTCCTTGGCAAACACCTTGCCTTCGGCGACGACCGGCGGTGTGGTCAGGATGCGAGTCGAGCTGCTGCCCGCCCCGACATCCGCCGTCCAGATGATCTGCGGCGAAGCGCCGATGGCCAGATTGTGCATCGCATTGTTGGCGAAGCCACCGGACTGCGGCCAGGATTCGTTGACCGTCGGCGGCGGCAGCACGATCTGGATGTTCGCGGCCTCGCTGTCGGGTTCGAGGTCCGTGCGGTCTCCCAGCACCGAAATGCGCTCTCCAGTCAGCGTCGTCTTCTTCTTGTCGAAGATATCGCAACCGGAAAGGGAGACCACCAGGAGGACGGCGGCGAGAAGGAAACGGGGGTCGACCACGCGCACTACGCTCCACATCGGACTATTTGGCCTCCGCGCCGCCGTAGAGATTGAGCATCGCCGAAACGCGCTGGGAAGCGCCCTGCGGCACGGCCGGATCCTTGGCGATCTCGTTCCACAGTTCCTTCGCGCGCTTGGTATCGCCTTTGCGAACGGCGAGCATGGCCTGCAGTTCGCGAACGCTGAGCCGGAACGGACGATCGGGCCCCGCAAGCGGCTCGAGGCGGGCCACCATCTCTTCCGCCTTGGGCGTATCGATGCTCTTGAAGGCGGCGATCACGAGGGCGAGGTCGCTCAGCTCGCTCGCCGACAGGCTGGGCGCAACGGCGGACAGCGCCGTCACCTGCTCTTCCAGCGTGGCGCGCAGCTGCGCGGCGGTGAGCGCGGCGAGCGAACGGTAGGGCTGAACGGCGGTGGCTGCCTGCTTGTCCAGTTCTGCCCGCGCGGCTGCCGGATCCGTCGCGATCTGGGCGAGGGCCGCCGAATAGGAGGCGCCGGCCGCGGCGCGCTGCGCCTGATCGTATTGGCGCCATCCTACAAAGCCAGTGACAGCCACCACGACCACGACGGCAGCCGCAACCACCCAGGTGCCATAGCGACTCCACCACTCCTTCATCTCGTCCTTGCGGACGGCCTCGTCGATTTCATGGAACGCGGCGGAGTCGGACACGTAGTGCTCCCGGAATATCGCGGAATATCAACAGCTTCAGCGGCGGTTCATAGCCCCCTACCCCGGCTTTGGCAAACAACCGAATGGGCCGGCGAGACGCTTTACCCCCATCGACGGTTCTGCAAGAATTCACGCAACTGACATGTTCGAAATTGCGACGGCATGAGCAATCTGTACCGTTTGGCCGATCAGCGGGCCCGGCGCCGAATCGTCTCGTTCGACAAGCGGGAACTGTCGCGACTCCTCGGTTTGTACAGCATGCGTGTGGCATCCGGGGAATGGCGCGACTACGCCATCGACTTCCGGCCGGGCATGGCGATCTTCTCGATCTTCCGCCACACCGCAGAGCAGCCGCTGTTCGCCATCGCCAAGGTCCCGGGCGGCGGAGGCGGCAATTACGTGGTCTATAATGGCCCCCGCAAACTGGCGCACGGGGACACGCTCGAAGACGTGCTGCGCGTCTTCGACCGCAAGCTCAAGCTTCTGCTTGGCTGACCTACTTCTTCGGCGTGGTTGCCGCGCCGATACCCGCACCGACCGCAGTGCCAACCAGGACGGGCGCAACCAGAGGCCAGCCCGCGATCGCGCCGACCGCCAGACCGGTGCCCGCACCGATACCGCCACCGGTCACGGCACGTTCGCCCCAGGTATCGCCGCATGCGGCAACCGACAGAGCAAGCGGCAGGACGAGAAGGGAAACAGCGATTTTCATTTTGGACCTCGAAATAATGAGGGGAGCAGTGATAGCAGGCGCCGAGAATTAATTATCTTGGCCTTACAAGGCCTTATGCGCTGATCTTTCGCGATTTCTCGCGAAGTGTCAATTACCTGATATAACCAACTGATATTTAATGTTTTTCGTCTCGATCTCGTGCTGTACCGGCTGCCTTGTCCCCGAGGAGAGCATCTGGTGACGACGACTGCCCGGTACCGTCACCGGCTGCCGCAGGAGAACGGCGGCCTCTTCCTCACCGACGGCGGTATAGAGACCTGCCTCATCTTCGACGACGGGCTCGACTTGCCCCTCTTCGCCGCTTTTCCCCTGATGCGCGACACCGAGGGCCGCCGAGCGCTGAAGCAATATTACGAACGCTTCATCGAGATCGCGCGTCTCAACGCCCTGGGATTCGTGCTCGAGAGCCCGACCTGGCGGGCAAGCGCCGACTGGGGCTCGAGGCTCGGCTACTCGATCGCAGAAATTTCCGCCGCCAACACCGACGCGATCGCTCTGATGCAGGAATTGCGGGAGGCTCACGAAACCCCGGCGTCGCCCATGGTCGTCAGCGGCTGTATCGGGCCGCGCGGCGACGCTACATTCCGGGCGAGATCATGTCGGAGGACACGGCGGAGGCCTACCACGCGCTACAGGTGAATGCCTTTGCAGATGCCGGGGCGGACATGGTCAGCGCCACCACCATGACCAATACGAGCGAGGCGATCGGCATCGCCCGCGCCGCGCGCCGGGCTGGGATTCCGGTGGCAATTTCGTTCACGGTGGAGACCGACGGCCGCCTTCCGACAGGGCAAACCTTGAACGCGGCCATCACCCTCGTCGACCAGGCGACCACGAACGCGCCCGCCTATTACATGCTCAATTGCGCCCATCCCTCCCACTTCGAAGATGCAATCGCCCCGGAGCACCCCTGGACGCAGCGCCTGCGTGGTCTGCGTGCGAACGCGTCGCAGTCACCAGGAGCTGAACGACTCACCGGATCTCGACGCCGGCGATCCGGCCGAGCTCGGGCACCAGTATCGCGACATCGTTCGGGCGAACCCGCAGATCAACGTTCTCGGCGGCTGCTGCGGCACCGACCATCGCCATGTCGAGTGCATCGCTCTTGCCTGCAAGCCGGCGCGCCAGTCGCCAACCGCCTAGACGAGGGTTTCGTAGTGCTCCGGCTTGAAGCCGACGAGCAGCGTCGCCCCGGCCTCGAGAACCGGCCGCTTGATCATGGACGGCTGTGCGATCATCAGTGCGATCGCCTTGGCCTCGGTCAGCCCCTCTTTCTCCTCGTCGGGCAGCTTGCGGAAGGTGGTGCCGGAGCGATTCAACAGCACTTCCCAGCCGACCTTGCGCGCCCATCCTTCCAGGCGGTCGCGCTCGATCCCCGTTTTCTTGTAATCGTGAAACTCGTAGGCAACGCCCTTCCCGTCGAGCCAGGCGCGCGCCTTCTTCATCGTGTCGCAGTTCTTGATGCCGTAGATCGTGGTCATGTCCCCACGATCCCGAAGTCAGGGCTGGACGTCCAGCCCCTTGTAGAGGGCGGCACTGTAGATGCCGTGCGAGCGCACATTCTTGATGCTCTTCTTCGCGACCAGGAACAGCCTCGAATGTGCCGCCGGAATCATCAGCGCCTCGTCATGCATGCGGCGCTGGATCTCATGGAAGTACTTCGCCCGGTCGGCTTCGTTGGTCGCCGTGCGCCCGGCGTCGAGAATGCGGTCGGTCTCGGGATCGTTCCACATCATGCGATTGGGCACCGGCCGGTTCTTCGAGTGATAGTAGAGATACATCTGGTCGCCAGCCGACGTGTAGGGCACCGACAGGGTCCAGATGTCATAGTCCTGCTGGGCGATCTTCTGGAAAAAGACGGTCGGGTCCCAGGTCTGGATCTTGATGTCGATCCCGACGGCGCGGGCGGCCCCCTGCAGAACCTCCGACAGCTTGGGATTCTGCCCCACCGTGTAGGAGTACATCAGCAGCTCGAGCTTTTTGCCGTCCTTGTGGCGGAAGCCGTCTGAACCCATCGCCCAACCCGCCTCGTCGAGCAGCTTCCTCGACCTCTCCGGATCGTGCCTGGTGAGCACGTCGAGCGTCGCCGGCTCGAAGTCGAGCGCCTTGGGGTGGACCAGCGACCGCGCCGTCTCGGCCTGGCCGAAGAAGATGGCCTTGTTGATCTGCTCGCGGTCGACCAGGTGGGCGAGCGCCTGGCGCACCCGCTTGTCCTGCAGGTTCTCGCGTGTGCTCTTCAGGCCCCAGTAGTACATCGCGAAGTCGGCGGTCGGCTCATAGACGGTGAGGTTGGGGGCCTTCTTGAAGCTCTCGATCGCCTGCAGCGGATTCCAGTGGCAGAAATCGGCCTGCCCCGACAGCATCGTGGCGATGCGCGTCGTCTCCTCGGGCACGATGCGCCAGATCATCTTCTCGTACCTGACCGGCCCCTTGTTCGCGTAAACGCCGGTCGGGCCCCATTTGTAGGCATCGTGCCGCTTCAGCACGAGTTCCTTGCGCGGCTGCCAGCTCTCCCAGCACAAAGGCCCTGTGCCGTCGAAGCCCTTGACGCCGAAGTCGGCGCCGAGGGACTCGACATTGTCCTTATTGATAATCGTCGCGGCGAAATTCGCCAGATCGACAAGCAGCTCGGAGTGCGGGCGCTTCAGCTTGTAGACGAGCGTGTAGGGATCTGGCGCCGTCAGACTGTCGATCTCGCCCAGCCGCCAATAGAAGGGCCAGCGGGCCGAAGGGTCGGCCAGGCGCGTGAAGGAATAGATCACGTCGGCCGCGGTGAATTTCTTGCCGCTGCAAAAGGTGACGTCGTCGCGCAGCGAGAAGGTGTAGGTGAGCCTGTCGTCCGAAATGGTCCACGACTTGGCCAGCAAGGGATGGACGTTCTTCAGATCCCAGTCGAGGGCGACCAGCGTGTCGCCCATCATGAACATGGGATGTCCCATGCCGCTGGATGTGTTGCTGTGAGGATCGTACCTCGGTGCATCCTGAGACCGGATGTTCACCAGGACCTGTGCAGAGGCCGGCGTCGCAAGCGCGCACCAGACCAGCGCGAGCGCCAGCACGGCACTCGTTGCTCCCTTGATCATGTCGCTTCCTCCCGCCGGTGTGTCCCCGGCTATTGCAGGAAGCTTACCCGGGGTTACAGGAACCGCCAAGCGGCTCGACGATGCCCGCGGAGTTTGCTTAAAGTCCGCCCATGCCCATTGAGTACACGATCGACCACGAGAAGCGCCTCGTCCATGCCCGGGTTCTGGGGGTCATAACGCTTAAGGACATCGAGAGTTTCACCGATGCCGTCGTGGCGCAGGACGCCCTCACCTATCGCAAGCTGTTCGACGGAAGCCAGGGCGATGGGACATACGACGATAATGACGTCATGATGCTTGGAGCCCGGGCCGCCGCTTACGCGACCCTGGCGAAGCGTGGGCCTTTGGCTCTCGTGCCCAGGCCCGGCGTCGGCGCGGAGCTCGCCAAGCGCTATATCAACCTCGGCAAATTCGAAGGGCAGGCCCAGATCTTCGACACATCCGACGAAGCCCTCTCGTGGCTCGCCACACAGTCTAAGGGCGAGCCCTGATCACGAGGCCGCGGCGTTCGCCTGCTCGAGCCGGCGCAGCGAGGCCGGGACCTGATCATCCTCGGCCGGCTGGTACACGACGCTGAACAGCGTGCGCGCCCTCGCAAGCGCTTCCCCGAACCCCGGCTGTTCGCTTTCGAAGGAATCGAAGCCGCAGCGCAGCATGAAGGCGATCTGGTCCTGCAGGACGCCGCCGGTGGCGCGCAATTCGCCGCGATAGCCCAGGCGACCGCGCAGCAGGCGGGCCTGGCTATAGGCGCGACCGTCGCTGAACCTGGGAAAGTCGAGAACGATCAGGCGCAGGCGCCCGACATGCGGGGCCAGGTCCTCCACCGGATCCGTGTTCGCCAGCGACACCGCAGGCCATTCGGGCCGTGCCTTCCAGTCGGCGAAGGGCAGAGCAACGTAGGATGCGGGCAATCCCGCTTCGCTATAGAGAGCCATAGACATTCTCCTTGAAGGGCTGGGGGCCGATGCGCCGGTAGGTCTCGACGAAGCGCTCGCCGTCCTCACGCGCATCGAGATAGGTCGCGACGATCGCATCGACGGTCTCGACCACCTTGTCGGCCGTCACGGCGGGACCGAGGATCGTGCCGATCGCCGTCCTGCCGAAGTCGACGTCGCCGCCGAGGCTGATCTGGTAGAGTTCGACGCCGTTCTTATCGACGCCGAGGATGCCGATATGGCCGACATGATGATGGCCGCAGGCATTGATGCAGCCCGAGATCTTGATCTTCAGGTCGCCGATATCGTGCTGCCGTGCGAGGCTCGCGAAATGGTTCGAGATGCGCTGCGCCACGGGGATGGAACGCGCGTTCGCCAGTGCGCAATAGTCCAGTCCCGGGCAGGCAATGATGTCGGTGATCTTGCCGACATTGGCTTCCGCGAAGCCCAGCACCGCCAGCTCGCGGTAGACCCGCGGAAGATCCTCCACCGCGACATGGGGGAAGATCAGGTTCTGCTCGTGGCTGACCCGCAGCTCGGCCTGGCTGTAAGCCTCGGCAATGTCGGCGACACCCTCCATCTGAGCCGCGCTGGCGTCGCCCGGCGGCGCGCCCGCAGGCTTCAGCGAGGCCGTCACGATGGCGTAGCCCGGCACGCGATGCGGCGCGACGTTGGACTTGAGCCAGAGGGCGAAGTCAGGATCGCTCAGCCGCTGCGCTTCGACCAGCCCTGAAGTCGCCGGCCGCGGCGGCAGGTCCGGCGGTGCGAACTGACGGGCGACGGCCTCGATCGTCCCGGCCGGCAGCTTGAGCGCCCCGTCGCGATTCGCGGCATACTCCGCCTCGACCTCTTCCCGCATCGTCTCGACGCCGACCTCGTGCACGAGGATCTTGATGCGGGCCTTGTAGAGATTGTCGCGACGGCCATAGCGATTGTAGACCCGCAGGGTCGATTCGAGATAGGCGAGCAGCTCGTCCTTCGGCAGGAACTCGCGCAGCGTCTTGCCGATCATCGGCGTGCGGCCGAGGCCGCCGCCCACGATCACCTCGAAGCCGATCTCTCCCTGTTCGTTACGCCACAGGCGCAAGCCGATGTCGTGCACACGCACCGCCGCACGGTCGTTCGGCGAGCCGGTAATGGCGATCTTGAATTTGCGCGGCAGGAAGGTGAACTCCGGATGCAGCGTCGACCACTGGCGCACGATCTCGGCCCAGATGCGCGGATCCTCGATCTCGTCGATCGCGGCGCCGGCATAGTGGTCGGCCGTCACGTTGCGGATGCAGTTGCCGGACGTCTGCATGGCATGCATGTCGACTTCGGCCAACGCCGCCAGCGCGTCCGGTGCATCCTCCAGCTTGATCCAGTTGAGCTGCAGGTTTTGCCGCGTCGTGAAGTGGCCGTAGCCGCGATCGTACCGGCGCGAGATGTCCGCGAGCTTGCGCAGCTGTCGTGACGACAGCGTGCCGTAGGGAATCGCGATCCGCAGCATGTAGGCATGCAGCTGCAGATAGAGGCCGTTGTGCAGGCGCAGCGGCTTGAACTGCTCCTCCGTCAGTTCGCCCGCAAGTCGGCGGCGCACCTGGTCGCGGAACTGGTCGACCCGCTGCGAGACGAGCGTGCGATCGTAATCGTCGTACTTGTAGAAATGGGTATCAGGCATAGCGCACCGCATCGGCCGCGATGGCCTCGAAGGTCAGGCCCGAGGCGCGGATTTTTTCGCGCAGGGACAGCGGCTCGACGATGCCCTCCTCGTCCTCGGTGACGGCGACGAGGAACGGATCGACCACGGTGAAAGCTTCGGCGCGGGCGCTTTCCAGGAGAATTTCGGCGTGGCGCTTGTCGCGCGCCACCGCCGCATGCTCGAGCCGATCAGTCCACTGCCCCGCCTCGTCGAGCCAGACCACCATGCCGTCGACCAGGCGATTCGCGGACGCGACCTGCAGGTCGCCGCTGAGATTCTTGGCCATCAGGACACCTTTGCGAGCGAAGACTTGGGGGATGCGGCGGCATAGGCCGCGACGTCACCCACGATGATGAGGCTGGGGCCGGCCGCGCCGCTTTGGGAGTGGGCGGCAGCGAGCCGTGCCAGGTCGCCGAGCCGGCCGGTGGAGACACGCTGGTCAGGCCGCGTGCCGCTCTCGACGATGGCGATCGGCGTGGACGGAGCGGCGCCGGCAGCCAGCAGGCGATCGCGCACGGCTGACGCCTCGGAAGCGCCCATGTAGATCGCCAGCGTATGGCCTTCGCCGACGAGCGAGGCCCAGGCGGGCTGCTTGCCCTCCTTGGCGCCGTGCCCGCTGACGAAAGTCACGGCCGAGGCGTGGCGGCGGTGGGTGAGCGGAATGCCGACCGAGGCCGCGCACCCCAGCGCGGCGGTGATACCCGGCACGACCGTATAGGCAAGGCCGGCCTCGCGCAGCGCATCGACTTCCTCGCCGCCGCGGCCGAACACGAACGGGTCGCCGGCCTTCAGCCGGACCACCGTCTGGCCGGCACGGACGCGACGGACCAGTTCCGCATCGATGTCGGCCTGTGCCCAGCTCGGACGGCCCTTGCGCTTGCCGACGGAGACGACCTCCGCATCCCGCCTCGCCCGCGCCAGCACGGCCGGCGGCACGAGATCGTCGTGCAGGATGGCATCGGCTTCCTGCAGGAGTTGCGCGGCCCTCAGGGTCAACAGATCGGGATCGCCCGGCCCCGCGCCCACGATGTGGGCGATGCCGGACGGCGTCAGCTGGCGGCGCGCCGCATCGAGGTCGCCGAGTGCCACGCGGCGCGCACCGGCCTCGTCGCCGGCCAGCGCCAATTGTGCCGCCGGCCCCTCGACCAGGCGGCGGAAGAAGACGCGACGACTTGCGGGATCGGCGACCAGCGCATTGACCTGCGCTCGGAATGTCGTCGCCAGTCTGGCGAGCGTGCCCAGCCGCTCGGGCAACGCCGCCTCGACCCGGCCACGCAGTACCGTCGCCAGGGTCGGCGACGCGCCGCCGGTCGAGATCGCGACGACCACCCCGTCACGATCGACGATGGCCGGCATGATGAAGTCGCAGAGGGCGGGCCGGTCGGCCACGTTCACCGGGACGCCCGCCGCCTTCGCCTGGCGGTGTGCCGCGACATCGGCGGCTTCGTCCTCGGTGGCCACGAAGACTGCCACGGCGCCGCGCAGCTCCTGCACCGCGACCGGGCCGTGGAGCCTCAGGACCTCGGCCCCGGCAGAGCCCGCGAGCTTGGCCCGCAGGTCGGCCTTGGCCCCCTCACCCACCACCGCGACCTTGCGGCCGGCGAGATCGAAGAACAGCGGCAGGTGCTTCATGACACGGCCATCCGCAAAAGGACGTTGAGACCGAGCATGCCGGCGGCCTGCGAGACCGACAGGACCCACAAAGCAGCCTCGGAACGGGGAATGAACTTGGACATGCGGTTACCGCCTTTGATCTGGCGATATCTCGCACATTAGCCATGAGTTGAATTTCCGAAGGTTCGGCGGAAGGAAGCATTTCCTGCCGTTCAAGGCCCCGCAAAGGAAATTTTTACCGCTCTTGAAGCGGCTCTTCCCGCACCCAAATCAACTTGGTTCCCAGCGCCCATCCGGGGCGGGAACGTCCAACATCGCTCAGGAGAGGATGATCAAATGCGTACTGTCGACTATTCCCCGTTCTATCGCGCCACCGTCGGCTTCGACCGGGTCTTCGACCTGCTCGACTCGGTGGCCAGCCAGTCCGGTGCCAACGGCTATCCCCCGTACAACATCGAGAAGGCCGGCGATAACGCCTACCGGATCGTGATGGCGGTTGCGGGCTTCGCCGAAGCCGAGCTGAACGTGACCCAGAAGGAGAACGAGCTCCTGGTCACCGGCCAGGCCGCACCGACCGAGAGTCAGGAAGAGAAGCAGTATCTCTACCGTGGCATCGCCGGCCGCAACTTCGAGCGCCGCTTCCAGCTCGCCGACCATGTGAAGGTCACGGGTGCGAAGCTCGCCAACGGCCTGCTCACGATCGAGCTGCAGCGTGAAATCCCGGAGGAGAAGAAGCCCCGCGCGATCCCCGTCCAGCCCGGCTCTGGCCCGGCAGCGCTTACTCACTAAGCAGGTAGCAGCCTGCTGTCTCGAAGGGGCGTCGCGGGAAACCGCGGCGCCCTTTCTTTGTCTCAGGGACGCGCCAGAAACACGGTTGAAGGCTCGACCTCGACGAGAAAGGCGTCGTCAGCCAAGCCCGGTACGCCGATCCATGTCGTACAAGGCGGATTGTCGCCGAAGACCGCTCTTAGGGCGCCACTGATCGCCTTGCCCTCGTGCATGTGGCTTTGCTTGATATAGAGTCGCAACGCGCCGACCTGATCGAGACTCGCGCCGACCGACGCCAGCGCCGTGGCCAGATTCTCGAGGCTCTTCTCGAGCTGGCGGCGGATGTCGTCACGGCCAACGACATTGCGATCGACGTCCCAGGCCACCTGCCCGGACACATGCACCGCCGGACCGACAGGTGTCTGTGTCACCGTTACCTGGGCGAAGCCGTACTCCCGACTGTCGAAGAGCCCGGCCGGAACATCCACGAATCGAGTCACGGCGCCGTTCTTTCCATGTTGGCCGGTTCACACCGGGATTGTCTGCGAGCCCAACCGATCCTCACGCCCACAAGAACTGGACGAAGACCTTATGACATCGCCTTGATACTCGGGTGATGTCTCAGTCCGACTTTGGTGTCAGACTCTTGGCCACGAGGATTTCGTCGTAGTAACGGCCATTCTGCTTCAGAGCATTCCTCTCAGTCCCATATTCCAAAAAGCCAAGGCTTGCGTACATGCGATGCGCGGCTTCGTTGCCCAAGGCCACCGTCAGCTGAATCAACTCAACACGCGAACGTGCAAGTTGGATGATGGCCTCCGTCAATAGGCGCGCAACGCCCGCCCTCCTTGCCTCCAGCCGAACATATACACCCCACACAATGCCCTTGTGGGCCTCCTTGGCACCTTGTCGAACGGAAAGCGCAGCCGTACCCATAAGCTCAAGATCACGATATGCGCCCAACACCTCGGATCCGGCTAGCCGATCCGCGAACCATGTCAGCGGCTGAGCATTCTCAGACTCGAATGTGGCGCCAAAGGCTTCGGGGTCTCGTTGAAGCGCCTCAAGTCTAATGGTCCGATATTCGGCGGCTTCCGACGGAGCAATCCGGCGTATCTGAACGTCGGCACGCGTCATTCCAGGACCACCCATCTCTCGATACCTCTCAAGGCTGAAATAGCGTGCCTTCTCCGCCCCTCCCCACCTGCCGGGGAAGGATCGGAGAAGGCTGCAGAGCGCCTACTACTTGGCGTACTTGCCGGTGAGCTGCGGCGTGTGTGGACCCTCGCCGCCCTTCTCCTTGTGCTGAAGCCGCGTCGTGCGCGCCCAGGTGCGCTTCAGTTCGTCCTTCACGCTGAACTTCAGCGTGCCGATCTTCTCGACCGTCAGCTCGATCTTGTCCCCGTCCATGAACGAGTTGAGACCGCGATGGTTGGTCCCGGTGGCGACGATGTCGCCGGGCTCCAGCGTGTGGATGGAGCTCACCCACTCGATGATGCGCGGGATGTGGTGCGCCATGTCGGAAGTGTTGAACTTCTGCATCACGGTGCCGTTGTTGGTCAGGGTGATGTTCAGGTTCTGCGGATCGGCGATCTCGTCGGCGGTGACGATGCACGGGCCGATCGGCGCGAAGGTGTCGCGCGACTTCATCTGGAAGAAGACGTTACCCGGCGGCGGCAGCCCGCGGGCCGAGCCATCGATGAAGCAGGTGTAGCCGAAAATGTGCTTGAAGGCGTCGCCCTGGGCGACGCGCGTCGCGGGCTTGCCGATAACCAGCGCCATCTCCGCCTCGCCCTCGAAGATCGTGGCCGGCGCGTCGGGCAGTACCATGGTGTCGCCGTCGCCGATCACCGCCGTCGCCGCCTTATGAAAGGCGTTGATCGCCGGCTTCTCCGGCAAGGTGCCGTCTTCCATGTAGTTCACCGCCATGCAGACGATGTTGCCGGGCTTCGGGACCGGCGGACGCAGCTTCACGCCCGATACCGGAACACCCTTGCCTTCGGCGGCGGCCTTTTCGACCTTGGCCTTGTACGCATCCCACTTCGCGATCAGGCCGATGATGAGGTCCCGCGAGTCGAGATGCGGGATGTCCTTCACGGCATCCGTCACGTCGATGACCTGATCGCCCTTGATGACGCCCAGCCGGTAGTCGTTGAAATAGCAGATCTTCACTTCTCTCTCCCTTCGGTCCTTTTCAGGATCGCCTGATACGGCTAGCGTTCCTCCAAAAAGCGGAGGAAGCAATGGCCGTCATCAAGGCAGCGGAATTTGCCTGGCCGCGGATGGAAGCACCCGACCTCGACGAAATGGAGGAGTTCCTCACGCATTTCGGCCTCGTCCGTGCTGAACGCACAGCGACTGCGCTCTACATGCGTGGGACCGACGATCACCATCATCTGCATGTCACGCAAAAGGGCGGAACGAAGTTCGTCGGCTTTGCCTACCATGCCGAGGACGAGGACGATCTGGAGCGCCTCGCCCGGCTTCCAGGTGCCTCTGGCATCGAAACTCTCGACGAACCGGGCGGCGGCAGGCGCGTGCGGCTGACCGAACCCAACGGTTACCAGATCGAAGTGGTGGCCGGACAGAAGCGGGTCGAGCCGATCCGGGTCGCTCGGGACGAACAGAATACGGCGCGCGAGCCGGGACGTCGCGTCGGCCGGGTGATGCGGCTTGGCGCGTCGCCGACATCGATCCAGCGCATCGGCCATGGCGTGCTCGCGTCGCCCAGGGTGCCCGATACGGTAGCCTGGTTCCGCGAGACGCTGGGCATGATCCGCTCCGACGACGTTTATGTGGGCCAGGAGGACAACATCATCGGTTCTTTCAACCGGCTGGACCGCGGCGATGCCTACGTCGATCATCACGTATTCTTCTGCAACCACAGTACAAGAGCCGGCCTGCACCACGTTTCCTACGAGGTTCAGGACATCGACTGCGTCTTCCAGGACCATGAGTATCTGAAGCGGCTGGGCAAATACGATCATGTGTGGGGCATTGGCCGCCATCTGCTGGGCAGCCAGGTCTACGACTACTGGAGCGATCCCTGGGGGCGTGTGCACGAGCGCTGGGCCGACACCGACCGCCTGAACGCGGCCGATGGCGGCAATCTCGTCAGCGCGGACGAAGGTCTCCGGTCGCAGTGGGGCGACGGACCGCCGGAGCGATTCATCGGTCATGCCAGCCCCTAAGGATCGGTTGGCCCGCCCCGTTCTTCGTCCTAATGTCCGCCCCGGTTCGCAACGGAGAGAGTCCCAATGAAGAGCTACAAGGTCGTCGAATTCGGCCAGCCCCTGCAGAAGGTCGAGGAGAGCAACCCCGCGCCGCAGGGCGCCGAAGTCCTGGTCAAGGTTACGGCCGCCGGCGTCTGCCACAGCGACGTCCATCTCTGGGAGGGCTTCTTCGACATGGGCGGCGGCAACAAGGTGTCGACGCAGAAGACCATGAACCCGCCGCGCACCATGGGCCACGAGATCGTGGGCGAGGTCGTGGCGCTGGGTCCCGACGCCAAGGGCGCCAAGGTCGGCGACAAGGCGGTGGTCTATCCCTGGATCGGCTGCGGCACCTGCTGGTACTGCGCCAACGGCCGCGAGCATCTCTGCCCGGCGCCCCGCGCGCTCGGCGTCAACAAGGACGGCGGCTATGCCGACCATGTTCTCGTCCCCGACGCAAAGTATCTCTATCCCTATGGCGACATCCCGACCGAGTTGGCCTGCCTCTATGCCTGCTCCGGCATCACCGCCTTCAGCGCCGTGAAGAAGGCGGTCGGCGAGGATGCCGGCAAGCCGATCCTGGTGATCGGCGCCGGCGGCGTCGGCCTGATGGGCGTGAAGTTCGCGCAGTCGGTGCTGGGCCATGCGCCGATCGTGGCCGACATCGATGAGAACAAGCGCAAGCTCGCGCTCGACAACGGCGCGGTCGCCGCCATCGACCCGCGCGACAAGGATGCCCGCAAGAAGATCTTCGAACTGACCGGCGGGACCGGTGTCGGCGCGGCGATCGACTTCGTCGGCGCCGAAAGCACCGCGCAGTTCGGCGTCAAGGCACTGGCCCGCGGCGGCCGGCTGGTCGTCGTCGGCCTGTTCGGCGGCACCTTCTCGCTGCCAATGCCGATGTTCGCCTTCACCGGCTGCCAGATCGTGGGCTCCGTCACGGGCAGCCCGGGCGAGATGAAGGAGATGATGGACCTCGTCACCACCGGGAAGGTGACGCCGGTGCCGGTCGTCAAGCGCACGCTCGACCAGGCCGATGCGACGCTGCAGGAACTGCGCAAGGGCCTCATCATGGGGCGGGCCGTCCTCGTCCCGTGAGCCAGGCCACACGCGCCCTCGCCCACGCCTTCGAAACCGGAGCGCTCGCCGAAAGGCGGGCGTTCTTTCTTCGCGCCGAGGATCCGCCGTTTGCGGACATCGATGCGGAGCAGTCGTTCCGGCCGGCCTTTCTTCGATTGAAGAAGGCCGTGCCACGCCTGGAAAGCGGCGGCCACGAACTCGGCCTCGTGCTGCTGACCAAGCACAAGGAAGAGAACTTCGCCAACATCGCGCGCGGTTGGGCGCTACTCGCGCCCGGCGGCACGCTCGTCTGCAGCGGCGCCAACGATGACGGCGCTGCCAGCCTGGAGAAGCAGGCCGGCAAGGCCTTCGGCGGCGTCGATTCGCTCTCGAAGTTCCACAGCCGCGTCTTCTGGTTCGTGAAGGGAAGCCACGCGCCCCCCGACTACTGGCAGAAACTCACGACCCTGCATTCCGTTGGCGACGGTTCGTGGCAGAGCCAGCCTGGAATCTTCTCGTGGGATCATGTCGACGACGGCTCGGCGATGCTCGCGACACACCTGCCCCACGACCTCTTCGGACACGTCGCCGACTTCGGCTGCGGCTGGGGCTTCCTCACGCGCCACGTTCTCGCCACCTGTCCTGCCGTCACGAAGATCGACGGTATCGACGCCGAGCATCGTGCGGTCGAAGCGAGCCGGGCGAACGTCACGGACCCGCGCGCGACGTTCCACTGGCTCGATCTGATCAACGAGGCAGCGCCCGCAACCTACGATGCCATCGTCTGCAACCCGCCCTTCCATGCCGGCCGCGCCGCAGACCCCTCGCTGGGCCAGGGCTTCATTGCCGTCGCAGCGCGAGCGCTGAAGCCACGGGGCCGCCTCTACATGGTCGCCAACCGCGGCCTGCCCTACGAGCCGCTCCTGAAGGCGAACTTCGCGTCGTTCGAGACGCTGGCCGACAACAACAAATTCAGGGTGACGCTGGCGCGGCGTTGAGGATGGCCGCGATCAGGAATTCCTTGTTGCCTTCCGCACCGGTGATCGGGCTCTCGGTCACGCCCAGCACCTGCCAGCCGGGTTGTCCGGCCAGCCAGGACGAGATCGTCTCGACGACTTCGTCGTGCAGCTCGGGCTCGCACACGATGCCGCCCTTCCCGACCCGGCCCTTGCCGACCTCGAACTGCGGCTTGATGAGGGCCGCGAGATGCGCGCCTGGCGCGGCAAGCGCGAGCGCGGCCGGCAGGACGAGCCGCAGGCCAACGAACGAGGCATCGCAGACGACGAGGTCGATCGGATCCGGAACCTGCGCGCGCGTGACGTCGCGGATGTTGGTCTTCTCCATCGAGACGACGCGCGGGTCGGTGCGCAGTTTCCAGGCGAGCTGGTTGGTGCCGACATCGACGGCATAGACCTTGGCCGCGCCCCGCTGCAGCAGGCAGTCGGTGAACCCTCCTGTCGAGGAGCCGACATCGAGCGCGATACGATCCGTCACCGGGATCGCGAAATGATCCAGCGCCTTCTCGAGTTTCAGCCCGCCGCGCGAGACATAGGGATGAAGCTGGCCGCGCACCTCGAGCGGCATCTCGGCGGTGACGCCCTGCCCGGCTTTGTCGAGCCGCCGGTCGTTCGAGAAGACGAGCCCGGCCATGACAAGTCGTTGCGCGGCGGCGCGCGTTTCCACGAGCCCGCGCTCGACCAGGGCCACGTCCAGCCGTGTCTTCGCCAATACTGTCTCCCTTCCGGGGACCTGCTAGCATGCCGGGCATGAGCATGAAACTTCTGGAGGGCGAGCGCGCCCTGATCACCGGCTGCGCCGGCGGCATCGGTCGCGGCATCGCGAAAGCATTGAAGGCCGAGGGCGCGATCGTGCTCGGCAGCGACGTCGCCGCCCCGCCTGCGGAAGACGGCATCGATTTCCTGCAAGGCGACCTTTCCAGGAAGGGCGGCTGGAAGGAATTGCTCGACGGAGCCGTGCAGAAGCTCGGCACGATCTCCCTTTTCGTGCATGCCGCGAGCCCGCGCCGTCTCGAGGTCGATACGCCCCTGTCGGTCAGCGAGGAGACCTGGGACCGGATGACCGACATCAACCTGCGCTCGGGTTTCTTCCTCGCCCGCGAAGTCGGTCGCCACATGCGCGACAACGGGATCAAGGGCCGCATGATCCTGGTCACCTCGCAGCACCGCGAGACGCCGCGCAACCTGCCCCACTACAGCGCCTCGAAGGCCGGCATGACGATGGTGATGAAGGAGCTGGCGCGCGTGCTGGCGCCGGACGGCATCCGCATGAACGCGATCGCGCCGGGCGCGATTCCCGGTGGCGGCTTCGTGGCGGACAATCTCGCCGACCTCGTGGCCCAGATTCCGCTCGGCCGCCCGGGCACGCCCGACGACATCGCCCAGGTCGCGGTCGCGATTCTCTCGGAAAGATTTGGCCGCTATGTGGTGGGGACGACAGTAGAAGTTGATGGTGGATTGGGCCTTACGAGCTGGATTCCTGCCAAGGCTTGACCTCGCTGGGCGGAAAGGTTGAGGTGCGCTCCGCAAACTGGAGGAACTTCACCGATGACGCTTCGCATCAATTCGACCGCGCCCGATTTCAAGGCGGAGACGACCCAGGGTCCGATCGAGTTCCACAAGTGGATCGGCGACGGCTGGGCGATCCTGTTCTCGCATCCCAAGGACTTCACGCCGGTCTGCACGACGGAGCTCGGCTACATGGCCGGCCTCAAGCCGCAGTTCGACAAGCTCAACACCAAGATCATCGGCCTCTCGGTCGATCCCGTGGCCAACCACTCCAAGTGGGCCAAGGACATCGAGGAGACCCAGGGACACGCCGTGACCTTCCCGATGATCGGCGATCCCGAACTCAAGGTCGCGACCGCCTACGACATGCTGCCCGAAGGCGCCGGCACGACCTCCGAAGGCCGCACCGCGGCCGACAATGCCACGGTGCGTTCGGTGTTCATCATCGGGCCGGACAAGAAGATCAAGGCGATGCTCGTCTATCCGATGAGCAGCGGCCGCAACTTCGACGAGGTGCTGCGCCTGCTCGAATCCTGCCAGCTCACCGCAAAACATCAGGTGGCGACGCCGGTGAACTGGAAGAAGGGCGAGGACGTGATCATCGTGCCCGCCGTGTCGGACGAGGCCGCGAAGGCCAAGTACCCGGACGGCTGGAAGGCCCCAAAGCCCTACCTGCGCATCGTGCCGCAGCCCAAGGACTGAGGAACCGACTGCAGGAGTACGGGAGATGACGGACGAACTCTGGCGCTGGTCGGGCGTCGATCTGGCGCGGGCCATCGCACAGGGCGCGGTTTCGAGCGAGGACGCGACGCGATCGGTCCTCGGCCGGATCGAGGCGGTCAATCCCAAGGTCAACGCCGTGGTCGACGTGATGGCCGACGAGGCCCTGCAGGCCGCTCGCAACGCTGACGCCGCGCGCCACAGGGGTGCTGCTTGCGGGCCGCTGCACGGGGTGCCGGTGACGGTGAAGGTCAACGTCGACACCAAAGGCCGCGCCACCACCAACGGAGTCGTGGCGTTTCGCGATCTGGTGGCGACCGAGGACAGCCCGGTCGTGGCCAACCTGCGCAAGGCCGGCGCGATCATCGTCGGCCGCACCAACACGCCGGCCTTCTCGCACCGCTGGTTCACCGACAATGACCTGCATGGCTCGACGCGCAACCCGTGGGGCAAGGGCCTGACGCCCGGCGGTTCGAGCGGCGGCGCGGCAGCGGCGCTGGCGGCCGGCATGGGCGCCATCGCCCACGGCAACGACTATGGCGGCTCGATCCGTTACCCCGCCTATGCCTGCGGTGTGGCGGGCCTCCGGCCGACGCCGGGCCGTGTGCCGGCCTTCAACCCATCCGCCACCGCCGAGCGGCCGATCACGGCACAGCTCATGTCGGTTCAGGGACCGCTGGCGCGCACCGTCGCTGACGTTCGCCTCGCCTTCGCCGCCATGGCGATGGGCGATGCGCGCGATCCGAACTGGATACCGGCGCCGCTCACCGGTCCCGCACCGTCACGCCCGCTGCGCGCCGCCATCGCGCCAGCCCCGTTCGACGACGTCGTGCCGGAGGTGCGGGCGGCAGTCGTGGCAGCCGGCAAGGCCCTCGAAGCGGCCGGCTACGAGGTCGTGGAGATCGCACCGCCTCGGCTGGGCGAAGCAGCCGAACTCTGGCACCGGATGGTCGTCAACGACGAGCGGCGGGGATTCGTCGCCACGGTGCAGGCGCTCGGCGACGCCGCCGCGCGGCGCAACGTCGAAGGCCATCTGCGCTACGTGCCGGAGATCGATGCCGGCGGTCTGCTCGACGCGTTCGGACTTCGGCTCGCCCTGATGCGCGCCTGGTCGCTGTTCTTCGCGGAATATGCGGTGGCGGTCGTGCCGGTATCGCATGTCCTGCCCTTCCCCGACGGGCTCGACCTGCAGGACCAGCCGGTGGTCGACGCCATGATGGCGGCGCAGCACTGCCTGCTCGCAACGCCCGTGCTGGGCTATCCCTCGGTTTCGGTGCCCACGGGCCTCGCCGATGGAACCCCGGTGGGCGTCCAGGTCATCGCCGCCCGCTTCCGCGAGGATCTCTGCTTCGACGCGGCGGAGATCGTCGAGGCGCACGCCCCGCGCCTCACCCCCATCGACCCGCGCGACTAGCCGCGCGCGCGCTCGGTCTGTTGGCCGAGCGCGGTGAGCGCCGTCGCCACGATCTGCGGGGCGTTGAGGCCGGCCCATTCGTATTGTTTGGCCGGCGCGGCGTGATCGAGGAAGCGGTCCGGCAAAACCATCGGCCTCACCTTGAGGCCGCCGTCGAGCAGACCCGCCGTCGCGAGATACTGCAGCACGAAGCTCGAGAAGCCGCCGACCGAACCTTCCTCGATCGTAATCAGCACCTCGTGCTCGCGCGCGAGCCGGCGGATCAGGTCTGTGTCGAGCGGCTTGGCAAAGCGGGCATCGGCCACCGTGGTGCTCAGCCCCTTGGCGCCGAGATCCTCCGCCGCCACCAGGCACTCCTGCAGGCGCGCGCCGAAATTGAGGATCGCGATCTTGGTGCCCTCGCGCACGATCCGGCCTTTGCCGATCTCGAGCGGCGTGCCCTTGGCGGGCAGCTCGATCCCCACTCCCTCGCCGCGCGGATAGCGGAAGGCCGACGGACGGTCGTCGATCTGGGCCGCCGTCGCCACCATGTGCATCAGCTCGAGTTCGTCCCCTGCGGCCATGATCACGAAATCCGGCAGGCAGCCGAGATAGGCGACGTCGAAGGAACCGGCATGGGTGGCGCCGTCGGCGCCGACCAGCCCGGCACGATCGATGGCGAATCGCACCGGCAGCTTCTGGAGCGCGACGTCGTGCACGACCTGGTCGAAGGCCCGCTGCAGGAAGGTCGAATAGATCGCCGTGAACGGCTTGTAGCCTTCGGTCGCCAGACCGGCGGCGAAGGTCACGCCATGCTGTTCGGCGATCGCCACGTCGAACGTGCGTTCGGGGAATCGCTCGGCAAACTTGTCGAGGCCGGTGCCCGACGGCATGGCCGCGGTGATCGCCACGATCTTCTTGTCGGCTTCCGCTTCCGCGATCAGCGCCTTGGCGAACACGGAGGTGTATTGCGGCGCATTGGCGATCGGCTTGGACTGCTTGCCGGTGATGACGTCGAATTTCACGACGCCGTGGTACTTGTCCGCGCTCGCCTCGGCCGGGGCGTAGCCCTTGCCCTTCTTGGTGACGACATGGACCAGGATCGGCTTGTCGAGCTGGCTGTCGCGGGCGTTCTTCAGCACGGGCAGCAGGTGATCGAGATTGTGACCGTCGACCGGACCGACATAGTAGAAGCCGAGTTCGTCGAACAGCGTGCCGCCGGCGACGAATCCGCGGGCGAATTCCTCGGCGCGCTTGGCCGCCAATTCCAGAGGCTTGGGCAGGCTCTCGGCGAAGGTGCGGCCGAGATTGCGAAGCGTGACGTAGGGCCGGCCCGACAGGAGCCGCGAGAGATGGCCCGAGAGGGCGCCGACCGGCGGCGCGATCGACATGTCGTTGTCGTTCAGCACCACGATCAGCCGCGAGCGCAACGCGCCCGCATTGTTCATCGCCTCGTAGGCCATGCCGGCGCTGAGCGCCCCGTCGCCGATGACGGCGACCACGTTGTTCGAGCCGCCCGACAGGTCGCGCGCCACCGCCATGCCGAGTCCGGCCGAAATGGAGGTCGAGGAATGGGCGGCCCCGAACGGGTCGTACTCGCTCTCGGAACGGCGCGTGAAGCCGGAGAGCCCGCCCTCCTGACGCAGGGTGCGGATGCGACTGCGCCGGCCGGTGACGATCTTGTGCGGATAGGCCTGATGGCCGACGTCCCAGATCAGCCGGTCCCGCGGCGTGTCGAAGACGTAGTGGAGTGCCACGGTAAGCTCGACGACGCCCAGGCCCGCCCCGAGATGGCCGCCGGTCACCGAGACGGCCGAAATCGTCTCCTGCCGCAGTTCATCGGCAAGCTGGGGGAGCTGCTCCGGACGCAGCCGGCGAAGATCCGCGGGAACGTCGACGGTATCGAGCAGCGGCGTCGTACTCTGGCCGGTCATTGGAACATCATACTCCTGCACGGCGAGCCGTGCCCCAACTTCAGCTGCGACGCGCCACGACGAATTCTGTGGCTTGCCTTAGCAAATCCGCCGCCTCGCCAAACGACTCGAGATGCGCGGCGGCCTGTCGCGCCAGCATTCCCGCCTGTGCCCGGGCGCGCTCGACACCCAGGATCGATACGAAGGTGGCCTTTCCCGCTGCCTCGTCCTTGCCGGGCGTCTTGCCCAGCTCGGCCGCATTGCCTTCGATGTCGAGCAGATCGTCGACGATCTGGAAGGCGAGACCGAGATCGTGGGCATACATCGAAAGCGCCGAGCGGGCGTGATCGCTGGCTTTGCCGAGCACGGCGCCAGCGGTGCACGAGAACGAGATCAACGCACCGGTCTTCAATCGTTGCAGGTGGGTGATGGCCCCGATCGACTGATCCGAGCCTTCCTGCTCGGCCAGCAGGTCGAGCATTTGCCCTCCCACCATACCGCGAGCCCCGGCTGCCTTCGCGAGCTCGGCGATCAGCGCGACCCGCACGGCGGGATCATCATGGGTCTCCTCCTCCGCCAGTACCTCGAAAGCCAATGCCTGCAGGGCATCGCCCGCGAGGATGGCCGTCGCCTCGTCGAACTGACGGTGGCACGATGGTTTTCCGCGTCGCAGATCGTCGTCGTCCATCGCCGGCAGGTCGTCGTGAATCAGCGAATAGGCGTGCACGAACTCGATGGCACTGGCCGTCCTCAAAGCAGGCAGAGTACCCACTTTGAACAGGGTGGCCCCGGCCAGCACGAAGAAGGCCCGCAGCCGCTTGCCGCCGCCCAGGCTCGAATAGCGCATCGCCTCGAAGACGCGCGCATCGCCCGATGCACCGCTCGGAAGCAGCCGCTCCATGGTGCGTTCGACGGATTGGGCCGCGAACGAAAGCGCAGCGTCAAACCCGGTGTGCGACGACAACGGCATGGGCGTCGATCAGCCGAGATCCGCCGGCTGGGTCGCGACCGAACCGTCGGCGGAGAAGACGATTTTTTCGACCTTCATCTTGGCCTCGGCCAGCCGCTGCTCGCAGTGGCGTTTCAGCAAGGCGCCGCGCTCATAGGCGGAAATGGCCTCGTCGAGCTTCACCTGGCCGCGCTCGAGCTGCTGGACGATGCCTTCCAGTTCCTTGAGCGCATCCTCGAAGGAGAGCGCCGTAATGTCCTTTGGCAGTGTGGGTTCTTTCGCCAATTCTTGCCTCTTGAAGGGGGTGGTCCGGATGGTACCCGGCCGCGGCGAACATGTCGAAAGATGCCGCTCGCGTCATCAAAATAGGCCGAAAATTCCCGAATCAGAGAGCAGAACTACGCGAGTGCAACTGATGATAATCAATTCACGCACCTGTGACATGGCCGCTTTGCATGTTCGCAGGACAAAACCCGCTCTGGCGCATTGCGGTACGGGTGAGGCGATGGCAGGTTCCGCTCCGCAAAGAAATAAACGGCCATTTACCAAAGGAGCAGACGCCGATGGGCAACGTCAGTCATCTCGTAACGCGAACCGCAGCCTTCCAGAGCTCTATCGAGAACGGCCTCGCCGAGGGGTCGAGCAGCAAGGATCGCCAGTTCGTCACGGCGCTGGCGCGCGGCCTCGACATCCTGCGCGCCTTCCACGCCGGCGAGGGCATGCTGGGCAACCAGGAGATCGCCCATCGCACTGGTCTGCCGAAGCCGACCGTCGCCCGCCTCACCCACACGCTGACCGAGCTGGGCTACCTCAACTACATCCGCCGCTTCCGGAAGTACGAGCTCGGCGCCTCGGTGCTCGCGCTGGGCTACGCCGCGATCTCCAGCATGGACGTCCGCCGCGCTTCGCGTCAGCCGCTGGAGCAGCTCGCACACGCCCTCAACGCCTCGACCGCGCTGGGCGGCCGCGACCGTCACTCGATGATCTACCTCGAAGCCTGCCGCGGCCCGTCGGTGGTCGCGATCACCCACGACGTCGGCACGCGCGTCCCGATGGCGAGCACGGCAATGGGTCGTGCCTACCTGTTCACGCTGCCCGACGTCGACCGTAACAAGCAGATCGATGCCATCCGTCGCCGCTGGCGCGACGACTGGACGAAGGTGAAGGCCGGTCTCGAGCGCTCGTTCAAGGAACTGACCGACCGCGGCTTCTGCGTCACCTGGGGCGAGTGGCTGCCCGAGCTGTGTGGCGTCGGCGCGCCGCTGCGCAATTCCGACGGCACGGCGGCCTATGCCGTCAACGCCTCGGCGCCGATCTACCAGATCAGCCGCGACCGGCTCGAAGCAGACTGGGGGCCGCGTCTGGTCAAGGTCGCGCGGGACATCCGCACCGGCATGGCGGCGCAGCCCGCCATCACCGCCTCGGCCGGCCCGGCCATGCGCCCGATGATGAGCAACGGTCATCGTCCTCCGATGTCGGCGATGGCGCGCCGCTAGGCGCGCCTCCCCTCTCGAGGCATTCGAACATGGCTATCCAACGACCGGCCGACGCTCGGCCGGTCGCTCCTTATGAGTTCCGCGGCTTCAATGGCGTGATCGGCCATCAGGTCGTGGCGTGGCGGCACGGTTTCGTCGAGATGCGCCTCGACGTACGCGCCGAGCTTTGCAACGCAAACGGCCTGCTGCATGGCGGCGTGCTGATGACCCTGCTCGACTCGGCCAGCGGCTTCGCCTGCACCTTCAACGAGACGGCGACGGCACGGCGCCTCTCCGTGACGCTGGCCTTCACCACCCAGTTCATCAAGGCCGGTCGCGAAGGCGACGTGCTCACGATCCTGGGGGCCTGGCGCCCCTCGACTTGCCAGATCACCTACGCCGCCGAGACCGAGATCTACAACCAGGCGAACGAGCTGCTCGCCACCGGCGCCGGCACCTTCCGCTACCTGAAGGGCGAGCGCAGCGACGGCACGCTCGAATTCCTCGACCAGAAGGCCGCGGACTAACCGTTCGCGGCGATCAGGCGGCGCACCGCGACCAGGTCGCCCCGGAACGCGTCATAGGCTTCGCGTTTCGCCGCCTCGTCCGGCAGGCGCAGCAGGTAGGACGGGTGCACCGTCGCGTAGCCCGGTAGTCCGTCGAAACTGATCGGGCCGCGAGACTTCAACACCGAGAGCGGCTTGCCGGTCAGCCCGAGCAGCGCCGTCCCGCCCATCGCGACCACGAGCTTCGGCCGCACGAAGGACAGCTCGCGCTGCAGCCACCAGCGATAGCGCTTTACCTCTCCGGGGTTCGGCCGCTTGTGCAGCCGCTTCTTGCCGCGCGGTTCGTATTTGAAGTGCTTCACCGCGTTGGTGACGTAGACGCTCGCGCGATCGATGCCCGCCTCGCCCAGCGCCCGGTCGAAGAGCTGCCCGGCCGGACCGATGAACGGCCGCCCTTCGCGCTCCTCCTGGTCGCCTGGCTGCTCGCCGACGAACGCGACGGTGGGCTCCATCGGCCCCTCGCCCAGCACCGCCCGATCGGCGCCCGGAGTCAGCGGCTCGGACGCCGCGATCAACCGGTTCAGCTCTTCCAGGGTCTGCGGTCCCTGCTCCGCCATCGCTGCCACCGCCTTGAGCGGATCGCGCTTTTCCCGCTCCGCCGCTTCGCGCGCGATCATCTCGCGGGCCCGCGCCGGCGCCTGCTGCACGAGGCCCGCGATGGAGGCCGCTTCCGGCAGATTGCGCCAGTACTTCGCCGGCATGTGCTGCCGCATCGCCTTGGGATTGAGGCGCGCCGGGTTGAAGACGTTCTCGTAGTAGCAGCGCCACGCCGCTTCGAAGCCGTCGGACTGGGGCGCGTCGCTGCGCTGCGCGGGCGGCCCGATCCTCAGTGATTGACGATCCCAATGCAGCGCCCCCTTCGGGGTGAGAATGGACCAGACCAGGCTCTGGAACCGCTCGACGAAGAAGCCGGCGGTCGCCTCGACGATGAAATGCTCGGGCTCGAACCAGGAGACGAACCTTTCCGTGCCGTCGGGATCGTGCGTCTCGCGGAAGCGCACGAACGCATGCATCTTGTGCAGGTCGCGGCGCACCGACTTCGCCATGCCCTCCAGGCGATGCACCAGCGGATCGCTCTGGACGTCGAGCAGCGCGCGCTCGCCGTCCAGCACCCGCCAGATCGCCGAATACAACAAGCCATAGCGCTCGCGGTCGGAATGGCAGACCACGAGCGGGATCAACTCGCCCAGGGCGCGAGGCAAGGCGACCGGAGCGGCACTTTCTGTGCCCCGTTCCCGATCGCCGAACAGATCGACCTCGCCCGCCGAACTCCACGAAACCGACTCCGGCCGAACCTTGCCCGCGGCGAGCCTGCGGACGACGGCGCGGAAGCCTTCGATGTCGGCACCTTCGTGCAGCGCGACACCGATCAAAAGAGGCTCCCCTGCACCGGTGCCTCAGCGAGGTTGGGGCGAAGGTCGGCCCGGTCGGAGATCTTCGTCGGCCGATAGTCGGCGGTGATGAGGAAAGGCAGCAGCCGCTTCACGCTGCGCGCCAGCCGGCCGATGTCGGCGAGGCGCAGCCGCGCGTGCCGTCGTGCCGCGATGATCCTGTCGACCGAGCGCACGCCGAGGCCGGGCACGCGCAGCAGCATCTCGCGATCGGCCGTGTTCACGTCGAGCGGAAAGCGCCCGCGGTTCTGCAGCGCCCAGGCCGCTTTTGGATCGATGTCGAGCGCGAGCATGCCGTCACGGCTGGCGCTCGCGACCTCGTCGGCGGAGAAGCCGTAGAAGCGCAGCAGCCAGTCCGCCTGATAAAGCCGGTTCTCGCGCTGCAGCGGCGGTGCCTTGAGCGGCAGCACCGCACTCGGCGACGGTATGGGACTGAAGGCGGAGTAGTAGACCCGGCGCAGCGCATAATCCTTATAGAGCACGGCGCTGGTGTTCAGCAGCGCCGCATCGGTGGTCGCGTCCGCGCCGACGATGACCTGCGTACTCTGACCGGCCGGCGAGAATTTGCGGCGATCCTCCTTGGCCTCGTCGATGCGCTCCTTCATCAGGCCCATGGCGCCGGTGATCGACGCCGCCTTCTTCTCAGGCGCGAAGCGCGCCAGGCTGTCGGCCGACGGCAACTCGATGTTGATCGACAGGCGGTCGGCGAAGAGCCCGGCCTGCTCGATCAGCCAGGGATTGGCCTCGGGGATGGTCTTGAGATGGATGTAACCTGCGAAGCCATGCTCGTGCCGCAGTGTCTTTGCCACCAGCACCAGCTGCTCCATCGTATGGTCGGGATTGCGGATGATGCCCGACGAAAGGAACAGGCCTTCGATGTAGTTCCGCTTGTAGAAGTTGAGCGTCAGCGAGACCACCTCGTCGACCGTGAAGCGCGCGCGTTCGACATTCGAGGAACGGCGGTTGATGCAATAGGCGCAGTCGAACAGGCAGTAGTTCGTCAGCAGAATCTTGAGCAGCGACACGCAGCGTCCGTCCGGCGTGTAGGCATGGCAGATGCCGTTGCTGGTCGAGCCGATGCCGTCGAGCCCGGCCGCCCGTTTTGGCGCCCCCGATGAGGCACACGAAGCGTCGTACTTGGCCGCGTCCGACAGAATGCGCAGCTTGGTCGTGAGCTTTTCGTCCAACAACGTCTCCTGTTACGAGATCGTTGTTCTCTATATGTTCTCATTGATGGCAAGCGCAAGAGGCGCCGCTTTATTCCTGAAAATCAAGCCGTTAGGAGCCGCCCGCTTGGGTCGATGTCGAACGCAACTTGTAGCGCAGCCACATCGTGCCGCCCTCGAGGACGTCGTGGCTGACGAGCGTCATGCTCTCGATCGGCGCCGGGCCGAGGTCGGTGTCGCCCGAGTTGAACACGATGGGCCCGCCAGTGCTGCCGTCGATGACGGGACAGATCACCAGGCTCAATTCGTCAATCAGCCCGGCGCGCAGAAAGGCGCCGTTCGCCCCGCCCCCGCCCTCCAGCATGATCCGCTCGATGCCCACTTCGCGGCTGAGCGTCTCCAGCGCCGCCGCCAGATCGATCTCGGTCTTGCCGGCGAAGATGTAGGAGACGCCGTCGGCCCGCAGGCCGGCCAGGTGCCGGTCCGGCACGGCCTCGGTCAGGATCACGAGGATCGGATCGCCGCCGATGTCCCGTCGCGCCCACACCGCCTTGCCGTGGCCGTCGAGGAAGATTCCCCATGCCTTGGCCTCGCGCTGTGCGAACCAGTTCTCGCGTGGGAATACCTGGTCGGTCGGCGGATAGGCCGGCTCGGCGCCCTTGGCGAACTCCTGCGCGGTCACGCGCCCGCACAGCCATGAGCCGCCGCCCATCTGGTCATGCAGCCGCTCGAACAGGTTGGGCACGATGTTGGCCTTCGGCCGCCAGCGGCTGCCCCAGATACGGCCGTCGACGCTGCAGACCATGTGGCAGAGGACGTAGGGTTTCATGCCCGTATGATAGCCGAAGGCAGACCCTCAGAAATCAAATCCCGGCAACGATAATTGCCGTCCGGGCCTCAACGGGAGGCGCCCGATGTGACGATGGATGGTCTTACCGAGGAGGCTGTGGACCAGGACGATCTCGCGCGCCGTCCAGGCGATCGGCTTGATCGCGCGCGGCGGCACGATCGTCTCGCTCCTCAACAGCGTCATGTGAGGCATGAAGGGGCGCTTCTTTTCGGCGCCGGGCCGCGTCAGCACATCGCGAAGCCTGGTAGAGATCGCTGCGAGGCTGGCACTCCCCTTGCCGCCGAACAGCACGAAGGCTCCTCGGCCGAGGGACTTGGCTCGCCGAAAGGAAATCTCGAACGGCGGTACCTCGACGGCGCTGGCGCGTTGCATGAGGGCGTCGATTTCCCCCGACGTCGGCGGCACGATGTCATCGCCGACATGCCACAGCGTGACGTGGAGATGCTCGGGCAGGACTTCCACGCCGGAGAGGCCGATCTTTTCGCAGAACTTCCGGCGTTCGCTGCAAATCGCTTCAACCGTCTTCTCGTCGGGAATCACGGCGAAGAACAGCCGATCGGTCGGCCGCACCGTAATCATTTCGTCGCTCGAAGATTTCAGCCCAGCGGGATCCGGGCGACGTGCCGATGTGTCGTCTGGCCGATGAGGCTGTGCACCAGCACGACCTCGCGAACCGTCCAGGTGATCGGCTCGACCGGCTCGGGCTCGATGTGATGGCCGTCATGGAGCAGGGTCACATGCGGCGTGTAACGGCGGGCCGGCCGCGGCGTATCGTCGAGCGAATCGCAGAGGCGCTGCTGGAGAACTTCCATGCCGACCGTGGAGTCATCACCCGTCAGCACGAGGGCCCCATTCGAGAAGCTCATGAGACGGTCGAACCCGACGCAAAAGGACGGCATCAGGATCCCGCTGGCCCGCGCCATCCAGCCGTCGATCTCGTCGGCATCCGGCAGGCCATGGCCTTCATGCACGGAGGCCAGGGTGACGTGGAAATGCCCCGCCTTCAGGAGTCGCCCCGTCAGACCATGCGCGGCCCGCCAGGCAGCAGCGCGCTCGGAGATACATTCGGCCGTCGCGGCGTCCGGCAGGACCGCGAAGAACAACCGGTCGGTGAAACTCTGCCGGCTGCGGCGCATGCCTGCATGACGCCGGTGGAGCCGGTCGACGCCCAGGCGGGACGGACCCTGCTCGGCTCGTGGGGCGAGCGGAGCGCGCCCTCCGAATGTTTCGATCGTCGCCCCGAAATGTACGCCCACTGCCTGCCTCCTCAAACGTTATGTTCATGTTATGTTCTCATCGGGGATAAGGCAAGAGCCCGGGGCTGACTCGAAACATTTGATACGATGGGTTCATGCAGATCCGCGGCTTCTACGAATTCGGCCATGCGCTCGACGTCCTGAACGCCGACAGCCATGGCTTCTCGCCGGCCGACGTCGCGCACGTCGACCGCTTCTGGGCCTATGGCGACATGCACGACAGCTCGGCGGGCTTCCTGCTGCAGTTGCGCGACGGCCGGCGCGCCTATGTCGAGTTCCTGCACTGGCACGGCTTCGAGCAGGACGAAGATTTCAGGATCGGTGTCGAGATGCTGGAAGGCGCCGAGATGCCGGCCGCACCCTTGCGCGAACCGATCGACCCTTCGGCGCCCTGGCCGCCGGGCGGCTGGTCAGACG
>Ga0182739_1000411_pt1 | contig 58609 bp, 41 predicted proteins | sample eDN5th30CBELigBY_FD_128873 | JGI IMG/M metagenome (GOLD analysis project Ga0182739, IMG submission 128873) | Enriched backyard soil microbial communities from Emeryville, California, USA - eDNA 5th pass 30_C BE-Lig BY (version 2) (version 2) | ecosystem: Environmental > Terrestrial > Soil >... | reverse complement strand
TTGTTTTCACTGCCTTTACCCTCCCGCCCCGCGGGAGGGTCGGACGCGGTAGCGGCCGGGGAGGGCCAGGAACGCCCCTCTCCTCGCCTGAGGCTCGACTCTCCCAGAGGGAGAGTGAAATCGGGAAGTTATTTTTGATCTGCTCCTAAGCACCTCTGAGGGAGCGCAACCGAGTGGTCCTAATACAAGCCCGAAGCGCAAGCGAGTGGTCCTAGTACAAGCCCGAAGCGCAAGCGAGTGGTTCGGCGACAGGTCGGACAGGGCATCTGGCTGACTGCGTGTCACTCGCTGGCGCGTCGGGCTTGTGTTGACCGGTGCGTGTCACTCGCTGGCGCGTCGGGCTTGTGTTGACCGGTGCGTGTCACTCGCTGGCGCGTCGGGCTTGTATTGAGGGCTTACAGCGTGCGGTCCAGCGGCAGGCAGCGCAGTTCGTCGCCGACGCGCAGCAACAATTGCCCGCTGCCACAGGCGGGGCTGGCACCGACGCCAGCGCCGAGATCGACTTCACCCAGCTTCGTGTACTCGTCGTCGCAAGCGATGACGCTGGCAATGCCGTCGAGCGAGATCACCAACAGCTTGTCGCCCACAATGATCGGCGAAGCGCCATAGTTGCCGCCTAGCCGCTTGCTCCACACCACTTCACCGTCGGACAGTCGGACGCGCGAAACGATGCCGTTATCCGATACGATCATCAGATGCTCACCGTCGACCGCCGGTGTCGGCACATAGGCGGCCGCCCGATCGATGCGAAACGCTTCCTGAGGCTCTTCCTCGGGGCTGTTGGGGATGCGGATGGCGACGGTGTAATTGCCACCTCCGCCGCTGCCACAACTGGCGATCGCCAGGTCGCCGACGACCAGCGGGGTGCCGACGCTGCGTTTATTCAGCACGGGCAACTCCCACAACAGTTTGCCGGTTTGGGCATCGATTCCGAAAATCCCGTTGCCTTGGCCGGCGGCGATCACCTGCCGCGGGCCCGACTCTGGGGAGTAGATCGCAGGGACGCCGTAGTTGGTCACGGTTGCCTTGAGCGGTGTCTGCCAGCGATCGGCTCCGGTCGCGGCATCGACCGCGATGACCCGTTCATGCGCCGGCTCTTGACCCGGCTCCAACTGGGCGGCCTGTTGCGAGTCATAGAGCACGACCAGTCCATCGGCGACGCGCGGTGACGTTCCGAATCCATGATCGCTTTGCCAGGTGCCGAAATCGCGCGCCCAAATCTCCTCCCCATTGAGGCTCAAACAACGCAGCCAAGTGTGGTTGGGATCGGCGTAGGCGATGTAGACGCGATCGCCATCAACCGCCGGCGTGCTGGCCGCATAGGTATTGCGTTTGTGTCGATGGTACTGGCCGAGCGGGTACGATCGTTTCCACAGCGTGCTGCCTTGGCGCACATCGATCGCCAGCAACGTCAGCGACGAACGCTCACCGTCATACGCCATCAGGAACGCGCGCTCAGCAGCAATCGCAATCGAGCCGACGTCAACGTTGCCAAGCGGATACCGCCAAGCGTAGTCGTCCTCGGACCAACCATCAGGCAAGGTACCGCTGGTCTTCCCCGCTCCGTTGGGCCCATGAAAGCCCGGCCAATCGTCGGCCGCCGCTGTGGTCAGCGGCAGATTGCCGATCGCTCCCCACAGCAGCCCGATGAAGGCGAACGAACAGACAGCGGGCCGCGCAAGAAGCTGGAAATGCATAATCGGCTGTTGAAGGGGGCAGGAGAGGAAGTGGTTCCGACCCCCATAGATTAACAAGCCAACGGCGGTTTTGCATAACGGGCGGACTGCACGCGAGCGTTCACCCGCAGCATCTCCAGCACCGCGTCAGCCGCCTCAGTGCCCTTGTTGCCGAGTTCTCCGCCGGTCCGTGCGCGGACCTGCTCAATGGTGTTGCAGGTCAACAATCCGAGGCCGACCGGCTTGCCGTGTTCAGTCCCCAGCCGCATCAGTTCCAGGCTCACCGCCCGATTGATGTGCTCGTCATGCGTCGTTTCACCCCGGATCACCACACCGATGGCAACCGCGCCGAGCGTGTGCGGCAACTGCAGTGCGGTTTGCACGGCCAGCGGTAATTCCCAAGCCCCGGGCACGCGGACCACGTGAATGTGATCGCGGTCCAGGCCCGCTTGGACCATCGCCTCGACCGCGGCGGCGGACATCGAATCGCAGGCCTCGGCGTGATACCGCGAGGCGATCACGAACAAATGGCCTGGCGGGAGCGGCCCGCTCAGCCCGGTCAACTGCTCACCGATCGACGCTGCGTCAACTGCCGTCGAAGTTTCCAAAGTGGATTCCGCTGGCTTCATCGTGGCTCCTTCAAACTCATCAGAAACTCGGCGTTGTTTTGTGTTTTGCGAAGCTGGCCCAGCAGCGACTGCATCGCATCAACCGGCGACATCTCGGCCAGCGCCGCGCGGACCAGCGAAGTGCGGCGATACTCTTCCGGGTCCATCAACATCTCTTCGCGGCGGGTACCGCTGCGGCTCAAATCGATTGCGGGCCAAATCCGCCGATCGACCAGCGCCCGGTCCAGGACGATTTCCAAATTGCCGGTGCCTTTAAACTCTTCAAAAATCACATCGTCAAGCCGGCTGCCGGTATCGACCAGCGCGGTGGCGATGATCGTCAGCGAACCGCCTTCCTCGACCTTGCGAGCCGAGCCAAACAGCGCCTTGGGTTTCTGCAGCGCCCCGGCGTCCAAACCGCCGGAGAGCAATTTTCCGGTCGTTTCGCCATCGCTGTTATGCGCCCGCGCCAACCGCGTGATCGAGTCGAGGAAGATGACCGCATCGACCCCCGCTTCGACCATCCGCTTGGCCTTTTCGATCACCATCTGCGCGACCTGGATGTGTCGCAGTGCCGGTTCATCGAAAGTGCTGCTGATGACCTCGCACTGCGGACCGCGAACTTCGCGTTCCATGTCGGTCACCTCTTCGGGCCGCTCGTCAATCAGCAGCACGAAGACGTAGGCTTCGGGGAAGTTTTTCAAGACCGCCCGGGCCATCTGTTGCATCAGCACGGTCTTGCCGGCTCGCGGCGGGCTGACGATCAGCCCGCGCTGACCAAAGCCCAACGGCGTCAGCAAATCGACCACCCGCGTGCTCATCTCGTCCGAGCGGTGTTCGAGCATCAACCGGGTGTTGGGGTGCAGCGGCGTCAGCTCATCAAACGGCTTGACTCGCGACCGCGTGCTCGGCTCTTGGCGATTGATCGCCTCGACGCGCAGCAGAGCGAAGTACCGTTCGTTCTCTTTGGGCGGACGGATTTGGCCAGCCACGTGGCTGCCGGTCTGCAGGCCGAAACGACGGATCTGGCTGGGAGAGACATAGATGTCATCCGGGCACGATAAGTAATGGTACTGGGCGCTGCGCAGGAACCCAAAGCCATCAGGCAAGATTTCCAACGTCCCCTCGCCGAACATCAGCCCGTTGGCCTTCATCCGTGATTTCAGCACGCTGAAGATCAACTCTTGCTTGCTGATCCGGTCGAGCTCCGTGAGCCCTTCCTGCCGCGCCAGTTCGCTCAGCTCCTCGTAGCTCATCTGTTGCAGCCGCGCAACGTTGAGCGTGGCGTTGTCTTCGGTCGACATCGGGATGCCGACGCGTTCACCGGCCCGATTGGCCTCGCTCACGATTTCTTCGGGCAGCGACAGCGGATCGTGCTCGGCATCGAGTTCGCGAATGCGCTGGGCGACCTCCGCATCGGGATGGCGCGCCGGCGCATTGACGGCGCCATTGGTGCCAAAGCGGTTTGCTAGGGGACGACGGCTGCGGTAGTCGTCACGCGGGCGGCGGGGAGAATTGGGTTGCATGGGAGCCCTGGATCGGCGGCGATCGCTTGGCAGCGATTAGGAAGGGAGGTGGGGATGAAAAGGTTGCCGAGCGGCAAATCTTCACACGGCGTGATTCGACGAGGTGTTGGCATCCGCGGTCCCCAACGAGGACCCGCAGAAATGCCGCAAGAGATCAAACGATTACGGTAGGCAGGAGATCGAAGTTCAAATCAACAGAAAAGATGACGCCAGTCGGATCACAGCAGACTAACCGCGAGATTCGGCGGCAAGCAATCGGTCTCGACAATGACGCGTCGCGGTGCCGGATGGTTCGCGCTGACAAAGCTGCTGCCACTCCGCAGCGACCTGTGCTCTCAACTGCTCGAGTGATCCCTGATTGGCGATCTGTCGCGTTGACAGCCGGCGCTTTTCATCGGGATGCATTTGCCGTGCCGTCCGCCGCTCCAGCGTCTCGGTAGTCCAGCCGCGGCGAGTCGCCGCCGCAAGCCGAATCGATTCCGCCGTCTCGACGTACCAGATCTCATCACACCATAAGTCCCACTGGCTTTCCAGCAACAGCGGCACATCGAGGACCACCGCCGCTGCGTCCGCTTGCAGCGCAGCAGCGATTGCTTGAATCATCATCGTTCTTGTCGGCGGGTGAACCACCGACTCCAGATATCTTAGCGCTGCTCGGGCCGAAGCGTCATCCCCGAATACAATCGCGCCCAGGCGTGGGCGGTCGATTTTCCCATCCGGCTGCAGGATCGTGGTGCCAAATCGCATTACGATCTGCGCTTTGACTTCGGCGACATCTAGCACCCGATGAGCGATTTGATCGGCGTTGATCCAGACGGCGCCGAGCTGCTGCAGGGTTTCAGCGACGGTGGATTTTCCACCGGCAGGCAAGCCGCAAATCCCAATCACGATCATCGGTGACGCACTCAGCCTGGCGTTCGGTTGTACAGGAACGCGTTGCAACTCGGGCATCGCACCAACTGTGACAACATGATGCGACTGAGAATCTGCGTGGTCAGCGTTTGATAACAGCCGCCGCAGGTACCGCCTTCGACCGGCGCAAGCGCCTCTTCGCCGCGCGCCGCGATCAACCGCTCGTAATCCGCCCGCGCGCTGGCGGGAATCAACTGCTCGGCCGCTTCACGCTCAGCCTCCACGCTCGCCAGGTCGGCTCGCAGTCGGGCAACGTGCTCCTGCACGCCCTGGGCCCGCGTCTCCTGCTCGGCAACGCGCTCATTCAATGCCTGTTGATGACGTTGGCGTTCCAATTCCAACTCGTCGATCCGCTCCAGGGCATCGAGGATCTCGTCGCTCAACACACTGTTGGCCTGTTCATCCGCAGCGATCTGCTCACGGAACAAATCGTATTCGCGGTTGCTGGCAGCCGCGTTCAACCGGCCCTGCAACGTGTGCAGCCGATCTTCGCGCTCCTTGAGTTGCAACTGCTTTTGATCGGCCAGCAGCTTGGCACGCTTAGTCGCTTCCACCGTCGTGGCCAATTCCTGACGCGCCTTTTGAACCATTGCCTCACCGGCAGCGATCTGACGCGGGCCGCGATCGATTTGGCTTTGTAGATCGCTGCGTTGGCGGTGGATCCGATGCAGCCGCTGCAGCAGCTCGGCCGAAATTTCGATCACCGGTTCGGACTTGGCCATGTCGAAGGTCTTGGGGTCGGGCGGGAAAAAAAGCAGAGATCCGCGAGGCGAGACCTCTAGTGGCCGCGATCGTTTCGTCGCCCCTGCGGCAGATAGGTCGGAGCGAGGGAAGTCCTGCGCTGCTAGCGATCGCCTCATTCTTAGCCCACAACATCGAGCGCCACGCGGCGCCCGTCAAGCGGGCGGTACAGGTGTCACACTCAACTTGAACCGGCTCAACCACTGTGGTGAGGGCCGCCGGCGAGCGTTATAGTTGCGGCCCACGGCTGCTGTCGCCATCAATGCCCCGTCGTCGCTCGTCCGATTCACCCTGCCAGCGGCAACCGGTGTCCCACAAGCGCACCGACGCGAATCAGCTACCACCTCCCCTGTGACTTGATCCCGCCATGAAACTCGCCAAGTACCTCGGACCGGCTGCCAACACGACCACGCCATCAGTGGGCATTGTCGATGCAACGCACGTGACCCCGATCGACCTGGCCGCCGGCGGCTTTAGCACGCTTGCCGACCTCTTAGCCGCCGCGGATCCGGCCGCCGCCGCAGCCAGTCTGCCCGCCGCCGCGCCGCTGCCACACGGCGACGTGCAGTGGTTGCCGCCGATCGACCATCAAGAAGTCTGGGCTGCCGGAGTCACTTACAAACGCAGCCAAACGGCGCGGATGGAAGAATCCGAAGCCGCAGCGTCTTGTTACGACCGCGTCTATACCGCCGATCGGCCTGAGATTTTCTTTAAAGCGACTCCCAACCGCGTCCGCGGGCATAACCAACCGCTGCGGATTCGCCGCGACTCCCACTGGAACGTCCCCGAGCCGGAAATCACGTTGGTGATCAACCCCAACTTGCAGATCGTGGGGCTGACGGTCGGCAACGATATGAGTTCGCGGGACATCGAAGGCGATAACCCACTCTACCTGCCGCAGGCCAAATGCTATGACGCCTGTGCGGGACTCGGCCCCTGGATCACGCTGCTTCATCCGCTGCCGCCGATCGATCAAATCGGAGTTGAGCTGAAAATCAACCGCGGCCAACAGGTTGTGTTCGCAGGCCAAACCACCGCTGCGGAAATGGCCCGCCAGTTCGACGATCTGGTCGGCTGGCTGGGACGCGACAATGTGTTCCCCAACGGCGTTTTCTTGATGACCGGCACAGGAATCGTCCCCGACAGCGATTTCACGCTCCAGGTCGGCGACGTGGTACACATCACGATCGATCAGGTCGGCACCTTGAGCAACCCGATCATTCAGTCCTAAGCACCCGGACACAAGTTTGTTCCATGAACTGCTTCTTTCCACCCGGTCGAAATCGTGCTGAATGAAGTCATTTATGACAAGCGACTTGTGTCCGGCCACTTAAGAACACTCAGTCTTCAACAGCGTATAAGGACGACTGTCTAAGCAGCACAGGACATGGACTTCGGCAAAATTCAATCAGCCGGAACGCGTTAGCGTCCGGTTCTTACGAATCATGAGCCGCACAGCGGCCACCGCCATGCAATTCGCCCGTTCTCATCAGTTGCGTGCCAAAGCTCATCGGTGCATTCCCGGCGGTTGCCACAGCTACTCCAAAGGGGACGACCAATATCCGCAACTGTCGCCGGGCTTCATCGCCCGCGGGCGCGGCAGCCACGTGTGGGATGTCGATGGCAACGAGTTTATCGAATACGGCATGGGCAACCGCTGTGTAACACTCGGGCATGCGTTTCCCCCCGTCATCGAAGCCGCCGCAGCCGAGCTGGCTAAGGGTTGCAACTTCACTCGCCCGGCGGAGATCGAAGTTCGGGCAGCGGAAACCTTACAACAACTCATCCCGACCGCCGAAATGGTCAAGTTTTGTAAGAACGGCTCGGATGCGACCACGGCGGCTATCAAGCTGGCGCGGGCCTACACCGGTCGAGACCGGATCGCTTGCTGCCGCGATCAACCCTTCTTCGCCAGCAACGACTGGTTCATGGGGACGACGCCGCTGGACGCCGGCATCCCTCAATCCACGAAGGATCTGACGCTCGGCTTTTCATATAATGATTTAGACGACGTGCGGCGGCTGTTTGCGCAGCACCCCGACTCGATCGCCGCGCTGATCCTGGAGCCGGCCAAGTATGAAGACCCGCGCGACGGTTTTCTGCAGCAGGTCCAGGCGCTTTGTCATGCCCATGGTGCGCTGTTCATCCTCGATGAGCTGATTACGGGATTTCGTTGGGATAACGGCGGTGGCCAGGCTGTCTACGGTATCGATCCGGATCTATCTTGCTGGGGCAAGGCGCTGGGAAACGGCTTTGCGGTTTCCGCGCTGACCGGCAAACGCCAATACATGGAACTCGGCGGCCTGGACCACGAGCGTGAACGCGTCTTTTTGCTCTCGACCACGCATGGTGCCGAAACGCACGCGCTGGCGGCGGCGATCGCGACGATGCGAACCTATCAGCATGAGCCGGTGATCCAAACGCTGTACGCTCGCGGCCGCCGGTTGCAGCACGAAGCCGCGCAAGCCATCGCCGCCCACGGGCTGCAGGACCAGATCCAAATCATTGGCCGTCCCTGTTGCCTCACCTACACCACGCTCGATGCGAGCGGCGTGCCGTCGTTGGAGCTGCGCAGTTTGTTGCTGCAGGAAACGATCCGCCGCGGGGTGCTGATGAGCTCGCTCGTGGTCAGCTACACGCACACCGATGAAGACATCGACCGCACGATCGAGGCGTTCGACGGTGCGCTGGCGATCTACCGCCAAGCGCTGGAGCAGGGAGTGGACGGCTATTTGATCGGCCGGCCCGCTCAGCCGCTGTACCGCCGCTACAACAACACCCGCCGCTGATTAAACCGCGGCGGTGGTGAGATGCCTTTGACGCAGACGGTCAACCGCCACCGCGGTGATGATGATCACTCCGAGCAAGATATTTTCGATCTGATTTTCCAATCCCAGCGCCGTGCTGCCTTGATTGATCACGCGGACGATCAAGACGCCGCACAGCGTTCCAAACACCGAGCCGCGGCCACCGGCCAGCGAGCCGCCGCCGATCACGACGGCGGCGATGATTTCCAGTTCCAGCCCCAACCCGGCAGTGGCGTCGCCTTTGCCCAGTCGCGCCAGGTCGACCACGCCCGCCAGGCCGATGAACGCGCCGGCAAGGGTGTAAATCGCCAGCTTAGTGCGCGTCACCGCGACACCACACAGTCGGGCCGTCGGCTCGCTTGAACCGATCGCGAAGATGTGGCGGCCAAACACGCTCTGATACAACATCAGCGCGACCAAGATCGCCAGCCCCAGCACCATCCACACGCCCCAGCCGAAGTTTGGCAGCAGCGGCCAAGCGATCCACAGTGGATCCGGAAATTGTGTCACCATCCGGTCCATCCACTCGGGAATCGAGCCGGTTGGCGGTCGGATCGTGCCGCCATCTGTGGCGATCGTTTTGCCGATCCCCAAGAAGATCGTCATCGTCCCGAGCGTGATGATGAATGGCACCAATTTCAAAATACTGATCAACGCGCCGTTGAGCAGACCGCACAGCGCGCCGCTGAGGACCGCCGTGGCGATCGCCGCCTGGATGCTCAGCCCTTGCCCCAGGGCATACGCCGCCACGCAGCCCGACAGCGCAGCGGCAGTCCCGGCCGACAGATCGATCCCGCCGGCGATGATGATCAGCGTCATGCCCAGCGCAGCAATCGCGACTTTGACGCTCTGCACCCCGACCAGCCGCACCGAACCAACGCTCAGAAAGTTCCCCACGCCACCTTGCAGCGCATCGGCGATCGCAAAAAACGCGATCACCAGCAGCAGTGCCACCAACGGGCCCGCGGCGGTCAACATCCGCCGCGAGGCACTCCGCAGCGGATGGACGGATGGACCAATCGCGCGCGCCGGTGCAGTGGCTCGGTCGCCGTCGGGATCGACTTTCAAATTCATCACACCCTTTAAGTCGTCGCGGGCAGGAAGCAGGAACCGATCAGCAGCCGCTTCCACCTGCCGCACCTTCGGGTCATGCCCCCCTGAGAAACGGGCAGCGGTTGCGCTTGCCGCTGATGCTCTCAGGATAACCGCTGACGCAGGCGCGCAAAGCCGATACGCGCGGTGGGAAAGGCTGTTTGGCCATGACAACGTTCACCGCGGTCAGGAGCACAGAGGACTTACCCAGACTCGCTTTGTCAGGGCACAGACATGGCGCGGGCGACGCGATCACCGCTATCGACCTGCCGCAAGTGCTCATGCAGGATCCGGCGGACCTCTAAAATCGCTTTGGGCGTGGTGTGGATCGTCGTGTGCTCAGCATTGACGATCAGTTCGCTTTCCACGTCATCCATCTTGGCACTGCTGTAGTCGACAATGCCGTCGCCGCGTCCCGAACGCGTGCCGAAAAATCCGGGCTTTTCCAACACCCCGATGATGTTGTGATACTTGACGCCCTCGGCCTTCTGAGCGCGCAGCATCACCGGGAAGATCGGCGAACTCGGGGCTAGCGAATCGATCGCGTTGCTGACGGTCAGCAGTTTCGGATCGCGAAAGAAACCGGGATTCTCGCGAGTCAAGCTTTGACCGGTCGTGAGCGCGAGCTGCGGCAAGCGGATCACGCGGCTCGCGATCCACCGCGTGTAATCGTTAGCAAACTCGCTGCCGCGATGCGGGGTGCCGATGGTGACGACGCGCTGGATCGACTGATTGGGCTTGAAGTACAACGTGCTGACCAAACGCTGACGTGCCTCCTCAGGCCCCTTCAGCTTCTCCGGCGGCTCATCGCTGACGATTCGCCAGAAGTCATCGCCGCTGTCGATCGTCTGCATTCGGCTGACCAACCCACCCATGCTGTGACCGACCAGCACCATCCGGTCCAGCGGGGTGTGCCGGCGATAGGGGTCATTCACATCGCGCATCACCGCCAGATCGTGCCGAAGCTGCGTGGCGCTGAGCCAAAACGGTTGCCCGCTGGGATAGAGATAAAACCAGAATTGATAACGGCTGCGGATTTCCGGGTAGCTCCGCAGGTCGTTGAACATGTCCATCCACGTCAGTGGACTGCTCCACAGACCGTGCACCATCACGACCGGAATGCGATCGGGGTCATACGGCTCGAGCATGAACAGCCCGCGCTGGCTCAGCGTCTTGTTCGGATTGATCAGCCCCTCGGTGACGCGGTTGCGGCTGCGAAACTCGGGACTATCCAGGAAGAAGGCCAGCGGGGTCGTCAGATCCGTTTCCAGCGGCACCCACTCCGCCGCGAGCTGCACCTGGTTGGCCTGCAGCGGGTCATAGAACTCCAGAATGCAGTCCTGGGATCCACCTTGTTGCCGCTCACGGCGCGGACTGCAGCGCATCAGCGCCGTCACGCTGTACGACAACCCCTCAGGATAATAGGCCTCCTCCGGGTTCGCCGCATCGGACGGCTTGCGGACGGCAATCAACGGAACACCGAGCCCGTAGGTCATGTGACGATTGTGCAGCGTCTGAATGCTGTAGTCGCTTACAAATTCATAACGGTCAAACTCTTCGGGATTCCAACCGCCGCGCGTCGCGGTGCGAACCGTGAAGCTGCGCTCAGGCGTTTTGACCGTATAACTATGACCCGGTCGCAGGGTATTGTTGGCACACAGCAACCGCAGCGAATCTTCGAGCGATTCGTTATAGATCTCGCAAACGCGCCGGAACTGCGGATCATAAGGATTCCGCTGCTCGTACAGCTCATCGGAAAACAGATAGTCGTAACTATTGGTCAACGCGATGCTGTAGAAATTGAGTGCCGAGGCATGATCTTTCGCCCGCTCAGCAAGCTTGCCTTCGACATACGCTAATTCGCTGAGCGCGTAGATCAGTTCAGGATCATTGGATGCGTCGATCACGCTGCGGATCGGGTCGACCGCGCGCTGGCGGTCGCGCTGGTAAAGTTCCAGCAGCCCAAAGCGATTTAAGGAGTTAGCTGACCGATCGCTGATTTTCGGCCCGTCGCGGCCAACGAGCGTCAACGGAACATTCAGCGCGTTGTCGCGAACATCGCGCAGCGCCAGATACCGGGTCGTCGTGCACCCGCCGCTGTGCCCAACCGCCGTCAGCACGATCAAGGCGCAACACACGTGTTGCCACCCCCACGCAAGGCGCAGGTTGATCGGCGGTGAGACGGGGCAGCGATCCGTTCCGGGCACGTTGTTCTGAACTCCTTTTGCTCTCGGGGCGCGAGGGTAGGATTTTCTCACGGCCGAAGTCAATGCGTTCTTGACCGCCGGCAGGCCCGCGCCTATCGTTCCTGCGAAGCCCAATGGAAGCTTGTTGGCAAGGATGTTGTTGGCGCGAAACCGCATTGAAATGCAGGAACGTTTCACGCCAACGTGTTTCACGCTCGGCCGCGTTTTGACCGAGTGCTGTCACCGTCCTTGAAACAGCGCTTTCTTCCTCTTACTGCGGCATGAGAGAAGCGCACCGAGCCGTCGCCGTCTGCTGCGGGGATCACCGCAGCGACTGCGTCCACTCTGGGTCTCTCTCATCGTCCGGGGTAAAACGCCGGGATGCGTGGGGCGAATCGAGTGCGATTGTCTGTTTTTTTGCCACCTAGCCGCTGTGGATCAGCTCGCTGGGGGCGGCACAATCACCTCTGACCGGCGCGACCCGCAATCGACCTCAACGGTTGTAACGGCAGTACCGGTTGGATGCTCCATCGCCGCGATTCGTCTTTTGACCGGGCACTAAAAGTGACCTATCTTTGAGCGGCTGCAACTTCGCGCGTGCGGTCGCCCCTCGGGAGCGGATTGAACCGCTCCCGGGAACCTTACCGCATTTCAACCGGATTCAACGCCAATGCTTCGATTGCTTTGCGTTACCGGAGGGATCCTCATATTAGCCGGAGGGATTTCGGCACCACACGCACCTCACGTTTTCGGCGGCTCTCCGCCCATTCAGATTGCATCCTCGTCGCGGGAAGCCGAATCCCAAGCGGCGCTGGAAGCCGGTCTGCTGCTTGAGCAGCAGCGCCTTTGGAGCGATGGGATCAATCATTATGAATCCGCCGTTCGCAAATATCCTGGCAATGCCACGCTGCAACAGCGACTGTTGATCTGCCGGCTGCATTATGATGTGCAGCGCCGTTATCAAGACAGCACGTTCTTGCAATCGGTCGGCGAGCTGTCGGCACAGCAGGCATTGGATTTGTATGCTGAAGTGTTGGCCAATATGGAAACCCACTACGTTGATGGCGTGGAGTGGAAACGGTTGGTCCGCCACGGCAGCGCTTCCTTAGAAGTCGCTTTAACCGAGCCACTGTTTATCCAGCGGGCCTTACCTAACGCCAGCCCCGAAGCGGTGGAGCAATTTCGGCAAACCGTGCACTTGCAGGTGGTTCACCGGGACGTCAAGTCGCGGCACGAGCTCCGCGCCATCGCCGCTCAAGTCGCCGCTTCGGCACGCCAGGAACTCGGCTTGGCCGCTTCGGCTACCGTTTTGGAGTTTGTCTGCGGGGCGATCAACTCGCTCGATCCGTTCTCGCGGTTCTTGACCGCCGGACAACTCGATGAAACGTTCTCGAGTATCGAAGGCAACTTTGTCGGACTCGGCGTTGAACTCAAAGCGGCCGACGACCGGCTGATGATCCTCAGTGTGATTCCCGGTGGGCCAGCGGCAGAGATTGGGCTGCAACCCGGCGAGTCGATCGTCCGTGTCGAAGATTCATTGACCGCGGAAGTTAAACCTGATTTTGCGGCCGATCTGCTGCGCGGACCTGAAGGAAGTTTTGTTTCGCTCTCGGTGACCGATATCCATGGCAACGCACGCGATCTGCGCGTCCAGCGCCGCCGCGTCGAGGTGCCGTGTGTGGAAAACGTTCATATAGTCGATACCGAAGCGGGCATCGGCTACTTGCGACTGACCAATTTTCAAAAAACCACCACGCGTGAAGTGGAAAAGGCGCTGTGGGATCTGCAAAGCCAAGGGATGCGGTCGCTGATCATTGACGTGCGCGGTAATCCGGGCGGCTTGCTCTCGGCGGCCGTGGAAGTGGCCGATCGGTTTCTTCCCAGCGGCCGAATCGTCACCACCCGCGGACGCAATGCTCGCGAAAACTTCGATTATTCTGCCCACCGGACCAATACCTGGACGATGCCGTTGGCCGTGCTGATCGATTCGGACAGCGCCAGCGCAAGCGAAATCTTCGCTGGGGCGATCCGCGATCATGCCCGCGGCAAACTGTTGGGTGAAACCAGTTACGGTAAGGGGAGCGTGCAGGGCATCTTCCGGATGCAATCCGCCAAGTGCGGACTCTGCTTGACGACCGCAAAGTTTTATTCACCCAGCGGCCAAGTGATCAGCGAACGCGGTGTCACTCCAGATATTACCGTCGAGCCAAGTTACATCTCCGCTCGTCCCAATGCGAAGGGTGAAATCACGCGTGATATCGATGACGTGGTGCTGCAGCGCGCGGTCCAGACCTTCCGCCCCGAATCGCGACTGAGCAGTTTGCCCCGGTAACCGCTTAAAGAGCTGATAATCGTTACAACTGCTTTCGCTTCATGGATTACGTCAGGAAATTAAACTTTCTGATGTGGGCGGGCAGTTCAAACAAAAGTATCCTGGCACGGATAGCGCCCGGAGCGTTGCGGGTGAGATGACTCACCGCCCTATCTTTAGAACCACACCGATTTTCATGATTCAAAAACGCCGAGCCTTAGTTGCAGCCCTGATCGCAGGTGGCAGCGCGATTCCCGCCGGCGCTGGTTGTTTTGACTGGCTGTTCCATAAACATCAGCCGCCCGCCGCACCGGTGCTGCCGTATGCCGTGGGACTGGCACCTACCGTGACGCCGCTGGGGCCGCCCGTCGCGGTCGGCGCGCCGACGACAGCGATGGCGGTTGGGTCGCCGGCTGACCTGGCGCCCGTGGCGCAACCCTCACTCGGCTATGCGGCGAACTATGGCGGCTTACAACCGGCCACCGCCGCACAAATGCCTGCTTATACGATGCTGCCAGCACCGGTCAACAACCCATCGGTCCTGACCGGCATGCCAGTAGCCATCGGCTCGACGCCAACTGTCAATGCCCTGGCTGCTTATTATGGCGGGGTGCCGGCGCCCGCCACGTCTTATAACGCGGCTGCGGCCTACCAAACGCAATTGCCGGCAACCGCGGTTGGCCAGGCCGCCTACTACGCTCCCCCGGCACCCGCTTATAAGGGTTGTGGCCTGCTCGGACACCTGTTTGGCAATCGTTATCAGACGAATTACAACAATGTGCCGACGACTGTTTATCGACCGGTCCAGCAACTGAATCCAACGACTGGCCAAACGGTGATCGTCCAACAACCTTGCACCACCCTCACGCAGCAAGTCCAGCGCACGCCCTACACGAGCTTGCAACCGGCGCAGCCGCTCGCTGTCACGCCGGCGCCAGCACCGTACTACGGCGAACCGACCTGCGGTAACGAACCTCCGCGCTACCTGCCGCCGACAACGACCGCACCGCAGTACGCGCCTCAGCAGCAATACGCTCCCCAACAGCAATACGCTCCCCAACAGCAGTACGCTCCCCAACAGCAGTACGCGCCTCAACAGCAGCACGCGCCTCAGCAACAATACGCGCCGCAGCAGCAGTACCCACCCCAATCGCAGTACGCCCCGCAGCAGCAATACGCCCCGCAGGGCAACATGCAAGCTGGCGGCTATTCGCCGATCGGCTCGGGACTGTCACAGGCTACGGCGATCGCGCCGATCGACGGGGGTGTGCCGCAGTACGAGGCGCCGCTGCCGCCGACGACCGCCCCGCTGCAGGGAAACCCCGGCGTGCTGACGCAGCCCAGCGATGCCGTGCCTGTCGAACAGCCGCGGCTCGAATCCGCGCGACCGAGCCTCACGCCGCCCACCACCTCGGCTCCACCGACGATTTCAGCGCCCCCGACGACTTCGGCGGCACCAGAAAGTTCAGCGGCGCCAGAAAGTTCAGCGGCGCCGGCAACGCCGAGTTGGCCGGGCAACAACAGCGCCGCCTACCGCAGCGCTGAGCCCGCGCGTGCCATCAGCGAGAGCGGCCAGCGCGCTGACCTGCCCCAGCAACCGGCTCAGCCCTCCAGCGCAGCGGTTCCTTATTCCGACCTACCGCCGATTCCGGCAGCCGATGAATACCGACCGCCGGCGTGGTCACCGCCGCGCAGTAACGACAATCAGCCCTGGCAACCTCGAGAACATTCGCAGCCCAGTCAGCCGCAACTTCCCCCGCTGTCGCCGCCTTCACTGGAAGATCGAACCGTGGCGTATCCCGCGCCGACGCACTCCTATCAAGGCAGTTACGATCGCGGTGAACCGGCTGCACGGTATGCGTCCTCACTGCGAGAACCGGTGCGGCAACCCGCCAAGCCGAGCGCCGAAGCGCCGCGCGATGACAGCGGCTGGTTCGCGATCCAGCCTTAACGTTTCCTGGGCGACGTCAGGGCTGCTGGGCTGCGATCTTTTCCCGGAGCAGCCGTAGGGCCAACTGATAATCGCCCACCTCCGGAGCGAGCTCAACCGCACGCTCCAATTGCTGCAGTGCCTTCGGAAGCTGGCCGTCGAGGTACAGCGCCAGCCCGTAGCGATACTGCACAACAGCGTTCTCCGGTGCCAGCTTGGAATCGCGAGCCAACAGCGGAAGTTCCTCACGGCGGAGCTCCGCGGCGCGCTCGCCGGCTCGACTGTCCCCTTGCTGAGCGACTTGGTCGAGCAGCGCCGCCAAATTCGTCCGCGGGCCGGCCATGTTCGGCTCGACTCGAATCGCGGTCTGGTAAGCCGCGATCGCCTCGGGAAGCCTGCCGCGCTGCTCGCACAGACTGGCCCACGCCATGTGGGCTCCCGCTCGATCGGCCGTCACGACGAGCGCCGCCTGCACTTCGCGCAGCGCCAAGTCGACCTGAGTCCGCTCACCCGCCGACAGTGTTCGATACACCGCTGCGGTCGATAGCAACTGAGTCGCTTCACTGCGCACCAGCCGCGCTTCATCGCGCAGCAGCGGCAGTAACGTCCGCTTGATCGTCGCCGGGCTTGCAACCGCCAGCGCCCGGATCGCCGCGGCGCGCAGCAGCGGATGTTCCGAAATGTCGGCGAGCAAATCTTCGGCGGCCTTGGCGGCGCTGGCATCGCCGATGGCAGCCAAGTTGTCTAGAGCAGTCGCTCGGGCGATGACCGGAGTAAGTTCATCGCGCTGCAGCGCGAGCGCCAACATCCGTTGCACGCCGTCGGGTTCACCGCTGCGAAACGCTGCGATCGCCTCACCGTAATGCGGCTGCGCGGTGCGGTCGGGGCCATACCACCGCTCCACCGCCTGGCTGCACCACTGATCGGTTTGGCGAATCAACTCGGCGATCCGGGTGTCCCCTTGCTCAGCGGCGGCGAGCCAATCGGCATACTCGCGCAGCGAATCGCGGCGGTCCTGCGGCACCTGATCGAGCGCATCGCGGACATGGCACGATGAACAAGCATTGGGCGTCCCTCTGCTAACCGATAGGTCGGGGCGCGGAACGCGGAGGCTGTGATCGCGGCGGAAGTCGACCTCCATATAGGTTCGTCCCGGCATGTGGCAATTGACGCACTGCGCCCCTTCGCTGCCGACCGCGTGGTGGTGATGGCTGGGCACGTCGTATTTGCCGGCCGGATGCTGGTGGCAGGACGTGCAGGTGGCATTGCCCTGATGCTTGAGCTTCAGCGAGTGAGGATCATGGCAGTCGCTACAACGGATCCCCTTGTGATACATCTTGCTCTGCAGGAACGAACCGTACTCATAGACCTCGTCCTTAATCTGCCCATCGGCGTAATAGGTATGTTCCTGGAGCAATTCTAAGTTGAAGAAGTCGTGGTAGTGCTCGCCGGCGACGAACCGGTGATCCATCACACCGCGCCGGCTATGGCAAGGAGCGCAGGACTGCAACTGCGGCTCGGGATCGTCCCCTTTGAGCGTCGCCAGGCCAAAACCGAGGTGACGGTCCCAGAAAAATGTCTTGTTTTGAGCTAACTCGACATGCAAGCTGCCCGGTCCATGACAAGCTTCACAACTCACATCGATCTCGGAAAACGTCGTGTGATAACGAGCGGTTTGCGGATCGAAGTTCGTCTGTAGATTGGTCGAATGACAATCGGCGCACATCGTTTGCCAACGCTGCGCCGTACCGGTCCAGTGCAGCGGGTCGTCGGGAGCGAGCTTTTCCGGGACGTCGGGCGGGCGAAGATAGAACCACTTCTGATTGATCGTATCCCAACTGATCCGCAGCACTTGGACCCGCGGGATCTCGTGATCCGCCGTCGACTCGTCGCGGTCAAACTCCACCATGTATTGCTGCAGCGGTTCGACACCAAACACATACTTGACCTCGAAATCTTCCATCTCGCCGGTCTCGCCTTCGGTGTGAATCATGAACCGCTGGCCATCGCGGAACATGCGGCTGACGATCCCGTCGTGCTCGATCGTCGCGTTGTCGAAGTCGCCCAACACGCTCGTATCGGTCGCCAGCTCCATCGCCTTGTCATGGTGCGAACCGGCGAACGCCTCGGCTTGATCGCGGTGGCAATCGATGCACGCCGCACGGCCGACAAAGGTGGGCGTCGCGTCCGCGGGCAGGGTTTGCCAATAGTCAGCAAACACCCAGCCCCCGATCATCAGCAGCCCAGCGGCAGCGGCACCCCAAGCAGCCCAATTGGTCGGAAACCGCCTGCCAGCAGCCGGATCACTGAAGCGCGGGCGCTTATTCAAAACGGCTAGGGTGTTGCGAGTATTCATCGACCAGCAGCACCGTCGCCTGCTCGCGCATCGCCGCAATCAACCGGGCGCTCGATTCATCGCGGCGCGGCAACGCCGCCAGTTCGCGCGCAGCCCGCAACAATGACTCAGCGACGTGGAACCGCGCATCGGGATGCGCCACCGCCGGGTCACCGGGAAGCGGATAATCGGGCCGCGGCGGCAGCGGGACGGCTTGCTCGTCCGGTCCCGTGGAGCGGTCCAGCAGGTCCCTTGTGTCCTCGTCCAGTTGCTCGTCGAGCATCGAGCCATCGAGCACGCTGCCTTGACGGCGAATGACATCCAGGACGTCATCGAGCAACGCGTCGCCGGTCGAAGGAATCGGGGCGGTCGGGTCATTGGCCTGACGTCGCAGCGCCTGCTCAATCCACCGCCGCGCGGGCTCGCTCAGCGGCACCACGACCTGATTCGCGCCGTTCTCAACTGCGGCTGCCTCACCACTGGGCGGCGGCACATCGGGAACCGGCGCCGGAGCTTGACTTGCAGCCGGGCCAGCCAGCCAGAGGGCTGACAATAAGCAGACGACGTTCAGCAGGCGGTGCATGACACATGGTTCCCCAACGTGTGGCACCATCGCGGTGAGGCAACTTGGCCACGACCCGAACGACGCATCCCGCCGCGATCGATCACTCCGAAAACAACGGGACACCAAAGAAAATGCGGATGAGAGGATTTGAACCTCCACGCCCTAAAACGGGCACTAGATCCTGAGTCTAGCGCGTCTGCCAATTTCGCCACATCCGCGACGCATTGATTCTTCGGCAACTGTTACCCGTTCGCTGTCGCGACTGGCAACAAAGAGAAAGTTATCGCCCGACCGCCAGCAATGCAAGGGCGGTCAGCTCAGCGGATCAGCAATAAAATTTGCGAGTCGACATCCTGCCCACCGCTGCTCTGGGCATCCATCGTCCCCAGCAGTCCGGCAGTGCCCATTTCCCGCGGCATCGGGATGAATGCCGGCCCTTCATCGACCGCCAGCGGCGTTCCGTCAGCCGACACCAAATCACGGGCGAGCCCCTGGGTATCGGCGTGACGCAGCGCTGTCAGATCGACCTGTTGCCAATCCGCGACCGACGCCAATAAACCTGGGCTGTCGGCGATGCTGAATCCGAACGCGGCAAACGAGTCCCGATCAGCCATCAATCGCAGCAAGAATCGGTCGAGCTGCTTCGCCGGCGCTTCGATGTAATACAGCTTTGCACCACTCTCACCATCAGCCGCCCCAATCACTTGACTCTGTTGCAATTGGGCGACGACTTGTTCCTCAACCAAAGCCGCCGGACCGAGCTGAATGTCGGCGGCTCGCAGCGCCTGCAGCATGGCCAGCGAATCGCGGCCTGCCTGCGTCAACTCCACCGACACCACCAGCACGGCGACCAGCGGCACACGCTGTGGCGTCGATGCGTCACCTGCAGCCGCCGGCACCGATACACTCGGCGCCGCTTCGGCGAGCATCGGCGACGACGCGGCGATGGACGGCTCAAAATTCGACCGCTCACTCGTCGACGCTGCCGAAGAGGGGCTGCCCGGCCCGAGCGGTTGCTGCAGACGGCCAGCGAGCGACGGGGCCGCTGCCGGTTCAGAATCGACTCCAGCGCCTTGCATCTGTGCGGCCGCTGGATCCGACGGATCGACAGGGGAGGCTGCATTCTCATTTACAGCGAGCCGCTCGACAACCGGCGCGGTCGAATGCGGCTCGTTGGGATCGGCCTGCGCCAGTTCCTGCGGGCCGACAGCGGGAACGCGATCGGGTTGGCGTCCCAGATAGAACACCAACAACAACGAGGCTGCCAAGGCGACCGCGGCTGCCACCCAGCGCCACGTCGATCCGCGACTGGACCGGCCGGTGGCTGCGGGCCGGCTTGAACCTGCAGGCTGATCCGCCAGACGCACCAGTGGATGTTCGGCAGCCAGATTCTCGCGCTGCGCCTGCTCAATCGCAGCTTCGATCACGCGCTCGGCAAACCGTGAATCAAGTTTCGTTTGCCGCAGCGGCGACAGCGCAGCTCGCAACTGATTCCGCACCTCCGCCAACTCTTCGCGCTGCCGCAGCGCCGACGGATCCTCCTGGAACCATTGGTCGAGCAGGGCTTGCTCGTCTGGACTCAGGGCATCGTCGAGCGACCCGCTGAGCAACAGTTCTTGTTCGGACTTGGATAACGGCATGGTGATGACACAACTGAGCGTTCCGAGACGTCCCCAACAGCCGGCGGCCAAGCGCGGGAGGAACATCCCGAGGAGTTTGAAATGAGTCCGTGGAAATAAGGTTTGTCTATAGCTACGACTTGCGGGTTGCCGGAAAAGTTCCGTGCGATTGCTGCTAGTTTTAGAGGAATGTGCGCGGTGAGCGCCGGTTTGTACTCGTGAAATCTGCAGTAAAACAAAAAACTTTTGAGCGTTTTCCGGCCGACCTCACTCCAGCGGCTGATCACCGCTGGCAGCAGCCTGTACCGATTGCCCCGGCAATTCACCGCTGTAGCGCGCCGCCTCCAAGAACGATTCCAGGATCACCTGGGCAGCGATCGCATCGACCAGGCGGTGGCGCGTGCGTTTGCCGCTACCCGCAGCGCTGCGCATCCGACTTTGCGCCGCAGAGGTGGTAAACCGCTCGTCGAACAGCCGCACCGGAATCGAGGTGACTTCCAGCAACCACCGAGCAAACTCCCGCGCCTGGCGGCTCTTATCGCTTTCCCCGCCATCACAGTGGATCGGCAGGCCGACAACAAACCCCTCGATCCGTTCGCGTTTCACCAACGCCTGAAAATACGCGCTGTCACGGACCTCGCCAGCGACCTGGTGAATTTCCAGCGGACTGACCAGAATCCGCAACGGGTCACACACGGAAACACCAATCCGCACCGTCCCATAATCGATGCCGGCTAACCGCCCAGTCGGAGGAAATGCTTCGCTTGCCGGTGGTGCCGGTTCATCTACCATCATTCAATAACCGTTTTCGCCGTGGTGGTTTCGCAATCTAATAACTTCCAACTTTTACTCTCCCTCCGGGAGAGTCGAGCCTCAGGCGAGGAGAGGGGCGCTCCTGGCCCTCCCCGGCCGCTACTGCGTCCGACCCTCCCGCGGGGCGGGAGGGTGACGACAATGGGAACAAGGAACTTCTCTTATCGCCCCAAAATCCTACCTTTAACTCAGCGCTAGGCCACATGCTTGCTCGACCGCGCTTCAATCAGCGCTTGAGCTGGATCCTCAGCCGCCGCTGACAGGCTAGCGGCGCGTGAGCCGCCGATGGTCTCCATCGACAGGTCGCCGAGTTCATGCGGCATCGAGCGGAAATGCAGCCCTTGCTGCGGGATGGCAAGTTCGATGTTGTGCTCGCGGAAGGCGTCGTCGATCGCCATGTGCAACTCGTGCCGCAGCATCCGCGAATTAGCGAGTCCCGAAGCGAACACACGCAGTTCAAACTCCAGACTGCTCGCTCCAAACCGACAAAACAAAACGACCGGTTCAGGATCGTTGAGCGCCAGTGGATTAGCGACCGCTAAATCATACAGCAGCTTCGTCGCTAACCGCGTGTCGGACCCGAAGGGAACATTGACGGTGATCACGACGCGCAGATTCGGATTGGATAACGTCCAGTTGACAAGGTTGCCGGTCACAAAATCACGATTGGGGACAATCAACTCTTTGTTGTCCCAGTCCTGCACCGTGGTGGCCCGGATACGAATCCGAGTAACCGTTCCCGAGACGGTGCCGATCGTGACCGTATCGCCGACTCGAATCGGTCGCTCGAACAACAGGATGATGCCGGAGACGAAGTTCGCAAAGATTTCCTGCAAACCGAAACCGAGCCCGACGGTCATCGCCGCCACCAGCCAGTGCACGCTCTGCCAACCGATGCCGATTTGACCAAAGCAGATCGCTGTTCCGATCACCACCAGCGCGTACTGCGTCAGCGCGCTGGCCGCATAGCGTGCCCCGGCGTCCAGCGGCAGTCGCTGCAACACCACGATGTCGAGCAGACCCGGTAGATTGCGGCAACCCAACACGGTCAGCGTCAGCCAAATCGCGGCGAACAGCAGGTCGACCAGCGTGACCGGTGGGTGAAGTCCATCGGGGCCGGGCGGTTTTAAGCCGTTGTCCCAAAACTCGTATTGGTTGAAGTATCCGAGCGCTGGCAGCAGCTCGCGCCAGATGACGATCATCAGCGCGGCGCCGATCACTGCAGCGGTGATGCGGATGATGTTCTGCGCCTGACCGTTGATTTCCGCCAGCCGCAGATCGAGTGACGTATCACCGGCGATCGTCACATCGCCCGTCTCTCCTGCTCCTAACTGGCGAGCCTGCAACACGGCTCGTTTCTCGCGAGCGCGTTTGATCGCGAACCGGCGGTAGACCACCAATAGCCATCTCAGCGCCAGCGCCCGCACACCGATCAACAGAGCGATCACGCCCCAGGTTGCGGCCATCCGCGTCGACAAGCGAATCGCGGTGTAATGAAAACCGATCGCTGAGACGAATGCCAAAACAAGCGGGACAACCACCAAAACGGCAGTCGAACTCTTATAGGTATTGCGCGTCCACGATCGCTCGGGACAGGTGAGCACGACCTGCCCCAGCGCTCCCTTGGGTCGCAACAATTCAAACGCGATCGTCGCGACCGCTAAGGAGATGACAATCAAAGCGAGTCGGCCGACGGTGCTGATCACCAGTTCGTCGCCGCTGAACTCCGTCAGCAAACAGACAAAGGCCGCTGGTAGGCAGCTCATTTTGACCAGCGCCATCGACCGGCGAGTTGCGTCCAGACAGTCCGACTTCCAACCAAAATGGGCATCGCCGAGCCCTTCGTCCTGACACACGTTGCGGATGAACTCAACGACAAACAGCGCGCCGGCAATCACCAGCGCCGACTTACCCAGCGCATGCGCAAACTCACCGGCCGGTGCGACGCTGGTCAGCCGCCAGCCGAACAGGGCCAGTAGCGCCGCTACAGGGACAGCCAGCAAAGCAGTACAAGCGGCCGCGTGCAGTGTCGGTGTAAAGCCCGTGGCACTGGAACGGCGGGCGTCCTGAGCATGCGACTCCAACCGCAGCCGCAGCCTCCGCCGCATGAAAATCAGCCAAAACGGAGGGAGCAGCAGCAGCTCAAAAATGGGATGCGTCTGAATGTCGCTCTTGAGGTGCTTCCAAACACCCACCCAATTGTCGATGTCGATCAGACTGGCAACCGAGGTGCTCAGCGGCGAAATCAGCGACGGCGTCAACGGCGTGGTGCTGCGAACCCAGAGGATATTCTCCGAAATGAACGTCGCTTGCTCGTCGACCACCTTGACCAAGTTCTCTTCGGCGGCTTGCAGGAAGTTGAGCCGATTGAGCTGGTTTCGGGCGTTGCTGATCAGCTCGGCATACAGTGCTAATCTGGCACTGAAGACCTGAATCAAGTCTGCGCGAACATCGACCTGTTCGATCAGCCCCAGTTGCCCGCTGACCGAGCGCAAGTGCTTTTCGACCACCGCTTCGGTATCGAGGATTTTGCGGCGCTCGTTGTCCCATTCGAGGATTTTGAGGTTCAGCAGCGATTGCTCTTGCAGTCGGCTGCGCGCTCGGGCTCGGTAATACTCGGTGTTGGGCAGCTCGGCTTGTTGGCTGCGGAGCATCAGCCCAATCGCTTGCGAAAAGTCGGCCGCTTGGGCACGGCTGCGGGTATCGAGGTATTGGTTGCTCAATTCTTCGCAGGTCTCTTCAGCCGTCTTCAGATCGTTGCGGGTGACCTCCAGCGCCGCCACCAGGCGAGAATTGGCCTCCGCCAGCTCGCTGTTCACGCTGGCCGCTTGACGGACCGCCGGATGGGCATTGGCGACCGCGCGGCGCGCTTCAGCAGCCTGCTGCTGTGCTTCTAACTTTTCGCCTTCGGCCAGCGCTCGCTGCAGTTGGCTGAGCTGGCGCTGGGTGGCCTTGAGCGTGCGATCGACCATGTCGCGTTGCAGACTGACGACGCGCGAGGTTTCTTCGTAAGTCTTCGATTCTTGCTGCAGCAGTTCGATCTCACGTTCTTGCAGCGTCCGCGCGGCCCGCAAACGGACCTGCCTGGCCCCGGTCAACTCAGCGTGCTCTGCCGCCGGCGGGGGCGCTGCGATCTGCTTGTTGACTTCGTCGAGTTTTGCCCGGGCCTGCGACAACAGTTCCGGCCCCCTTCTCAGCCGCGCGGTCTGCCGTTCGATGTCCAGCGACAGACTCTGCAGCAGCGCCCGCTGCTCGTTGACCGCGGTGTCGCACGCTCGATGGGTCGCCCGCAACTCGTCCATACTCAGCGCCGCGAGGTTATGTGGCAGCACGAAGGCGGATTCGTTGGTCACACCGCCGGAGCTTTGAAGTCGCTCCAGATCGCCCGCCGCGCTGGCTAACCTGCTGCGCAACTGCTTGGTCTGAGCCGCAAACTGAGCCGCTTTTTTGAGCTGCTCGATCGTCTGCGTGTACTGCTCGGTCATCTCCTTGCGGATTTCATCGGTCAGCCCCGGAATCTCCGGAACGCGTGCCCGCACCGCCTCCATCGCGGCAGCCCAGCTCGTTTCGTCCGGCAACTTGCTGTCGGCCGGCGGATTGGCAGTGGCAGGAGGAGCCGCACTAGATGGTGGCGGCGAGATTTGAGTCGATTCCGCCAGCGGCTGCACGGCCGGCACCGCCGGTGCTTGCGCGGGTTCCGTCAGCGGCGCTGCGGCGCGTGGCGCAGTGGCGGTCGGAGTTGGCGGACGCAGTTGATTGGGCGGTCGCTCACTATCGCTCCCTTCGCCGGGCTGTGTTGCCGTTGCGAGCGGTGGAAAATCACCGAAGCGGGCGCCTTCCTGCGCCGATCCGGTCGGTGACCAGGCGGCAGAAATCGCCAGGACAAGCGTCAAGCCCAGTGCGCAAAGCCGCATGCTGCTACCGATTCCTTTCAGTGCCTTGAGCAAACGAAGCGTTACTCGTTCGACTGACGTCTTGTCAGTCCATTCCGCAGACCAATCACCGCCGGCCGTTCGACCGCAGCAGCTACTCGCAAGTGCCTATCGACGCGCCGCAGAACCCGGCCGCTGGCAAAATTCAATCAGCCGGCACGCGTTAGCGTCCGGTTCCCACGAACTTGCCAGCGTCTTTCCCAAGAGCGTAACAATCGCGCTCGGGCGGCACAAATGCAAATCCTAATCCTGCGAGCGGACGAACCAGAACCACATGATTCCGCTGGTCGGGATAACGACGGCTAACGTTCCCAGAGCGATTGCGACCGATAGCATGTGCGGTTGGACCTGTGGCTGACGGGTGAGCCGGGCGGTTAGAAAGCGTGTGATGATAAAAAAATGACCGGAATCGCACCAGCCGATTCCGGTCATTCTTGAACATCAAAATCAGTGGCTTGCGCCGACTAACCGCTACAGCGCATCGCCTTGTAACACATATTCCGTGAACGGTACGTTGCTGCTCTTGCCGCGCGGGGTCATCAGCGCCTGATAGACGCGATAGTCGATCGTCTGCACGACAAATCGGCTTCCACCGTCAGCGAATCCCATGTTGACGCCGCCGTTGTGGGCGGAAGAGGGGCGGGCCACATCCGCGGCATTGCCTGACGTCATACGCAGGCCGAAGAGATCAGCACTCCCCGCACCATTGATCTTGTGCAGCGGGCTCGGCGCTTCCGCAAAGGTGCCTTCATCGCGATAATGCCATACCATTCCTTGCGGGAAGCGACTGGCTTGAGCCAATAAATCGATATCAGAAATTGGGGTGCTAGGATCTGGGTTCAACTGGTGCCAAGGTTGAGCCTGCAGGTTTTCCGAGAAGAGAACGGTGTTGCCAAGCCCATCTTTGATGTCATCGGCCCGCACAGCCGAGCCTGAAACGCTACCCAACTTAGCATTGAAAACCCCATTGGGACGCGACATCGTGGCGGCAAAGTTCAGCTCCAAAGCGGTCGGAACGCCCACATGGCTCATCCCATTGTTCGAAATGTAGCTATTTCGTCCGCGCTCGCTCTCCAGTGTCGGGCTGCTCGGGCATTGCATGATAGCCAGATTGGGCGCCGCGTTGACTGTAAAGCCATTTGAGCCAACCACAGGATACTTATCTTGCGTCCAGATCTCGAACGTTGGCTGAGCATCAAGGTAGGGAAGCAATGTAACCGCCCAACCGCCGTTTTTATCATGAGCAGTATAGGTGGTTGTTGCATCCTCAGGATTGCTCGGATCGCTTGTGCCAGTAAACCTACCAAAGCTCTGAATCCAGCCTGGATACTGCTTCTTGGCCATCTCTTCTTGGATTGCCGCTTTGGCCAAGTTATTGATCTGAGTGCTGCACTGATTGCGGCGTGCGGCTTCTCGGGCGGCTTGTACCGCCGGGATCAACAGGCCCATCAAAATGCCGATGATGGTGATCACCACCAGCAGTTCCACCAGCGTGAAACCGCTGATCTGTGAGGGTTTCCGACGACTCGCGCTCACCATGTCACACTGCTCCGAAAAGAAAAGGGAGATGAGGGACGCGACCATCGTTCGGACTTTTCCCGCTGCGTTCCCTGGACGATCATTGTCTGCGATCGGGCGGCAGAAGTCCAGCCGAACCCGAGCGTTATCTCCATTTTCACTACCGACGCGGCTGAATGCTAGCGGGCAAGCCGGAAATTCACCTGAAAACCTGTGCAGCACCGCTGCTCACCGTTGGAGTCCAGGCTTCAGCCTGCTGCCTGCCTGCCCCTCCCGCAACCGCTCACCGCCCTCCCGAGCCCGATTCCCGCGGCTGCAAAACAATGCCGCCCGCCGGTTAGCGGGCTTGGGAGCGATCGCCAAATCCGAGAGACTACAGCAGGTCTGGAAAAGCCCTGCCGCCAAATCGATCGTCGCTACGCGTTCCATCGTTCGTGAGCACCGGAGGTTCACGCCTGCCGGCTGATTGAGTTTTGCCGAATATCGTATCCTGTGCTGCTGACAGCCAGCACGCTCAATCGCCTCGTTTCCGAAGCTTTGATCATGGATTTCATCATTTTGCCGTCGTTGACCGTCCTCGACATCGTCGGTGGCGATGCCGCGCGGGTGCTCAACAACCTCTGCACCGCCGCCGTGTTACCGCTCAGCCCAAGCGAAGGCTGCGAAGCGTTCATCACGGAAGTTCGTGGCCGGACACTTGGGCACGTGTGTGTCTACCGGCTGGAGGACCGTTTGCGGCTGATCGGCGCTGCCGGCCAAGCCGCAACGGTCGCTGCGCACCTGGATCGCTACACCATCCGCGAAGATGCCACCGCGGAGGACCTGAGCGAGCAGTGGTCAGGCCTGTTGCTCGATGAAGCCTGCCTCCGGCGGCTCGATCCATCGTGGCAGTTCGATCCGCCCGCAACGCCTCAACTGCTCGCCTGGAAACACGTCGTTCAAGTCGATGCGCCGGCAAGTATGGATGACCACAAGGTGGATGACCGCTCCGCCGGTCGTACAGGCGCGCCCGCAGAACTCCGATCGGCGGAGCGATCGGCGACCAAGGTGGACGACCGCAGTGTGGACGACCGCTCCGCCGGTCGTACAGGCGCGCCAGCAGAACTCCGATCGACGGAGCGATCGGCGACCGATTCCGCTCCGATCGGCGGAGCGATCGGCGACCAAGAGCACCTGATCGCTTACAGCGTCCCCTGGACCGGCGACGGACGCTGGCTGGTCGCGGCTCCGCATGCCGAGATCGAGCAATTGGCGAACCGGTTGCAAACCTCAGGAGCCGTGTCGCTCAATGAGGCAGCTTTTCATCGCCACCGCGTGAGCCATCGTTTCCCCTGGTTCGGACTCGATTTAGACGATCGCAACTTGCCTCAGGAAGCCGACCGCGATGCCTTGGCGATCTCGTTCACCAAGGGCTGCTATCTGGGCCAAGAGACGGTCGCGCGGCTCGACGCACTCGGCCAAGTGCAAAAAAAACTGGTGCAATGGCGGCTCAGCGGCAGCGCGCGTCCTGCGGTGGGCGCTGAACTGAGCCATGACGGCCGCGTTGTCGGCCGGTTGACCAGCGTCGTCGATGACGCTGCAAGCGGCGGCTACTTGGCGCTGGGATTTGCCCGCCGCAGTCACTTTGAGCCGGGCGCGGAAGCAGAGCTGCCGACCGAAAGCGGCGAGATTGTGCGGGCCACGGTCATTTGACGCAGCTCAGCCGCCAAACCTTCCGTTGATTGAGTGGCTGCTCGTCCGCGAGTGGGGTTTGCGGTGGCACGCCCACAGCCAGATACCGAGCCGACGCGACATCCACTGGTTTCCCTGTTGTTCTCCTCAGCACGCCCTTCGTTCCTCAGGGACGTGCCACCCAAAGGCTCCACGTCAACGTCCAAAGCGATGAGCCACGAAATTCGCTCATACAAGCCCGACGCGCAAGCGAGTGATTCACTACAAGCCCGACGCGCAAGCGAGTGATTCACTACAAGCCCGACGCGCAAGCGAGTGATTCGGCAAACGCTCTCGCTTGCGCTTCGATCTGGCAGTTTCAATCAGGATTGATCTCGGTTTTTCCGGGCTCGGCCTTCGGGCCAGACTGCGACATTTTGATGGCGGTATTTGTCACTCGCCTGCGCATCGGGCTTCTATTGACCGGACCTGCGTGTGTCACTCGCTTGCGCTTCGGGCTTGTATGGAGGCTCAGCGCATGTGGTGCTCTTGATCACCGAGAACCAGGTAACTCAGATGCAGCTCCGCGTGCCGCAATTGCAGCGTGACGCGATCTGCCTGACTCATCGGCCCGAAGGCGGGACTTTCATATTGGACCGGCTCGGCGGCCTGCAACCGCTGCAGCGCCGTCCGCAGCCGCTGCAGGGCGACATCGGTCTCCAACGGTTCGGTACCAGTTGTCCCGCCAGCAACTCCCGGGATTTTGACGCCGCTCTTCAGCCCCTCGCGCAGGGTCCGCTTGAGCGTGCGGCGGAGCAGCCAACTGATCGGCCAGGGAGGCGACTTGATTGGATAGCCGCTCCAGCCGTATTCGATCCAAGCAGCCACATGGCCCAAGATTTGACCTGGCGTCCAGTTGCCAACCGCGCGGAGCGTCCCCGCCTTCTCCGCTTGCTCGATCCGGTCCAACTCCGCCAACAGCTCGTCGATTGACCTCAGATGTAGCGTGCGACGCTCGACTTGGAGGGTGTTGATCATGGATATTGCGAAATGAATGAGATCGATGGGTGATAAGCGGTCTCCATCGTCGTGCATTCGGAGGCCCAGTTCAATTGCCACCGTGCCGGCTCACCGCGCCACGAACTCCGCTTGCGGGAAGTCCACGGCGATGACAAGGTGGTGTGCCGGAACAACCGCATCGCGTGCTTTGCAGTCGTCCCGAGTCACCGCCCATTCGCTGCAACAGCCAGGTTTCTGTCAGCATGACGCAACACCGCCTCTCTGAACCGGTCCGTTGCCCTTGGGCAAAGGGCGAACAGTACGTCGCGTACCACGATCGCGAATGGGGAGTGCCGGTGCATGATGACAGGCTACTGTTTGAATTCCTAATCCTCGAAGGCGCTCAGGCGGGCCTGAGTTGGGAGACGATACTCAAGAAACGCGAATCCTATCGAGCGGCCTTCGACCGCTTTGATGCGCCCAAGATTGCACGTTATGACGAAGCAAAACGCGAAGCTTTGATGGGCAATGCGGGGATCGTCCGCAACCGGCTGAAGATCGCTTCCGCAATCCAGAACGCGAACGCATTTTTGGAAGTGCAACACGAATTCGGCAGTTTTGACTACTACTTGTGGCGCTTTGTCGACGGTGCGCCCCAACAAAACCATTGGAAGTCGATGAGCGAAGTACCCGCCTCGACAGCTACATCCGACGCGCTGAGCAAAGATCTCAAACAGCGCGGTTTCAAGTTCGTCGGCAGCACGATTTGCTACGCCTTCATGCAAGCGGTGGGGATGGTAAACGATCATCTGGTCGATTGCTTCCGGCATGGGGAGCTAAGCACCACAGAACATGATACTCGGTAAAATTCGATCAGCCGGCACGCGTTAGCGTTCGGTTATCACGAGCCATGAACCGCACTGCGGCGACCGATTCGACCGAAATAATCATCCAGAGTTGCTTACAGCCGCATTGCGAGTGATGGCTTGGCGTGGCATGCTCAGCGCTCCATGGGTGGCACGCTCAGAGCCCCAGCGATGGGCGTGGGCTTCGTAAACAGATACCAATTCGAAGCCGGATTCCCTGAGTTCCTTGCAGTTCTCCTGATCACGCCCTGCGTTCCTCAGCGACGTGCCACCCAGCAACTTAGCGCACGCAACCCAGTAACGTGGCGGCGTGCCACCCACGGATTCAACGTCCGTGCCTCAAGTGAGGTGCTTGAAATGGGCAGAAGAACCTTGAAATTCTGCACATCCAGGTGAAACGGTTCGCGGTTGGCGGCATCTTTAAGGTAGACGCTGCCGCGTTCAGGTGTGGTTGACGTGACGTCTGCTGCCAAACGGCTTCGCCTGGAATGACTCCGTGATCGATCCGCTTCATCTGCGAGAAATCTGGAACGCTCACAGCGATCGAGTGACCTTGATCGCTCGCGCAATGGCCGATTCTGCCGATGCGCAAGATGCCGAGGATGCGGTTCAGGAAGCGTTTATCGCCTTGGCCACGCAGTCAGCGCTCCCGGACGATCCGCTGGCGTGGCTGGTCCGCGTGACACGAAACCAATTGCTGCAGTGGCGGCGGAGCCATGGGCGTCGCCAGCGGCGTGAACAGAATCGCGACGCTCGGCGTGAACCGGCGGCCACTTGGCTGATGCATCCTCAACTGGCGATTGACCGGCAACTCGATGGCCGCGCGGTCACCGAGGCACTGGTTCATTTACCCGATGAGCAACGTCAAATCATCGTTATGCATCTGTGGGGCGAGATGACGTTCGACCGGATCGCCGGCGTGCTGAACCTCTCGCGGTCGAGCGTCCACCGGCTCTACAGCCGCGGCCTGGAGCAACTGAAACAGCGATTCAATCCGGCGGAATCAATTGACCGAGAACTTTCCACCACAACCAACCGTGATGAACCAGATACCGTTTTTCCCCGACGATGAACCGCTGGCGCAGTCGCTCCGTCAGCTCCAGCCAAGCAGCACGCCGCTGGATCCGGCGATCGTCTTCTATCAGATGGGACTACAGGCCGGGCGGCAGCGGCCAACCCGCTCGGTTTGGCCCGCGGCGGCGGCGCTGGTGCTGGCCGCAGCGTTCTCGGCCGTCATCGTCGGCCCAGTGAGCTACCGCCTCGGCCAGGCATCCAACGGACAGAGTGAACCGTCCGCCCCCGACGCAGAAGTGCTCCCGCTGAGCCCGTCTGAGCCGATGCTGGTCGAGAGCGAATCGGCGCTATCCGCCGAGCAGGTTTCCGGCGAGACCGCCGAACTGGAGCAATCTGACGTCGCCGAAATTCCCGAATTGCCGCCGGTGCCAAGCGTTGCGGAGCCGACACCCGAGCGGCTGGTTGATTTGCCAGCTCGGTCATGGCCAACCTTGAATGCTGCCATCGTCCACTGGCTGTGGGGCGACGCCCTGGACCGGCCCCATCCCGAGCACGGCTTCATGTTCACTCGCCAACTGACCGCCGGTCACAGCGGTGCCGACTGGTTTAACGATGGTCTCAACTCGCCTTCTAACGGTGTTGTACGGCCTCCTGACGCCAACTCCGGCGCAGGCCCAGACATCAATCGGGCAGGCCTTCGGCCGCAGCGGCGGGAACCACTGCGCGCTAGCGATTGGAAGGAAATCATCGACAGCAAGCACCAAATCTATTAGGCAGCCCAAGACATGATATTCAGCAAATTTCTATCAGCCAGTAAGCGTTAGCGTCCGGTTCTTACGAACTTCACCAGAGGATATTTTCATGCACTCATTTCTATCAACCTCTGTACCCATTACAATGAAACGATGCGGGCACACCGGTACACCCCTGATCATCACCGGTTCGGCATGCTTACTGCTGCTGCTCCTCATCGCCAGTCCTGCTCAGGCCCAGGTGCTGTTGTCTCCGGCGTTGCAAGATCCGCCGCCAGCAGCAGCAAAAGCTCCGGAACCGGAGCCCAAGGTGATCAAGCTGCACCCTGCTGGCGAGCCCGACCCGGCACTGCGTTATCGGTTTTGGCCAGCGATTGATCAGCAGCGGCATGTCTCGCCTCATCCATTTCTGTCGCGAGCAAACCTGTTGGCAGCGCAAGCATTAGCACAAGATCGCGACAACGAATTTGCTAAACAGTATGACAAAGTCGCCGGTTTGCCGCTGGACCAAGTCGCAACTGAGGAAACAAAACAATTTCTACAGCGTTATGGTGCAGCAGCGCTCGATCAGTTATCCGAAATCGACCGTCTGATGGACACCACCTATGACCTGCAACTTGAAACTCGGTCACTGACAGAAATGGTCGAGCTAGTGTTGCCGGAGGTTCAAGAATCTCGTCATCTCGCCCGCTTGCTGCTGATCCGTGCTCGCGTCGCGATCGCTGAAAAGCGCTGGGATGATGCCATCGACGACATAAGAATTGGCTTTCGGCTGGCGGAGATCATCGGCGATTCGGCACCGCTGCTGATCAACAAATTGGTCGCAATCGCAATCGCTGGCGTGATGCAAGCGGTGGTGGAAGAGGCGATTCAACAGCCCAATTGCCCGAACCTGTACTGGGCGTTGGCTTCCGTTCCAAGCGAACAAGTGTTTGCCCTGCGTGATGCAGTGGAATTTGAATCCGCCAATATCACTCGCCTCCTGCGAGTTCAAGATCTTAATCGGCCGGAAAACCTCAGTACGAACAGTGCGCGAGACCAGTTGGTATCGGTGATTGATCAAGTGCTTCAGTATGTCGAAGAAATGCGGGTCAGCGACGCTGGCGATCGCAGCAATGACCGCAACGATTCCATCGCTCGCCTGATTGCAGGTGTTTACGTCGTGCTAATGACGGAGCCGTCGAGCGAACTGTTGAAGCAATCAAAAGAATGGTCGATAAATGTGGAAAACCTTTCAGCGTCTCAGATCGTCTCGCTGGCAACCCAGTTGAGACTATTGCGAACCCGCGATGAATGGACCAAATGGCTCCTACTGCCTAACGATTTGGATATCAATTTCGATGACAGAGTTGCAAGACGGCCTTTGGACCTCCGCACTGCAGACGTTGTAACAGCGCTAACCGGCGTGTTGATGCCTGCTTTTGACTCGGCTCGCAGAGCTTTTCAGCGCGGTATCCAACAACAACATCTGTGGATGACGATCGAAGCATTGCGGATGCATGCGGCGCAGAGCAGCGAGTTGCCCCAGTCGCTCGATGATCTGCAACCGGTGCCAGCACTTTTCGACGCGATCTCACAGAAACCGTTCGGTTATGAACGCACTTCACCGACAACCGCCACGCTGACACATGCTCCCCGTTGGCCCAGAGATGATGAAAACACCCTTTCGATCCAGTTGATCGTCGATAAGGCCGAGTGAACCATTGCTGCACAGCGGCAACGACACTAAGCAACCCAGAAGATGAACTTCGGCAAAATTCTATCAGCCGGAACGCGTTAGCGTCCGGTTCCTACGAACCATGAGCCAACACTCAAATGATACATCCCCCCTTCTCAGTGACACACTTGACGGTGTTCTTGCTCATCTTTGGCATCTTAGTCGCAACGGATCGTGCCGTCACCGCTCAGCCTCAGAGCGAAGCGACGGTGCCTGCAAGCGAGATGCTCTCCAAGCTGCTCGAACGCCCGTCGGCGTTGGTCGTAGACATCGATGTTTCCAAAGTTGATGTCGAGGCCGCTTACGCCTGGGCGATGCAACGTGCGGGCGTCCCGGAGGAAAAGCGAGAATTACAACCTGCGGTTCAAATGGCCACTGGGTTGGTCGAATCGTTAAAAACGGCGGGTGTGAAACATCTCTACGTTTTAGTCCCAACGCGGGTCATCAATGATGGTGGCCCGCTGGTGGTCATTCCTTGCCAGGATGTGACGGCGGTTGGAAATTTGGCGGCGATGCTGCTCAGCAGCTCCGGTGCCGACGCCGTGCTCAAGATCAACAAGCGATCAGGCCTCGTGCTGGTCGGCCCACAAAAGGTGATCGATCGATTGGCCGCAGCAGCCGAAGACACGGCCGGTGACACGCGTCGCGATCTGCTCGAGCCGCTGAGCGATCCACAGCGCAAGGATCACCTGGCCGTGTTCTCACTCGCCGATGCCTATCGCCAAGAACTGGTCGCAATCTGGCCCGATTCACTTCCTGCCAGCGCTCCGCTGCAACTCTCGCCGCGGCAACTGGCCAGCGACATCCAGCGGATCAGCCTGAGTTGGGACTTGCCGCCACAGATAGCGGTTGAGGCCACAATCGAGACAGTCGACGCGGCGGCTGCCGAGCGGGTTCAAAAGGTTTTAGAGTCCGTGGTAAGTGTGGTCTCAGCTCAAGCCAATGGGGATGAGGGCGCCGAGTCAATCTCCTCGATTCTCCAGCCCCAGCGCGAGGATAACCGCATCAAGCTCAGCCTCGACGAAGCATCGATAGATACCTTGTTAGCGCAGGGGAAGGCACTCGCTCACATCGCCCATAGGAGCCAGACCAGCAACCACCTCAAACAAATCGGAATTGCCATTCACAATTACCATGATGTCTACCGTCACCTTCCACCCAAGTACTTCATCGACCGACAAGGGCAACCGCTGCTGAGCTGGCGAGTCGCGATCCTGCCCTACATCGAGCAGGCGGCGCTCTATCAAAGCATGAAGCTCGACCAGCCTTGGGATGCCGCGGGTAATCGACTCCTGTCATCCGTCGTGATTCGAACGTATGCGGATCAAGACGGTGACGATCCCAATCAGACTCGGTTCCGTGTGCCGGTCTTTCCGGGCTCAGCCTGGGACGGCGAGGGCCCGCCGAAAACCTTTCAGGAAATCACCGATGGGACCTCTAACACGATCGCGGTGATTCACGCTCCGGCCGAAGCGGCGGTGAGTTGGGCGGACCCGGCGGAATGGAAGATTTCCCCCGACAATCCGATGCAGGAAGTGTTTGGCGACCGCGAGGAAGTGATGGTGATGTTCTTTGACGCATCGGTTAGAACGTTGCGGCGCGATGAACTAGACAATAAAAAGCTGGCAGCGCTGCTGACGATCGCTGGCGGCGAGATGGATGAATAGTTAGGCTGCCCAGGAGATGATACTCAGCAAAATCTAATCAGCCGGCACGCGTTAGCGTCCGGTTCTCGCGAACCAATTGAGAGTTCTGTAGATCATCACTGAGGGCGTGGACGCTGATCCTTTGGGTGGCACGTCCCTGAGGAACGAAGGGCGTGTCGAGGAAAAATGGCTGATATTGAGTCCTAGGTGGAAAATGCACTAAAGACCAAAAAACATCGTTTTTTCCGACATCTTTCATCGCGGATTCTCCATTAACTACCTAGGACTCAGTAACCAGGCAGTGCCGCATTGTCCCGAGATCTGCTTCCGGCGCCCACGCCTATCGCTGGGACTCTGAGCGTGCCACCCTAAGCCATCGTGTTAGCAGTGGACACTGATACTCCGGGGACGCGTCCCTGAGGAACGACGGGCATGTTTTCGAGAACCGGACGCTAACGCGTGCCGGCTGATAGAATTTTGCGAAGACTCATCTCTAGCGTCGCTTATGACTCAACCAGTTGTCCGTCGATCAACTCCGCCCTGCGGCCCATGGCGGCGGCAAGAGAATCGCTGTGGGTGACGGTGATCAGCATCGCGCCGCTGTGCTGCTGCAGTTCTAATAACAGTTCCGTAACCTGCTCAGCGGTGCGGCGGTCGAGATTGCCGGTCGGTTCGTCGGCGAGAATCAGGACCGGATCGCGAAACAGCGCCCGCGCGATCGCCACCCGTTCCCGTTCGCCGCCAGAGAGCTGACCGGGCAGGTGCGCCAGCCGCGGGCCGAGCGAAACGCGCTGCAGCAACTCCTCGGCGCGAGCAAAATCATCCGCGCCGGCGCTGCCGGTGGCCAGTGCCGGGATCAATACGTTTTCCAATACCGTCAACTGCGGCAACAGATGATGATCTTGAAAGATGAAGCCGATGTTGCGGTTACGAAACGCCGCAAGCTGAGTCTCGGATAACTCAAACGGATCGGTGCCGTCGAGCCGCACGCTGCCGGAATCGGGTTCGTCAAGCGTGCCGAGGATTTGCAGTAGCGTGCTTTTGCCGCTGCCGCTGGGCCCGACAACCGCGAGCGATTGACCGGCAGTCATCTGTAAGGATAGATCGCGGAGCACATGCAGCGTCTCTTCACCGCTGCGATAGCTCTTATTAAGTGACTCCACAGACAACGTGCTCATCGACTCGCTCCAGCAGCATCGGTTGATTCGGCAAGATAGGCTTCACACAGGGCTAAGAGCGCCAAACCATAGAACGTGTATTCCACGTCGACTTCCTGATCAAAGGCAAACCCGTGAAACCCGCCAGCGGGCCGGCCGCTGTCGAGCCGCTGCATCGACAGCGCATACCGTCGCAGCCCCGGCAGGTGCAATTGATCGACCGCCTGCAGGTCGGACATGGTGACCATCCCGGTACAACTGCTCAACAGGTCAGCCAGCGCGATCCGGTCATTGGCCGCCAGCCCACCTTCGTCGGTCCGCATATCGGCTAAAAAGTCAATCGTCGCCTCTTCAGCACTGGGATCGAGCCGCCCGAGTGACTTCAGCGCTCCGATTCCGGCGGCCGTTGGATTGACGCCGGCGCGTTTGGCCACGCGGATTTCACGGAACCCGCCGTCGATGACGCGTTGGCTGTTGAGAAAGCGAAAGATCGCTGCGGGATCGGGCGGTTGGGCGTCGAGCAGCTCATAACACAGCAGATTGAGAAACGTCTGATAGGTGCTGCCCGCTACGCCGCCGACGGTTTTCGCATACCCGCCATCACTGCTGCGGAGCGGTTCGAGCTTTGCCAGCACGTGCTCACGCGCCTCAGGCACTTCGGCCAGCGGATTGATCCCGTGAGTCAAATCGAGAATCGAGGCTCCCATCACCAAGGAGACCAAATCGACGATCCCAAGTTGGTCGTTGAAGTGCTCGCGAAAGTAGCCGGCAGCGCGCTGAGCCACGTTCTCGTCGATCCCGTCGACGATCAGCAGCCCGCGGAGTGCAAAGGCGGTGTAATACGGATCGCTCTCGCCTTCGCGTCCGGCGAACCCGCCGTCGGGGCGCTGTTGGCGCAAGAGCCAGGAACCGTGCACCTGGCGAATCTCGGGGTCGATCAGCGACGCCCCGGCGGCCAATCGCAGTGTCAAATCGGTCAAATAACTCAAACGACTAACAATCTCGGTTATAAGTAGCCGAACATAAGTTCGCGAGAACCGGACGCTAACGCGTGCCGGCTGATTGAATTTTTCCTAATATCATGTCGTGTGCTGTTTGAAACATAGCAGTCTGCGTCAATCATCAACTCGCTCGATCACCACGATGCACATGTCGTCATCCTGTTCACCATCGCCGATAAAGTCGCGGACCGACAGCACCAGTCGGTTGAGGATCGCTTCGGAGCCGCCGCCTTGGGCGACGCATTTGCGGACGCGGTCGATCGAAAACAATTCGTCCTTGTCGTTCATCGCCTCGTTGATGCCATCGGTGTACAGCACTGCGACATCGCCGCGGCGCATCGTCGCTGTCGCCGCCTCATACTCCATGCCCTCATCGATTCCAATCGGCAATCCCGATTCTTCTTCGCCCGGCTCGGAGATCGAAGAATCGGCGGCGTGAAAGATCATCGGCGCCATGTGACCGCCGTTGACGATCTGCACGGTCTCGTTGCCGGGCTCGATCACCATCAGCAGGAAGGTCACAAAGCGTTCGATGTTCAGCCGGCTCATGTGATCGCTGAGCCGTTGGACAGCCTGGGCAACGTCGGGCTCGGCGACGAGACAGAACCGAGTCTCGGCTGACAGCTTCGCCATGAACATCGCTGCCGCAACCCCGTGGCCGACCACATCAGCGACCACGATCCCCCAGCGGCCGCCGGGCAGTGGGATGTAATCAAAATAGTCACCGCCGATGTACTGGGCGGCTTGGTAGTAGCTGCAGACGCGGTAGCCTTTCATCGCCGGTGGGTGCTGCGGCAAGAAAGCGGCTTGCACTTCAGTAGCCAGCCTCAGGTCTTGCTCGACTTCCTGTTGCCGCAGCGCCTGTTCATGCAATTCGGCGTTGCGGACCACGATCGCCGCCTGCCCAGCGACACCGGCCAACAGGTCGACATCCTCTTCGCGGAACTGCCCGCGGCCTTCGGTCGAATCGATTTGCAACGCCCCGAAGGCTTCGCCGTCGCTGTCGATCAGCGGTGCACAGATCATGCTTTTGATGCTGAAGTCGGCGATCGACTGGCTGGAATCGAACCGCTGGTCGTTGGAGGCATCGAGCGACAGGATCGCTGCTCCCGTGCTCATCGCTTCGCGGAGGATCGTGCGGCTGATGCGGATCGACTGCGACTCATCGCCGGCGCGGCGCATCTTGACCCAGCGTGGGATCAGCGATCCGTCGTCGTCCTTCATCACCACGAAGCCGCGGTCGGCTTGGGGAAAGATCTCAAACAGGCTGACGAGCACTTTGGGCAGGACTTCGTCGAGCGACAGGGCTTGGCCGAGGTTAGCGTTGATTTTCATCAGCGCCGCGAGTTTGGCTTCGGCGGTGGCAGAGATTTTCAGGCCGTCGCTGCTGCTGCGAAACTCCACCTTGGACATCGACAGGTGTTCCGAATCTTCGTCGTCGACCATCGTGACGCCGAAGTTTCGGCCGGCGAAGTTCAATTGCGGGCTGCCGATGTACTCGGGAACCGCGTCGCCATGAAACACGAGCTCCATTTCGCAGATTCGCACCCGGTCGCCTTCGCGCAGCGGCTGGCCGTCGGTGATCAGTTGGCCGTTGAGGAACGTGCCGTTGCGGCTGCCCTGGTCCTCCAGCACGTATTGGTCGCCGCGGTGGACGATTTTGGCGTGGAAGCGGCTGACAGCCCCGACTTCAACAACGATGTCACAATCCGGATGGCGCCCGATGACGGTTTCTCCATCAGTCAAGTCAAACCGTTTGGAAGCGCCCGATTCGTCGAGCGTCGACATGAACGCCATAGCAGGTTGGCCTGGAGAGCAATGGGAGGGGAGGCAGTGGCAGGATCGACAGCCGTGCGGCAACGCCGCATCTGCCTGGATTGTAAGCCCTGCCTGGTGCTCACCTCAATTGACCCCCGCCGCGAATGTTTTGTCGCCAGGATCGCTTGACGCCGTCACGTTCACGTCCTACTTTTTGGGAATTGCAGGCCACGCAACCCGTGGCCTACCTGCCGCAGCGTCCGGCTCGGCAGTTCGCCGGCGCCCGCGGCAATTTCGTTGGCTGCCGGGCCCCCACCGCGATCCACTCTGCCCGATAGTGTAATTGGCAACACGACAGATTCTGACTCTGTTATTCTAGGTTCAAGTCCTAGTCGGGCAGCTAGCCAATTCGTCAGCAAGCGTCACAAGCCCGCAGATAACGCGATTCGCGGCCTTTTCAAGCTTTGCCAACTGGTGTGGATTCTGGTGTAACTTCACCACGGCCGCCGGCGATGCCCCTTCTCGGATGGCTCGGTCGAACGAGTCTTGCAGCGCCATGGCATAATGTTTCATGGCCACTAGGGCTGAGTTCCCAAGCCAGGCGGAAACATCCTTCACCGGGTATGCCGCCATCAACTCGGTTTCGCGCGACGCCCTCAGGTTCTGGAACAGTTTCTCCCAGGGGACCAGGCCGGCACGCTCGATGATCTTCGCGAACGTGGTCCCGATGTTGGCGCTGACCGAGTAACGACCGGACCGACGTCCGAGCCGAAACGGCGGCCGTGATCGCGTGAACAGTCTTGACTTGCAGCGGGGCGCCGCCCCCCCATCGTCTGTCTGGCTGTCGTGAGTGCTTGAAACCGCTCCCGACTGAATTGCCCGAGTTCCTCCCGAGTAGTGACGAAGCCCGCGGTAACCTTCTGACCAACAGGAGTGCAACAGTTCGTGGAAAGGTTTTCAGAATGGGGACTGTTATCCGTGGCTGCGGTGTGATCAGTGGTTCAACAGCGGCGCGGGTAATCCATGGCGCGTCTTTCCGCGCCCGGCAGCTAATCGTCAACCTGCTTGCCCCACAGGATGGACCTACTTCTGACGTACGGCGGCGTACTTTTTGGCTCGGTCCTGATAGGCTGTTGTCACATCCTTTTCAATCGCGTTAAGCTTTTTGAGACAAGCCGCTGCGTTGTTGTCGGTCTTGAGAATTGCCGCATATGCCTTGGCCGCAGTGGAGACCTCTTCACTGGTTTTTTTCAGCGAATCGATCAGCTTTGACACCCCCTTTCCGGGCTCGGTGTAGGAAAATTCCTTGTCAATGGCTTGCTTGGCCTTATCGAACTTGTCGAGATTGGGCCCCAAATCGTGCTTATTTTGCTTCAGCAGCTTGAGCGTCGCCTCGCTTAACGTCTTCTTGGCAGTGACCCAATCTTTGTGGTGCTGGCTTGGCATGCGCGCAACTCGCTTTGGAAGGATTGAATGACACCCTGCCCCTGACGCAATGTGACAGACCAGCGGAGGGGTGAGTTCGATACTACCTGAAAGGCAAACGGGTAGTCGCTGTTGACACCAAGTAGCCAAGAAAACACCAAAGTCTTCGCATCCTGTTTGTCGTCGCTTTGGTACTTCGAGGCCCGGCGCAATTAAGGTTGCCAGCCGAAGACGAGCCAGACCAACAAGCCGGCCAATAGTACACTGAGGATCAAACCGGCCGCCGCGGCGCGTTCCCAGCGCTGTTGCCGGAGCAGCGCCTCGGTGGTCCATTCGACGAGTTCTTGTTCTTCATCAAGCTTGCTCAAGATGCCGCCGACAAAGGCGCGGTGGTCGGACCGCTCGCCGGTGGCCGCAAAGTAGCAACCGCTAAACAGCAAGGTGTCTTCGGCGGAGCCTTCGGCCGGATCGAAGGCAAACGCCCCTTGCAATAAGCCGGCCAAGCGGTCCTTCAGCGTGCAGCGGATCTTGCACAGCAGGTGGTACAACCGCTGGTTCCCAGGCCGCGTGAGTGTTTCGTCTTCACGGAACAACGCGTACACCCAGTCTTCGAACGTGCCGCAGACGTGCTCACTCAACGAGGTCATTTCCGAGTCCGTGGCGAGGCTGCGGCAGTCATACTTGCGACCGAATCGCTGCGCGGCGACGCGTTCGCGGCCGACGCGCCGCATCAATTCACGGAACCCTTGTTGACGTTCCAGATCAACCACCAACGCGGTCACCGGGCAACGCACCTGCAGCACGTAATGGATCGTCGTCAAGTCTGATTTGACGGCTTGTTGCAAGGCCGCGGCATCCTCGGTTCCGCCATCGATCGCCGCGAACGGGAGCATCGACAGGATGCCATTGATCGGGCACAGCGGATCGCGGGCGCGGGCGATTTGTTGGCAAAGGTACGTCAGCCGGCCGATGCGCAGCGTCGCTTCCTGAGAGTTGATCGTGATCGGCTTCTGTTCGCTGCCGGTGTCGCCGAAGATCGTGTCGGAATCAGAAGCGGTCCGGTGCTGGACAAACCCGCTGTCCAGTTGCACGGTCCCGCGAAGGTCCGGTTGTGGCGGGGCGGTGGAAGTGGCCGAAGCGGCAGCAGGTGTCAGAAATTGTTCCAGTTGGACGGTGCCGAGATGATTTTCTCGCGACGGCTCCGCGGCCCTCGCTCCCGCAGGACTTGCCGCCACCGGCGGCGGTGCGGCAGGTGGCACGGCCGTGGGCTGGTGGATCGGTCGTCGCGCCGCAGGGTCACCAAACTCTTCATAATGGCGTTGACGTTTGGCAGCCAGCGCGCTGGACCAACTGGCGTCGGAGCAGAACAGGTAGACTGAATCAGGCGTGGCATACCAGTGCAGCGGCGCCGGACCATCAGGCACGCCATCAACGCGCAAATCCAACTGGCCGGATTGCATCATCGCCCGTTCTTGCCCCACACCGCGCGAACCGATGATCACATAAAATGCCATGTTACGGATGTCTAGCCCTTGATCCTTAATCGCCTCCATCCCGGCCGACCAAGCATTGTCGATCTCGGGATAAATCGAATCTCCTCCGTCCAGCCAGAGGGTGAGGGCGCGGTATAAGAACCAGGGGATCACCAATATCAATAGTAGGACCAACAGGATGCGGCCGATGCCGATCGAATGGCGCCACGGGACGTGTACGGGATCGAAGAAAAAGGTCGTCCAAACCACCGCGACGACGGCCACTAAAAAGACGGTTGTCAAAACCGCGGCGCAGCCCGGCACGGTCGAGGGGAGAAACCTGGCGAGTCTCCCTCCTTTGCGCCGCGGTTTGGCCGCGTCGGTTGTCGATTCGCCGGTTGGCTTTTTCTCGGCCATTGCTTGCTTACTTACCTAACTAAACACCTGGTTAAACGCGTGACCAAAAGTAATAAGTCACGGTGCAAATGGCTAACATCGCAGCGACCAACCATGGCCAGACCGTCCTGGACTTCCGCTTCAGTGGCGGCGCTCCGTAGAGCTCTCTGCCAGGAGCGGCGAGTTCCGGCCTGCCCTGTCCTAAACGGATCGACATTGAAACCTGCTTAGCCCAGCTCGGAAAATCGGGCGGCAGGCCGTGCTTGGGCGCGAGCATCGCCGCCGTTTGCGGATCACTATACAGCCCGCGAAATCCGAGAATTCCACAAATGTAGTAGACTTCGAGCGCATCGCGATTGGGTAACGCCGCGGCGCGCTGAGCATTGACAAAGAACTGCTCAAAACACAAACGCGTATTGAACAGTTCGACTTCCATGACATTGTTCTGCCACCATCCCGCATAGCTCCACGAACTGTTGACCAGCACATCGTCGATCCAGGAGACAATGGCGTACTTCGCCAGTTCCCACTCTTCACCACGGGGCAGGAGCGCTGAACCTTGGTCGATCAGCGCCCGGATGCGAATGCGCTCTTCCTGCGGCAGCGGGCTTTCGTCGTCGGCCACGCGCGACATCAGGTCCAATGCATACAGGAAAATGGGATCGACGGCGCGCGCGAACGTGGGTGTCATGGCACTGCGGTTAGCGGGTTTGAGGCACAGAGAACAGCGCGAATTGCAAAGGTACCGTGCGCCCCAATGCCGAGACGACAAGCGTTTTCTCGCCCTGCAAGCGATCGCGGTTGACGATCAACGCTTCCTTGAGCCGCATGGCCAGGCTTTGGGTTTCTTGAACATCCCGCCAGGCCGGTGAATCGGTGCGTGGCACTTCGTAGTAAACCCAATCGCGCCGCGGCGGCAGAGCGCGGACCGCGTGATCGGCCGGTACCAAACCGACGCCTTCGGCGCGGTGGCTAAACAAGAACTCGACCTGACGGCTGCTGCCGAGTTTCCAGTCCAGGTTTCCTGGCGAGAGCAAGTCGCGGCATTCCTGCTCGGACAAGTCGCCCTTGTACACCCCGATGTACCACTTCCAGTCGGAATTGAACCAGCGGGGTTCAAGCGATACCTGCATTCCTAAACCGACGCCGACAAAGTACCGCTGTTCATACTTATAACTGCGGACCGCGTTGAGCAACGTCTCGATGCGGATTTTGAGCAAGCTAAAAATCCGCGCCAGATCTTCGTGGTCATACGGCGGCACTTCTTCCGCACGCCGCTGATCGCTGAAGATCGATAATTGACCGACGATGCGGGCTAATTCCTTATAAGCCTCATAGGGGTGCACCCCTTGTGCGAAGGCCATCACTCCCAGTGTTGTGAACGCTGAATTGAGTTGGCTGATCATCAGAATCCGGTCGGCATCGCCGGGTTCATTCGATTCCAGTCCGATTCCACGACTGAGGATCTGCTGACTGAGCACTTCGAGCTTTTGCCCGATCATGTCATAAATGGCGCGGACGATGTCGCGTCCCAGCCCCGGCCAGGCATCGATCGAGATCAGCGGCGGGATGTAACTCGGGTCCAGCCGCGGCTGGGAGTTGCCTTCACCGGAGCGGCGAACTTGGGCCAACGGGCATAATTCATAACCGCTTAAATCTTCGGTCGAGAGCAGCAGTCGCGCATCGAGCGTACGGAACTCCAATTCCTGGTCGTTGCCGCCACGACTTTCGTCTTGCACCTCGAGCTGCGCGGTCTTATAGCGGGTGGTTTCATTGGAACCTCCCGTGTCGACGTTGCTGCGCCCGAGTTTGAGTTTAGCGATCCCCAGGTAGATGCGGACCGCCGATTCCTGTTCGAAACCATCGGAAAGTTCGGCCATCAGCGGCTGCATTTCGTGCAGCCCATCGGTCAAGTTCAGCCGATCGGGTTGCTGACCGAACTCCAGATTGACCAGCGTGCCATCAGGCATGCGGACTTGCAGGTGATCGATTTGGAATTGGTGGTTCGCCAGTGCCTGCTCGCTAAAGCGCAGCGATTTGATTCCATAGCCATAGGGATGATCCCAGCGCTGCGAGGTTTCCAGCGTTTCACCCCAGTGCCGTTCCGAGGCTTGGAAGTGATGAGGCCGTAGAAACAGACCCTCGTACCAGTGGACGGGCAAATTCTTCATGAAGCAAAAATCCAGTTTGCAAGCCGACGCTCAGCCGAGCATCGGTGGGTCAGTGCGCGAGCCGCGTTGGTAAAGGCAGCAGCGTCTCCGTTGCTGACGCCGATTTTGCGGAATGTCTGAGCCGCCTAAGGATAACCATCTGGTTGCCGGCTACGGGAGGCGGTGTCGGGACTTTCCTGGTGGGCGTCCCCGTAAGGGAGCGGCCGGTCATGCTCAGCGAGCAGGTCACGGATCCGCGCCAGCCGCGTCCGCGTGAGCAGTTCGGCCGGCAGGGCATCCAGCCGCCGCTGAGCGATGGCGTGCTCGCCGCGGCGAATCGCCTGATCGATGCGCTGCAACCGCCAAGCATCCAGCTCGACTGGCTGCAGGCCGAGAATTGGGCGGCTGAGCGGCAAAGGGTGGCCAGCGCAGGCGGCGGCAATCTCCCGCAACTCGTCGATCGAGCAGCCGGATGCGGCGAAGTCGATTTCGCCCGCGACACCATCGCTACAACGGTAACGCGCCGTCGCCGAGCCGGCATGCAGCTTCACCGAGGTGACAGGCACGGGCTGGAAAATCACAGGCGTCAGCGGGCAGTTGGTGCGCGAGTCCCAGACTTGGACGCAGCCGCCACGATGCCCAAGGCTGCCGCCGAACACGACGAGTTGCGCGGCCGCATCGTCATCGCTGCAGAGGACTTCAAAGCCGATCGACAACGACTGGCAAAATGGTTCGTGGAGCGGCTCCGGGGCGGCCTGAGCAGCGGCCACGGTCGCGATCAACTCGTACTCAGGCAGCGGCGTACAGCTCCGCGTCGCTAGGTCCCAAAGCTGCACGGTGCCATCGGCTGAGCCGACAGCCAGCAGGCGGTCATCACCCGAAAACGCCAGCGCCGTCGCCGGGGCGGGAATCGGCAACTGCAGAGGCTGTGGATCGTTGCCGCTGGCATCGGCCAGCGAAACAAAATGACCGCTGCCGGCGATCGCTACCTGGCTGCCGTCGTTGCTCCGCTGCGCGATCCGGATCGGCTCCAGCCACTGGATCGCTGCCGCACGGGATTGCGTCGGCATCGCGGCGACGTAGGCCGTGAAGAACTCGCCTTCAATCACAGGACTTAACTGGCTCATGTGGTCGGCGGCATCGGGTGGTTGGGCCAGCGAATCCGGTCGGGCCTCGTCGGCGGCCGGAGCGTGTTGAGCCACAGTGAGCGAGATGCCTGTCGGCCACGCCTGGAGGTCGCCAGCAGCGGTCACGACAAATAGTTGTGTGGTGTCAGCGGACAGGCGGAGGTGGCGGATGGGGCCAGCATGCTGCCAAGTGCCAAGCGGGCGGGGGTTGTAGTTCAGGATCGCAGCGATCCGCATCCGCTGTCGCAACTGGGCCGGGACGTCGGATTCCAACTCCAGAGCGTTGCAAAGATCAGGCAGCGCCGCTAGCGCGGCTCCCTGGTTCATCAGGTTGGCAGCGTCTCGTAGATAGCCCTGGACCAACGTTTCTTGCCATTGCTGGGATGCCTGCTGAGCATTGCGTGCGGACTGAATCGCCAGATCCGTCGTCACCTTGCTTTTGTGCAGCGTCCGGGCGAGCTCCTGGTTGGTCCGCTGCAGGTGCTGCAAGGCCGCCGCCAGGCTCAGACCACCGACCAACAGCACCAGCAGGATGGCCGCGCGTTGGCCAATGATCAGCGGCAAGTCGCCTAGCGATTGCCAGAGCCGTCTGGGAAGCCGGTGCCGCGGCGACGAAATCGGTTCGTGGTTACAAAACCGCAGCAGATCATCTGCCAGGTCAGCCGCCCTCTGGTAACGCCGCTTGGGATCCTTGGCGATCGCCCGCAGGATGATGCTTTCGAGGTCCTGTGGGATCGAGGGGTCGATCCGCCGCGGCGCCAGCGGGGCACCGTGCAGAATGCGGTCGATGGCCTGTAGCCGGTTGGTCGTGTCGAACAGCCGGCGGCACACCAGCAGCTCGTACAGCGTGACCCCGAGGGCATAGATGTCACAGCGTTCGTCGGCCGTGCCCCGCAACCGTTCAGGCGAGAGGTAATGGAGCGTCCCGATCAACTGGCCGGGCTGTGTCAGATCATCGTCGTCAAACAGGGCCGAGCCGAAATCGACCACCCACACCACCCCTTGGTCATCGAGCAGCAAATTCGAGGGCTTGATGTCGCGGTGCACCACCCCCTGAGCATGGGCGTGAGCCAGCGCGGTGGCCACCTGATAGCCGATGTGTGCGGTCCAGCGGGCACGCCGCTTAGGGGCCGGATCGGCCTCACGCCCGTCGGCCCACGTCGGGATACCGTCGCGCAGGTCGACAAACAGATCGGCTAACGAGCGACCGCTGATCAACGGCATCGCGAAGAACTGGCAATCGCAGGTTTCACCGATCTCGTAGATCGGCACGATATTCGGATGGTGCAAGTTGGCTGCGGCCCGAGCTTCGCGGCGAAACCGCCGCAAGGCTTCGGCATCGTGGACATCGGCAATCGGCAGCACCTTGAGCGCTACGCGGCGACCGAGTGATTCCTGAATCGCCTCATACACAATCCCCATCCCGCCTTGGCCGATGATTCGCAGCAGGCGGAAATCACCCAGTCGCCAGCCGCAGGGCAACGTGTGCAGCCGGCTATCGGCCTGCCGCAGTTGCGACACCAGCGGATCATCGGCATCGTTTGCGGCCAGATTGGCCAAGCGTGTGCAGCAGGTCGAGCAGCCGCTGAGGTGTTCTTCGATCGGTTTGCAATCCGCGTCATCGAGCCAGCCGCTGGAATATTTCCCGAGCTGCTCGTCCGACGGATGGGCTGGTTCAAGTGCCAGTCCGCAGCCTGATGTCTCCCGTTGGTACGTCACACTCTGCGGCTCCCGTTGAGCGAAGTGGATCGGAAACCCGATGTCGGTGCAGTGATGAGGGGCAATGCAGCTTGCCTACTGCAAATTTGGAGCGCGTCTCAGTGTGGATTGCGGCGCCACCACCTGTCAACCCGGCCGCAGGCTGGGTGAAACTCAGATTTCTCCGCCCTCCAACAACCCTTGGGCTTCTTGTCTCAAACGCCGCATGATTCGCGATTTCACTTGATAGACACCGGCGACCGAGATCGAAAACTCGGCGGCCACGCCATCGGCGGGCACCTGTTGCAGGACATGCCGGCGGAAGATTTGCATCGACTTTTCCGTGAACTCCTCCTGGACCAAAGCCGTGATGCGTTGCAGGACATGCAGGTCGTGCTGCGCGTTCCAGTGGCGGGTCATTTCGCTGCGTGGGTCTTCCAGTTCGCTGAGCATCTGGCTGAAGTCGCTGTTGCCGGTCGCCCGGGGACGGACACGACCATCGCGCCAGAATTGGCGCACTCGATTGGCGGTGACGTTCCGCAGCCAACTGCGAAACGCGCCGGTCCGCCCGGAGTGCTCAAAGCGGGCGATTTCCTTGATCACGATCGCCATGATCTCTTGGGCCACGTCCGCGGCATCTTGAGCGGGCACGGAATGCCGCCGCAACCAGCTTGCGATCAGCGGTTGATAGATCGCGATCAGTTCCTTCCAGGCCTCGTTGTCACCGCTGCGGGCTTGACTTAAGAGGGAACGGCTGGTGGGTTCCATGACGCGGCTGCCTGAAATCGACTCGGACGTCCAGGAGCGAGGATTTTAAGTGGCACCGTGAGGCCGGTGACTGACGCCGGGCACTATAGCAAGTTCATCGCGGCGCAACAGGCGTTGGCGACAAGTTCTACAGCCCGTTGGCCGACTCTGCCGCTTCCCCGCCATGCTCCGCCAATAACACGCCGCAGTACTCCAGCATCGATCCTTTCTCGAAATGGATGTTCTTGATCGCGACCGCGTGATCGACCAGAGCGCGAATGTACTCGGCATCGGCGTCGGCCTCCTGGCGATACACGTCGAGCAACGCGGCGGAGTCGATATTGCCGGTCCGCTCGTTGCGCTGCTCGAGCAATTGTCGCCGCAAGGTCACCGCGGCGCGGCGTTGGTCGGCCGCAAGACTGACTTCGTAAGCGCGATGCAGGTCGGAAATGCCGTTGGCCAAGTCGTGACGGATCTCACGCTGCGACTCCTGCAGCACGGCCTGCTCCCGCGCAAGCCGCAATTGCGCATTGCGCAGCGCATTGTAGGCCTCGCGAAATCCGACAGGCAGACTGACTTCGACACCGAGCATCCATTCCTGGAAGTCGCCGCTGAGCAAGTCGCGGACGGCATTGTTGAATCGCCCATCGCTCAGCAACGGATCGCTGGACACCGGATCGGAATCCCAACCGAGCAAATCATCGCCAAACCCGCGAAAGCGATGGCGGGCGATCAGATCCATCTGCGGCAGCAAGAAGTTTTTGTTGGCAACGACCTCGAGCTGACGGCGGCGGATCTCAAGCTGTTGCCTCCGCAACTCGGTCCGCCGCAGCATCGATTCCTGCACGATCTCGTCCCAGTCGAAGATCACGCGGACCAGCACCGGATCGGTCGCCGGGCGGATCAGCCGGCCGTCGGCCAGCGGCACGCCCATCAGCAGCCGCAAGCGACGCTCGGCAACCTGAATGCCCAAGGTGCCACGAAACGTGCCTCCGCGACTACCGTTGTTCGGCTGCGTGCCCTCGACGAGCCGCCCGCCGAGCGAGTTTTTGACCTCGATCTCGTAAGCGTAGTACTGCGCAGCGGCCAGCGATTCCTGCTCCGCCACGCCGCCGGGCAAGTCGGCGCCGCGAGCGCGGATCCGCTTGAGCACCTGCAGCGAGCGATCGCGCGCCGACTTGCGGGTCTCCAACATCCGATAGGCGAAGTACAAGTCCCAGTAGGCGTTTTCGACTTCATTGATCAACCCATGCAGGTTTTGCTCGAAGTCGATGACGCCGATGTCGGTGTTGAGCCGGGCGATCACCACGCCGTTGATGTTCCCTGGCGTAGCGCCGGGGCCGGCGATGCGATTGAATCCGACACCGCCGCCGCGCATCAGCGGATGCCGGACTTCGGCTTCCACGTGCGTCGACCATGCGCTGGGAAACAGGTTACCCGGCAAGTTGCTGGCGTCGTACTCGGTGACCTGCCGCAGGGCATAACTCGTTCCCGTCGCCGCCCGCTTGGTCAGTTCCACGCGGTAGTCGGCCAAATCCTGCTGAACCAGAAACGCACCGCCGCCGAGAAAGCGGTTGTTGACCGCTCGGTCATTATTGTAAAACGAGGCCATCAAGTTGACCTGCGCATCAAACCGACTGAGCGCCGCGTCGACGCCGCCGCGCGGGTCGGTCTCGCGCAGCACCGGATCATAGACCGTGGCCACTGCAGCGGGATTGCGGACCACGGTGCCGCCGAGGTTGCGGAGCACCGTGGCGTTTTGCAGCGCCGTGTGGATCGCTTCCTGAGGTGTCAGGTCCCAGTACTCGGTCGCCTCGTCATAGATCGTGAACGGCACCTCATCGAGCGAACTAGGTGGGGGAGCATCAGCGGCAGCGAACTGGATCGAATTGGCCAGCTTTTGAGCGGCGTCGGTGGCTGCATGGATCTGCTGCTGCTTGTGATGCGTCCGGCAGCCCGTGGTAAACAGCACCAGCCCGGTCGCAGCGCACACCATCCACGCGCTCAGCCAGAGGTGCTCCCGCAGGAGCCCGCTCAACCGATGCGTGCCGATGGTTTTCCAATCAGGATGATCGAAGCGACGCTGGGACAATGACGGATCTCTCGTTGGGCTTGACAACCTGCAAAGCCATGGGCCAGAAAGCGAGGTCTAGATCTCGACGCCGATGCACCTCTCCCCGGAGGTTTCTTCGGCAGCGTGACCGCTGTGCGCTTGGTACAATCAGCAAAATTGACACAGCTTTTTCAATCCGCGAATGTGGAGCGGGTTTTGGCGGAGTAGCTTGCAGATGACTGGCGGTACAGCAGCGATCTCTACCGACCCCTCTGCGACACCAGCCGAAAATCTTCAGCGGCGGTTGGCTTCGCTGGCCCGGATGTCCAAACAGGACGTTCCGCCAGAAGCCTTTTTCCTGGCGCTGCTGCGGCATTTCGATCAGGACGTGCCGCTGCGGTGGGCGGTGGTCTGGACACGTTGCGGCAATCAGTGGCACCGCCTGGCGCAGCTCAACGGTCAAGCGACCTCGGACCCATCGGCCGCCGAACAACAGATTGCGACGCACGCCGCCGCAGCCATCAGCGAAGCGCTGGCCAGCGATCCGCCGGCTGTGCACCGCAGCAGCGTCGAGGGATCGGGTTCGCTGTTGACGTTGGCGGTCGGGGACAACCGCAACCTGGTGCTGCAGGTTTTTCCGGTAGCACGGCCCTCGCGATCGCACTCGCCGCAGTCGGGGCAGCCGCCGAGCTTGGCCGCGCAGTTGCTGGAAGCCTACGGGCAACTCAGCGACGATTTTGGCCGCAATCGCGCACTTCGCTCCTTGCACGATCAAGTGGCGCTGCTGCGCCGAGCGGTCCGCGTCAGTCAGTCCGTGCACGCCAGTTTGGAGCTCGATCGCACCGCATTTGAAATCGTCTCGGCTTGGAACGAGCTTGCCGGGTGCCAGCGAGCGAGCTTGCTGGTCCGCGACCGCCAGCGGTTTCGCGTCGCGGCGGTCAGCGGCCTGGCGATCCTCGACCACCGTTCGCCGCTGATCCGCAGCTTGGTGAACTTAGCCACCGCGGTCGCGGCCAGCAGGCAACGCTTGATTTACGGGCTCGAGCCGCTCACACTGCCGCCACAGCTCGCCCAGCCGCTCGATGCCTGTCTCGACCAGTCGCATGCGACGGGGCTGCTGGCCGTGCCGCTGAGCCGTGGCGCCAGTGACTCGGCGTCTGGCGGCGAACCGACCAGAGACGCCGACCGAGCGGGTGATGCGGCGCACGCGGTCATCGGCGTATTGATTGTGGAAGTTGGCGATTTGGCGGCGCTCACGGTGCTGCGCGAGCAAACCGCCGCTCTGTCGACTTCCTGCGCGGTGGCGCTTGGCAACGCGCTGGAACATTCGACGCTGCCGCTGCGCAGGGCAGCGGGCGCGCTGCGGCGGCTGAGCCGGCTTTGCCGATGGCGTGACGGTGGGCGGCTTGCCTTGGCAGTCGCTGGCGCGGCGATCCTGATCGCCGCGCTGATCTGGACTCCGGCTCCATTGCGCATCGCGGCGGTCGGCGAACTACGGCCCGCGCAGATCGATCATGCCTTTGCTCCGCGCGATGGATACGTCTCGGAAATCTTCGTCGAGCACAATCAGGCGGTCCAGCCAGGAACACCGCTGCTGACGGTCCACTCGCCCGACCTGGAGCTGGAACTGCGGCGGATCGAAGGGGCGATCGAGTCGACTCAGCAACAGTTGCGTGCGGCGGAAGCGGCGCGCCGCCGCGGGACCTCGGAACCGGCGGACCTGCGCGATGATGCCGCGCGGTTTGCCGCGGGTGAGTCGCACTTGCGCGCGGTACTGCAAAGTTATGAACAACAGTTGGCGCTGCTCCGCGCCGAGCAAGCGAACTTGCAGCTCCACAGCGATCTGGACGGCACGGTCTTGACCTGGCAGGTGCAGCAGACGTTGCGCGGCCGGCCGGTGCAGCGCGGCCAGCAGTTGTTGCAAATCGCCGCTGCGGACAGCCCCTGGATCATCTCGCTGGCGGTACCCGATCAGGACGTCGGCCACGTGTTGAAGGCGCAGAGCGAGCGTTTCGACCTGGCGGTGGAATACATTTTGGCCACCCAACCGCAACGTCGCCTTAGCGGCAGGGTGATCGAGGTGGCGCGGATCACGACGCTCTCCGACGCCGGGCAACCGGTGGTTGAGGTGCAGGTGGAAGTCGATCGCAGCGACCTCGTGCAGCCGCGTGCAGGGGCTCAAGTCCAAGCCGAAATCCTTTGCGGCACCCATTCACTCGGCTATGTTTGGTTCCATCGCCTCTGGGATGCCCTCTGGTCGCGGATCCTGTTTTGAAAAGGCCGCTGAGGCTAAAAGAAGCGAGCATGCAAGTTCTGAACCCAACCCTATTTCGTGCCATCCGGACGCTGGTCGTCGTCACGTTGGCCGCCGCTACCACATTTCCGCCAGCCCAAGCCGAAACGATTGAAGTCTCCCGCGTGCTGGTAACGTCGATCAGCGAAACGGAAGTACCGGCTCGTGAAGCCGGCGTTTTGGCCGACATCCTGGTCGAGGAAGGCGAGATGGTCGAACAGGGGACGCAATTGGCGAAAATCGATGATTCCGAGGCCCGAATGGTCGAGGCGGCGGCGCAACTGGAAGCCGCCATCGCGGAGAAACAATCGCAGGCCGAGCCGCTGATCGAGGCTGCCGAGGCGGCACACGAGGTCGCTCTACGGAATCTGCGCCGTGCCGAAGAGTCGCTGGCGACGTTCGGCCGCAGCATCTCGCAGTCCGAAATGGATGATTACCGGCTGGCTGCGACCGAAGCCAAGACGCTGGTCTGGGAACGCCGCCGCGAACGCGAGATCGCGGAACTGCAACACCAACGGCATCTGCAACAGTGGGAATTGGCCCGAGCGCGCAGCGAGCGGCACGCCATCACCTCGCCGCTCGCCGGGCTGGTGAAAGAAGTGCATCGGCAGCGCGGGGAATGGGTGACGCCCGGACAGCCGGTCGCGCGGATCCTGCGGCTGGACCGGTTGCGGTGCGTCGGCTACCTCGACGCCGATCTGGCCCGAACCCGGTGGGCCGGTGGCGAGTTGATCGGCCGCGAGGCGATCTTGCACGTGCCCTCGGCCGCCGATCCGCAAGCCCGGCGGTTCACGGGTAAGGTGACGTTGCTCGGTCCCGAGATCGAGCCCGAAAGCGATCAAGTCAAAATCTGGGTCGAGATCGACAATCCGGGGCTGCAACTGCGTCCCGGCGATCGCGGCACGCTGATGATCGACTGGCCCGCGCCGCTGAGCTTGCCGTGAGCAGTGCCGGTCGCGCACGCGCCGGCCGTGCAGCCTCACAGGGCGGGTGGCTGCGCGTGCGGATGCGCGACGGCTTGTCGGTTTGCGAAGCGTGGACACGCCGCGGACGGATCTGGATTTTGTCCGATCCGATGGTCCGCGATTACTACTACTTGCTCGATGAAGAATACGAGCTGCTGCGGATGCTCGGCGCGGTCGACAGCATGGAAGCGGCGCGCGAACGGTTTGAGTCGGCGGCGCCCCAGCGGCGACTCGACCTCGGGCGGCTGCGGCTGCTCATCGCCCGCTGGCATCGGGAGGGGCTCGTCGAATCGCGCACCCCTGGGCAAGCCGAGGTGCTGCTGCAGCGGCGGGAGCAGGATCGCCGCCGCCGGCGGTGGCAGGCGTGGCAAAACCCGCTGGCGATCCGCTTGCCCGGATTGGATCCGTCATGGCTGCTGCCGCGGATTGAGCCCTGGTTCCGCTGGATGTTTTCTTGGCCGGCGGTAGTGGGTTGTCTAGCGCTCGTGGTGATCGCCCTGCTGATGACGCTGATGTGGTTTGACGAAGGCCTGCGGCGGTTGCCATCGTTGGAAGCGCTGGCGACGCCGCAAACGCTGCTCGTCCTGTGGTTCACCATGGGCGGACTCAAGATCATTCATGAGCTGGGACACGCCGTCGCCTGCCAGCATTTTGGTGCGCAAACGAAGGAGATGGGCGTCTTGCTGATGCTGCTGATGCCTTGTTTGTACTGTGACGTTTCGGACGCTTGGCGACTCCCACGGCGCCGCGACCGCTTGGTCATCTCCGCCGCCGGGATCGCCATCGAAATCGTGTTGGCGGCGATCGCAACGATCCTGTGGTGGTTCACGCAGCCGGGTTTATTGAACTCGGTGTGTTTCACCGTCATGGTCTTGGGCTCCGTCAACACGCTGCTGATCAACGGGAATCCGCTGCTGCGCTACGACGGCTATTATCTGTTGCTCGATGCGTTGGGGATTGTCAACCTGTGGCAGCGCTCGCGGCGGCGAGTCGCGGACTGCTTCACTTGGCTGGCGACCGGCGTCGACCGCCCCGATGAACTGACGGAGGACCGGTTTTCTCACCGATTTCTGCTGGTTTATGGGATCGCGTCGATCGCGTACCGCTGGTTCGTGTTGGGATTGATGCTCGCGTTTCTGTATGCGCTGCTGCAACCGCTGGGGATGAGCGGCCTGGCCATCGCGATCGGCGGCTGGATGCTCTGGTTTTCACTGGTCGTGCCGATGTGGACGTGGGGTGTGGAGACGGTGCGACTAGCGCTGCCGCACCGTCGCCGCCGGCAGCGGCTGGGACTAGGGCTGGCGGGCGGTGCGGTGCTGGCCGGCTTAATCATGACGATCCCACTGCCCAATCGGATGACCGCACCGGCGATCGTGCGGCCCGCCGAAGCGGAGGATCTCTATGTCTCGGCTCCCGGCCGACTGGAAGAGATTCTCGTGCCGCTGGGATCAGCGGTCCGCCGCGGCGACAGCGTGGCGCGGCTCGGCAACCCGCACCTGGCCGTGGAGCAACTGAGACTCGAGGGTGAACTGCGGCAAGCCGAAGCCTGGATCGCGCATCTGGAGACGCGGGGAGCAACCACCCCGCAAGCACGCTCGGCGCTTCCGGCAGCCCTGGCGCGTGCCGCCGATTTGACCAATCAACTCCAGCAACTCCAGGCCGATATGCAAAAGCTGGAGTTGACCGCTCCTCGCGGTGGCACGGTTTTTCCCGTCACTCCGGTCGCTGCGGAGGCGGCCGCGGACCAACTGGAAACCTGGAGTGGTCAGGCGCTGGAGCAGCGCAACCTAGGAGCCTACTTTACCACCGGCACGCGCCTCTGCACGGTCGGCCAAGCCGATCGCTGGCAGGCGTGGTTGTACGTCAACCAAAACCGCATCGATCAACTCCAACCCGGCCTGCCGGTTCGCCTGCGCCTGGAGCACTTGCCCGGCGATGTGCTGCACGGCACCGTCGAGTCGCTGGCCAAGATCAATGCCCAGTCGATCCCACCGCAACTGGCCGATCAGGTCGCGCAGCAGAGCGGCCCTGCGCCATCAGCTCCCCAGCGGCCGCTGGGGAGTCTCTACCAGGTCCAGGTGCAAATCACTTCTGAAACGCCGCTGCTGTTAGTCGATGCCCGCGCCTCGGCGGTCATCAGCCTGCCGCGGCGGACCGCCTGGCAGATGCTGCGCAGGTGGCTGGCGGAGACGTTGACGCTCTGAGCAGCAGCGGAGATGATCAGCGGGAAAGAACCACTCGCTTGCGCGTCGGGCTTGTATCAGAACCATTGCACTCAGGTGGCGACGTCACGGCAAGAAAAATACTAGACCCACGATCACCGACGCCTGCAGCAGCGCTGCTCGGCGGTTACACGGCGGACGCGTGCGTTCCCGATAACCGTGCCGCCCCGCCTCGAACGGGTGCGCGTACTGATAAGGCTGCTCTGGACGCTGCAACGCCATCTGATACGGCAGGCTGGCGGCTGAACCAAGGAAATGGGCTGCGGAGCCGAGCGGTTGTAGGCGGGGCCGGGCCGTGGTGCCGTAGCGTTCGAGATTGGTGTCTTCGAAGTACAACGGTTGATGAACGCTGATCGACCGCAGCGGGCTGGCGGGGGCCCATGCAGACCAGATACGGTCCGAGCTGATGGTGATCGGTTCTTGTTCGGGTACCGCGTCCGGCGGCCGGTCCGCTGAAGTGACTTCCGCCTGAGCGTTGCTGGTTCCGATCTGCGAGCTGGCGGTTAACTCGCCGATGGAACGGAACTCCGACGGCAGGCTTCGTTTGACGGGCCGCCGAAACACCGGCGGAGCGGCAGGCAGCGGAGCCACCTCTTCGGCTGCAGCAGAGGGCAGTGGTGCCAACTGCACCGGGGGCGATGCGGAGGGCTGCGGGGCGGGCAGCATCATGCGTCCGCCGCCGGAGCGCGGAGGCGGCTGCACAACCACCATCGCAGCGGGTCGCTCGGTGTCGTTCCAGAGGAGTGGTTGCGTGACGCGCTCTTGTGCGCTAGCCGAAGCAATCGCAATGAACCCGGTGCATGCCCAAGCGGCGGTCTGTGCCAACGTCCGAGGAGAACCTCGACCGGTGCTCTGCATCCTGATGATCATGGCCGCACTGACTCCTTTGCTCAGCTCAACGCATCCGTTGTCGAGTTTCATCGGACTGCTGGAGCCTGGGAATCAGTTGCTACGTGGCTGCCGGTCGCGGTTGGAACAACCCGCTCCAGAGGTGGCACTCGCATAACGGGGGCGATCGCTGGAATTAGTACCACCCGGTATCCATGCGCCATCGACCCGTAACGACAAAACCGCTTCGGCGAATATTGGATTTGGTGTGTTGGTATCCCGAGCCGGAACGACTATCACTACAGGGATAGATGTGCAGGCTGCCGGAATAGCGACAACCCTCAAACTCCGCTCCACTTTGTGGGTCAGCCGATTGCCGTCGCGCAAGGCCTGCCCAGCGTCAGAAAAGACGTCGATCACGCACTGAACGGTTCCATGATATCATTGATCAAGCGTTCCCATTTGCTTCGCTGGCTCACCCGTAGCGGAGCTTCATCGACAACCGCTGGCGGTGCATCACGACCTGAAACGGGCCTTACGGGACGACGGCACGTCGACCTGTTCCCCCGCCTGTACCCATCACAGCTCGAACCGCGGATCGTGCTCAACGCGACGCCGCTGGTGCAACTCGATCCCGGCGGCGTTTTGTCGGTCGACGCTGGCGAGTCCGCTGGCGACGGGATCGCCGACACCTTCGATGTCCAGCTTTCGCCCGACGATGTCACCACGGTCAACATTTCAGTCAACGGCAGCTTGGTCTACAGCGGGTTGATCGCGGAGTTGGAAAGCATCCAGATCAACGGCTCAGGCGACACGGACCAGTTGACGCTCGATGCGAACGTGCTGGATCGCGTGTCGGTCGCTTTCAGTCCCGGCCAAGCCTCAAGCGGCGATACGGTCCAGTTGACCGCTGGCATCGGCGGCACCTGGCAGGCTGTCAGTATGATCCTCAGCAGCACCGGGGGCGATGTCCAATTGACCCGCAACGATGGTGTCTTGGCGGCCGGGCTGTCGTTTACCGGAACGGTCGACGTCATCGACTCGCTGGCAGTCGCCGACCGGACGCTGTCGCTCGGCGACCTCACCTCAGTGATTATCACGGGGCAGCACGGCGGGCTTGAACTGCAGTCAGACGTCGGGACGATGCTGTTCGTCCACGGCGACCAAGCGGCCTGGGAGATCGATGCCAGCGGCGGAACGCTGCAGTTCGACGGGACGATCGATCTGCTCAGCCTCAGCGCCCGTGCGACGGACATCACGATCGGCGGAACACTGACCGCCTCTGCCGGATCGTTGTCGTTTGAGGCCAGCGACCATTTTCAACTCGATGAGTCCGCTGGACTGATCATCTCAGGTCACTCCATCACGATTCAAGCCGACCAGATCACACTCGCAGGAGCGATCGAAGCACGAGACGGAGGCGACGTTTTCGCCTTCGCCGGAGAAGACGGAACAATCAGACTGAGTGGTCTGATCGACGTTTCCGATCGTCTCTCAACCACAAGTGATGACACCGGAGAAATCTTATTACAAGGTGATGTGCTTTTAATCGACAACAGCTCACTGACTATTGAAACTGGCGAGCTAACCATTGCCGGCGCCATCGATGGAGCCTTCGCTTTAACCGTCAATGCCAGTACAGGTCTCATCAATCTTCAGGGGCCGAGCGGTAGCACCACCGCTCTAGCAGCTCTAACCATCAACTCTGCCGGCACGGTTCAGTTGGCTGAGAGTGTGATCACGACCGGCGCTCAGCAGCTCACCGCAGCCACGATCTATGCCGCAGCGCTGCATCGCACTCATCACGCTCCGCTAACGATCAACGGTGATCTGCTGCTTGCGGGTGATGTGATCATCAGTACCGCTGGCGGAGATTTCCAAGTCAGTGGAACGCTCAACAGCACCGGCAATGGCGGAGCGACTTCGGATGAGCACCGCTTGAGCGTCAATACTGGCGCCGGAGCCGCACGCTTCCTGGGGACGATCGGTGGCGCAGCCGACGGGACGCTCGGCGAGCTGAGCGTGACCGCAGCGACGATCCAAGTCGCCAACATCGGCACACCGAGCGCAGCGGGCATCAAGGGCCAGACCGAGTTCATTTC
>Ga0182739_1000410_pt1 | contig 58705 bp, 48 predicted proteins | sample eDN5th30CBELigBY_FD_128873 | JGI IMG/M metagenome (GOLD analysis project Ga0182739, IMG submission 128873) | Enriched backyard soil microbial communities from Emeryville, California, USA - eDNA 5th pass 30_C BE-Lig BY (version 2) (version 2) | ecosystem: Environmental > Terrestrial > Soil >... | reverse complement strand
GCAGCGCCGCGGCCTCGAACACCACGGTGCCGCCGGTGAGCGGCGCGGTGCCGAGCACGGTCTGGCCGTTCAGGAAGGTGACGGTGCCGGTCGGGACGCCGGTCGCCGGTGCGCGCGGTATGACGCTGGTGGTCAGGCGGACCGCCCGTCCGGGGATCGCGGTGTTGGGCCTGACATTGAGCGTGACCGAGGTCGGCGCGATGTCGACTTCCTGCGTCAGCGGGGTCGCGGACGAAGGCTCGGTGCCGGCATCGCCGGCATAGGTTGCGGTGATGGTGCGCGAACCGACGGCCAGCGCCGCAGTCTGGAAGCTGAGGCTTGTTGCCGGGCCGGATTGCACCGGCGTGCCGTCGACCAGGATGGTGAGCACGCCGGTCGGCGCGCCGTCGCTCGACAGCGTGGCGTCGAAGGTCACCGGCTCGCCGAACAGGCTCGGATTGATCGAGGAGGTCAGCGTGACGCTGGTGAGCCAGCGGTTGACGATCTGGATCAGCACATTCGAGAGGCTGGCATCGTGGCCGGCGTCGCCGCCATACTCCGCCGTCAGGCCGTGGCTGCCGGCGGCGAGCGTCGATGTCGTCAGCACCGCCTTGCCGAACAGCATCGCCGAGAGGCCGCTGACATCGACCGGGCTCTCGCTATCCGCCGTGTTCCCGTTCCCAAGCTGGCCGTAGACTCCATCCCCCCAGCACTTGCCACCGCCCCCGGCGGTCAGCACGCAGGTGTGATAACCGCCTGTCGCGATGACGGCGCCGCCGCTCGCCAGGCCGGTCACATCAACCGGAATCGAAGTGCCGGTGGTGATGGTGCCGTTCCCGAGCTGGCCCTCGAAGTTCCTGCCCCAGCACTTGCCGCCGCCTGCGGCGGTCAGCACGCAGGTGTGATAGACGCCCGCCGCGATGGCGGCCACACCGCTCGCCAGATCGGTCACATCGACCGGGGTTATGCTGTTCGAAAATGAGCCGTCCCCGAGCTGGCCAGCCCAGTTATCGCCCCAGCACTTGACGCCACCCGCCTCGGTCAGGGCACAGGTGTGTTCCTCCCCCGCCGCTATGGCGACGACGTCAGTCGCCAGACCGTTCACGTCGACCGGGATCGCACTGTTCGTGGTGCTGTCGTTCCCGAGCTGGCCGGAGAAGTTATAGCCCCAGCACTTGGCGCCGCCCCCATCGGTCAGCGCGCAAGTGTGATAGCCGCCCGCCGCGATCGCGACGACGCCGCTGGTCAGACCGGTCACGGCGACCGGGGTTATGCTGTTCGTAAATGAGCCATTGCCGAGCTGGCCCTCGAAGTTCCTGCCCCAGCACTTGACGCCCCCCGCCTCGGTCAGCGCGCAGGTGTGACGACCGCCCCCCGCGATGGCGACGACACCGCTGGTCAGATCGGTCACATCGACGGGGGTCGGATTGGGATTGCCGGTCCCGACGTTCGTTGCTGTGCCGAGCTGGCCATCGAAGTTCCTGCCCCAGCACTTCACGCCGCCCGCCTCGGTCAGCGCGCAGGTGTGATCCCCGCCCGCAGCGATCGCGATGACACCGGTCGCCAGACCGGTCACATCGACCGGGATCGTACTGTTGGTGGTGGTGTTGTTCCCGAGTTGGCCGCTCCCGTTCCGGCCCCAGCACTTCACGCCGCCAGCCTCGGTCAATGCGCAGGTGTGATAAAAGCCCGAGGCAATGGGATTCCCGACGCCGATGGTGTCGACCGTCGCCGGCAGGCCGAGCTCGTCGGGGCCGTTCCTGAACGTGACCGTACCGGTCGGGGCGCCGCCGCCGAGGGCCTTGATCCGGGCCGTCAGCGTGACCGGCTGGCCGTAATTGCTCGGATTGGGCGTTGTTGTCAGCGTGGTGGTCGTTGCGGCCGCCATCGCGCCGGCGGGCGCAAGGGCCGCCACCCCGAGTGCCAGCGCGCCGATGACCAGCGCCCGCCACGCGTGCGGCTTTGATGCAAATGATCCACCCGGCCGCCCGGCGGCTGCCCCCAGCACCTTCATCCCCGATCCCCTTGGCCTCTGGCAAAATCAAGCGTCGCGACAAGTGGGAGCGGCCGCACGGCCCCTCACCGTCAGCAAACGACGATCTCTCGACGATTCAATACGATGTCGACGCGAATTCTATACGAACGCTATACGATACGATCTTTGCTGCGATGGTTCGTTATCTCAGTCCACTACTCAGAATTGCACAGTCTGTGCACCCCGAAAACCGTATCGGGGTAAGGAATCAACCGCTGGGAAGGCTGGTTGAGCGAAGGAACTCGCTGCACGAGAACTCACCACACGCCGGCTTGAGTGAGCGGCTTGCGTCAGCTCAGCGTTCATGGTGCTGCCGGACAGGATTGAAGTGTCGACCTCTTCCGTACCCAGGGAGAGCTCTACCGCTGAGCGGTGGTGGGCGGTGACGGGCTCGAACCGCCGACCCTCTCGGTGTAAACGAGATGCTCTACCAACTGAGCTAACCGCCCTGCGCCATCTGTTTATCGCCGCGCCACCACTGCTGGCAAGCCGCGGCGAGCACGGACCACAGCGCTTTCATGCAAGCCCGTGCGGCCGGTGCAAAAGAAAACGCCGGCGGCCAGGGCCGCCGGCGTTGCAACTGTCTTAGCGTGCCTTCAGTGCGCCGTCAGGGGCGAAACCTCGGTGTCGCCTTCCGGCGGCGGCACGTCGATCCGCCTGGCGTTCTCTTCGTCCCAGGCGATGGCCTCGGGCTTGCGCACCAGCGCGTGGGCAAGCACCTCGTCCATGCGCGAGACCGGGACGATCTCGAGGGCGCTCTTCACGTTGTCCCCGATGTCCGCCAGGTCCTTGGCGTTCTCTTCCGGGATCAGCACCTTCTTGATGCCGCCCCGCAGCGCCGCCAGCAGCTTCTCCTTCAGCCCGCCGATCGGCAGCACGCGGCCCCGCAACGTGATCTCGCCGGTCATGGCGACATCGCGGCGGACCGGGATGCCGGTCATGACCGAGACGATGGCGGTCACCATCGCGACGCCGGCCGAGGGACCATCCTTGGGCGTCGCGCCTTCCGGCACATGCACGTGGATGTCCTTCTTCTCGAACAGCGGCGGCTCGATGCCGAAGGCGACCGCACGCGAGCGGACGTAGGATGCCGCCGCCGAGATCGACTCCTTCATGACGTCGCGGAGATTGCCCGTGACGGTCATCTTGCCCTTGCCGGGCATCATCGCGCCTTCGATGGTCAGCAGTTCGCCGCCCACCTCGGTCCAGGCAAGACCCGTGACCACGCCGACGGTGTCTTCCGACTCCACCTCGCCGTACCGGTACTTCGGCACACCGAGATAGTCGGACACGTTGGCGGCCGTGACCTTGATCGTCTTCTTCTTCTTGTCGAGCATCAACTCCTTCACCGCCTTGCGGATCAGGTTCGACACTTCGCGCTCAAGGTTGCGCACGCCCGCCTCGCGGGTGTAGCGCCGGATCAGGAACAACAGGCCCTCGTCGTCGATCGACCATTCCTTCGAATCGAGCCCGTGCTTGGTGATCGAACTCGGGATCAGGTGCTTGCGCGCGATCTCGAGCTTTTCATCCTCGGTGTAGCCGGCGATGCGGATGATCTCCATCCGGTCCATCAAGGGCGGCGGGATGTTGAGCGTGTTCGCCGTCGTCACGAACATCACGTTGGACAGGTCGTAGTCGACCTCCAGGTAATGGTCGTTGAACGTGTGGTTCTGCTCGGGATCCAGCACCTCCAGCAATGCCGACGAGGGATCGCCGCGGAAGTCCGCGCCCATCTTGTCGATCTCGTCGAGCAGGAACAGCGGATTGGTCGCCTTCGCCTTGCGCATCGACTGGATGATCTTGCCGGGCATCGAGCCGATATAGGTGCGCCGGTGACCGCGGATCTCCGCTTCGTCACGCACGCCGCCGAGCGACACGCGCACGAATTCGCGGCCGGTCGCCTTCGCGATCGACTTGCCGAGCGAGGTCTTGCCGACGCCCGGAGGTCCGACCAGGCACAGGATCGGTCCGGTCAGCTTGTTGGCGCGCGACTGCACGGCGAGATACTCGACGATGCGCTCCTTGACCTTCTCGAGACCATAGTGGTCGCTGTCGAGGATCGACTGCGCATTGGCGAGGTCGTGCTTGACCTTCGACTTCTTGCCCCACGGGATCGAGAGCAGCCAGTCGAGATAGTTGCGCACGACGGTCGCTTCCGCCGACATCGGCGACATCTGGCGGAGCTTCTTGAGCTCGTGCTGCGCCTTCTCGCGGGCTTCCTTCGAGAGCTTGGTCTTCTTGATCTTCTCTTCGAGTTCGGCCAGTTCGTCGCGGCCTTCCTCGTCGCCCAGCTCCTTCTGGATCGCCTTCATCTGCTCGTTGAGGTAGTACTCGCGCTGCGTCTTCTCCATCTGCCGCTTGACGCGCGTACGGATGCGCTTCTCAACCTGCAGGACGGAGATTTCGCTCTCCATCAGCGACAGCACCTTCTCGAGCCGGTCCGAGACGCGCGGCATCTCCAGGATGCCCTGCTTATCGGAGATCTTCACGGCCAGGTGCGAAGCGACGGTGTCGGCGAGCTTGGCATAGTCCTCGATCTGCTGGACGACGCCGATGACCTCGGGCGAGACCTTCTTGTTGAGCTTCACATAGTTTTCGAACTCGTTGACGACCGAGCGCGCGAGCGCTTCCGCCTCAACGTGGTCGCCGGTGGCGTCGGCAATGACGGCCGCTTCGGCTTCGTAATATTCGCTGCGGTCGGTGTAGCGCACAACATTGGCACGCTCCGCGCCTTCCACCAGCACCTTCACGGTGCCGTCCGGCAGCTTGAGCAGTTGCAGCACGCTCGCCAGCGTCCCGACCTCATAGATCGAATCCGTGGTCGGATCATCGTCGGCGGCATTCTTCTGCGTCGCGAGCAGAATATGCGTATCGCTCTTGATGACTTCCTCAAGTGCCTTGACGGACTTCTCGCGACCGACGAAGAGCGGCACGATCATGTGGGGGAACACCACGATATCGCGCAGCGGCAGCAGCGGATACGCGTGCACTTCGCCCGGGTTCGGAAGCGGTCGTGGCTTGGCCGTGGTCATGGGGCCCATTTCCTTGTGTTGCTTGCCTCTTCATTCGCGACCCCGTATGGCGGTCGTGACGAAGCGCGGTGGGCCGGCAGGGAACGCTGCCCCACACCCCCTTCTGGCGGGTCTGGAAGCGGAACTGGCGGGTACGATACCCTGCCCGGAATCACTCGTACTCGTTTCAACGGGGTATAGGTGGCCACCGGTCCCTACCGTGTCAAGTTGAGGCGAAAACGCCTTGCCGATCGGTAACTAGCCGCCACCTACGTACTTTTCCGACCGAAGCGAGGCCCATACGACCTCCTTCGCAACTTCCGGGCCACTGATGACTGCCGCCGCACCTCCCCGTATCTCCTTCGTCTCCCTCGGCTGCCCGAAAGCGCTGGTCGATTCCGAGCGCATCATCACCCGGCTCCGGGCGGAAGGCTACGAACTCGCGCGGCGGCACGAAGGCGCCGACCTCGTGATCGTCAATACCTGTGGCTTTCTCGACAGCGCGCAGGCGGAATCGCTCGATGCGATCGGCCAGGCGCTGACCGAAAATGGCAGAGTGATCGTCACTGGCTGCATGGGGGCGGAACCGGAGAAGATCACGGACCGCTTCCCCAAGGTGCTGGCCGTCACCGGGCCGCAGCAATACGAGTCAGTGCTCGACGCCGTACACCGGGCTGCCCCGCCCCGGCACAGTCCGTTCCTTGACCTTGTGCCGGCTGAAGGCATCAGGCTGACGCCCCGCCACTACGCCTATCTCAAGATTTCCGAGGGCTGTAACAATAGTTGCAGTTTCTGCATCATCCCCAAGCTGCGCGGAAAGCTCGCTTCGCGCCCCGCGAGCGATGTCCTTCGGGAGGCCGAGCGCCTGGTGGCGGCCGGGGTCAAGGAACTGCTCGTCATCTCGCAGGACACTTCCGCCTATGGCGTCGACCTGAAATACGCGGCCAGCGACTGGCGCGGCGCCGCCCTCCCTGCCCGCTTCGTCGACCTCGCCAACGCGCTCGGCGACCTCGGCGCCTGGGTCCGGCTCCACTACGTCTACCCCTACCCCCATGTCGATGCGATCATCCCGCTGATGGCGGAGGGGAAAGTGCTTCCGTACCTCGATATTCCGTTCCAGCATGCCAGCCCGGCGGTGCTGAAGAACATGCGCCGTCCGGCCGCGCAGGAGAAGACGCTGGAGCGCATCCGCGCCTGGCGCGAGGCCTGTCCCGATCTGACCCTGCGCTCGACCTTCATCGTCGGCTTCCCCGGCGAGACCGAGGAGGATTTCGCCTTCCTGCTCGACTGGCTGGACGAGGCCGGGATCGACCGGGCCGGCTGCTTCCGCTACGAGCCGGTCGCTGGCGCGCCGTCCAACGATGTCGCGCCCCCCGTTCCGGCGGAGGTCAAGGACGAGCGCTGGAACCGCTTCATGGCCCGCCAGCAGGCGGTTTCGGCCCGCCGCCTCAAGCGCAAGGTCGGCCAGCGCATCGACGTCATCATCGACGAGTCCGGCCCCACCGTCGCCAAGGGGCGCAGCAAGGGCGACGCGCCGGAGATCGACGGGTCGGTTTATGTCGCGAGCCGCCGGCCACTGCGCGTCGGCGAAATCGCGAAAGTGAAGATCGAACGCGCGGAGGCCTATGACCTGCACGGCACCGCGGTGGGGTTCTGACGGCAAGCGGAAGCGCCGGGTTCGGTCAGAAGTCCGCGCCCTCCGGCACGGTCACCTTGTGACGTTCGGGCGACTGGATGTGTTCCGGCTGCACCCCGATGCCGACCAGATTGGCAAATCGCCGCTGCAGCCAGGGAATGGCCGCAACGATCCGCAGCGGGAGCGGAACGCCGGGCGCGCGCTGCCCCGCAAGCGTCGGCGCGATGATGCGGTTCTGGGCCTGCACCTGCACGAACTGCGTCACGCGCACGGGCCAGAGGCGGCGTTCGCGCACCTTGTCGAGGTCGCCGTCCGCGAGGCTGCCGTCGGCGAGCGGTCCGGCGAGCAGATTGGCCGCCGCGACCGCGTCCTGAATCGCGAGGTTGATGCCGACGCCGCCGATCGGCGACATCGCATGCGCGCTGTCGCCGATCATGATGAGGCCGGGGCGCGACCACTGCTCCAGCCGATCGACCTTCACCGTCAGCACGCGGACGTCGTCAAAGCTCGCGACCGCGTCCATATGGCCGGCAAGGCGCGGCGCGGTGGCGACAGCAGCGGCACGAAAGGCCTCGATCCCCTGCGCCCGCACCTTTTCGTACCCGCCCTTCGGAACAACGAAGGCGCACTGATAATAGTCGCTGCGGTCGATCGTGATGACGATGTGTCCCGGCCCCGCGTTCAGGAGCGGCTCGTCCTGGGTCTTGCTCACGCGCGGCACGTGGAACCACAGCACGTCGATCGGCGCGCCGATGTCGTTCACTTTGAGCCCGGCAGCATCGCGGATGATCGAGCCGCGCCCGTCGGCGCCGATCACCAGCCTGGCGCGGATCTCGAGCGGGCCTTCCGGGCCGGTGGCGCGGACACCGACCATCCGGCCGCCCTCCTCGATCAGGTTCGTGGCCTCCGTCCGCATCATGAGGTCGAACGTCGGCAGGCTCTCCGCCGCCGCGGCGAGGAAGTTGAGGAAGTGCCACTGCGGGACAAAGGCGATGAACTTGCAGGTCGCGTCGATCGTGGAAAAGTCAGCCAGCTTGACGGTCTGGCCCGAGAAAACCCCGGAAATCGCGCCGAGACGCTGAAACGGCAGCGCGAGGAAGGCGTCGAGCAGCCCCAACTGACGCAGGTTCTCGAGCGTCGACGGATGCACCGTGTCGCCGCGAAAGTCGCGCAGAAAGTCGGCGTGCTTTTCGAGCACCAGCGTGCGGCAGCCGGCCCGCGCAAACAGCAGCCCCGCCATCAGCCCGGCGGGGCCGCCTCCGACAACGCAGCAGTCTACGTCGATGGCCTGGCTCATTCTCGGCTTCTCCGGAGAGATCGCAGGAAACTGAGTCCACACACAGCGCGGCCCGTCGCAACGGAGAGGCCGCGCACGTCTTGAAGCCAGCCAATATCGGCGTTCGGGCGGTTACTCAACCGGGATGAACAGGGAATGCCGCATCTTGCCTTCGAGATGCTCGGACAGGTGCCCCTTGCCCGAGATGTCCTCGACCAGAATGACTTCGCCCGCCTTGATGAAACGGCTCTCGCCGTCGCTGGCGGTGATCTTCACGCCGGCGTCGAGATTGACGATGTATTGGCGGCGCGGCGCCGGGTGCCAGTCGACATTATGCTCCGCGCGGGTCTGGCGAAAGATGATGCCGTTGGCGGGCAGCTTCTTGGAGAGCTTGCTGCCGCGCCGCTCCTCGGCCCACTCGATCTCGATGTCGCGAAAGTGGGATTCGCCATTCTCGTCCATGTAGAGATTGTGGATGCGCATGCGTGTCCTTCCTTGGGCCTGTTCGTTTCGTTGAACCTGTTGCGCGGCGTCCCTCATGGAATGAGGATTGTCGATCCCGTCGTCTTGCGGCCTTCGAGATCGCGCTGTGCCTGCTGCGCATCCTTGAGCGCGTACTTCTGGTTGACCGGGATCTTCACGACGCCTTTCGACACAACATCGATAAGATCGTTCGCGGTCTCGATCAGGTCCTCGCGCGTCGTGATGTAGTGGACGAGCGTGGGGCGCGTGGCGAAGAGCGAGCCCTTCTGCGAGAGAATCCCCATGTTGAAGGCTTCGACCGGTCCCGAGGCATTGCCGAAGCTCACCCACATGCCGCGCGGCCTGATGCAGTCGAGCGAGCCCGGGAAGGTGGCCTTGCCGACGCCGTCATACACCACATCGCAGAGTTCGCCGTTCGTGATCTCCTTAACGCGCGAGACGAAGTCTTCCTTGTTATACTGAATGACGTGGTGGCAGCCGACCGACCGCGCGATCTCCGCCTTCTTTTCGTCGCCGACGGTGCCGATGACGGTAGCGCCGAGGTAGTTCGCCCACTGGCAGGCGATCTGCCCGACGCCGCCGGCCGCGGCGTGAATCAGAACCTTCGTCCCTTTTTCCACATTGAACGTGCGCCGCAGCAGATACCGGGCCGTCATGCCCTTGAGCATCATGCCGGCCGCCTGCTCGTAGCTGATGCTGTCAGGCAGCTTGACCGCACGGTCGGCAGGCAGCAGTCGCTCCGCCATGTAGCCGTTATGCGCAGCGCTGTAGGCGACCCGGTCGCCCACCTTGATGTCGGTCACTCCCGGGCCGACCGCAACGACCTCCCCGGCGCCCTCGCTTCCATTGACGAAGGGCATCGACGGCGCCGGATAGAGTCCCGTCCGGAAATAGGTGTCGATGAAGTTGACGCCGCAGGCATGCTGTTTGATCCGGATCTGCCCCTGACCGGGCGCGCCCACATCGACGTCCTCGAAGGTGAGGACTTCCGGTCCGCCGTGCTTGTGTATCCGTATCGCTGCGACCATGACCCAACTCCCTTGCATTCGCATCTGCATTTTCGGCGAAGCGGTCGATGGCGGCTGCCGTGCCGCTGCGACGCCGATGCGCTCGCCGGCATGATAGGAGCGCCGTTGCCCAACGCAAGGGAACGGCACACCCCACGCCCGCTGTGCGGACAAATCAGCGTCCGCCCGACACCCGCAGGATCGAGCCGGTGATGTAGGAGGCTGCGTCGGACAGCAGGAACACGATCGCCTCCGCAACCTCGTCGGCACGGCCGGCGCGTCCGATCGGCACGCTCGGGCCCACCCGCTCGACGCGGCCCGCCGGCTGGATCTCGGTGTCGATGAGGCCGGGCGATACGGCATTGACGCGCACGCCCTCGCTCGCGAGTTCGCGCGAGAGGCCGACGGTCATCGAGTCGATGGCGCCCTTGGAGGCACCGTAAAGCACGTACTCCCCGCCCCCGCCGATGACCGACGCCATCGACGACAGCAGCACGATCGCGCCCCCGCTGCCGCCGTGCTTGGTGGAGATGCGCGGCGCTGCCGCCCGCGCGCAATAGAACGCGCCCTCGACATTGATCGCCATCACCGCGCGGATGTCTTCATCGGTCAGCGCGTCCACACGCGAGACCGGGCCGGTGATGCCGGAACTATAGACGAAGTGCGTGAGGCGGCCGAGTTCCTTGTCGACGGTCTCGAACACGCGCTCGACATCGGCGCGCTGCGCCATGTCGCCCTGCACGGCGATGGCGCGCCGGCCTGCGGCCTTGATCGCCGCCACCACCTGGTCCGCGGCGGCGCGGTCGCTCTTGTAATTGATCGCGACGTCATAGCCGCGCGCGGCCGCGAGCTTCGCTGTCGCCGCGCCGAGGCCGCGGCTGCCGCCGGTGATGAGCAGGATGGGCGCCGATGTCATTGCCAGTCTTCCGCATGAGTTTCACTAGGACAAAGGTGTAGCGGCCGGCGCTGGCCACGGCAAATCATCAGGGGTGCGCGCGCCGCGCGAATCCGATCAGCACGAAATAGACGGCGATGAGGCACAGCAGCGTCGTTACCAGAGGCCCGGGCGCCAGCTCGCGCACCACGGCCAGCAGTGCGAGCACCGTCCAGGCCAGCACAAAGGCAATGTTCAACAGCCGCAAACGCTCGACTCGAAACGGATGCACGAACGGGAACGGCACGAAGGTGAGCACGCAGAGCGCGAGCACGATCGCGGAGCCGGTCCAGGGATCGGGATGGAGCAGGAAGAGATAGAAGGCGACGACGTTCCAGACCGCCGGAAACCCCATGAAGTAGTTGTCGTCGCTCTTCATGCGCTTGTCGGCGAAGTAGAGAACACCCGTGACCGAGATCGCCAGACCGAGCGCAAGGCCGACCGCATCGGGAAAGATCCCGCCGGCAGCGACTGCGTAAGCCGGAATGAAGACATAGGTCAGGATGTCGACCACGAGGTCCAGAATATCGCCCGACCAGCGCGGCGCCAGCGCCTGCACGTGAAGCAGGCGCGCCAGCGTTCCGTCTATGCCGTCGACGAGGAGCGCAAGGCCCAGCCAGACGAACATCAGCGACCATTGCTGTTCCACGGCGGCAATGAGGGCAAGCAGGGCCAGCGCCGCGCCCGACGCCGTGAACAGGTGAACGCCGAACGCCGCTACGACGCGCCCGCGACCATTTTCCTGCGTTTTGTCTTCGTCAGCCGCCACAGCGGATCAATCGTCCCATTCGAGATCTGTTCGTCACACGGATGCAATAATTTCCCACCCGACCGGGATAGACAATCTGCAACACCGCGCAAAACGCGAACTGCACACGGTTTCCGCCCCGAGGCGGTCGCATAACGGAACGGCCCGCGATAGACTGGCCGCATGCGCGAGACGGACACGCTTCGAAACGAATCCGCTGCGATGATCAGCGTGGAGGCCGCCGTGGTCGGCGGCGGCCCGGCGGGCCTGACCGCGGCCATCGCACTTGCCCAGGCAGGGATCGAGACGGCGTTGCTCGCCCCGCCCTACAAGGGCGACAACCGTACCACCGCCCTGCTCTCCGGCTCCGTAGCAGCGCTGACGGCGCTCGGCGTCTGGGACAACTGCCGGGACGAGGCCGCGCCGCTGGAGGCGATCCGCCTGATCGACGACCGCGGCGGGTTACTGCGCGCGCCCGAACTTCTCTTCCATGCCGAGGAGATCGGACTTCCGGCCTTCGGATACAATGTCGAGAACCGGCGGCTGGTCGAAGCGTTGTCGGCGCGCGCAGGCGAACTGCCGCAACTTCAGTGGTTCGCGCAGCCTGCCCTCGCCCTAGACACCGGCGACGACGCCGTAACGCTTCGCTTGGCGGATGGCCGTGCCGTGCGGGCGCGACTGGTCGTCGGCGCGGACGGGCGCAATTCATTCTGCCGGCAGGCTGCCGGCATCGGGGCTGAATCCGGACGCTATCCCCAGACGGCGCTGACGGCCAATCTGACGCATACGCGGCCGCACCATCACATATCGACCGAATTCCACACCCGCAGCGGCCCGTTCACGCTGGTACCGCTACGCGGTAGCCAGTCGAGCCTGGTCTGGGTTGCGGATGTTCGCGATGGCGCGCGCCTCTCCCGCCTCGGCGCCGAAGATTTCGCGCGCGCGGTTGAGGCGCAGGCGCATTCGATGCTCGGCCGGTTTCAAGTGGGATCCGAACGGGAGGCGTTTCCGCTTTCCTGGCAGACCGCGCACAGGCTCGCCGCCAACCGCGTGGCGCTGGTCGGGGAAGCAGCACACGTGGTGCCCCCGATCGGGGCGCAGGGCTTCAACCTCGGACTGCGCGACGCCGCGACGATCGCGGAAGTCGCCGCGAAGGCGCGTCACGCAGGCGGCGATATCGGCTCGACCGAGACGCTCGCGGAATACGACGACCGGCGCCGCATGGACGTGCGCAGCCGCACGCTGGCGATCGATCTCCTCAACCGCAGCCTGCTTACCGACTTTCTGCCGTTGCGCGGACTTCGCGGGATAGGCCTCGAACTGCTCCACCGCATCGGCCCGCTGCGCCGCGCGCTGATGCGCGAAGGCGTGGCGCCAATGCTGAGCGAACCGAGACTGATGCGGGGCGAGGCTTTTTGACAGAACTCCGCCTTCGGTGTTTCGCCGAAGTCAGAAACCAAACAGCGAGGTCGGCAACCGCTTCGTCGTCACGAGCCACATCACGAAAGTGAGCGTCGGCACGGAGGCCACCGTCCCGAGCAAGATCGAACTCGACGCCTGGGACACCCAGGTCTCGTATTGCCGCGCCAGAACGAAGACGTTCAGGGCCGGCGGCAGCGCCGCCAGCAGCACCGCCGTGTAGACCCAGATCTCGGGCTGGGGACCGAGCGCTGACAGGATCACCAGCACCATTATGGGATGCACCACGAGCTTGACGAAGATGACCGGCGGGACCTCCCAAGGAACGCTCGTCAGAGGCCGCAGCGCGACGGTGACGCCGAGCGTGAACAAGGCGCATGGGGCCGCCGCATTGGCCAGGAACTGCAGCAGCGTGTCGAGCGCGACCGGCGGCTGCACCCGCAATGCCGCGGACGCGATCCCCAGAACGGTCGCGATGATGAAAGGGTGCAGCGCGACCCGCTTCACGATCTGCAGCAACGCCGCCGGAAGGCTGTCGCGCGGTCCCTTGGCGAGCGTCATCATCAGCGGGACCAGAACGAAGATCAGCGTCGAATCGAAACAGAAGATCAGCGCGACGGGCACCGTCGCCTCCGGCCCGAGCGTCGCGAGAGCGAGCCCCGGCGCCATGTAGCCGACATTGCCATAACCACCGGCGGCGGCCGCCATGGTGGCTTCGGGAACGCCGCCCACGCGCATCACCCAGGCAATGACGAACGACAGCACGCAGGCCAGGAACGTGGCGAGCGTGACGCCGATCATGAACGGGACATTCACGACCTCTTCGATCGGCGTGCGCGAAAGGATGCGGTAGAACATCGACGGCAGCGCGACGTAGATGATGAAGAAATTCATCCACGCGAGACCGCTGTGCGGAATCGAGCGCAGCTTGCCGCAGGCGTAGCCGAGAAACATCAGGCCGAAGAAGGGCAGCGCGAGGTTGATCACATCAAGCATGCGATCAGCCCCGGCCCGCCCGCTGCGCGGTCATGCACAGTTCTCGATCCGGACGGCGCCACCCCATCGCCTTGAGCGCCCCTAGAAGCGTCCCTTGGCGCTTCCCCCACTGGCGAAAATGCGCCGGGGGCGTTATTTCGCTGTCATGAACAAGATGCGCAATGCAAAATACAAGATCGGCCAGGTGGTTCGTCACCGTGTCTACCCGTTCCGCGGGGTCGTGTTCGATGTCGACCCGACATTCGCCAATACCGAGGAATGGTGGGAGTCAATTCCTGCTGAGGTACGCCCGCACAAGGACCAGCCTTTCTACCACCTGCTGGCCGAAAACGCCGAGACAGAATACATCGCTTACGTGTCGGAGCAGAACCTGCTGCCGGATACGTCCGGCGAGCCCATCCGTCATCCGCAAGTGTCGGAGATCTTCGAGCAGGACGAGTACGGCGTCTACCTTCCGCGCCATTCCAGTCTGAACTGAATCTGCTTCGGCAGGGTATTGTCGATTCGTCGAAGCCCGTCAGCGCACCAGCGCCGGATAATATTACCTTTACAAGTCCGTATAAGTCCGACGCAACAGCCCGAAAATAAATGAGGCCGCGGCAACCACCGCGGCCTCATAACGCTGGAATAGTAATTCTACGGGCAGGCTATTTCTGCGGCTGCCCCTGCTGCTCGAGACGCTTGCGTGCATCTTCCGCGCGCTTCTGCAACTCTTCCTGCAACTTCTTCTGCTGCTCTTCGAGCGCCTTCGGATCGGTCGGCGGCCCCTCATTGGACTTGGCGAAGTCCGCAAGCGGGAAGCCGAAGGTCGCGACCTGCCCATTGAGGTTGAACGCCTGCAGGATAAGGTTGGTGCCCTTCTTCAGGGTTGTCACGAATTCCGCGCCAACCTCGAAATCGGCCCAGCAACCATTCGGCAGGCAGAAGCTGTAAACGCCCGTCATCGGCTGGTTGCTGTCGACGATCATACGCGTGCCGTGACGCAGCAGAAGTCCGAGCGGCAGCGTCACCCGCAGGATCTTCTTCTGTTCGCCTTCCAACTCGATCAGACCGGCGGAGGCGACAAATTGCCCGGTGTCGAGCCGCGCCTCCTTGATCGTGAAGCAAACCTCTTTCTGCGCGGCCTGCGGCTGGCCTTCCTTGCCGCAAACCTTGGTCCACGGCGAATAGATCAGCGGCGGCGACTCGGCGGCCTGCGGCGCCGGAGCCTGCTGCGGCGCCGCCTGTTGCGGGGCGGGCTGCGCCGGCGGCTTGGATGGCTGCCGCTGCCGTTGCTGGCGCTGCTGCGGCTGTTGCTGCTGCGCCGAAGCGAGGTCAGCCGCCAGGAGGGACAGCGCAGCAACAGCCGCTCCCAGTCCGAGCGACTGGCGAATCACACGCGAACGGGCGGTGGATTTCCGCAATAACATCGAAACTGTTCCTGTTATTGTGTCGTTAGCTGGTGGCCACGCCCCGACGGCCGACGCTTTCGCGGTGTCTCGGCGTGAAATACGGCGACAGCGTGACGCAGCGCGCTGGCAGATATTACCCCCTCGCGCGGCGTCAGATGACACGCAATCGCGCGGCCGATCAAGCTCTCTGTCGTACGAAGCTGTGATAACCTCGTTGTCCAATGGCGAATCAACGTCGTTCGAGACATTCCTGGACCGGCGGAGCTTATGCTTGCCTTGTCGCGGTTGTGTTGTTTGCCGCAACGATGGCGCATGCCGGCGAGCGCGGGGGACGCCACGCGATCGCCATGCACGGCGACCCGGCCCTGCCCGCCAGCTTCACCCATTTCCCCTACGCGAATCTGGACGCCCCCAAGGGAGGGCAACTGATTCAAGGGCTTATCGGCACGTTCGACAGCCTCAATCCCTTCGTCGTGAAGGGGCTCGCGCTGCAGCAGGTTCGCGGCTTCGTGATCGAAAGCCTCATGGTGCGCGGCTACGATGAACCGTTCACGCTGTACGGCCTGATCGCCGAGAGCGTGGAAACGGACGACGCGCGCAGCTACGTCACCTTTCATCTCGATCCACGGGCGCGCTTCTCAGACGGGAAGCCAATTACGCCGCAGGACGTGATCTTCTCGTGGCAATTGCTGCGCGACAAGGGCCGCCCGAATCACCGCATCTTTTACGCAAAGGTCGCCAGCGCCGAGCAGGTCGGCGAGCGTGGCGTGCGGTTCAAATTCGCTGGCGCGGGCGATCGTGAGTTGCCGCTCATCCTCGGCCTGATGCCGGTGCTGCCGAAGCATGCCAACGATCCCGATCGATTCGAGGAAACGACTTTCCAGCCGCCGCTCGGCAGCGGCCCTTATATCGTGACCGAGGTGCGGCCCGGCGACAGTGTCACCATGCGCCGCAATCCCGACTACTGGGCGCGTGAGCTTCCCGCCATGCGCGGATTCTATAACTTCGACGAAATGCGCTTCGACTTCTACCGGGATTCCAACGCACATTTCGAAGCGTTCAAAAAAGGCCTGTTCGACGTGCGCGCGGAAAACGATCCCGGACGTTGGGAACAGGCTTACGATATTCCCGCGACGCGCGACGGCCGGATCGTCAAGGATTCATTCGTCAACGGCCTGCCGAAAGGCATGTCGGGTCTCGTCTTCAATACCCGGCGCGCCCTCTTCGCCGACGCGCGCGTGCGCGAGGCAATCGGGCTCCTGTTCGATTTCGAATGGATCAACCGCAACTATTACTTCGGACAGTACCGTCGCACGGACAGCTATTTCTCGGGCTCCGAACTCTCTTCGCATGCGCGGCCCGCCGATGAATACGAACGCTTGCTGCTCGCGCCGTTTCCGCATGCGGTACGCGCCGACATCCTGGAGGGCAAATGGTCCCCCGCTGCGTCGGACGGCAGCGGACGCGACCGCCACAATCTCAAAGCTGCGCTCGCGCTGTTCGCAGAGGCCGGCTGGGAACTCGACGGCACTGTCCTGCGCGAGCGCGCAAGCGGCCGGCCGTTCACGTTCGAGATCCTCGTGACGACCAAGGATCAGGAACGGCTCGGGCTTACCTTCGCACGCGACCTCCGGCGCGCCGGCATCGCTGCCTGGGTCCGGCTGGTGGACGCGGCGCAATACGAGCGGCGGCGCGACACCTTCGATTTCGACATGATCCAGTATCTTTGGGGGGCATCGCTCTCGCCGGGCAACGAGCAGAGCTTCTATTGGGGAAGCGCCGCTGCGGATCAGACCGGCACGCGCAACTATATGGGCGTGAAGGAGCCAGCGGTTGACGCGATGATCGCCGCGATGCTGTCCGCACCTGATCGCACGCGCTTCGTCGCCTCCGTGCGCGCACTCGACCGCGTGCTCCTGTCCGGCTTTTATGTCGTGCCCCTGTTCTATCTGCCCGACCAGTGGGTGGCCCGCTGGTCGCACATTGACAGACCGCAGCAGACCTCGCTGTTCGGCTATCTGTCCGAGACCTGGTGGCGGCAACCGCAGACCCGATGAGGCGCCCAACGTGACACCCGACGCGACAGAGACGCACGATCCGACACAATCGGACGCGATGACGCTTGACGCCATCTTTGCCGTCAATGTCAGGCGTCAGCCGGACGCAGTCGCTCTCATCGATCCGCCCGACCGCAGCTTGGTCATGGACGGTGCGCCGCAACGGCTCACCTACGCCGAAGCAGATCGCACCGTCAGCCTGCTGGCCGGCAAGCTCGCGCAGCTTGGCCTCGCGCGCGGCACGGTCATCGGCGTTCAATTGCCGAATACGGTCGAAAGCATTCTTACGATCCTCGCCGTCACGCGCGCGGGCATGACGGCGGCCATGCTGCCGCTGCTCTGGCGGCGCAGCGAAGCCGTGCGCGCGCTCGCAAGTGCCGGCGCCAAGGCGCTGATCGTCGGCGGCCGCACCGACGACACCGATCTGGCGGAGCTTGGCCTGCATCTTGCCGCCGACACCTTCAACATCCGCTTCGTCTGCGCGTTCGGTGAAAGCGTGCTGGACGGCGTCATTGCACTTGAGGGCCTTGAAACGACGGTCGCCGAGGAAGCCGATGAGTCGGCCGAAGCATCGGCCACCGAGGTAGCGGTCATCACATTCGACGCCGGCACGGACGGGCCCATACCCGTTCCGCATACGCATGCCGAACTGCTCATCGGCGGTCTGGCGGTCGTTCTTGAAGCGGGACTGCCGCAACAGGCGCAGCTCGTCAGCACGATGCTGCCGTCCTCCTTCACCGTGCTGTGTGCGGCCATGATCCCGTGGCTGCTCTGCGGCGGCACGCTCGCGCTTCACCAGCCTTTCGACGCCTCTGCGCTGAAAGCGCAACTCGCGGAGGGCCCCTGCGCAGCCGTGGTCGTTCCCGGCCTGCTGGCCGGCCGCATCGCGGAGGCTGGCCTTCTCCACGGCACCTCACCCGCCAGCGTGCTGGGAATCTGGCGAGCGCCCGAGCGCCATGCGGCGAGCGCCGTCTGGCGGGAGCGCACCGAACTGCTCGACCTGCTCGCTTTCGGCGAACACGGGCATGTCGTGCTCCGGCGTCGAGCCGATGGAAAGCCGGGGTCTTTGCACATCGGCCCCATCACAGCGCCGCACGATGCGCCGGATGCGCCGACCATCATGACGCTGGGCCGCACGCCTGCGGGAACGCTGTTGCTCGCAGGCCCGATGGTGCCTGTCGGCATACCCGGTGCGGACGTGGGGGAAAGCGCAACGTCATCGGAAAATACCTACGACACCGGCTACGCCTGTACCGTCGATCCCCGAACCCAGGCAGTGACGCTTGGCGGCCCGCTTCCGGGGCTCGTCACCGTCGGCGGCTACCGCTTCGCGATCGGCGAACTGCAGGACACGGTCGGCAAGGTCGATCCCGGCGGCGTTCTGGCGGTGCTCCCCGACCTGCTGGCGGGCGAGAAACTCGCCGGCTTTGCCGTCGACGCGGCGGCGGTGCGCCACGAGCTTGCGCGACGCGGCGTGAGCCCGCTGGTCGTCGAAGCATTCCGCGACGGCGCAGCAGCGACCGCCATTCCCGCGGCGTAAGTTTTTGCGCGCGGGCGGCGCCGCCGCTATGGTTCGTGCGCGCCGGAGGACCAGGACATGACCGCGACACCGAACAAGCCCACTTTGCGCGTGGACGTCGTTTCCGACGTTGTCTGCCCGTGGTGTTTCATCGGCAAGCGCCGGCTCGAAAAGGCCATCGCGCTGCGGCCGGACCACCCGGTCGAGGTCCACTGGCGGCCCTACTACCTCAACGACTGGGTCCCGCTCGAAGGCATCTCTCGCGCCGACTACCTGACCACGAAATTCGGTTCCGTCGAACGCTATCAGCAGATGGCGGAACGCATGAAGGCTGCGGCGGCGCAGGAAGGTCTCGACTACCAACTCGAAAAGATCTCGCGCCAGCCGAACACGCGCGACTGCCATCGCCTGATCCACTGGGCCGATGAAGAGGGCAAGGCCGCCGCCATGAAGCAGCGGCTGATGGACCTCTATTTCACCGACGGCGCCGACCTTTCTGATCCCGCCGTGCTGGTGCAGGCCGCCGCCGACATCGGCCTCGATGCGGAAAACGTCCGCACGCGCCTCGGGACGGACGCCGACATCGAACGGATCGCGCAGGAGGTCGACCAGGCCAAGCAGGCCGGGATCGAAGGCGTTCCGTTCTTCATCTTCGGCGGGGTGCTGGCCGTATCGGGCGCACAGGCGCCCGAATATCTTGCCGAAGCGATGGCGCGGGCCGAGGCCGAGCTTGAACGGCGGCAGACCGAATCCGGACAGCCCCAGACATAGACATCACGCTCACGCAGCCTTGGCGCGCTCCGCCAGCGCGACGAGGCTGCGCATGATGTCGCGTGAGCCCTGGAGGCGCTGCTCCGGCCGCTCCCAGTCTTCGAACAGCACGACCTTCATGTCGGGGCGCACGCGCGCGGCGGGGCCCTGCTGCCGGATGAAGGTGACCAGGCCCTCGGGATTGGCGAAGGCATTGTCCCGGAAGGAGAGCACGACGCCCTTCGGTCCCGCCTCGAGCCGTTCGACATTGGCCCGGCGGCAAAGCGCCTTCACTGCGACGATCACCAGCAGGTGTTTCACCTCGACCGGTAGCGGCCCGAACCTGTCGACCAGTTCGGCCCCGAACGCGTCGATCTCCAGTTCCTCGTCGAGATCGGCCAGCCTGCGATACAGATTGAGCCGCACGCCGAGGTCGGGGACATAGTCCTCGGGAATGAGCACAGGGGTGCCGATCGTGATCTGCGGCGACCAGCGGTCGGCGACCGGTTCGGCGATGCCGGCCTTGAGGCTGGCTACGGCCTCGTCGAGCATCTGCTGATAGAGTTCGTAGCCGACTTCCTTGATGTGGCCGGACTGTTCCTCGCCGAGGAGATTGCCCGCGCCGCGAATGTCGAGGTCGTGGCTCGCAAGCTGGAAGCCCGCGCCGAGCGTGTCGAGCGACTGCAACACCTTGAGGCGGCGTTCCGCCTGCGGCGTGATCTTCGCCTCCGCAGGCAGCGTGAACAGCGCATAGGCGCGCAGTTTGGAGCGACCGACCCGGCCGCGAAGCTGGTAAAGCTGCGCCAAGCCGAAGCGGTCGGCGCGATAGACGATGAGCGTATTGGCGGTCGGGATGTCGAGCCCGGACTCGACGATCGCAGTCGACAAGAGGACATCGTACTTGCCGTCATAGAAGGCCGACATGATGTCCTCGAGGCCGCTCGCGGACATCTGCCCATGCGCAACCGCGACCCGTACCTCCGGCACGTTCTGGTCGAGGAACGCCTTGGCCTCGGCCAGATCCTCGATACGCGGGCAGACGAAGAACGACTGGCCGCCGCGATACTTCTCGCGCAGCAGCGCCTCGCGCACGATAAGGTCGTCGAAGGGCGACACGAAGGTACGTACCGCAAGGCGGTCGACGGGCGGCGACGCGATCAGCGACAGTTCGCGCACGCCCGTCAACGCGAGTTGCAGGGTACGCGGGATCGGCGTCGCGGTCAGCGTGAGCACGTGCACTTCGGCGCGCAGATGCTTGAGCCTCTCTTTGTGCCCGACGCCGAAATGCTGCTCCTCGTCCACGATGATGAGGCCGAGGTCCTTGAACTTCACCGTCTTGCCAAGCAGCGCGTGGGTGCCGATCACGATGTCGATCGTGCCGTTGTCGAGCCCCTGCTTCACCAGCTTGAGTTCAGGCGCCGAAACAAGCCGAGAGGCCTGGCCGATCCGCAGCGGGAAGCCTGCGAAACGCTTGGTGAAATTCTTATAGTGCTGGCGCGCAAGCAGCGTGGTCGGTACCACCACCGCCACCTGCTTGCCATTCATCGCCACGGCGAAGGCCGCGCGCAGCGCGACCTCGGTCTTGCCGAACCCGACGTCGCCGCAGACCAGCCGGTCCATCGGGCGTCCCGCGTTGAGATCGTCCAGCACCGCATCAATGGCGCTCTGCTGGTCCTCCGTCTCCTCATAGGGGAAGCCGGCGCTGAACTCGTCATAGAGGCCGGGGCCGACCGCGAGCTTCGGCGCTTCCCGCAACAGACGTTCGGCCGCGACCTTGATGAGTTCGGCTGCCATCTCGCGGATGCGGCTCTTCATGCGCGCCTTGCGCGCCTGCCAGCCGCTGCCGCCGAGCCGGTCGAGCTGGACGACCGTATCCTCGGAGCCGTAGCGGCTCAGCAGTTCGATGTTCTCCACCGGCAGGAACAGCTTGTCGCCGCCGGCATAGTGGATTTCCGCACAGTCGTGCGGCGCGCCCGCGGCCTCGATCGTCTTCAGCCCGACGAAGCGCCCGATGCCGTGCTCGACATGCACCACGAGATCGCCTTCGGAGAGACTGGTCGCCTCGGCGATGAAATCCTGCGCGCGGCGTGCGGTCCGGCGCGGCCGCACGAGACGGTCGCCGAGGATGTCCTGCTCGCTGATAAGCGCGATGCCCTGACCTTCGAAGCCGCTTTCCAGGCCGAGGACCGCGAGCGGAATTTCCGTCTGCGGGCGCGAAAGAGCATCCGGCCACGAACGCACGTCGGTCAGGTTTTTGAGCCCGTGCTCGGCGAGCACATGGCTCATGCGTTCGCGCGAGCCCTCGCTCCACAGCGCGATGGCGACCCGCTTGTCGGCCGCCTGCAACGCCTTCACATGCGCCGAAAGCGCGTCGAACACGCTGGCCTGCGTATCGGCACGCTCGGCGGCAAAGTTACGTCCCTGCCGGGTATCGATGTCGATGGCATGGGCATCGTCAGCCGGAGAAGCGAACGGGCTGAGCGCGACCAGCGCGGCATCTGCGAGATGCTTCCGCCATCCGTCTTCGGTGAGGTACAGCCTGTCCGGCGGAAGCGGACAATAGGGCGCGCCGGAGCGCGGCCCGTCGAACGCCGATTTACGCGCGTCGTAATAGTCGCTGATCTGGCCGAGCCGTTCGCGCGCGGCATCCTCCGCCAGCGGTTCGATCACCACCGGCGTGTCCGGCACGTAGTCGAACAGCGTATCCATCCGGTGATGGAACAGCGGCAGCCAGTGCTCCATGCCGGGATGGCGGCGGCCTTCGCTCACGGCCTCGTAGAGCGTGTCGTCGCGCGATGGCGCGCCAAACGCCTCGACATAGCCGGTGCGGAAGCGCCGGATCGTCTCGGTCGTCAGTTGGAACTCCGCGGCCGGCACGAGGTCGAGCGTGCGAAGCTGGCCGATGGTCCGCTGGGTCTCGGGGTCGAAGCTGCGGATCGACTCCAGCGCATCGCCGAAGAAATCGAGCCGGATCGGCATATCGAGGCCGGGCGGAAACAGATCGACGATGCCGCCGCGGACCGCATATTCGCCGGCCTCGCGGACGGTGGAAGTCCGCCCGTAACCGTTGAGTTCGAGCCAGCGCACCACGCCGTCCATGTCAAGCACGTTGCCCGGCGCGGCGGAGAAGGACTGCGTCGCGACCGCCTCCCGCGGCGGAACGCGCTGCAGCACGGCATTGACCGTAGTCAGCAGGACGGACGGCTTGTCGCGCCCCTTCACGCGCGCGAGGCGCGAGAGCGTGATCATCCGCTGCGCCACGATGCTGGCGTGCGGCGATACGCGGTCGTAAGGCTGGCAATCCCAGGCCGGCAGTTCGAGCACGTCGATCTCGGGGCCGAAGAACTTGATGGCGCGCGCCAGCGTGGCCATGCGCGATCCGTCCCGGCAGATGCCGAGCAGTGTTATGGCCGGGGCGTCGGGCCGCGCTGCGACAGCGCGCGCAAGATCGGTGATGACGAGGCCTTCGACCCCATCCGCAACCCTGGATAGCGTAACCCGTCGGCCGGGGGCGAGATTGCTGGCTGGAGATTTGGCCGGGGATTTCGCCATCCGCATCAGCCCTCGTGAAAGGCCATCAGGCGCCGGAACACGGGCGAGTCATAGTCCGGGTCCACCGGATATTCGCCGATGATCCACGCATAGAGTTCCGGATCGGGCACATCCAGCAGGCGCTCGTATTCGGTGAGATCGGACTCGGAGAGGTCGGCGATCACCGCATCCGTGAAGCGGCCGACCACCAGGTCCATCTCGCGCGTGCCGCGATGCCAGGCGCGGTAGAGAACCCGCCGCCGGCGGTCATCAAGCCCATCACTCGAACGCGTTGATCCAGTCATTCAATTCTCGCAAAGCCAAAAGCCCGGACGGGCCGGGCGCGCCCCATATAGCGACGTCGTCCCGCCTTGTCAGCGGTCGCGACGGAAAACCCGCCATTCGCCATTGTCATGCCGGCGCGTCCACGCAAGCATGCCGGGGCCACGACCTTTCGGAGAATCCGCTTGCGGCCGAGCCTGCTCGATCCTCTGTTCGCTTCCATCACGAGCCTTGCCGGCATCGGGCCGAAGCAGGCGGCGCTGTTCCGGCGCCTGCTGGGCCGGACGGAAGCGGAGCCGCGCGTGGTCGATCTCCTCTTTCACCTGCCAACGAGCGTCGTCGACCGCAGCAAACGCTGCACGCTGCGCGACGCGGTGTCCGGCGAAGTCGTCACGGTCGCGGTCATAACGGACGTCCACCGGCCGGCCCCGCACAACCGGCACCGCGCGCCCTACCGCATCTATGCGCATGATGACACCGGCGACATCGTACTCACCTATTTCAACACACCGCAGAACTACCTCGAGCGGCTGTTTCCGGTGGGAGAGCTTCGGTACATCTCCGGAACGCTGGCGACCTGGGACGGCGTCCTTCAGATGGTGCACCCGGACCGCGTGGTCTCGGCGGCGGACCTCGACAAGCTGCCGCTGATCGAGCCGGTCTACCCGCTGACCGAGGGGCTGGGACAGCGGCAGGTCGGCCGCGCCATCGAGTCCGCTCTCACCCGCCTGCCGGCGGTGCAGGAATGGCAGGATGCGAGCTTCATCCGGCAGCAGAACTGGCCGACCTTCGATGCCGCCCTCCGCGTCCTCCACCACCCGGATGCTCCCGGCGATGGGGCGCCGGAAGGCCCGGCGCGGTCACGGCTCGCCTATGACGAACTGCTGGCTGGCCAGCTTGCCCTCGCGATGGTGCGCGCGCATGTGCGCCGGCCTGCCGGCCGCGCGCAGGCTGGCGACGGGCTCCTGCGGGCGCGCCTTGCCACCGCCCTGCCCTATACGCTGACGGCCTCGCAGCAGCAGGCCATCACCGACATCGCCGCCGACCTCGCCAAGCCGCAGCGGATGCTGCGCCTGCTGCAAGGCGACGTTGGCTCCGGCAAGACGGTGGTGGCGCTGTTCTCGGCCGCGGCGGTCATTGAAGCCGGAAGGCAGGCCGCGCTGATGGCGCCGACCGAAATCCTCGCCCGCCAGCACCTCGCGACCATCGCCCCGCTCGCGGAAGCGGTTGGAATTTCGGTGGCGCTCATCACCGGCAGGGAACGCGGACGCGACCGCCAGCGCGTTCTCGACGGACTCGCAGCGGGTCAGATCGACCTCGTCGTCGGCACGCATGCCCTGTTTCAGGAGGACATCGCCTTCAAGGACCTGGGGCTCGCCATCATCGACGAGCAGCACCGTTTCGGCGTGCATCAGCGGCTGGCGCTCGCCCGCAAGGGCGAGGCCGTGGACGTGCTGGTGCTGACCGCGACCCCGATCCCGCGCACGCTGGTGCTGACCTATTTCGGCGACATGGACGCCTCGTCGCTGCGCGAAAAGCCGCCCGGACGGCAGCCGATCGACACCCGCACCGTCCCGCTGTCACGCCTCGGCGACGTCGTCGAGGCGGTCGGGCGGGCGATCACGAGCGGGCAGCGCGTCTACTGGGTCTGTCCGCTGGTCGAGGAATCCGAAACCGTCGATCTCGCGGCAGCCGAGGAGCGTTACCGCTTCCTCGCGGAGCGGTTCGGCGCGGCCGTAGGCCTGATCCACGGTAAGATGAAGGGCCGCGACAAGGACGCCGCCATGGCCCGCTTCGCCTCCGGCGAATCGAGCCTCCTGGTCGCCACCACCGTCATCGAGGTCGGCGTCGACGTGCCGGAAGCGACGGTGATCGTCGTCGAGCATGCCGAGCGCTTCGGGCTCGCGCAGTTACACCAGTTGCGGGGCCGCGTCGGCCGTGGCGAAGGCCGTTCGACCTGCCTCCTCCTCTATCGCGCGCCGCTGGGCGAGACCGCCAAGGCGCGCCTCGCCATCATGCGCGAGACCGAGGATGGCTTCCGAATCGCCGAGGAAGACCTGCGGCTGCGCGGCGAAGGCGACGTTCTGGGCGCGCGCCAGAGCGGCATGCCGGGTTTCCGGATCGCCCGCCTCGACCTGCACGGCGGCCTGATCGAGACTGCCCGTGACGACGCCGCCCTGACGATGGCGCGCGACCCCGGCCTCGAATCCGAGCGCGGGCAGGCGCTGCGCCTGCTGCTCTACCTGTTCGAGCGCGACGAGGCGATTCGGCTGCTGCGGGCGGGATAAGACTGCCGCCAGCCGCCCCGACGGGAGCCCCGTCCCCCGCTCTTAGGGCCCCGGATGCGCAAGATCGTTGGCAACATGCCAAGCGCTCTTGTACCCCCGTGATCGATTTGTTACATGCTCGCCGGTCTTCGCCAGCGTCCCTCTCTTCGGGGCGCTCGCGCCGGCGCTGCGGCCGTGGCGGAATTGGTAGACGCGCTAGCTTGAGGTGCTAGTGGGTAACACCGTGGAGGTTCGAGTCCTCTCGGCCGCACCAAGCGCTTCCTTGTTCACAGGACAGGGTTTATCGGCGCCGACGCCCGGATCTCTTCTGGGGCGCATTCCGATGAAAGATATTCACCTGCGTTCCACCGCGCTGCACGGGTTCTCTGGCCTGGGCGGGTCTTGATGCTGCGGCAGGCGCCGTCCGGGCAACAGGCACGATAGGCGATCCTCTACCGACTGCCGGACCAACGGCGCGGCGCTGAATCAGCACGCCCATTTGAACCGGGGTGCCATCTGCCTCGAAAACATATTGAGATGCGCCAGTCATCGGGGCCGACAGGTCGATCAGCGAAGACTGCGCCGAGACCGGGCCGGCCCCGACGGCAGCAATCAGCAAAGCAAAACAGGCCCTGAACGTCATGGAACATCTCCGGTGCGCGCCGAAACAAAGCACACCCGCCCTAATGTTCCGTAACGGAATACCGCGCGACTCAACGCGGGCTGTTAACCGACCCCGCTACCATCAGTTCACTGGAACCAGTTGAGCTGCCGCGACCACTGCCGCGGGCCGTCGTCGTCGATCCGGCCGCGCAGGCGGACCTCTCCCCGCGCGACCTTTCCGGCGGGGCCCTCGCCCACCGCGCTTTCGCCAGCAGCGAGTTCCGGCTTCAGCTGGCGCTTGGCCGTGCGTACCGCCGGCGTCGGCTTACGCGCGCTCGGCCGCGGCCGCGCTTGTTCCGCGAAGCGCGTAGCGAGATGCGAAGCCAGCGGCTGCCTCAGATCGAGGCTCGCGTGACTCGGCACCGGAAGATCGGCTGAAGCCGTTTCGGCCGGCGTCTTCCATACTGGTCGTGGCCACCGCGCCGCAGCGGTGCGGCGTGTCCGTGCACTCGGCAACGGCAGCGCGGCTCGCGCGATCCGCACCGGCAAGGCGTCGTCGTTGACGCCCCCGATGTCGATCTCACGCGCGAAGACATCCGGAAAGCCGAAGCTGAGCGCGCTCGGACTAGCCAGTTCCGGCGGCCCGGCGGGCGCGTTCACTCTGGCCACCGGCCATATCGGGCGGCGACCGGCCCGCGCGACAAATGACGGTGGTGGCTCCGGCACGGTCAAAGGCCGCCCGGCCGTCGCCGGCACCACATGCACGACGCGGTAGCCTCGTGCCTTCAATTCGCGCAACAGGCCCGGCAGCGCGAGCGCGGTCCGCGCCTGAATATCGTGCAGCAGGATGATGCCCCTGCCCTTCTTCTCCAGACGGGCCATCGTCCGTTCGATGACCGCGTCCGCCGTGATTGGCTTCCAGTCGTCGCCGGGCACATCCGCGCTCCAGGCCATCATGCCGCGGTTCGCCAGATAGGCTTCCATCGGGTCGCTGCGACGCAAACCGGGAAAGCGAAAGAACGGCGCCAGCGCGCGGCGGTCGCCGAGTGCGGCTTCGGCCGCCGCGATGCCGCGCTCGACCTCTTCCGCGCTTCCCTCCAGCCCGAGCAGATCGAAACGGCTCGGGTGGCGGTCGCTGTGGGTCGCGATCGTGTGGCCGGCATTGTAGGTACGCCGCACCCATTCGGGATGGGCGCGCACCATGCTGCCAACCACGAAGAAGGTCGCCTTCACACACTCGTCATCGAGAGCGCGCAGAACTTGCGCGGTGTGGGCCGGCGATGGACCGTCGTCGAAGGTCAGCACGACCTCCTTGTCGGCAAGCGGCAGGGTGTCGGGATATTGAATGGTGCCGACGCGGCCTTGCGTGTCCGGGGCGATTTCCATGATGCGCGCAGTGCCGAGCGCTTCCGGCCGGGAGGGACACCCGGCAGCACCCGCCCACTGTGGAGCCGCAACAACACACAAGCCCCCAACAAGGGCGGCTACGCTACGCACACGCACAAAAATGCCCCCTGCAGCGCCGCCCTCATGGTCTGGCCGGCGCGTATTGTCCCAGCACCTTGCCGGCAAGCCCCAAACGAAGCGTAAACCGCTGGCGGCCAGCTGCCGTCTGTTGCCGAACTGCGTCACACCCTTGGCACGGCGCCACGATTGCCAGCAGCAAACCCGGCGCGTAGAAGCAGGCGCGCCGTGCCCATTCGACGCCGCAAACGGACCCGCGCAATGCTCGAAGAACAAGAACCGGATTCGCCCGGCACTGACAGCCGGATGCGAGACGCCGAAGGCTCGGTGCGCGAAGATTTCGTTGCGCGCGTAGCGGACGCCATACGGCAGGACGACGCCGGCGAACTGCGTCAGCTTGCCGGCGACCTGCACGAAGCCGACATGGGCGACCTTATCGAGGCGCTGCCGTCAGAGTTGCGGCCGCGGCTGATCGCGCTCCTTGGTACGGACTTCGATTTTACTGCGCTGACGCAGGTCGACGACACGATCCGCGAGGAAATCCTCGAGGAACTGCCGACCGACACCGTTGCGGCGGGCGTGCGTGAACTCGACTCGGACGATGCGGTCTACCTGCTCGAGGATCTCCCGCGCGAAGAGCAGAGCGAGATTCTCCAGCAACTGCCCGCTCCGGAGCGGGTCGCGCTGGAGCGCAGCCTTTACTATCCGGACGACTCCGCCGGCCGCCGCATGCAGACGGAGTTCATCGCGGTGCCACCGTTCTGGACCGTCGGGCAGACCATCGACTACATGCGCGATACGGAGGATCTGCCCGATCGCTTCTTCGAGATCTACGTGGTCGATCCCGCATACCGGCTGCTCGGTACGGTCGCCCTCGATCGCGTGCTGCGCACCAAGCGCCCCGTTCAGATTTCCGAACTCGTCGACGGCGAGCACCGGCGCGTGCGCGCCACCGACGACCAGGAGCAGGTCGCGCGCCAGTTCGAGCGCTATGACCTGATTGCGGCTCCCGTCATTGACGACGCCGACCGCCTCGTCGGCGTCATCACCATCGACGACATCGTCGACGTGATCGAGCAGGAGGCAGACGAGGACCTCAAGGCGCTGGGCGGCGTGCAGGCGGCGGAAGAACTGTCCGACAGCGTGCTGGTGACGTCGCGCTCGCGGCTGCCGTGGCTGGTCATCAACATGGGAACGGCGTTTCTCGCCGCGGCAGTGATCTCGTTCTTCGAAGGAACGATCCAGGCTGTCGTGGCGGTTGCGGTGCTGATGCCGGTCAACTCCGCGCTCGGCGGCAATGCAGGCACGCAGGCCATGACGGTCGCCGTGCGCGCTTTGGCCACCCGCGAACTCAATCGCTCGAACTCCGCCCGCATCATCACGCGCGAATGTTTCGTCGGCCTGATCAACGGCTGCGTGCTCGCTGTGCTCGCAGGTGCCATATCCGCGCTCGCCTTTCAAAACGCCATACTCGGCGTCGTACTCGCGGCGGCGATGGCCCTTACGGTCGTCGTCGCAACGACCCTCGGCATCCTCATCCCGCTGCTGCTCAACCGATTGCGCATCGACCCCGCCGTCGCATCGGCGGTATTTCTGACGACCGCTGCCGACGTCTTCGGCTTCTTCACCTTCCTCGCGCTGGCGACGGTCGCATTCGGGCTAGTGTAAGCATCACACCGAAAAGTGAACTCCGGTTTTCGGAGATTGCGATGCTCAAACAAAACCCTTCAACGCCAAGCCAATTCATCGAACCGGCATAGCGCTGAAGGCCCGCATCGCGGACGGGCGTACACACGGCCCGTTGGAGCTATTGCGTCGTCCGGCCGCGAAGGCGCACATTCCTCTGAAAGTCGGAACACTGCCGCTGCGCGTCGGCGACGCGCACGGTCAGGGCCACAATATCAGACCGGAGGAAATGCGATGTTCACACGCCGTCAGGTGACGAAAGGCATAGCGGCACTGGCTGCCGCGCCGCTGTTCGCCCCAGCCATCGCTCGCGCGAAGCCGATAAAGATGCGCGTCGGCCTCGCCTCGGGCGTCAATGATGCCCAGGTGTCCTTCCAGAGCATCGGCATGCACGAGCGGCTGCGCTGGTACCAGGACGACGGCATCGACCTCGAAATCGTGAACACGGGTAACACGTCGCAACCGTTGCAACTGCTGTCCAACGGGCAGGTCGAGTTCGCCACCATCGCACCGGGCACACTGATCCCTCCGTTTGCCGAAAACCCGAACCTGCCCGTGACCTGCGCCTATACCTGGATGCCGCGCATCCATAACGGCGTCGTCGTCAAGCCCGACAGCCCGATCAAGTCGATTGCGGACCTCAAGGGAAAGACCATCGGTATCCGCAGCGCCGGCGACAGCGGCTATCCCTTCCTGCAGGCGGCCTTGCTGGAGGTTGGCATCGACCCGAAAAGGGACGTCGAATGGATTGCGGTCGGGGCCGGCGGGCCTGCCGGCCAGGCGCTCTACCGCGACACCGTGCAGGCGCTCGCGATCTGGGACGCCGAATTCGTCCGGATCGGGATCGCGGGCTTTGAGCTGCGGACGCTGCCGAACCTTCCGAGCGCGGACTTGCTGTTCGGCAATTCCTATGCCGTCAACCGCGAAATGTTCGCCAAGGACAAGGAACGCTACGCCAAGACATTCCGGGCAATCGCCAAGGGACAGATATTCACGGCGACGAATCCGGAGGCGTCCATCCGGCTGCACTGGGACCTGTTCCCGGAAACCAAGCCGAAGGGAAAATCCGAGGACCAGGCTCTGGCGGAGATGATGAAACTGCTGGCAGGAAGGCGGGACAAGTGGTTCCCGATCAAGGCCAACAAGGATCAGCGCATGGGCGCCTGCTCGGACGAGCAATGGGCAGCCGCAGTGCGCTTCATCGGCCGGCTCAATCCGCGCATCCAGGAGCAGATCAAGGACGTGTCGCGGCTCTACACCAACGACATCCTCGACGAGGCCAACCGCTTCGACCGGGCGAAGCTCGAAGCGGATGCAAAGGCGTTCAAGTACAAATAAGGCGAAAGCCCCGTTCCTTCGGAACGGGGCTTTCCTTCACCCGAAGCGGGCGACCAGTTCGCGGGCCGTCTTGACCATCGCCCGATCAATCATCTTGCCGCGGAAGCTGAGCGCGCCCGAGCCGGCCGCTTCCGCCGCATCGAAGGCCGCGAGCATGTCGCGCGCATAGGCGACCTCTTTCTCGGTCGGCGTGAACACGCGATGCACCGGCTCGATCTGCGCCGGATGAATCACGGTCTTGCCGCGATAGCCGATATTGCGCGCATTCTCGGCATCCCGCACCAGCGCTTCTGTGTCGTTGATGCGCGGGAACACCCCGTCGAGCGGATACTTGATGCCGGCGGCGCGCGCCTCGAGCAGCACGCGCGAACGCGCATAAACCAGTTCAGTCCCCTCCGGCGAAAAGCGGCAGCCGAGGTCGGTCATCAGGTCGGCGTCCTCCGCCGAGCCGATGATGACGGAGGCGACACGCGGCGAAGCGCTGGCGATCTCGTATGTGCGCATCACGCCCTGCGCGGATTCCAGCATCGGCAGGATCTCGATGCTGCCGACCGGCAGGCCGGCCTGACGCTCGCGCTTCTCCAGCGCGTCGGCCGCGAACAACACATCGTCGCGCGACTGCGCCTTCGGCAGCACGATGCCGGAGAGCCCCGCGACGACGATGGCGTCGAGATCGGCTTCGAGCACCTTGGGGCCCGCATCGACAAGCCCGTTGACGCGCACATAGCGCGGAACGTCGGCCGGGCCGTCGAGGCGCTCGCGCACCTTCTCGCGCGCAACCTCGCGCTCGGATGCCGGCACGGAGTCCTCAAGATCGTAGAGGAGAGCGTCGGCGCCCGCCTGCGGCGCCTTTTCAAGCAGCCGGTCCTTGTTGCCCGGAACGAACAGCAATGTGCGCAGATGCTCCACGACGCTAGCCCTTCTGCTTCGGCAAAGCGGCGGTGGCGTCGCCGCTCACGATCACCTCGCCGTTCTGGTTCTTCGCGGAGAACTCGCAGTCCACGAGGTTCACGCCGCCCTCGCTGCGCTTCGCCGTCACGCGCGCCGTGCAGGTCAGCACGTCATCCGGCCAGAAGCGCGAGGCGAAGCGAATGCGCAGGCGCTGCAGCGCGCCGTCGCCGAGCCAGTCCGTGAGTTGGCGCGCGCAATAGCCGCCGGCCAACATGCCCATGCCGAACACGGTCTTGTTGCCGTTGGCCTGCGCATAGACCTCGTCGTGGTGGTTGGGATTGAAGTCGTGCGATGCGCCGGCATAGCGCACGAACTGGGTTCGCGTGAGCGGCCCGCAGACGAGCGGCTGCGGCGCGCTTCCGACCTCGATGGTCTCGAACGATGGTGATGTCGGCACGGGCGCCTCCCTGTCACTCGCTGATGCGCTTGCCGGTTTCGACCAGCGTGCGGCGCGCGATCTGCACTTTATCGCCGCGCTGATTACGGAACGTGGTTTCGATCACGGCGATCTGCAGCTTGCCGGCGCGGCGGCTTTCCTTCTCGGTGATGCTGATGATCTGGTCCTGCGCGCTCAGCACGTCGCCAGCGAGCACGGGCGCGAGGTATTCGAACTCCTGCTCGCCGTGAACGATGTAGCTCCAGTCCTTGACCTTCAGCGCCTCGACCGCCGCACGCGGCTCATAGAGGAAAGTGCGCAGCAGGGTCGGTGGCGCCGGTATGCCGCCGACCAGCGATCCCTTCGCATAATCGAGGTCTCGATAGATCGGGTTCGCATCCTCGATTGCGTCCGCGAACTCCCTGATCTTGCCCCGCTCCACGTGAAATTCGTAAGGCGGGAAGCTCTTGCCTGCAGCCGTGAGGTCCATCCGCGATATGCTCCCTTCAACTTGGAAGACACGTCCCGAAGCGTTGTTCGGCAAACGCATCCTCGCTTCTTGTTCAAGCCTCGCAAATTCCGAACACTGATGGCCAGCATTCGGCGCGATGCCCTATCCTTCAACCTTCCTCAGATCGACAATCCGCCGCGCCTTGATCGATTGCTCGTAATCGTAGATCGCGCCGCGCGGTTCGAACACCACTTCCGGCCGCATCGAGACCGCCTGCCGCACGCGCTGCGCGATCTCGTCCCGCAGCGCCTCGCGAACTTCGGGCGCCGCGCCTTCGCCGTGCTCGATGCGGATCACCAATTCGTCCATCGCGCCGGGGCGATCCTCGCGCCGGAACACCACCTGAAACTCGCCGATGCCCTGCATGGCGGAGAGCATGTCGAGCAGGATGTCGGTATTCACGAGCATGCCGCGGCACTTGACGAGACTTCCCGTGCGCCGCGGCGTCGAGACGACACGTTCGCCGAGACGGCCGCAGACGGGGCACGGCTCGCGCGACAGCGCCACGAGGTCGCCGACCAGATAGCGCAGCATGACCGTGCCGCGCCGATGCAGGTGCGTGACCGCGAGCATGCCGGTCTCGCCATCCGGTAGCCGCTGCCCGGTGTCCGGATCGACGACTTCGAGATAGTAGAGATCGGGGCAGACGTTCTGCACGGCGGCATGCTCCGCACATTGGACCAGCCCGCCCTGCATCTCGGTGCAGGCATAGCGTGCCCGGATGGCGACCTCGCCCGCGCCCATCGCGGCGAGATGCCCGCGCATCTCCTGACGCAACGCGGCCGGCAGTGGCTCACCCGACGTGATGACCATGCGCACGTCCGAAAGGTCTGCGCCGCTGGTCCGCGCCTCGTCCAGGAACCTGCGCACGAAACTCGGCACGCCCCACAGCACCGTCGGCCGCGCACGCCCTACATTGTCGATCGCGTCGCGCAGGCCGTGGCGAACCTTGAACTCGGAATTTGCCGAGCCGGTAAGCCCCGCCACGACAGGGATGCCGGCGATCATCGCGGAGCGCATGACGCTGAGAAACGCGCCGGTCGGGAAATTCGCGAGCGGATAAAGGTTCGCGATGCGGTCCGTCCGCAGAACGCCTTCGGCCTCGTTGCAGCGCCGCGCCTGATCCATGATGCCGTAGAGATCGTGCGTCGTGTTGTAGAACGGCGACGGCCGGCCGCTCGTCGTGCCGGTGGTGTAGGCAATGTCCCACAGCGTGCGTTCCTCCGCCGAGAAATCCGGCGGCAGGTCGTCGGCGCGCAGGCGGAACGCTTCGGGGTTGGCAATGTAATCGGTCTTGCTCGTCAGTGGCAGCGTCGCAAGATCGTCCATTGTGCGGACATCGCGGGGATCGAGGCCCAGCACGCGAAAACGCTCGCGATAGAAGGGATGCGCAGCCGCAACGGCATCGAGCGTGCGCCGCAAGCGCGCATTGCGCAGCGCCTCCAGCGCTTCCGGCGTTACATCGGCTTCTTGTTTCTGGGTTGCCGCATTCATCATCACAAGGCTTACTGAACTCGCGGCAGGCGATCAAGCGAACGCAAGGGTTCCGCTCAGGCGATCGTCACCCCGCCGTCGGCTACGATCACCTGTCCGGTGATGAAACTTGCGGCCGGTGAAGCAAGGAACGCAGCGACCGGGCCGATCTCGTGCGGCTGGCCGATGCGGCGCAGCGGCGTCGTCGCTTCGCGCTTCGTTCGGTTTTCGGGGTTTTCCCAGAGGGCGCGTGCAAAGTCGGTCTGCACCAGGCCGGGCGCGACGCAGTTGATGCGCACGTTCTTCGGGCCCCACTCGACCGCCAGCGCGCGCGCAAGCGCGAAGTCGGCGGCCTTGGAGACGCCATACATCCCAATCACCGGGCTGCCGCGCAGGCCGCCGATCGAGGACACGATCACGACCGCGCCGCCGCCACGTTCGGCCATGCCCGGCATCGTGAGATTGCAGAGCCACAGCGTGCTCTTGACGTTGGAGTCGATGATCTTATCGAACTGCTCGTCGCTAAGCTGCGCCATCGGGCCGTAGGCCGGATTGACCGCGGCATTGCAAACGAGGATGTCCACGCGGCCCCACTTCTCGACCGTACCCGCGACCAGCGCCTCCACCTCGTTCCTGCGCGAGATGTTGCAGGGAATGACGATGGCTTCGCCACCCGCCTCGCGGATACCCGCCGCGACCTCCTCGCAAGGCTCCGCCTTGCGGCTGGAGATCACGACCTTGGCGCCGAGGCTGGCCATCGTCTCCGCAATCGCCTTGCCGATGCCGCGGCTCGACCCGGTGACGATGGCGACCTTGTCCTGCAGGCTGAACGGATTGGGAGTCATGGCGTTTCCTTCGTTTGTTTTAAGCCGGCAGCAGACCACCCGCATCGGCGAGCCTCGCCAGATGATGGTCGGCATCGCCGAACAATACGTCGATCATGGTCAGCCGCTTGAAATAGTGGCCGACCTTGAGTTCCATCGTCATGCCGACGCCGCCGTGCAACTGCACTGCCTGCTGACCGATGAAACGCGCCGAGCGCCCGATCTGCACCTTGGCCGCCGACATCGCCTTGCGCCGTTCCGCCGCGTCTTCTTCTTGCACCATCATGGTGGCGAACATCGCCATGCTGCGCGCTTGCTCCACCGCCACGAACATGTCGGCCGCGCGGTGCTGCAGAACCTGGAAGTTGCCGATCGGCACGCCGAACTGCTTGCGCGTCTTGAGGTACTCCACCGTCTCCGCGTGCAGCGCCGCCATGGCGCCGACAGCTTCCGCACACAGCGCCGCAACGGCCGTGTCGACGACACGCTCGACAAGCGGCAGGCCGACGTCGGGCGCGCAAATCACATCAGCGGCTGTGACCTTCACGCCGGCGAGCGTCACCTCCGCCGCGCGCAGGCCGTCCTGCGTCGCGTAGCCGCGGCGTGACAGGCCCGGCGCGTTTGCATCGACAAGAAAGAGGCCAATGCCGTCGCGGTCCCGCCGCGCGCCCGCCGTCCGCGCGCTGACCACGAACTTGTCCGCCGTGTCGCCATGCAGCACCAGGCTCTTGTCGCCGTTCAGCGTCCAGCCATCGCCGTCACGCTCCGCCGTCACAGTCACGTCCGCAAGTTCGTAACGCGCTTGCCGCTCCTGATGCGCGAAGGCGAGACGCAGCGATCCGTCGGCCACCTGCGGCAGCAGACTGTCCTTGAGTTCCTCGTTGCTGCCGTGCTGGACCAGCCCGCCGGCCAGCACGACGGAGGCGAGATAGGGCTCCAGCACCAGCGCGCCGCCGAACGCTTCCATCAGGATCATGGTCTCGACTGGGCCGCCGCCGATGCCGCCGTGGCGCTCCTCGAACGGCACCGCGAGCAGGCCGAGTTCTGCATATTGCGCCCATACCTCACGCGAGAAGCCTTCCGGCGTCGCCATGTAGCGCTTGCGATTGTCGAAGTCGTAGCGGTCGGCAAGCAGACGCTCGACCGAGCCTTTCAGAAGGCTCTGCTCTTCACTGAGATCGAAGTCCATACGTCAGAGTCCCAGGATCGCCTTGGCGATGATGTTCTTTTGAATTTCGTTGGAGCCGCCGTAGATCGAGGCCTTGCGCCAGTTGAAGTAGAGCGGCGCGAGCGGCGCGGCATATTCCGGGCCGACCGGCGGCTCGTTCCAGCCGACCTCATGCGCCGGTTCGTAGGGCAGCGCATAGGGACCGACCACTTCCATCAGCAGTTCGGTGGTGGCCTGTTGGATCTCGGTGCCCTTGATCTTGAGGATCGAGGATGCGGGGTCTGGCTTGCCGCGTTCGCGACGGCTCTCGGCCGAGACGACGCGCAGCTGCGTCATCTCCAGCGCCTTGAGTTCGACCTCGACAGCGGCGAGCTTTTCGCGGAAGCGCGGGTTCTCGATCAGCGGACGGTCGCCCTCATATTCAAGCGATGCGAGTTCCTTCACGCGGCGGATGCGCTGCTTGGAAACGCCGACGCGCGCGATCCCTACCCGCTCGTTGCCGAGCAGGAATTTTGCATAGTCCCAGCCCTTGTTCTCCTGGCCGACGAGGTTTTCGGCCGGCACGCGCACGTCGTCGAAGAACACTTCGTTGACTTCGTGGCCGCCGTCGATGGTCTGGATCGGCCGCACCGTGATGCCCGGCGTCTTCATGTCGATGAGCAGGAAGGAGATGCCCTCCTGCTTCTTCACCGCCGGATCGGTGCGCACGAGGCAGAAGATCCAGTCGGCATGTTGCGCCAGCGTGGTCCAGGTCTTCTGGCCGTTGACGACATAATGATCGCCGTCGCGTTTCGCCGATGTCTTGAGCGAGGCGAGGTCCGAACCCGCACCCGGCTCTGAGAAGCCCTGGCACCACCAGTCGTCGATGTTGGCGATGCGCGGCAGGAAGCGCTGCTTCTGCGTTTCGTTGCCGAAGGTGTAGATCACCGGCCCGACCATGTTGACGCCGAACTGCAATGGCTGCGGCGCCGGCGCCTGCTGCACCTCTTCGAGGAAGATGTATTGCTGCATCGGCGTCCAGCCGGTGCCGCCATATTCCACCGGCCAGGCCGCGACCGCCCAGCCCTTCTTGTTGAGGATGCGCTGCCAAGTGACGATGTCCTCCTTGGCGAGCGAGCGCGCCTCCGACATCTTGCGGCGGATATTCTCCGGCAGGCCGTCGCGAATGAACGCGCGCACCTCCGCACGGAATGCGACCTCTTCAGGCGTGAAGCGCAGATCCATAAGCCTTCTCTCTCAGGCGACTTCGAACAGGCCGGCAGCGCCCATGCCGCCGCCGATGCACATGGTGACGACGACGCGCTTGGCGCCCCGCCGCTTGCCTTCGATCAGTGCATGGCCAGTGAGCCGCGCACCGCTCATGCCGTAGGGATGGCCGATCGAGATCGCGCCGCCGTCGACATTGTAGATGTCGGGGTCGATGCCCAGCCGGTCGCGGCAATAGAGGCACTGGCTGGCGAAGGCTTCGTTCAACTCCCACAGATCGATGTCGTCGATCGCGAGCCCCTGCCGCTCGAGCAGTTTCGGCACCGCGAACACCGGCCCAATCCCCATCTCGTCCGGCTCGCAGCCTGCGACGGCAAAACCAACGAAGCGGCCGAGCGGCTCTAGTCCGCGGCGCTCGGCTTCGCCTGCTTCCATCACGACGCAGACCGAAGCGCCGTCGGAAAGCTGGCTCGCATTGCCGGCGGTGATGTAGCCGCCCTCGCGCACCGGCTTGAGGCCGGCAAGGCCCTCCGCATTGGTGTCGGGCCGGTTGCCCTCGTCCTTCGCGAGCAGCACCTCTTCGAAACTCACCGCCTTGGTGTCCCTGTCGACATTCTTCTTGGTCGTCGGCAGCGGCACGATCTCGTCGTCGAACTTGCGCGCCTGCTGCGCGGCGGCGGTACGCCGCTGGCTTTCCAGCGCGAAGGCGTCCTGCTGCTCCCGCGTGACGCCGTAGCGGGCGGCGACGATGTCGGCGGTCTCGATCATCGACATCCACATCTCGGGCTTGTGCTCTTTCAGCCAGTCCTCGTAGACGGGCACGCGCGGCGCGTCCTGCACCAGACTGCAGCTTTCGAGACCGCCGGCGACGATGGTCGTGCATTCTCCGCTGATGATGCGCTGCGCCGCCATCGCGATCGTCTGCAGGCCCGAGCTGCAAAAGCGGTTCACGGTCACGCCCGGCACCGTAACGGGGAGCCCGGCGCGGATCGCCGAGAGCCGCGCGATGTTCTGCCCCGTCGCCCGCTCCGGCATCGCGCATCCCATGATCACGTCATCGACCTGACCGGGCTCGAGCTTCGCGCGCTCGACTGCATGTTTGATGACGTGCCCGCCCATGGTCGCGCCATGCGTATTGTTGAACGCGCCGCGATAGGCTTTGGCAATCGGCGTGCGGACGGTCGAGACGATCACGGCTTCATGCACGGCGCTTCCCTTTCCTGTTCGTCTGTCTTTGAAGTTCGGAATGCTGTTGCCTCACGCGACCTTGTTCGCCGTCGTGCCGATGGAGCCAAATCCCTTGCCCTCTGCGGCCAACCGCACCAGCAGCGGCGCAGGCTCGAGGCTCTTGTTGCCGGTCGCCTTCGCGAACTCGGCCAGACGGTCACGAATGTAAGGCAGCCCGATCTGGTCGGCATAGAACATCGGCCCGCCGCGCCAGACCGGCCAGCCGTAGCCGTAGACATAGATCACGTCGATGTCGCCCGGCCGCAGCGCGATGCCCTCTTCGAGAATGCGTGCGCCCTCGTTAATCATCGGGAAGATCAGCCGCTCGACGATCTCCTCCTTGCCGATCGGCCGGCGCGCCACGCCGAGCCGACGCGAGGCATCGACGATCATCTTCTCCACCTCGGGATCGGGGATCGCGGTGCGCGAACCACCCTCGTAAATGTAAAAGCCCTTGCCGGTCTTCTGGCCGAAACGTCCTGCCTCGCAGAGCGTATCGGCGATTTCAGCGCGGAGTCCTTGCGCCTTGCGCATGCGCCACGACACATCGAGCCCGGCGAGGTCGCCCATCTGGAACGGCCCCATCGGCAGGCCGAACTCGGTGAGCGCGCCGTCCACCTCATGCGGCAGCGCGCCTTCGAGCAACAACCGCTCGGCCTCGACCGCCCGCGCGCGCAGCATGCGGTTGCCGACGAAACCGTGGCAGACGCCGACCACCGCCGGCACCTTGCCGATCCGGCGTGCGACTGCAATGGCGGTCGCGAGCACGTCCGGCGCAGTTTCCTTGCCGCGCACGATCTCCAGCAGCTTCATCACATTGGCCGGGCTGAAGAAGTGCATGCCAAGCACCGAGGCCGGCCGCTTGGTCGACTGCGCGATCTCGTCCACGTCGAGATAGGAGGTGTTGGTCGCGAGCACCGCACCCGGCTTTGTCAGCCGGTCGAGCTTGCCGAAGATCTCCTTCTTGATCGGCATCTCCTCGAACACCGCTTCGACCACAATGTCCGCATCCGCGACCTTCTCGAAATCCGTCGTCAGGGAGAACAGCGCAAGACGGCGCTCCATGTCCTCCTGCGAGAGGCCGCCGCGTTTCACCGTGTTCTCGTAGTTGCGGCGGATGACGCCGAAGCCGCGATCGAGCGCCTCCTGCGACGCCTCGATCACCGTCACGGGAATGCCGGCATTGGCGAAGCACATCGAGATGCCGCCGCCCATTGTCCCTGCGCCGAGCACCACCGCCTGCTTGATCTCGCGCGGCTTGAGGTCGCGGGGTAGGTCGGGAATCTTCAGCGCTTCACGTTCGGCGAAGAAGACATGGCGCTGCGCTCTCGACTGGTCGCCGCTCACGAGTTCCGCAAACACGTCGCGCTCGACCTGAAGCCCTTCATCAAACGTCTTCTCGAACGCCGCGCGCAATGCCTCGACCGCCTTGGCAGGCGCCTGCATGCCGCGCGTACGCTTGAGGTTGCCCGCAACGATGTTGTCGAACTTTTTCGGCTCGGCCTTGAGTGCGGCCAGTTTGTCGTCGCGGTCGCGGATACGCGGCAGACGTCCCTCCCCGGCCGCGCGGCGCGCAAAGGCGACGGCGCCTGCGGTAAGATCTCCCTCGACCACTTCATCGACAAGGCCGACGCCCAGCGCTTCCTTGGCGCCGATCGGCTCGCCCGAGAGGATCATCGGGAACGCCTTCTCCATCCCGATCAGACGCGGCAGACGCTGCGTGCCGCCGCCACCCGGAATGATGCCGAGCTTGATTTCCGGCAGCCCGAGCCGGCTGCTCGGGGCAGCAACCCGGTAGTGACAACCCAAAGCCAGTTCGAGCCCGCCGCCGAGCGCGGTGCCGTGGATCGCCGCCACGACCGGCTTCTTTATCGATTCCAGCAGCACGATCACGTCGCTCAGTGATGGCGGCTGGCGCGGCTTGCCGAACTCAGTGATGTCGGCGCCGGCGACAAAAGTGCGGCCCGCGCAGGCGATAACGATGGCGCGTATGCCCGCATCGTCCCGCGCCGCGCCAAGCGTCTCCATCAGCCCGGCGCGCACTTCGTGCTTGAGCGCATTGACCGGCGGATTGTCGATGGTGATGACGGCCACGTCATCGTTGCGGCTGAGCGAGACGATGCTCATCGGGAGCCTCCGTTTTCTATGCGCTTTTTGTCAGGTTAAGGCATATCCCAGTTCGCCGGCACTGTCGCGCCAACGCCAACCAGCGAGCGGAAAAACAGCACGTATTCCGCAGGGTGAAATCGGGGCGCAAATCTTGTTATGCCGGCCAGGCAACGGCTGGCGTAACGCGGCCGCGGCACTCCCCGAAACCGATCGACACAAAGCCATCACGCTCGGCGCGCGCGGTGAAAATCACTTCGTCGCCATCTTCAAGGAACGTGCGCACTTCACCATTGGCGAGTTCGAACTGTTTCGTGCCGCGCTCTGTGATCTCGGCGAGACAAGCCCGGCTCTCGTCGGTCGGACCGGAGACGGTGCCGGTGGCAAGCAGATCGCCGGGCAGCAGGTTGCAGCCGTTGCTGGCGTGGTGCGTCACCAACTGTCCGGGCGTCCAGTAGAGATGCTTCGCATTGGTTTGCGTGATCCACACGGCGGGCATGCCCTCCTCACGCAACTGCGGCGTGAGCAGGTGCACATCCATCTGGATATCGACGCCGCCCTCGGCCTGATCGGCCGCGCCGGTGAGGTAGGGCAGCGGAGCGGGTTCGCCGGGCGCGCGCGCAAAGGCCGGCGCCGCGAACGGCGCCAGCGCTTCGGCGGTCACCACCCAGGGCGAGACCGTCGTCGATACGCTCTTGGCCAGGAACGGACCGAGCGGGAGCGACTCCCAGCGCTGGATGTCGCGCGCCGACCAGTCGTTGACGAGGCAGTAGCCGAAGATCTGCGCCGCCGCCGCGTCGATCCCGATAGGCTCGCCCAGCGCATTGCCGGCCCCCACGAACAGGCCGAGTTCCAGTTCGAAATCGAGTTGACGGCATGGACCGAAGACCACGCCCTCTTGCGCCTTGAACTGCCCGTTCGGCCGGCGCACCGGCTCGCCGCTCGGACGGAGGGAGCTTGCGCGGCTGTGATAGGCGATCGGCACGTAGCGGAAATTCTCCGGCACCGGATTGTCGGGCCGCAGCACGCGCCCGCCGCGCTCGGTGTGATAGATCGAGGCCATGAAGTCAGTGAAGTTGCCGACCGATGCCGGAAGCAGCATCTCGACGGTGTCCATCGGCACCAGCAGCGCGCCGCGCATCGTGGCAAGCCGCCCCTGATCGGGATTGTCCGCACTCAACAGAGCGGACAATCCCGCGCGCAGTTCGGTCGAGTAGCGCCGGCCGAGCGCCATCAGCGGATTGAGCGACGGCCCCGAGGCGGCTTCAGCCGCCACCTTGGCGTCGCCGGAAAACAGGTCGGCCCGCAATCCAGCGGCGAGATCGAAAATATGATCGCCGATCGCAACGCCGCCGCGCGCCGGACCGGTGCCCTGCCGGAACACGCCGAATGGCAGGTTCTGAATCGGGAACTCCGCCCCGTCGGCATTGGCCTCGGTCACCCAGCTTCGCAGCTTCGGGTCGTGGGTCGCGTCAACTTTCGGCATCGGCTTTCGGGCTCTGCAGGTTGCGGCGGCGATAGCCTCGCTGCAAGCCAGGCGCACGCACGTGAAAGGGCGACCACGTTGCCGCCCTGCCGGGACCGCGTCAAGGCCGGGCTCCCATCCCGAACGGGTCGGTTCGGACGCCTTGCACACGACGATGCGAATGTGAATCATGGCCACGCATAAGCACGCAACAAGCGTCTCGCCCAAGGAAAGCCATGAAACACCTTTGCTCACTTGCGCTCGGCTGCTCTCTCGCAGTCGTGTCGGTATCCATTGATGCACACGCACAGAATTATCCGACCCGCCCTATCGAGATGATCATTCCCTGGGTCGCGGGCGGCGGCGTCGACATCGTCGGACGCGCCATGGCAAACGCGATGTCCGGCGAACTCGGCCAGAACGTCGTCGTACTTAACCGCGACGGCGCGGCCGGCACCATCGGCTTCAACGCACTCGCCACCGCACAACCGAACGGCTACACGCTCGGCGGCGGACCAACCACGCCGGTCGCGAACGCGCCATTCCTCGTCAAGAACGTCCGTTATGACGTGAACTCGTTCGACTATGTCTGCCAGTATTTCGAGAACGTGTTCTCCATCGCGGTGCGCGAAGATTCACCGTTCAAGACCATCCAGGAACTGATTGCCTTCGCGAAAGCCAATCCGGGCAAACTCACCTACGGACATGCAGGTCCCGGCACCATCCCGCACCTCGCCGCGGAAAACCTCGCCGAGGCGCTCGGCATCCAGTTCCGCCACGTGCCGTTTCGCGGCGACGCGCCGATGATCCCTGCCCTTCTTTCCGGCGAGGTCGATTTCGGCTCCACGGCGCTGGCGTCGATCCGCGCGCAAAAGGCCCGCGTCCTGGCCGTCTTCGCCGACAAGCGGCACCCGAACTGGCCGAACGTGCCGATCGCGCAGGAACTTGGCGTGAAGCAGTCGGTGCCCCCCGGCCACAACGGCATCTTCCTGCCGAAGGGCGCGCCGGACGCGGTGAAGAAGCGTCTGGAGACGGCATGCGCCAATGCGGTGAAGAGTGAGAGCGTGCGCAAGACGATCGAAAACGTCGGCGGCCTGATCACCTATCTCAATGCTGACCAGTTCCGCGCGCAGACGGTCGCCGACTACGACTTCAAACGTGACCTAATCCGTCGGCTCGGCCTGGAAGTGAAATAAGGCTGTGCCGACTCTGCAGAAGGTATCTCGCGATGAGCGGTTCTGAGACGCGCTGGTGGTGGGTGCGGCATGCGCCGGTGCCGGATGGAGGCCGCATCTACGGCCAGCGCGATCTCGATTGCGATTGTTCCGACGCCGCGGTGTTCGAGGCGCTGGCGCGCGAACTGCCGCGTGACGCGGTATGGGTGACGAGCAACCTCGTCCGCACCCACCAGACGGCCGCCGCCATCCTCGAAGCCATGCGGCACGCGCCGGAGGGCGGCGGGCCGCGCGCTGTCGTCGAACTCGCCGAGCAGCACCTCGGCGACTGGCAGGGCCTCGACCGCAAGGAATTCTTTGCCAGTCAGGACCGCGCCCGCTACCCGTTCTGGTACGGTCCCGCTGGGGAGCGCGCACCGAACGGCGAGAGTTTCCACGACCTTATCGCGCGCGTCGCGACCGCGATCGAGACGCTGTCGGAGGAATTCGCGGGCCGCGACATCGTCGCGGTCACGCATGGAGGCACCATCCGCGCGGCGCTGGCGCAGGCGCTCCGTCTCGATCCCGAGGCAGCCCTGGCGTTCACCATCGGCAACTGTTCACTGACCCGCATCGACCGCCTGGCCGGGAGCGTCGCCGCCCATGGCTGGCGCGTCGGCACCGTCAATCATGCGCCCTGGGGCCGGCCTTATGCCCAACGTCCGGCAGGCCACGGCCCGGTGTCCTGAAAGGCGCAACCTGCCCCGGCCGCGGCCGGCGCGCTTGATTGAACCTTTTTGCGCTGCAGCGCGACCAAGTTCGTGAACGCCCTCTCACGACCTTGCTGGCGCGCGGCGTTCCCCGCGCGTGCCCGGCCAACCAACGGATACATTGAAATGTCGCTCTGCGCGCTGTTCGACGCCTTCGCAACCTGGAGACGCTACCGGACTACCGTCTGCCAACTGGCGGCGCTCGACACCCGCCTGCTGCGGGACATCGGACTCGACCGGACGCAACTCGCCCGAACCTCGTGGGACGCGGCCAAACGCTGACGTCGAACTCAGCCGACGGCGCGCGCAACAAGTGTGGTTGAAGAACGTAAACGAAGCCTTGCTGTCCGCATGCAAATTTCGCAAAGCTGCATCGCAACATCCTCTCTTTCGCACCGCACCATTCGCGCTTATCTCCTGCGCAACGAAATCAATTCCAAGCCAACAGGTACAGCCATGATCCTCACCCACATCGTCCGCCTGCTTCGCATGTGGCGGCGCTACGAAGCCAGCTACAATCAGCTTTCACGTCTCGATGAGCGCGGCCTGCGCGACATCGGGCTGACCCGCTCCGAAATCCCGGCGGCGGCGTGGAAGGCGGCAGAATCGGCCGCCTGACACAGTTGAACGGACTGCCGGAAAACGCCCGCCTCGTGCGGGCGTTTTTCTTTTTGCAGGATCGCCGGGTCCGCGGCCTGGCGGGGGTGGCCCGTCCTCAAAACCGATCGGTAGCAGACGGCACTTGACGCCTCGCAGCGCACACGACACATCGCATTCATGACGAACCCTGTGCACGTGATCGGCGGCGGCCTCGCCGGATCGGAAGCGGCGTGGCAGATCGCTGGGCGCGGTGTGCCGGTGGTGCTGCATGAAATGCGGCCCGAGCAGACAACTGACGCCCACAAGACGGATGGCCTCGCCGAACTCGTCTGCTCCAACTCCTTCCGCTCCGACGATGCGGAGGCGAATGCCGTCGGCCTGCTCCATGCCGAAATGCGCAAGCTCGGCTCGCTGGTGATGCGGGCGGCGGACGCCAACCAGGTGCCCGCGGGCGGCGCGCTTGCCGTCGATCGCGACGGGTTCTCGGCCGCCGTCAGTGAAGCGATCCATGCAAATCCGCATATCACGGTGCGCCGCGGGGAGATCACCGCCCTGCCGCCGGAGGATTGGGATTCCGTCATCGTCGCAACCGGTCCCCTCACCTCGCCTGCTCTCGCCACGGCGATCCGTGCCGTCTCGGGTGAGGACGCCCTCGCCTTTTTCGACGCGATCGCCCCGATCGTGCACCGCGATTCCATCGACCTGTCGGTCGCCTGGTTCCAGTCGCGCTATGACAAGGCAGGGCCCGGCGGCAGCGGCGCCGACTACCTCAACTGTCCGCTGAACCGCGAGCAATACGAGGCCTTCGTCGATGCGCTGATCGCCGGCGAGAAGGTCAGCTTCCATGAGTGGGAAACGAATACGCCGTATTTCGACGGCTGCCTGCCGATCGAGGTGATGGCGGAACGCGGCCGCGAAACGCTGCGCTACGGCCCGATGAAGCCGGTCGGGCTCACCAATCCGCATCGTCCGGACGAGAAACCCTATGCGGTGGTCCAGCTTCGCCAGGACAACAGGCTCGGTACGCTGTTCAACATGGTGGGCTTCCAGACCAAGCTCAAGCACGGCGAGCAGGCCCGCGTGCTGCGCACGATTCCGGGCCTCGAAGGCGCCGAATTCGCGCGGCTCGGCGGGCTGCACCGCAACACCTTCCTCAATTCGCCGAAGTTGCTCGACGCCTCGCTGCGGCTGCGCGCGATGCCGCGGCTACGCTTCGCCGGGCAGATCACCGGCTGCGAGGGCTATGTCGAATCCGCAGCGATCGGGCTGCTGGCCGGGCGCTTCGCGACGGCCGAGCGGCTTGGCGAGACGATGCCGCCGCCGCCCCCCACCACCGCGCATGGTGCGCTGCTCGGCCACATCACCGGCGGGCACATCGAGACGATCGATGCCGGTCCGCGCTCTTACCAGCCGATGAACGTCAATTTCGGCCTCTTTCCCCCGCTTCCGGAAGGAACGCCGCTGCGCGGAGAGGATGGACGCCGGTTGCGGGGAGCCGCCAAGTCGCAGGCGAAAAAGCGAGAGCTATGCCACCGCGCCCTTGCCGATCTCGACGCCTGGCTTGGCCGGGGTGCGAGCGAAGCCGCGGCATAGCGCCTCCGCAGTCCGGCGTCCGCATATCAACCGGCTACCGCAACCACGTCCGCGACGCCCGCCACAGCGCCCATTGCCGCCGCCACGGCGCGATCGTCACTGTTGCCTGGAACGGATCGCTGCCGATGCGGGCCGCGCGCGCCATGAACAGCGGCACAAGGCCCACATGCAGGAACGCCGGCCGCACTGTCACCGGCAGACGCATGACAGCGTGACGCGCCGCCTCGAAGTGCTCCAGCCCCAACTGTCGCACCTCCGCCAGCGCGGCGATAATCGCGGGCGTCGCACGCCCCCCGGTCGCATCGGCCGCGGTCGCACCGTGCCGCACGAGGATTTCGAGCGGCACGGAGACGTGGCCGCGCGACGCCTCCGCAGCAAAACGGACCGCCGCATCGGCACAGGCGATTGCGGCGCTGGCCGGGGCGACCGCGGCGTTCAGCACCGGATTGTCCTCCGCGCCCAGGATACCTGCCGCCAGTTTCAGAACGTTCCCGGTTGCAGCCAGGGCATACGCATCGAACTCCGCCACGGAAGCGATCGGCTCGCCGTAGAGATCGAAGCCGCGTGCATCGAGCAGGCAGAGCAACGTGTCCCGCGAGAGCGGAGCCTGCGCCATTGCGGCAAGCAGGCCACGCGCGACCGGATGGCCCGCTGCCTCCTCCGTCCGGCCTCCTTCGATCACCTCGCGCCACCACTGCAGCCGCAATTCGCCGGCCAGCGGTTCGCGCAGCCGCGCAGCCAGACCGGCGATCTCGAGATCGAAGGCATAGAGCGCATAGAGCAGCGGCCGCCTATCCGCGGTCGCAAAAAGCGTCGCGAGGAAGCGGTCGCGGTCGTTGACCTTCACCTGCTCCTGGCAATAGCCGAAGGCGTCGTCCATCCCTACACGATCGAATGCGAGGCGCGGGTGCGGCAAGCACCGCGCCGCAGAGAATTTTGCGTGATTCAGTCAACCGCTATGAGGGCCGCCGCAAGGCGCCGCCGCTCGCCGAGCAGGATATTGTAGGTCCGCACCGCCGGCCCCGTCTGCAGGACTTCCAGGCCGGTTACGCCCGCGTCCCGCAGCCGCGTCCGCAATGGCGCAGGCAACAGCCAGGGCGACGCCCCGGTCCCGATGATGAGGAAGTCGAAATCGTTCGCGGCCTCGAACACCGGCGCGAACGCCGCCTCGTCGATCTCGGCCGGCGATCGCACCGCCCATGCCCACATACCGGCCGGCAGGCACAGCAGGGAGCCGCGATGCGACATATCGCCGAAGCGAAAACCCCCGTTGCCGTATGAATCGATCGACGCGAGCGCCGGGAGATGAGGCTGGTCGCGCAGGCTCACGGCCGTGCCGGCGCGCGCGCCGGCGTCTGTTCCTCTTCGGCCGCTTCCGCTCTCGCCGCGCCGACGCCGAGATAGATCAGCATCGGAGCCGCGATGAAGATCGAGGTGTAGGTCCCCACCAGCACGACGCCGAACATCATCACGGCCGAGAAGCTGTGAATGGCGGTGCCGCCGAGGAAGAACAGGGCCAGAAGGGCGAGCGTCACGGTGACGTGGGTGATGATCGAACGCGACAGCGTGGAGTTGATCGCAATGTTGAGCAGCTCGGGCATCGGCATGCGCTTGTAGCGCCGCATGATCTCGCGGATGCGGTCATAGATGACCACCGTATCGTTGAGCGAATAGCCGAGAATGGTGAGCAGAGCCGCGACACTTGTCAGGTCGAAGTCGATCCTCATGACACACATGAAGCCGATCGTCAGGACGATATCGTGGGCGTTCGCGATCGACGCGCCGAGCGCGAATTGCCATTCGAATCGGAACCATAGGTAAATCAGGATGCCGATGATGGCGATAAATACGCCGAGCACGCTCAAGGATAGCAACTCGCCCGAAACGCGCGGCCCGACCACCTCGATGCGCCGGTAGTCGACGGAATCGCCGAGCGCGCCACGGATCTTCTGCACCACCCCCTGCTGCGCTTCGTCACCGCCCGGCTGCTGCGCCACACGGATCAGAACGTCGCTCGGGCCGCCGAACTGCTGCAACTGCACTTCGCCCAATCCGAGTTGATTGAGCGTTGAGCGCAATTGCGCGATGTCGGCCGGACCGGATCGGGTCTGGATCTCCAGCAGCGTACCGCCGCGGAAGTCGATGCCGAAATTCAGGCCGATCAGGAAGTACACCGCGATCGCGACGAGGGTCAGCACCGCGGACGCGGGAAAGCTGATCCGCCTGAACTGGATGAAGTCGAACTTCGTGTCGTCAGGGACGATGCGGAGAGGAAAAAGCTTCACGTTGATCTCGCTAGTCCGGCTCGGCGGCGCTCAGATGGGGACGACCTGCGGCCGCCGCCACCAGACCCAGCCGGCGACGAAGAGACGCGTCAGTGTGAACGCCGTGAACACCGTCGTGAGGATTCCGATGCCGAACGTCACCGCAAAGCCGCGTACCGGCCCGGTTCCGATGAAGAACAGCACCGCAGCGGCGATGAAGGTCGTAATGTTGGTGTCGAGAATGGTAGCGAGCGCGCGGTTGAACCCCGCGTCGATCGACATCAGCGCGGTTCGCCCTGCACGCCACTCTTCCCGTATCCGTTCGTAGATCAGCACGTTGCTGTCCACTGCGATGCCGACGGTAAGCACGATACCGGCGATGCCCGGCAAGGTCAGCGTCGCACCCAGGAGCGACAGAAGGCCCAGGATCATGGCGACGTTGACGGCGACGGCAACGCTCGCGATCACGCCAAAGATGCCGTAGGTCGCGATCATGAACAGCACGACCAGGATCGAGCCGACATAGGACGCCCGCATGCCGGCCTGGATCGAGTCGGCGCCGAGGCCGGGGCCGACCGTGCGCTCTTCCTGGACCGACAACGGAGCCGGCAGCGCGCCAGCGCGCAGCAGGATCGCGAGGTCGTTGGTCTGCTCAACGGTGAAGTTGCCGGAGATCTGGCCGGACCCGCCGATGATCGGCTCGCGGATCACGGGCGCGGAAATCACCTCGTTGTCGAGCACGATGGCGAACGGCCGCCCCACGTTCTCCTGCGTGGCGCGCGCAAAGGAGAGCGCGCCGCGGCTGTTGAAGCGGAAGGTGACGATCGGCTCGCTGGTGCGCTGGTCGAAGCCGGGCTGCGCATCGGTCAGGTCTTCGCCCGAGACCATGATGCGCCGTTCGAGCACGTACTGGTTTCCGCCTTCCTTGGCGGTGCCCCGCACGATTTCGGAATCGGCGGACACCCGCCCCTGCTGGGCCTCGTCCGGCGTGACCGACTGGTCGACCAGCCGGAAGGTCAACTGGGCGGTCTTGCCCAAGAGTTCCTTCAGGCGGGTGGGGTCCTGCAGGCCGGGGACCTGCACCAATACGCGGTCCGCGCCTTGCCGCTGGATCACCGGCTCGACGGTTCCGAGTTCGTCGACGCGGCGCGCCACGATCTGGATGGACTGGTCGACCGCCTGCCGGATGCGCTCGTTGATCGAGGCTTCCGTCATGGTGACGCGAATCAGGCCACCGCCCGCATCCGTCACTTCAAGCGACTGCTGCCCGGTCCCGCCGAGCAGACCGCCGAGCGGCTGCGAGAGCGCACGCAGACGTGAAAGCACCTGCGCGGTATCCACCCCTTCGCGCAGCCGCATTTCGACCGACATGCCGCGGATGGCGAGGCCGGTGTAGCCGAAGCGGTTGTCGCGCATGGTCCGGCGAATCTGGTCGCGCAGATTCTCGACCATGTTCTTGCGCACGGCATTGGCGTCGATCCCGAGCAGCAGATGCGAACCGCCCTGCAGGTCGAGGCCGAGGACCATGTGGCGCTGGGCCCATTTGGGCCACTTATCCCGTGTGCTCTCCGGTACGAAGTTCGGGATGATCAGCAGACAGAGGGCCAGCGTCGACAGCAGGATCGCTACGACCTTCCAGCGCGCGAAATAAAGCATGCGTCAAGCCTCCGGGCGCCGAATCAACTGGCACCCTCGTCCTTAACCGGCTCCCCCTTCGCCCGCACGTCCGAAATCATCCCGCGAACCTGCCGAATGCGCACGCCGTCGGTGATTTCCATCTCCACCTGGTCGTCGTCGATGACCTTGGTCACCTTCCCGACGATGCCGCCCGACGTGATGATGGTATCGCCGCGGCGCAGGTTCTTCACCATTTCCCGATGCTGCTTCACGCGCTTTTGCTGCGGCCGCAGGATCAGAAAATACATGATCACAAATATAAGAACGAAGGGCAGCAGCGACATCAGCATGTCGCCGCTCCCCCCGGGAGCCGCCTGGGCGTAAGCGGGCGTAATGAACATCGTACATCCTTTTCGACCGGCACCCTTCGGCAAGGGACGCCGAACGCCTTCACCAGATTGCCGGAGAGCCGCCGAAATCGGCGCGGACTATAGCGGCCGCTCGTCCAATTGCAACGACGCTGCGACCGCGTTCGATGAAGGGTTGGTAATGGGCCTGAGGCCAGTTCCGGGTGCTCCGGAGGGGCGCGCTGGCTGCCCCCAACCTTACAACCGGCTTCCCCTTGGCCCCCGAACCCTTTAAGGGGTGCCCGCTCTCATCGGACATTTTCGTTATGAACGCCAAGATCGAACTCGACAGCGCCGCCGTGCTCAAGGCGCTCCAGGACATCGCCGAAACGCTGGGCCGGCTGGCGCCGCCGCCTCCGCAGCAGCCCGATTTCTCGGCCGCGGACGCCTTCGTCTGGCAGCCGGCGGCGCGTGAACTTGCGCCCGTACGCAACGTAAACCGGGTCGAAATGGTCCTGCTCAAGGGCGTCGACCGGGCCCGCGACACCCTGATCGAAAACACCGAGCGCTTCGCCCGCGGCCTCCCCGCCAACAATGCCCTGCTCTGGGGCGCGCGCGGCATGGGCAAGTCGTCGCTGGTCAAGGCCGCTCACGCCACCGTCGCGGCAAGCGCTGGCGACGGTCCCGGCGGCGGCCGGCTGAAACTGGTAGAAATCCACCGCGAGGACATCGAAAGCCTGCCGGAACTGATGGCGCTGATGCGCGCCACCCCGCACCGCTTCATCGTCTTCTGCGACGATCTGTCCTTCGACACCGACGACACGACCTACAAGTCGCTGAAAGCCGTGCTCGAAGGCGGTATCGAGGGCCGGCCCGACAACGTGATCTTCTACGCCACGTCCAACCGCCGGCACCTGATGCCGCGCGACATGATGGACAATGAGCGCGCGACCGCGATCAATCCGGGCGAAGCGGTCGAGGAGAAGGTTTCGCTGTCCGACCGCTTCGGACTGTGGCTCGGCTTTCACCGCTGCTCGCAGGACGAGTATCTCGACATGGTGCGCGGCTATGTCGATTATTTCGGCGTCTCCGTCGATCCCGAAGCCTTGCGCGCGGAAGCGCTGGAATGGGCGACCACGCGCGGTTCGCGTTCGGGACGCGTCGCCTGGCAGTTCGTGCAGGATCTGGCCGGCCGCAAGGGCTTCGCCCTGCAGGAAAAGAAGTAGGCCAGACGCCAAAGGCCGGGCGCTATCGACGCCCGGCCTCAGCATCCGCTACGAGCAAAGCTCGTCTCTATCAGTTGCTGGCGAGATACTGGATCGGGTCGACAGGCGTCGATCCGCGCCGGATCTCGAAGTGAAGCTGGGGCGAGGCCACGCCGCCGGTCTGTCCGGACGTCGCGATGATCTGGCCTCGGCGCACCCGGTCGCCGCGCTTCACCTTCAGCTCATTCGCATGCGCATAGGCCGTGACGTAGCCGTTGCTGTGGCGCACCAGCACGAGGTTGCCGTACCCCTTCAACTCGTTGCCGGAATAGGCGACCACACCGTCCTCGGCCGCGCGGACGGATGTGCCTTCCGGCACGGCGAGATTGATGCCGGCGTTCTGCTGTCCGCCCGGCTTGGGACCGAAGCCGGAAATCACGCGGCCGCGCACCGGCCACCGGAATGCCGGCTTGCCGGCGCTCGAGGATGCGGGCGCTTCGTCATTCGCCGTCGGATCGACTGCCGGGGTGGCGACCGCTGCGCGCTCGACGCGCTCAGGCTGTGCCGGCGGGGGTTTCAGATTGGACGGCGGCGCGCCGCGCGTCACAACCTTGCGTTCCTCGGGCTTGGCCGTCGGAGCGGGCCTTGCGGGCGCCGGCTTTGCGGCCGTGGCGACAGGCATCGGCGCGGGACGCTGTGCCGCAGCGGGGGCAGGCTGGCGCACGGGTGCCGCGACAGCAGCCGTGCGCGTCGCGGTCGCCGCAACACCGGGGACCGTGATGCGCTGCCCCAGACGCACATGCGTATCCGGCTTCATGCCGTTCGCCCGCGCGATCTCGGCCGGGGATTTGCCGTAGCGCCGCGAAATGGAGATCAGCGTGTCACCCCGTTCCACGACATGGACCGCCGACCGCCGCGCCGGGGCGGCAGCAGGCGCAGCCGGAGGTGGAGCCGGGCTGGCCGTAATCACTCTCGGCGGCTGTGCGGGCGGCGGCGCGGCATATTGCTGGGCCGGAGGCGGAGGCAGCGCGGAAGCGCCCTGTCCCGTCGGCAGCGGCTGGCTCTCGACCCGGCCGACCGGCGCCGGCGACCCATAGGTCGGAGCGGCCTGATAGGGCGGCGGAGACTGATAAGAAGGGGCGGCCTGGGCGCGGGGATTGATGCTGCCGGTTACGGCGGCAGGCGGTGTGTTGCCCTGGGCGGCGTAGAAAGTGCCTCCCCGTTCGAAACGAGCAACGTCGGTGCTACATCCTGCCGCTGCGGCGGCCAATGCGGAAATGGCCACGAGGCGGAGGGATGACCGCACCCGTGAGGCCTCGACGATGGAGGGCATGGGGGAACTCGCACGCTACAAGACTACGACTACCGGTCAGTAAACCTGCGGCGAGTAAACAAGGCTTTAAGCGTGGTGAATTCGCCGAAACCTTAACGAAAATGCACCCGGAAGGCGGTGATTGGCCTATAATTCGCGCGCCTGGCCCGGCAAAAGCGGCACGAAACGCACCGCAATCAGCTCTTCCTGTTCCAGCCCTTCGGTCCGTCTGGTCAGCCGCGTGATGCGCTGGATGCCCTCGTGCCGGCCGACCGGGATCACCATCAGCCCGTCCGGCGCCAGTTGCTCGACCAGCGCGGGCGGCACCTGCTCGGCTGCCGCGGTGACCAGAATGCGGTCGAACGGCGCCTGCCCGGCCAGTCCCTTTTCTCCATCCCCGACGACCACGGTCACGTTACGGAAGCCGAGGGTCTCGAACCGCATCCGCGCCGCCTCCGCCAGCGTGCGGTAGCGCTCGACGGTGAATACCTCCCGCGCGAGCCGCGACAGCACCGCCGCCTGATAGCCCGACCCGGTGCCGATCTCGAGCACCCGATGCTGCGGCTGAACGTCGAGCTTCTCGGTCATGTAGGCGACGACGTAGGGCTGGCTGATGGTCTGGCCGCAGGCGATTGGCAGCGCCTGGTCGGCATAAGCGAGGTCGAGCAGTTCGTTGCCGACGAAATGCTCGCGCGGCACCTCGTCCATCGCGCGCAGGACCGCCGCATTGGTGATGCCCCGCTGGCGCAATTGCAGCAGGAACTCCATGCGGGTCACGCTGCCCTCGGACGGTGGCCGATCGGTCACGGAGTTCTCCCCCGGCGCACCAATAGCGCCGCCTCCGTTTTATACCTTGGCTTCGGAAAAGTGTCCCGCCAGTTGCGTCATGAACGGCTCGTCGGTGAGATCGAGCCGCAGCGGCGTCACCGCAATCCGGCGGTTGGCGAGCGCCGAGAGATCGGTCCCCTGCGGCGGCGCCGGACGCTCCTTGCGCGCGAAGGCGATCCAGAAATACGGGTTGCCGCGTCCGTCATGGCGCGCATCTATGCGCAGCAGGTCCTGGTCGCGCCGGCCTTGCGCGGAAACCGAGATGCCCTTGACCTCGCCCGGCGCACAATCCGGGAAGTTCACATTGACCATCACGCCACTGGGGATGCCGGTCTCGATGATCCGGCGAATGACCTTCGGTCCGTGCTCGCGCGCGTTGGCCCAATGCGGGTTCTGCCGCGTCTCGAGGCCATAGGCCTGCGACAGCGCGATCGACGGGAAGCCCAGCACCGTGCCTTCGATCGCGCCGGCAACCGTGCCCGAATAGGTCACGTCCTCGGCCGCGTTCTGCCCGCGATTGACGCCGGAGAGGATGAGGTCGGGCGGCGCATCGAGGATGTGCCGCACACCCATGATGACGCAGTCGGTCGGCGTGCCCTTCACGGCGAAGTGGCGGTCGGAAATCTTGCGCAGACGCAAGGGATCGTTGAGCGAGAGCGAATGCGAGACGCCGGACTGGTCGGTCTCCGGCGCGACCACCCACACGTCGTCGGAGAGAGCCCGCGCGATCTCTTCGCAGACCTTGAGGCCCGGCGCGTGGATGCCGTCGTCATTGGTGATCAGAATGCGCATTGAATCTCTCTGTTGCTGGCGGCAGCCGCCGCGTGCGGCACCACCATCACATCAACCTCCGACCACCGTCATGCCGCCCATATAGGGCCGCAGCACATCGGGCACCTCGATAGTACCGTCCGCCTGCTGGTAGGTCTCCATCACGGCGATCAGCGCGCGGCCGACCGCGACGCCGGAACCGTTGAGCGTGTGAACGTGGCCGCGCACCTTGCCGTCCTTACCCTTGTAGCGCGCGGCCATGCGTCGCGCCTGAAACTCGCCGCAGATCGAGCAGGATGAAATCTCGCGATAGGCGCCCTGCCCCGGCAGCCAGACCTCGATGTCGAAAGTCTTCTGCGAGGCAAAGCCCATGTCGCCGGTGCAGAGCGTCATCACGCGGTAATGCAGATCAAGCTGCCGCAGCACTTCTTCCGCACAGGCGAGCATGCGCTCGTGCTCGTGCTTCGACTCTTCCGGCGTGGTGATCGAGACCAGTTCGACCTTGGTGAACTGGTGCTGACGGATCATGCCGCGGGTATCGCGACCCGCCGCACCCGCCTCGGCACGGAAACACGGCGTCAATGCCGTGAAACGCAGCGGGAGTTGTTCTTCGTCGAGGATGCTTTCGCGGACGAGATTGGTCAGCGGGACTTCGGCGGTGGGGATGAGCCAGAGCCCATTAGAGATCTGATCGTATGCTTGCCAAGCATCATCAGTAATATTTTCGTTCTCTTCATAGATCATCTTCTCGAAGAGCTCTTGGTGCTGTTCTGCCGTAAGGACGCGCCCAGCACGAAACTGATCGTCCCGAAACTTCGGCAATTGCGCCGTACCGAACATCGCATCGTCGCGCACCAGCAGCGGCGGGTTGACCTCGGTATAGCCGTGCTCGTTGCTGTGCAGGTCGAGCATGAACTGGCCGAGCGCGCGCTCAAGCCGCGCGAGCCCCTGCTGCAGCACCACGAAACGCGCGCCGGAAAGTTTCGCCGCCGTCTCGAAGTCCATCATCCCCAGCGCTTCGCCAAGTTCGAAGTGCTGCCTGGGCGCAAAGCCGTAATGCCGCTTTTCCCCGAAGTGATGGTGCTCGACATTGCCATGCTCGTCGGCGCCGTCCGGCACCTCGTCGAGCGGCAAGTTGGGAATTCCCGCGAGCCGGTCGTCGAGCGCCTTGGAGGCCTCGCGCTCCTCCGCCTCCATCGCGGGAATGTCGGTCTTGAAGGCGGCGACCTCCGCCATCAGCGCGGCGGCCCGCGCCTCGTCCTTCGCCTTCTTGGCCTCGCCGATTTCCTTCGATGCGGCGTTTCGGCGCGCCTGCGCGGTTTCCAGCTTCTGGATCACCGCGCGCCGGCGCTCGTCGACCGCGAGCAGTTCGGCGGACAGCGGCGCAAGCCCGCGCCGCTTCAGGCCGCGATCGAATTGATCCGGATTCTCTCTGATCCAGCGAATATCGTGCATGGCAGGCCTTCCACAGCCATCCTTGTCCTTGCGGGGAACGCTGCAAGACACGGATGCCCGGCGTGACGCCGGGCACGGGGCTCAACTTTACGGCGGCGTGTTTACACCAAAGGGGCCGAAAAACCAGCCTTGGGGCAGCAAGTCGCAAGCCAGCTTCCAATCCGGCTCCTCACCATGAGGCCGGTTTGGAGGCGACCCTACTCCGCCGGATTGGCGTGCGGCGTTCCGGCAGCGGCGCCCTGACCGGCCTTCTTCTCCACGAACTTGGCCGCGAAGATCGACAGTTCGTAGAGCCCGATCAGCGGGATCGCGAGCGAAAGCTGGCTGATGACATCCGGCGGGGTGAGCACCGCGGCGAGCACGAACGCGACGACGATGAAATAACGCCGCTTGTCGCGCAGCGACTGCGACGTGATGATGCCGACGCGCGCCAGCAGCGTCAGGATCACCGGAAGCTGGAACGCGATGCCGAAGGCGAAGATCAGCGACATGATCAGCGAGAGATATTCGCCGACCTTCGGCAACAGCGCGATCTCCGCGCTCTCGGCCCCCGCCGTCTGCTGCATGCCGAGCGAGAAGCGGATCAGCAGCGGCATCACCACGAAGTAGACCACGATCGCGCCGAGCAGGAAGAAGATCGGCGTGGCGACCAGATAAGGCAGGAACGCCTGCCGCTCATGGCGATAGAGGCCCGGCGCGACGAACATGTAGATCTGCGACGCGATGACCGGGAAGGACAGGAACAGCGCGCCGAACAGCGCCACCTTGATCTGGGTGATGAAATATTCGAGCAGCGCGGTGTAGATGAACTTCGAATTTTCCGGCCCCGCGACCCAGACGAACGGCCAGACCAATATGTTGTAGATCGTGCGCGCGAAGGCGAAGCACAGGATGAACATCACGAACAGCGCGATCATCGCCTTGATCAGGCGCGAGCGCAGCTCGATGAGGTGATCCATCAACGGGGCCTTGCTGGCCTCGATCTCGTCCTCGGGACTCGGAAGGGCCTGGTGCTCCTGGCTCATGCCGCGCGCCCTCCCTCTGGCGGGACCGGCTGCCTGGCGGCTTCCGGTGGCGCGGGCTCAGCTTGCGCAGGCTCTGCCGGCGCGGCCTCGGCGTGTCTGGGCTCGGCCTGGACCGCCTCGGCAGGCGGCGCGGGCGGCGCATCGGACGTGGCAAGAGGCTGATCGGAAGTCGGCTGATCGGGCGTCGCGCCCGGTTGGCTCGGTTCAGAAGAAGGCGCCGCATCGGTGCCCGCAGCTTCGGTCTTCGCCGCCGGCTTGTCCTCGAGCGCGCTGTCGATCTCGCGCTGTATCGTATCGAGCGGGTTGTAGTCCTTGAATTGCTGCGCGGGGTCCGAGATCGAGTCGACCTGCTTCTTGAGGTCGGCGAATTCCGCCTCGCGCATCGCCTCCTGGAACTGGCCCTGGAACTCGGCCGCCATCCGCCGGATGCGCGTCATCCATTGCCCCACCGTGCGCAGCACGGTCGGCAGTTCCTTCGGTCCGATCACGATCAACGCGACCATCCCGATCAGGACCAGTTCACCCCAACTGAGGTCGAACATCTGCTCGTCAACTCCAGAGAACGCCGACGCAGGGGGCGTCCTCTACCGGCGCGACACGACAAGCCCGCCGTCAGGAGGCCGAGCCCTGGGCCCGCTTCTCGCCCGGCGCATGCGACGTGGACGTCGCCGGTCCGTGGTCGATGGTCTTGGGCGGCTCGACCTTTTCGGTTTCGGGCTTGGCCTCGGTATCGTCGCTCATGCCTTTCTTGAACGCCTTGATGCCCTGAGCCATGTCGCCCATCAACTCAGAGATCTTGCCGCGGCCGAACAGGAGCAGCACCACGACGACGACGACCAGCCAGTGCCAAATGCTTAGCGAACCCATGGACATACCCTCCGCGCCATCGCCGTTTTCCACAATGGTCGCTTCTGAAGCGTTGGCTGGAACCTAGGCTTCGGGCGCGTCAAAAACAAGGACTTCCGCCGCGTCGACGCCGATTGCGACTTCTGACCTCAGGCGATGGCCGCCGCCCCCGCGCATCCGCACCTTGAGCGGCGAGGCAAGGCCCTCCACCGCTACCTCCAGCAGATCGGCTTCGCCGAGGAAACGCCGCGCCTCGAGACGCCCCGGAATTCCGCTGCCCGCGGGCTCAAGGCGCATGCATTGCGGGCGGATCGCCACCACCGCCTCGGCGCCCTCCGCCAGCCCTGGCGCCGGGAACGTACCGAGCGGCGTTTCGACCTGCCCGCTCCGTACCGTGCCCGGCATCTCGTTGAGTTCGCAGAAATAGCGCGCGGCGAGAAGATCGGCCGGACGGCGATATATCGCTTCCGGCTCGCCCACCTGCACCAGCCGCCCGGCGCGCATCAGCGCGATGCGGTCGGCCATGCGCAGCGCTTCTTCGGGGTCATGCGTAACGGCGATGCAGGTGACGCGGCTTTCCCGCAACACGGCCAGCATGTCCTCCCGCACCTCGTCGCGCAGGCGGCGGTCGAGCCCCGAAAACGGCTCGTCCATCAGCAGCACACTCGGGCGCGGCGCCACGGCGCGGGCGAGCGCCACCCGCTGCTGCTCGCCGCCGGACAGCATGTGCGGATAGGCCTCAGCGTGAGCGAGCAGCCCGACCCGGTCGAGCGCCAGCCGCGCTTCCCGCTCGGCATCGGCCCGCGGCAGGTCGCGCAGCCCGAACATCACATTTGCGAGATTGGTCAGATGCGGGAACAGCGCGAAGTCCTGGAACATCAGTCCGACCCCGCGGCTCTCCGTCGGCAGCGCGGTCGGCCCCTCGGTGACATCCTGGCCATTGATGAGGACGCGCCCGCCGGTCGGCTGCTCGACGCCGGCCGCCAGCCGCAGCAGGGTCGTCTTGCCGCAGCCTGATGGCCCGAGCAGGCAAAGGATTTCGCCCGGCGCGACGGCGAGGTCGATGCCCAGCAGCGAGGGAACGCCGTCATAGCTGTGGGTTACGCGGTCGAAGGCGAGGCCGGCAGGGAATGCGGCCGGCGTGCGCGGGCGGCCGACCAGCCGCCGCAACAACCCTCCCGCCGCCGAAGTCGCACCGG